>Ga0209648_10000912_pt1 | contig 23524 bp, 21 predicted proteins | sample GraSoi2013_115cm_FD_185830 | JGI IMG/M metagenome (GOLD analysis project Ga0209648, IMG submission 185830) | Grasslands soil microbial communities from the Angelo Coastal Reserve, California, USA - Sample 9_17_2013_115cm (SPAdes) (version 2) | ecosystem: Environmental > Terrestrial > Soil >... | reverse complement strand
GGCCGCTTGCAAAGGCCAGCAGGCCAAAAGGGACAATCCACTGCTTTCAAAATTACCCGGGGGAACACAGCATTAGCTGCAAGAACCTCGCCACGCTTTAGAAGAAATTATTTCGTTTCTCCTCTATGAGTTAGCGCGCGGGCGAACCGACTTATACACGATTTGTCCGGGATTTAGAAGAGGGAATACCGAATTTGGGATAAATCGCGTGGTGAACTCTGGTTGCGGGTGCGCTCGGCGAGGCTTGCGGGCACTGGTGACCGCACGCGACGAATCGGGCGTCCGGCGTGACTTGGCCTTGGGAGCCTTGGGTTGGGATGGTGCCGAGGATGCCGAGCAGGGCAAAAAAAAGGCGGCCTCTTTCGAGGCCGCCTTTGGTTGACTGGGTTTAGCTCAGAATTGGGCCTTGAGCATGAGTTGCAGGATTCGGCCGGAAGCCGCCGCGCTTTGGAAGTTTCCGTACGGGCTGCTTGGCGCTGAGACCGTAGCGGTAATCTGACCGAACGTACCGTCCGCCAGATCTCCATCCGGATTGGCAAAATTGGGGTGGTTTAGAACGTTGTAGGCGTTGGCCCCGAGGGTGAACGTCAGACGCTCCTTGACCTTGAAGGCTTTGTACAGCGACAAGTCAGTGTCGAAGTACCCTGGGCCGCGGAACGAGTTGCGCGGGATGTTGCCGAAGCCGTTGGTGGTGAATTGGCTGGCAGACAGGCAGGCGGTGTTGGGGCCAGTGCAGCTCGGTATACTCCCGCCCAGGAAACTGCCCAGGACGACGGCGGAAGAGCCGTTACCGAGTACGGCACCGGGTATACCACTGTTGATCACGCTGTAGGGCTGCCCGCTGCGGGCCTTGAAGGTCTGCGCGATAGTCCAGCCTCCGACCGCTGCATTCAAGAAGCCGTTCGATGACTTGATCGGCAATTCCCAAATGTAGGTAGCGCTCAGGTTGTGCCGAAAGTCGTAATCGGAGGAACCGTAATTCAGTCGCCTCAGATTAGTCGGATCGATCTGGTACAAGAGGCTGTCGCTGGCATTGTTGAGTGCATAAGGCTGAAGACCACCGTTAGACACGTCGTCCAGCGAATGGCTCCATGTGTAGTTGATTTGCCCGCTCAGGCCTTTCGCAAAGCGGCGGACGAGAGTGGCGGTTAGACCGTTGTAGTTGGAGATTCCCTGGTTCGTCAGTTGGGTTACGCTATTGAAGCGTTGATCAGGCGCAGCGGCAGGAAGAAAGGTGCCGAAGCCGTCTGCCAGGCAAGCAGCTTTTATGCAATACGTGTTGTATCCCGGATTTACGACGAATAGATCATAACCATGGTTGCCCACGTAGTTGAGCGTTATCGTCGTTTTGCTTCCGAACGAGTGCTCGACCTGGAGGTTCCATTCAAGATATTTGGGGTTCGAGATGTTGTTGTTAGCAGACGCAATGGTTGGGGCGCGGAAGATACCTCCATTAGCGGCGGCGGCGGCGGAGATGCTAGCCAGCGTTCCCCCGGACTGGAAACCTTGCACCAAGGCTTGGTTGGAAACGGCGGCTGCCGTGAATGCGCTACCGGAGACTCCGGGTGCGATATTGAGACCGTCAATATTGAAGCTGGCGACGTACGGGGGATTGCTCACGAATCGTTCCATGATCTGTCCCGGATACAGGTCGGAGAAAACTCCGAAGCCTCCGCGGATGACCGTATCGTGCCGCGCGCTGTAAGCAAAGCCCACGCGAGGCTCCCATACGACAGCTTCCATTTTGGGGAAGCCTTGTTGCAGTCCGGTTTGGATCGCCGCGTTGTAAGGCGAGTTGGGATCGTGATTGAGGTCGAGGAAGCTGCCGGCAAAACGTGAGTAACAGCCGGCGGAGCAGGACTCGTTAGAGTTTCTGTCGGCGCGCAAAGAAAGGGTCAACTTCAACTTTGCGGTTGCGCTCCACACGTCTTGGGCATACAGACCCAAGCTATAGTAGCTGAGCCCCGCCTCATTGGTTGTCTCGAAGCGCTGGTTCAAGCGATCGGCGATCCCGTTGAAGAAGGATGTCATGCTGAAGACTTCCAGCCGCCCGGTCGTATTCCTGAATGGCGTAAGATCGGTCATCCGATTGGCCCTCAGGTTTGCGCCGAATTTCAGATCGTGGTTGCCTCTCGTCCAGGAAATATCGTCTCCGAACTGGATTTGTGAAACCCTTCGTCCTTGGGGATAAGAATATAAAACCCCACCGATATTGGTGAACGGTGCCCCATCAAAGAAGGAGACCGGGGCCTGGAAGGGAGAGGCTGCCACCGATGCCGGGAAGTTAGAGGCGTTGAATACCGCGCTGTAATAAGAGCCGCCCGCGATGAGCTGGTTAATCAGGTGGGGATTGATGACTTTGGTGTAAGTCATTTGGCCCGTATCCTGGGGCTGTGTGCTCTGCGTGTTGAAAATCGGGTTGATGGGATCGGTATAGGTTGGCTGCTGGCCGCGATCTTGCCACCACCGGAATGACAGTTTGTCATTTTCGGTTGCAACGTAATCGACTCGCGTGGACATCAAGCGTTCTTTGTTCAGGTTGTTGTTGCCGCCCTGATAGGTCAAGGCGCACGGCGTATCCACACCAAACGTACCGCCGAGTCCCGTCGAAGTTCCGGCAAGATCACCGCATCCGAGCGCTGGATCGGAAGCTGCGGTTACTGGCACGGCGCGCGAAACGCCATTCGCGCTGTTGTACAGATTGAAGGCGTTCTGGTAGAAGGGCACTTCGGCGCCTTGGCCGTTGGCGTTAAGATTGGCGATCGTTGCCGCCTGAAACTGCGGCGAAGGGACGAAAACCTTTACCGAATTCGGCAGCACATAGCGCAGACCTTCGTTGTCATAAAAGAAAAACAGTTTGTCCTTCTTGATGGGGCCACCGATGGAACCTGCCCACTGGTTGCTATTGGCAAACGGGCGTGGCGCTCCGTTAGCGTTGCTGAAATAGTCGTTAGCATTCAGAGCGCGGCCATTCCACAACCACATCGCATCTCCGTGGAATTGGTTGGATCCGCCCTTGGTGGTGATATTCATGTTGGCGCCCGCTGCGCGACCGTACTCACCGGTATAACCGTTTGTAACCACGGTGAGTTCCTGGACTTCGTTGGCACCCAACATGTTATTGCTGGAGCCAGAGTTGTTCAGGTTGTTGAACGGATCGTTCATGTCGCCGCCGTTGATGGTGTAGAGGTTGGAGGTTCCCGGCAGGCCGTTGGCGGTAAAGTTGCCGTACCCGCCCCCCGTGCTCAGGGTCACCCCAGGCGCGGAAAGCGCATAGTTGGTCAGATCCCCACCCGGCGACGGCAGCTCTGCGATTTCCTTTTCACTGTAGTTGGCTGTGACGTTGCCGTTCTCGGTATCCAACAGGGGCTGAGCGGCGGTTACTTCCACTGTCTCCGTAGCCTTTCCTACAGCCAGAACAACGGGGACATTGGTTACCTGTCCAAGGGAAACGGTCACGCCAGAAATAGTAACGTGCTCAAAACCTTCGACAGTAACAGACACCGAATACTGTCCGGGCCTTAGCAGCGCGAATCGGTAATTCCCCGATTCTCCCGTCGTGGTGGTTGTGGAGTTGCCGGTTTCGGCGCTCTTAAGGGTCACGGTGACATTCGGCACAAAAGCGCCGCTTGGGTCCGCAACTGTGCCGGTAACTTCGCCGGAGATGGTGGTCTGCGTCCGAGCTGCCGACGCGCAAAGCAGTAAGGCAGTAAAACCGAACAAAACAAGAGAAGCTAAATACTTTTGCTTCAGAATCCCTTTAATGGTCACTAAATTTCTCCTAAGTTTTCGAAAACACCCCGCCCCAGTGACCACTCGCTTTATACATGTCCGTCGGATTGCGTCTCAAAACTGCAATTCGTGCACCACAAGCTACAGGATTCCATTTAGCGTAGTTAAATTAGGATGTCCTTACGTTTAAGGTGCTTACGGGGAGCACGTACCAGATAGCCCGGATGGCTCGGCTGCCCAGGTTACCGGCATATGTAAATTATATGAAATTCAGAATATTTTGAGGCTGTAGAGCTAAATCGGTTTAGCTTTGGTGACGGATGCGCTCGGCGAGATTCCGGGCGCGCTGGCGTCCGATCTCGACGAAGCGGGCGTCTCCGGCGATCTGGTCCAAGGTAGGGAGGGCGCGCTCGGGCTCGGGCAGCAGCTTGCGGTTCAGCTCGGTTTCAAATTGTAACAAGGCGTCGTTGATGCCAAGCCGGTCGTACTTCATCCGGCGCTCCAGCAGCGACAGGAGCTCCTGCTGGCGGGCCAAGCCCTCGAAGACTTGCAGCAACTGGCTGGCTGTCGAATTCAAGGTGTAATTGAACTTTACCTCGTGCGCTTCGGAGCCTTGCTCCCAGCGCAAGGTCTTTTCGCCCAGGTTGGCGATTTTTCGGTGTACATCCAGGTCTTGCCCCTGAAAGTGATTCAACTGTTGCGCCAGGGCGAACATCTTGGCGCGCAGCGCCGAGCTGACCTGAAACTTCGCCGCCCCGGGGTCGTCGTCGAGCTGGCGGATCTCATAGGTGGCGTCGTCGGAATCTTCGCGCACAGAGATTTCAATGAACTCCGGGGAACTGGACTTGAAGATGCGGCGAAAAGTGAGCTTCGCGCCAGCTGGAGCCGGAGCAGATCGCATCGTCTCAGTAGCCGTGGGCCAAGCAAAGCCACGAGCGACCGAGTAGCCCGCAGAGCTACAGGCTAGCAAAACCGTACAGGTCAGCGGAATCAAACGGGTAAGGGAAGTTCTCATCGTGCTCATCGTATCGATTCGATGCGCGATGCAGTAAGTCGTGTTGCGCCTCGCGCGGGAGTTCCTGCCAACGGCAAGGCGCGAGATTTCGCGAGCGACTTCGCGTCAGGAAGACCGTAACGCACCCGCGCCTGTTCGGCCTGCAGATGGCAGAGCGCCACGGCCAGGGCGTCGGCCGCATCGGTGGGCTCCGGCGTTTCCGTCATGGATAGCAGCGCGCGCACCATTAACTGCATCTGCCGCTTGTCGGCGTGGCCGTAGCCCGCAACGGAAGCCTTCACTTCGCGCGGTGAGTAGCTATGCACCGCCAGGCCGTGTTGCGCAGCCGCCAGCAAGAGCACGCCGCGCACCTCCGCCAGACGCAGCGCTGTACGCATATTTAGCGCTGTAAATACGGACTCCACCGCCATCACCGTGGGCGCAAATTCCTGGATGAGCCGGCACACCAACTCATGAATGTCTTGCAATGCCGCGCCCGAAGATTCTTTCTGCCGCGCGGCTGGCACGCGCAGGGCGCCATAATGCAGCATCCGGCAATTTCGGCCGTCGCTGTCCACCACGCCATAACCAGTCGGCCCGGCGGCTGCCGGATCGATTCCGAGCACGCGCATCCAAGGGGCTGCATTCTTGGCGCCATTCGTTGCATTCATCGAAAGACAGTCTAAGGCGAACAGCGCAGTCGGTGCCACACTTTTTCCTTCTTATCTGGACGCGAAGGATTCCAAAACAAAGCGGCCACTGAGCTACAAACACTACCGAAAATTGCAGGCGGAGCTTGCCGGTTCCGCGCTTCTCTTACCGGTCTAAAGACCGGCCACTACCAGGAAGCAGGGCGCGGAGGCGTGCGATTGTCAGTGGCCGCGCGGGAAATTCGCTTACACAAAGGAAAGGTCAGTTAGCGCCAACCGCCGCCTGAATTTCCGACTCATCAATGTCGAAATTTGCGTACACGTGCTGCACGTCATCGTGCTCTTCCAGCGCCTCGACCAGCCGCACCATTTGCGTGGCTTGCGCTCCGGTTAACTTGATGTAATTCTGCGGAACCATGCCGATTTCCGCCGATGCCGGCGTGATTCCGGCTTTGGTCAGCGCTTCTTTGACCTTTTCCATCGCTTCCGGCGGCGTCACTACGTACCAACCCGAGCCGTCGTCCTTCAAATCTTCCGCGCCGGCTTCCAGAACGATGTCCAGCATTTTGTCTTCGCTCGCCAGCTCCTTGGGCACCACAATTTCGCCCTTGCGGTGAAACATCCAGCCGACCGCGCCGGCCTCCGCCAGGTTGCCGCCGTTCTTGCTCATCAAGTGGCGAAATTCGCCGACTATGCGGTTGCGGTTGGTGGTCACGGCCTGGATCAACATTCCGACGCCACCAGGACCGTATCCCTCGAAGGTCACTTCCTCGTATTGCTCGCCCTCGAGCTGGCCGGTGCCGCGCAGAATTGCGCGCTCGATGTTGTCACTTGGCATATTTTCATTCTTGCCGGCCAGAATAGCGGTGCGCAGGCGGGGATTAGAGTTGGGGTCGCCGCCACCGATGCGCGCCGCGATGGTGATTTCGCGGATGATACGGGTAAATGCGCGTCCGCGTTTCGCGTCGGTGGCCGCTTTCTTGTGCTTGATCGTGGCCCACTTTGAATGCCCAGACATGACACTTCCTCTTTTCTGATTTTCGGGACCGGACTCGGCCGGCGTCTTCGGTGTTCGCGACCCGCCCTCGGCGGGATCAACGCCGCGGAATTTAGCCGCCGGCGCCCTACCCGTGGCGCTCTGGCCGCGAGCGGATTACGATGCGGAGCCCCACCAGTGAACCGCAAACCCCTGCAGAACCCACGCAGTTTAGCATAGCCGGAGAGCGTGCGAAACGGGGGTATACTTTCTGAGGGGCACCATCTTGCGTCTCAGAAAGCCTGGCGCGCGCTCGCGCCTGCCGCTCAATCCATTGGAGTTGCGACGTGTCTGATCGGCGCTATCGCGTCCTGGCGATTGCTTCGCACCCGGTGCAGTACGCTGCACCGATTTTTCGGCTCATGGCCCACGACGCGCGGCTCGATTTTCATGTGGCGTACTGCAGTCTGCGCGGGGCCGAAGCGGGCCACGATCCGGAATTCGGCCGCAGTGTTAAGTGGGACGTTCCCCTGCTCGATGGTTATGCGTGGACTCACGTGCCGAATCGCGGCTCCGGCTCGGAATCTTTCTTCGGGCTGTATAATCCGGGTCTTTGGAAATTGATACGCGATGGCCGTTTCGACGCGGTGCTTTGCTACAGCGGATACGTACGAGCCAGCTTCTGGATATCGTACTTAGCTGCGAGAGTAACGCGAACGGCCTTCCTTTTCGGAACCGACAGTACCGGACTCACACCGCGCGATGGCCGGACGTGGAAGCGCGCATTTAAGCGCCTTGCGTGGCCCTGGTTGTTTCGCCTGGCCGATCAGGTGATCGTTCCATCCTCTGCGACGCGGAACCTGATGCTCTCGCTCGGCCTCTCTTCCGATCGTGTCACGCTTACACCGTATGTTGTTGACAACGAATGGTGGCTCGAGCAATCCGCTGCCGTGGACCGCGCTGCCGTGCGGGCATCCTGGGGCGTCGCGCCGGAGGACTTGGTCGTATTGTTTTGTGCGAAGTTGCAGCCGTGGAAGCGCCCGTTTGATGTACTCCGCGCTTTTGCGAAGAACGATCGGCCGAGCGCTCGACTTGTCTTTGCGGGTGATGGTGCGCTTCACGCGCAGCTTTCCGCAGAAGCTTCCGCTCTCGGTATCGCATCACGCGTGCGGTTCCTCGGCTTCGTTAATCAAACGCAACTTCCCGCCGTCTACACGTCTGCGGACGTAATGGTCCTGCCGTCCGAATACGAGCCATTCGCGGTTGTCGTCAACGAAGCGATGTGTTGCGGGTGTCCGGTCATCGTGAGTGACCGAGTGGGCGCAGCGCAAGACCTGATCGCTCCCGTCTGCCCTGAATTCATTTTCCCTTGCGGGGATATTGATGCTCTGAGCGAAATACTTGCCCGTGTCCTTACCGGCGGCGCCGATCTGAAGGGAGTGAGGCGTCGAGCCGCGACGCATATCCGCACGTGGTCGCCGCGAGCAAACGTCGCAGCAACCGTCGAGGCAGTCGAGCGTTCAACAACCCGCGTGCAGTCCTCCTTTCGGAAATCACCGGCACCGCTTTCCAGCAAAAGCAACGCATGAAACTCTTGTTCTACACGCATTTCTTCGCTCCGAGCATTGGTGGTGTTGAAAATATCGTCCAATCCTTAGCTGATGGTCTCAGCACGCGGCGCAAGGCAAACGGCGAACCGGAATTTGAAATAACTTTGGTCACGAATACCGCCGCGGGTGAGTTTGACGATGGCTTGCTGCCATTTCGGGTAATCCGTGCGCCCGGCGCGCTTGGTCTGTGGCGATTAGTTCGCAGTTCGGACGTCGTTCACATAGCGGGCCCCGCCCTCGAACCCCTGTTCCTGGCCTGGCTTGCACGAAAACCTTTTGTCGTCGAGCATCACGGATATCAGGCCATCTGCCCGAACGGTCTACTGCTGCATAGGCCCGGCGATTGCGCTTGTCCCGGACACTTTCAGGCCGGACATTACATGGAGTGCGTGCGCTGCGTGAAGCATGAGAGTGGCGGCCTGCGAAGCTGGGTTCGCCTTCTGCTGATGTTTCCTCGCTTGTTTTTGTTGCGCAAAGCCGCCTCGAACGTGGCGATTACCAATCATGTGCTTGAGCGCCAGGCATTGCCCCGCTCATCCGTCATCTACTATGGAATCGAAGACCTGCTGCCGAACGGTTCCAACTCCTTTCGCGCGACGCGCGCGCTCGAGACGGTTTGCTTCGCTTACGTGGGCCGTTTGGTACCCGAGAAGGGAATTCCGATCCTGCTGGAAGCCGCGCGAATTGTGAAGGAGAAAGGCGAATCGTTTCAAGTTCGGCTCATTGGCGACGGGCCCGAGCGGACCAGGCTCGAAGCGATCATTGCTCGCGATGGTCTTGGAAGCTGCGTGTCCTTGACTGGCGCTCTAACCGGTCCATCTTTGGCGGGCGCCCTTCGCGATGTGAGTGTCGTAGTAATGCCTTCCCTTTGGGAGGAGACTGCCGGGCTTGCCGCGATCGAGCAGATGATGCGCGGCAAACTTGTGCTCGCTTCCGATAGTGGAGGGCTCGGCGAAGTCGTGGGCGATGCGGGCCTCAAAAGCGCGCCGGGAAGTGTTGCTGAATTAGCGGAGTGTATGGAGCAAGTGCTGCGGAATAAATCGCTGGTAGACTCGCTCGGAGCCAGGGCACGTGAGCGAGCGTTGCATCTATTTGCCCGCGGGCGAATGATCGAGGAGCATGCGCGTGTGTACCACGAGGTTTTACGTAAGAATTAGCGAGCCTTGAGGTCCCAACCGCAACGCACTCACACACTCGCTACGGCACTTTCAAAGTCGAGCGGGCGTACGCTGAGAAAGGGAACGTTTCCGTGAAGGAAAACATTGCGAGATTGCCGACGGCTACTCCTCGGGGTTTGCACGAATTCGTGGCTGCGAAGGTCCTTGCACGATACGCGCGCTCTGGCGTGCGGGCAGCGGACCTCGGCGCCGGTCCGGGCGCAATGAGCCAGCGACTCGGAGAACTGGGCTGCACGGTGGTGGCCGTAGATCGCGACCCAGATGTCTACAAGGCCGGATTCCCGTTCGTTACCCTGGATTTCAACGAGCCCGCGTTTGCCACGCAACTGGGGATTGCTGAATTTGAGTTGGTAGTCGCCATCGAGGTGATCGAACACGTGGAGAGCCCCATCGGTTTCCTGCGTAACGTTGGTCGACTTCTTGCCCCCGGCGGCGTCGCGGTTATTACAACTCCGAACGTCGATTCGCTGCCGGCGCGTTTCAAGTTCTTCCTGACCGGAAAACTCCGCACTATGGATGAACACAGCGACCCGACACATATCTCTCCTGTTTTCTGGGATCTTTTCGGTCGCCAATTCCTGCCTCGTGCAGGCGTCAAGCTTCGTGAACGCTTTTTCTTTCCGACGAACGGCTACCAATTGACGCGTGCGCCGATCGCATTCGCCCTGCGTCTCCTAGCCAGGGTCTCGCCTGGAGATACCGTTCTAGGCGACAATCATGTTTTGGTCCTAGAGCGCGCCTCATGAACCTCAGTTCGCCCGCCATTTCGGGGCCGTTGCTGCACAAGCGGTTTGTTACGGCCGGATTCTTTGTGTTGGCCTTGCTCGCTGCCTATAAGGTTGCGGGCGACATCATTGCGGATGATCTGTCTGGACTGGCCTATATCGGCATGTTTTTTATCGGGGGCGCCGGCGTCATAGCAATTCTGCAAGATTGGCGCAGGGGACTCTATTTCTTCCTGGCTTGGCTTTTGCTCGAGGATTTCGTTCGCAAATTCCTCGGCAACAACATGGCTATTTATTTTGCCAAGGATTTCTTCCTCGCTGTCATATACCTCTCCTTCCTGGCTGAGTGCCGAAGGAACGATGCCAAGACGTTTCGCCCCCCTTTTTTCCTGGTCCTGAGCGCCCTCGTATGGTTCAGTGTGATGCAGATTTTCAACCCAGCCTCGACGAGTATTTTCTTTGGCCTGATGGGCATGAAGCTTTATTTTTACTATGTGCCGCTGGTTGTGGTGGGTTACGCGTTGATTGATTCAGAAGTGGCGCTGCGTCGTTTTTTTTATATCAATCTGAGCATTATGTTGGTTATCGCCGCGCTGGGCATCGCCCAATCTATTATTGGGCCCAGGTTTCTGAATCCGGCGGTCATGGCCGATGACATTCGGTTGCTCAGCGAAACCTACCGGGTAGCTCCCATCTCCGGTGTAAGCGTCTACCGCCCTACCTCTGTTTTTGTCAGCACCGGAAGATTCGCGAATATGCTCATCGTGAACTGGATCATGGTATTTGGATTCAGCGGATATCTTTTGCTTCGCTACCGACGCGGAAGAACGTTTTGTTTCGTGGCTCTGGCGGTTACGGCTGCGGCCTCCCTTATGTGCGCCTCGCGGGGCGCGTTTATGTGGACCCTGGGAAGCGCTGCTGTCGGGGCCATCGCCTTTTTATGGGGCGCCCCGTGGCGGCAAGGCGAAGCATTGCGGATAATGCGAACTCTGCAGCGCGCACTCTTGGGCGTGGCGCTTGCCGTGGTCGTCCTGCTTTTTACATATCCGCAGGCATTTCTCAATCGCATTGCCGTCTACTCCGAAACGCTTGACCCCAGAAGTCCGACCAGCGAACTCGTTCACCGCACTCAGACCTATCCTTTGGTTAATTTTCTGGATGCTTTTGGCTCTGAGCGTTGGCCTTATGGCTATGGACTCGGCACTGCCTCCTTGGGAGTACAGTACGTTGCACGCTTCTTCCATGCTCTTCCCCCGGAGACTGGTGTGGAGAGCGGATACGGCTGCTTGGTTTTGGAAATGGGAATCGTCGGCTTGCTCCTTTGGATTATCGTGAGCATCGCGGTTGTGTTGTCTGGTTGGAAGGTGGTGAAGAGACTCAAAGGCTCACCCTTTTTTCCACTGAGCTTTATGGTCTGCCTTTATTCCTTCATCTTGCTGATTCCCATGACCTTCACCGGCATACAGCCCTATCAAGACTTCATCATGAACGCTTATCTGTGGCTCCTCTTAGGTGTGCTATTCCGCTTGCCCAAGCTCGCGCTGGATGCGCAATCTGCCGCTCCTGCCGCGGCGGCACAGCCCGGCGGCGTCTGGATGCCCTGATTTGCGCCTCGCCGTAGTTTCGCCCTTTGTCGATCGCCGGCACGGCACGGAGCGTTGCCTCGCGGAGCAGCTTGTGCGCTTTGCATCTCGGCCTGATGCCGAGATTCATCTGTACGCTCAACACGTCGAAGATCTTTCCAACGTCGTCCGCTATCCCGCTCGGTCGTCCGGCTGTATCGTTTGGCATAGAGTGCCTCGGATTCCCGGACCACATCTTTTTGGCTATATCTGGTGGTTCTTGGCTAACCGCTCGCAGCGCTGGTGGGACCGCAACGTTCGGGGACTCAAGTTCGATTTACTCTATTCTGCGGGAATCAACGCTTCGGACGCCGACGCCATTTCGGTTCACGTTATTTTTGACGAGTTCTATCGCCGGGTGCGTTCCCGCTTGACTCTTCGTGATGCCCCTATCTCGCTCTGGCCGGTACGCCTTCACCGTAGCCTTTATTACGGCCTGATTTGCCTTCTCGAGAGGCGTATTTATCCTTCCCGGCGCGTCTCACTTACCACCATCTCGGCTCATTCCTCCGGCCGCATGCTGCACTTCTTTGGGCGCGAGGATGTGCCCGTTATTCGTCACGGAGTGGATACGGAAACTTTCCATCCCGCGGCCCGCGCCAAACGTCGCGATTCCGAGCGCGCTTCCCTGGGAATTCAACCGGCAGACTTCTGCATCCTGATGATCGGTAACGACTGGAAGAACAAAGGCCTGGACACACTGTTGATTGCTTTCCGGGAGTGCTCAGAACTCAGCCTTACTCTCCTGGTTGCAGGTTCCGATGATCGCCGCGCTTATGAGCAGGCGATTCGCAACCTCCATCTCGAATCCAAAATACGCTTTCTCGGCTCATCGCCAGACGTGATGGGGTTCTACGCAGCTGCCGACGCGTATGTCGCTCCTTCGCTCGAGGACGCTTACGGGTTGCCGATTTTGGAAGCTATGGCTTGCGGACTTCCGGTTATTGCGAGCAGCCGGGCCGGTGCGACGGAAATCATTCGCGATGGCTGCAATGGCTTGGTGCTTCGCGATCCGGAGGATTCACACGAACTCGCCGCTTTGCTGCGCAGGATCGCTTCCGATGTTTCTCTTCGTCAGAAGATCGCTGAAGAGGCGGCGCGGACTGCGGCAGACCATACCTGGGACCGTAACGCGGCGGCTACCTGGGAGTTCCTCACCGCTGCCCTGGCGCGGAAACGACAGCAGAATGCGAAGTGAGCCCTGACGTTTTACACCAGCGGTCGAAATCTGTGTGAGTCCGATATTCTCTAGGAAGGCAATGACGCGGCGTGCCGCCAATAATCTTTACCGGGGCGAGCCTCGGTAAACCAACAATGTAGAAACGGGCAAGGCACGCGAACGCGTGCCCCGTCCACAATTTGCGATCGACTACGCGCCTGCGCTTTTGGAGAAGCTGGACACCGCTTCGGCTTCCGTGTTGTACACGTCAAACACCGTCAGCAGCTTCGTGATTTGCAGTACTTCCTGGAACTTGCTCCCCAAGTGGCAAAGCTTGAGACCAGCGCCTTGCGACTTCGCGCTGTGATGCGCCGCAACCAGCGTGCCGAGGCCCGCGCTGTCGATGAACGTCACATTGTCCATATTCAACACGATTTTCTTCTTGCCGCTGGCGATCAGGCTTTTCACTTTTTCACGAAGCGCGTTGCTCTCTTCGCCGAGCACGATGCGCCCGTCCAGCGCCACCACTGCCACGCCATCCACTTCCCGGTTCGTCATCTTGAGTGCCATGTTGTTCTCTCCTCGTCGATCGCGGTTCCAGCGGCAACCGGGCCGGACCCGCAAAGCATATCAGTAATAGTCCGCGCAAGACATGTAATAGCCGCAGACCACACAAATCAGTTTGCATCGCCGCGATTCCAGGCGTTGCGAGCAGACGGGACAATAGCGCGAAGCGTCTTCTTGCGCGGCCGCCACGCTGCGTTCCGCGTTCGGAACGGTCTGCGAAGATGCGCCCGGCGCGGACTCCGGCGGAACCGGCGCTAACCCTGGCTTCGCAGCATGTTCCACGGCGGGATGTTTATAGCACATCCCCCTGCAGGGGAAAAGCGCCAGCAGTGCCGCACTGGGCCGTGCGCACCGAGCGATAGGTTTACAGGTTTAATGGTAACCAATGCCGTCCATTGCGCATCTTTCTTATAGAGCCACTTAAGGGTTGTGGCGCTGGAAAAAGGTTCGGTCATGAGTCGATTTTCTATAAGTGCGATGATGCTTCTTGCGATTCCGGCGCTTGTCGCCGCCCAGCATCGCGGCGGCGCGCCTATGGCGCCGAGTCGTCCCGCCACAGTAATTCCCCGCGCTGCTCCGGCTCCCGGACGTGGGATCGTGCGTGCGCCATCCGGAATACCCAGTACCTCCCGCGTTGGCGTGCCGGTCACGCGCGTGCGGAACTCGGGCCGCACATTTAACGGCAGTCCTGCGAATTTTGGACCTAACGGTAATTTCGGGCCTAACGGTACTGACTTCCAGAACGTCCCGGGCTTGGGGTTTGATTACCCGCATCTGGCTGCGATTAGCGGCAACCGCCGCATACCCGGCGGCAGATTTGGCGGCGGCTTTCCTTTTGGCTACGGCGGCTATCTGTATGGCTCGCCCTATCCGTATGACTCGCCCGGCATGGTCGACGAAGGGCAGCCAGCCGACACTGCGCCGGCCGATGCGCAGGTTTCGGTAACGGACGAAAACATTCCGGCCGATGCGTATGACCTCCCGCCTATGCCCCGGCGCCCGCGCGCGCCGCGTCCGGCTAACGACACGCAAGCGGCGAGCGCTCAAGCGCAAAGCGCCCCTGTGCCTCAGCCTGATGTTGAACAATATGTTTTTGTGCGCCGCGATGGCGGAGTCGTCTTTGCCGTCGCGTATTCGTGGGACAAAGGAACGCTGCGCTACGTGACACCGGAGGGACAGCGCCGCAGTATCGGACGCGATGCTCTCGATCTGAACGCCACGCAACAATTTAACGAGCAGCGCGGCCTGACTTTCCAAGCGCCAGCCTAAGCGCCGGCCGACGAATCCCTAACTCAACGTAATAAACGAGGGTGCCCTACCGTTTGCGGTTTTGGCAAAGGGTGGGTTCTTTCCCCGCTACCGCTGCTGGGGTGCTTGTCCGTGTCGTTCGTGTCCCGTCGGTTCAAGCTTGATCGCCGGCTTCAACTCGCGCGGCGTAACGACTCACCTATTTTTTCGCTGGTTCTGGCATCACATAGCCAGAGGTCGCGGGAAGACCGGCGCGTTCCAACTGCACGGTAGTGTGCTCGATCCGAAAATTCCTGGCCGCTTTTTCCTGAATCGAAGTAAGGATGCGTTCGCATTCGTCCATGTGCATATCTGGCACACGAGCGTGCAAACTGAGCGCGTTATGGCCACCGCCAAGCGACCATATATGAACGTCGTGAACTTCTTGTACACCGTCGACCGTTAGCATCGCGCGCGCCACCTCTTCGACACGCATTTCGCGGGGGCGCCCTTCCAGCAAAATGTGCGAGGACTCTCGCAGAATTCCTATGCTGGACCAGAGAACAAGAAGGCCTATGGCGAGGCCCAGGAGCGGGTCCAGCCACTGCGCGCCAGTCATTCGAATCGCGATGGCGCCCGCGATGATGGCTATATTGGAAAGGGCATCGCCAAAATTGTGAATCAAAATGCTGCGGAGATTGAGATCATTGCGGCCGCGCACGAGAGCCAGCGTGATGCCGCCATTGACGGCGAGTGCCGCGATAGAAGTCCAGATCATCCAGCTTTCTATTACGTTGACCGGGGTGCGGAAGCGTTCTACCGCCTCGTAGCCGAGCCAAAGAGAAAGAATGACCAGCACAAGCGCATTCGTGAACGCGGCGAGGGTGCCGGCGCGATGATAACCGTAGGTTTTATCGGAGTCGGCGGGGCGTTCCGCCCAGCGCATGGCCAGCCAGGAGATGCCGAGCGCGGGAACATCGGAAAGATTGTGCACAGCATCGTTGAGCAGCGCCACCGAGCGGCCCAGAAATCCGCCAACGATTTCGGCCACCACCAGTCCGAGCGTGGCGGCCATGGCCCAGCCGAGCACGGAGGGTTTTAGTGTGGGATGCGCGTGGGCATGGCCGTGATGAGAATGGCCAAAGTGCTCGTGCCCGTGCTGGTGTGTGGATTCGGAAGAATCGCAGGGTTGGACGTCCGGTCCGTTAGGCTGCTGGCGCATCCACAAATATTCTAGCGCGTTCGAATGCCGCCGCGCAGCAGAGAGCTTATTACGCAGTTTGACACCGTCCCACCTCGATTTCGTTGACGCTTCCGGGGTTCGCTGCCAACATCGCATGAGATTCCTGCCGCATGCGTACGCGCAGAGACGTTGCCTGCGCAAGGCCGGTACGCGGAGAAAGATGACCGCTCCCGTTGCAAAGCTGAGTTTTTGGGGTGTGAGAGGCTCCACGCCGACGGTCGATCCGTCGACTTGGCGCTATGGCGGAAACACGCCTTGCCTGGAGCTGATTGCGCCCGACGGCACGCAATTCATTTTGGATTGCGGCACGGGACTGCGCATGCTGGGGAACCGAGGAACTTCGCCGAGTCGGGGCGGTTCTCCGGAAACGCATATCTTTGTGACCCACTATCACTGGGACCACATCCAGGGAATTCCGTTTTTTGCGCCGCTCTATTCGGAGAATAACGAGTTTCACTTTTACAGTTTTCGGTCCAAATGTCTGGGCCGCGACAGCCTGAAGCAGGTATTCGAAGCGCAGATGGCCGTTCCCTATTTTCCGGTGGACATGTCGGCGATGAACGCCAGGCGCAAGTTCAGGGAGGTCGACGGCGGGGAAACCTTTCGCATCGGGGAAAATAAAATTACAGCGGGATGGCTCAATCATCCGCAGGGTTGTCTCGGCTTTCGCATCGAGACGCCGGCAGGGTCGGTGGTATATGCGACGGACAACGAGCCCGGCGATGCCAAGCTGGACAAGAGCCTCCGGGAATTAGCCGCGGGAGCGGACATTTTCATCAACGATGCGCAATACACGCCGGAGCAACTAGCCGGCGCGCGGCGCGGCTGGGGGCATTCGAGCTGGCTAGACGGCACCCGCATCGCGCGGGAAGTGGGCGCGAAGACCCTGGTGCTATTTCATCATGATCCGGATTCGACGGACCGCATGGTGGACACCATTTTGAAGCATGCGCGTGAGGAATTTGGTTCTGTGTTTGCCGCGAGCGAGGGCATGGTGATTACTTTGGGCTCGCCCGGGGAACGCGTGGAAGCACACGTGCCCGGAAGCCGCACGGCCTTGCGGCGCGAGGCGCACTTCCGGGTGCATGTCTGCGGAATAACCGAAGGCGGGCACCCGTTTGAAGAGGATAGCGTCGTGAAAGATTTGTCCCTGCAGGGTGCGTTGCTTGACCTGAAGCATAGCCCGCGCTTGCAGTCCGAGCTGCAAGTGACGATGGAGACGCCGGGCGTGAATGGCATGCAGCAAATGCAACTGCGCGGCTACGTGGTGCGCATCGACAGCGAAGCAGAGAAGGGTCAGACCTCTGTAGGCGTCGTATTCACCGATTGAGGATTGGCGTTAGATCGCGGCGCATCATTGCCGACGTTTTCAAATCTGCCGCGCTGACCACGGCTGACCAGCATGCAGGACAACGGCAAATCTTACTCATAACGCAGAGCAATCAAGGGATCCACTTGCGTGGCGCGTCGGGCTGGTAGATACGAAGCGAGCACACTCACAAGACCGATTAGCAGTGCGACTGCACCGAAAGTAAACGCATCTGTAGGGCTGACTCCGAAGAGCAGAGATGTAAGCAATCGCGTCAATCCGAGCGCCGCGGCAAACCCAATAATCAAACCGATCGAGATCACCAAAAGGCCTTTTCGTAGGACCATCCAAACGACGTCCCCTGCCTGCGCACCAAGCGCGACACGCACACCAAACTCATGTGTCGAAGCTTCTGTCGCATAAGAAACGAGTCCATAAACTCCCGCGGCAGACAGCACCATCGCTAAGAACGCGAAAATGAACAGCAACCGTGCCACGAAGCGTTGCTCCGCCAACGTTCCAGCAATTTGGTCGCGCATGGTGCGCACGCGAAACACGGGCAATTGCGGATTCACGCGCTCGACCGCAGCATGCAGAGCTGGAATGAGCGTATGTGGATCACCGTTAGTCCGCGCCAGCAGGTTGATGTCGGGCTGCCACGGAAACATCAAATACGCTTGTGCAACGGGGAGGTAGACCACAGGACCGGGAATTTTCCGAAAGTCTTCCATCGCAGTGTCGCCCACAACTCCGACCACGGCGAAGCTCTGCTCATGCGGCCCGACATGGTCAATGCGCTTCCCAACGGGATTCTCGCCAGGCCAATATTCTCGGGCCATGGCTTCGTTGATGATCGCGACACCAGAACCACTCGCAGTGTCCGATGCAGTAAACTCTCGTCCGCTTAAAATACGAATTCCGACGGTCCTGAAGTAACTGCGACTGGCCATAACAATTTGCACCCAGTCTTCGTCGCCGATTGGAGTTCGATGCCCTTCGGGGGCAACCACGGTTCCCATCCCTCCCTGAAGCGGTAGAGAACTGCTCAGCGCGGCTGCTTGCACACCAGGCTGGACACGCAGCGATTCGAGAAGTGGGGCAAGCAGCGCGGCGGCCGCCGTCCGGTCATAACCCTGGCGGATAGGGTCAGTGGATGCAGCAATCGTATGATCTGGGTCAAATCCCAATTTGACCTGGGAGGCGTGCCAGAGAGTCCGAGTAAATAAACCCGCTCCTATTAACAGAACAACGGAAGCCGCAACCTGTATCACGACCAGTAGATTCTGCAACGAGAGCCGCCGAGTCAGCGACTGAACCGTTCGCGATTTCTCTTTCATGACATATATAAGGTCCGAACGAGAGTACCTAAAGGCCGGAACCAAATTGCTAAGAATGCCGACGCAAATGGCAGCGAAAGCGGCGAATCCAAGAATACGGAAGTCGAGAATAGAGGAGGCACGTTCCAGCGGAATCGGCAGCGTCGCTGGCGCGGAAGCCGATATCAGCCGCACACCCCAGTTCGCCACCAAACCACCTGTCAAAGCACCGAGAACGGAGACGAGCAGACCTTCAATGACGTGCAGTCGGATAATCCGGAATCGCGTTGCTCCGAGCGCCAAGCGGACCGCGATTTCCTTTTGCCGCGCCTGTGCGCGCGCCAGAAACAATCCACCCGCGTCGGCGCAAGCGATCAACAACACGAGCGCCACGATGCTCAACAGTAGGAAAGAGTAGCGGATTCTGTCATGTCTAGCCTCTTCCGTTACGGAAACCAGAACAGGCCAGGGGCGGACAAAACCTGTTCCTTCCGAGGGATCCGCCCTTCCGGCACCCAAGCCTGCGCCTAGTGTGTCGAGTTGTGCCTGCGCTTGGGTAATCGAAACGCCAGGTTTAAGTCGCGCGACAACGGCAAAGGGAGCGAATGACTCTCGGCGCAATGGTATTTGACTTTTCAGCAGCGGATCAATCTGAAAGCCGTAGGCCATGGGTATCCAGATCTCGGGTAGGTTCTCGAAGCTGACGCCGCCGAATCCTGGTGGCGTAATTCCGACAATCGTGAACTGCTGCCCGTCAACGGTTACCGTCGTTCCGAGCACCCCTGCATTAGCGAAAAAATATCGCCGCCAAAAATTGTCACTCAGCATCACGACCGGCACTGCGCCAGCACTGTCGTCTTCTGGAACAATGACGCGACCGTGCGCCGCGTTCACGCCAAGGAGTTGAAAATAGTCACCCGTGACCATGCCAGCATCGACGCGTTCTGCCCCCAACTTCCCCGCGGAAACATTGACCGGGAGCCGATCGATATAAGAGGCCATGCGTGAAAACACAGCGGAGCGGGTGCGGTACTGCTGGTAGGTAGGAAAGGAGACGAATCCCCAAAAAGCTTCGCCCCTGGTTCTTCCGGTCGTAAGGCGCACAACTTCGCTCGGCTTAGTAATAGGAAGAGGCCGGAAAAGGACGACATCCACGAGGCTGAAAATGGTGACATTGGCGCCGATGCCCAAGGCAAGGGGCAACACGGAAATAATTGCAAAGCCTGGATTGTTGCGCAGCATGCGCATTCCATAATGGATGTCTTGCCAGAGCATTCCCATTTAGGCCCTCAGCCCGACGATATCAACCCAATCTCGCTACGCGTTTAAGAATAGTCTAAAAATAACGAACGAGTCGTATATGCCGTGATTGGCAGTTCCCTTTCAATACGGAAACCGCAACGCGAAGCACCGGTCGCCCATTCACCAAGGCCTAGCACCTGATGGCGAGCCGCACCCGTTAGTTCTAGCGTATAATTTTGTAACTGCATATGAAATTAGAGGACTACAAGACGGTTCTTTACCGGCAGCAAGACGGTTCGTGGGTTGCCGAGATTCCAGCGATTGCCGGCTGCTATGCGTTGATGGATACGAGAGAAGCAGCTTTGGCAGAACTGAGCAAAGTCTTCGCGCTTATCGCTGAGGAGTATCGCGAAAAGGGCATTGCTCTGCCTTCCGACACGACTGAGATAGTGAATGCCTAGCGCGACGGCGCGTGACTTCCAACGCGTCGCCCGGCTCGTCTCAGGTGAGATTCACGCCTGTGGGGTTTGACGCCCATGACTGAGAAGAACGCTAATTTTGTGCCGGCCAGTGCGCTGGATAAGCGCGTGCCGTCGAAGCGCGAGCTGCTGCGCGGGTTGGTGCGGCACGCTCCCTTCGTGGCGAAAAACTTTCAACTCTATTTTCGCAATGCGTGGCGACGGCATGTTTTGCGGACGAAAGTTGTGGCGCCGTATGCGGTGACCTTTTACGTCACGCACAAATGCAACCTGGCTTGTACGTATTGCACGCAGAAGGAGCCTGACGTTTTCAGCGAGGAATTGGGAACGGCCGACACGATTCGGTTGCTGAGTAAGATTCGGAAGGAGAGCGACTCGATTGTGATCACCGGCGGAGAGCCGACGCTGCGCAGCGACATCGAAGAAATTGTCCAGGCTGCGCGATTCCAGTGCAAGTTTCGGTCTGTGCTGTTGATTACCAACGGAACGTTGCTGGACCGAAAGGCGGGAATTCTTTCCGCAGTCACGGGCTTGGTAGTGAGCCTGGACGCGCTGGCTGCCGATCCCACCAATCCGCTTTCGAAACCGGCGGCTTTGCCGAAAGTAATGGAGAACCTGAAATTCGCAAAGGAGCGGCTCGGAAGTCCGCGGCACATCACAATCAGCACGGTGATAGAAGAGTGGAACATCGGCGAAGTGGAGCGCTTGCTCGATTGGTGCGGCGAGCAGGGCTTTGTGTTCGCGGCGCAATCGGCGCAGATGGAAAAAATGCCAAACCTCGCGCTGCTGAGGAGCGCGCGCTATCAGGCATTGGTGGACAAAATCATCGCGCGGCGCCGCGCCGGAACGCAGGCAATCAACGGGACGCCGAAGACGATTGACACGCTGCTGCGATTTCGGGATTTCCAGTGTTATCCGACGATGTTCCCGCGCGTGTATCCCAATGGCGACGTGTTCTATCCGTGCGAGCCGTTGCGGAAAATTGCGGGGAATTTGCTGCGGGATAGATCGCTGCAAAAGATTTTTGCAAACGGGAAAAAGATGTACGGAGAGATTCCGCCGTGCCAGGGGATCTGCTATTTGTTCGGGAACGTGCTGTCGCATTATTACGTGAATGATTTTTGGGGATTGGCGGGCGATTTTATTCGGTGAAGGAAAAACCTAACACAGAGAGCGCAGAGGTCGGCGCACAGAGGCCACAGAGAAAGCTCAGAGAAGATTAGGAGAGGTCGGCGATTTTCTTGTCTAGGTGGGCGAGGGCGGCTTCCAGCGATTTGCGGTGATTGGGGTGCGTCGCGGTGTTGAGGTCGTTGGTGATGCGGATGCGCGAGAGTTGCAGTTGCTTGATATCCTGCTCGCGGCGTTGTTGCTGATCGCTTTTTGCGTCGCGCCCGGATGACGCCTTGCTGACTTCTTTGGATTCAACCTGCGCTTCTACGTCTTTGCTTTCCCAGCCTCTCGCCATAACCTATATTTTGACACAAACCGCCGGAATGACGAAATTTCGTAAGCAAAGTTTCGATCCAAAAATATCGAGCTTCGGACGCGGGAATTGTGCTCCTTAGGCGGTGGCGGCGCGTTTTCGGGGTAAAACTGGAAGCGCCGGGTGAATTACGCTGCGCAGCGTGGACTCTGCTACGCGGGCGAGATGCTCGGCGAAGATGCCGTGATAGTGGAAGTCGGCGGTGTGCTCGGACCAGCGGATGCGCACCATCCAGCCGCCAGCGGACTCCGCGGCGGTGGCGGAAGAAATTTGCGCCGTGGGAATGACGAGCAGCGGATGCAGGTCGGAATCGAGCGCCCATACGCGTTCAGGACAGACGAAGAGCTGCACGGCTGAGGCCGGCGCATTTTGCAACTGCGCGTTTCCCAATTGCGGTTTTCGCACTGGGTTGTTTGCGAGTTGTCCTCTCTCCAGTTGCCCACTCTCCGCCTGATAGACGCCGCCGTTGACGATGACCAAGGCGCCGAGTTGTGCGGCGGTGTCGGCCAAAGTCGTGTCCGGCTTCGCCTCGGGAAGCAGGATGGCGGCGAGGAACATGGCGAGGCCGGCGATTGCGGCGTGCCAACTGTTCCACAAACTGAGAGGCAGAATCACGAGCGAAGCGCCGGTTAGAGCGAGCAGGACGCGGAAGGCGAGCCAGCTCCGCGGATCGCGGCGAATATTCAGGAGTTTGGGGACGAGCAGGACGAGCGCGAAGAGGGCGCCGAGGGCGAAATTACGGAGCCGGGCAGCAATTGTTTCCTGCGGGGAAGCGATGGGGGTTGAGGTCGTGCTCATTACCTTGTGTTCTGGTGCTCTGAAATGTTTTAGCACTGCGCGCGGAAAAAACAAAACCAATTCGCGGTTAATTTCGCGAGAGTGGACGGCCAGGTTAGGAATTTTTAAGATTGTCGATTTCGCGCATGCGGGCGAAGGCGCGGCGCACGTGTGGGATAGTGATGGAGCCGCCGACGATGAGGGCGACATTGAGGGCGTCGATGACCTCTTCGCGCTTCCAGCCTTCTTCGCCGCAGCGCACGAGATGGTAGGTGATGCAATCGTCGCAGCGGAGAACGGCGGAAGCGACCAGGCCGAGAAGTTCCTTGGTCTTGGTGCCGAGGGGGCCGGGCTCGTAGGCTTGATGGTCGAGGGCGAAAAAACGCTTGATGCCGAGGTGGCCGCAGCCGAGGATTTCTTCGTTGAGGTCGGCGCGAAATTCCTGGAAGTCGTCGAGACGGTCGGGCATGGTTCCTCCGGGATGAGATTTTGCCACAGTACGGAGGGTACGGAGGGCACGGAGTGAATCGGACTCTGGCCAGCCACTGTGGCCCCCCCATCCCCCCTGTTTTGCGAAAAGAGACTGCAAGTTGCTGAAAACAAACGAGGGGAGCGCGAAAAAGAGAGGCAAGAGAAACCAAGAGGCGGCAAGCTGCTGAGAACGCGTGAGATGCAGGAAGAAGCGCAGCGCAGAGGGCACTGAGATCGGAGCACAGAGATCGCCGAGGGGTACCCCACCCCGGCATTTTGGCAAAAGAGTCTGGATTTGCTTGATTGCAAAGGAGTTGACTTTTTTGGAGACGCCAAAGAGTCCGCAAAATACTGAGAACATGGGGTTTGCCACAGAGACACCGAGACACAGAGGCGGGAAGCTGATGAAAAGAAAGGGGAAGTGGCGAGTGACGAGTGACGAGTGGCGAGATAGAGCGCGGAGAGCTGATGAAAAGATAGGATTTGCCACGGAGGCACGGAGAACACAGAGCGGAGATGTTCCGGCACCAGGCATGTGGGGCACGCGGAGACACGCGGGATTGCGAAAGAAGGAAGAAACGAAACGGGGACACTGTCAGCAGAACCTTGAACTGGAGAATACCGCATCCGTTACTACTTGTCAAGTGAGAAATAAAGACGGTAGCGTCAACAGTTTTGTGTAAATTTGAAGAGCGGTTTTCTTTCCCAGGAACGGTTTAAGTGACTGATGACGCCGTAGACGATGCGGTCACAGCTGTCCACGT
>Ga0209648_10000911_pt1 | contig 23528 bp, 28 predicted proteins | sample GraSoi2013_115cm_FD_185830 | JGI IMG/M metagenome (GOLD analysis project Ga0209648, IMG submission 185830) | Grasslands soil microbial communities from the Angelo Coastal Reserve, California, USA - Sample 9_17_2013_115cm (SPAdes) (version 2) | ecosystem: Environmental > Terrestrial > Soil >... | reverse complement strand
TTTCAGTTCATCCCTTTAGTGTTTCGTAATCTTTATGAAGACGATAGTTAATTCAAACAAAAACGACATCGCTATTCCCAGGATGATCGGGCTGTAGATATCTGCCCCTGGCGTCAGGAATGTCGCTGCAATCCACATCCCAATATGCACTGTTGGGCGCCTCCTGGTGAGCGTGCGTGAAGTTATCAGTCCTATCTGTGCCAGGAATGTGAGCACAAGCGGGATTTCAAACACGATTCCAAAGGCTAGCAGGAAGAACGCCACGAAGGTGAAGTAGCTATCAGCCGTCACCAGTTCGGCAAAGCTGTTGGATGCAAAATTCACTAACCACTGCACCGGGAATCGCAAGACAATGAAGCCAAGCGCGATTCCGGCGATGAATAGCACAACGCCGATGAAGATGAAAGGCACAGCATTTTTCTTCTCTCGCTCGTATAGTCCTGGGGAAACAAAAGCCCAGACCTGGTAGAGAATCACCGGCAAGGCGCCAAGGAAGCCTGCAGCAAATGCGAGCTTGAGGAAAACAGTAAAACCTTCCGCCAACCCCGTTACAATAAGCTTACCCTTAGTAAGCGTATCTGCCGTAGTAGGCAGCGGGTATGTCAGGAATGTCATGATCTGAGTGCGGAAGATGAAAGCGACGATGCCAAAAACTACGATGGCGATCAACGATTTGAAGACACGCCAGCGCAGCTCCTCCAGGTGCTCCACCAGGGACATGGAGGAATCGTCAAGTTCTTCCTCTTCTTCATTGGAGTCATCAGCCGTTGCCATAGGGTCCTGCTGATCTATATTTCTGGTTGCCATACTTTCCTCGAAAGGGCGGGATTTGATCCTGCCCTCTATCTGCAACCGGCACTAATCAACATGCGCTTTTTCAGTGCTGACCTCGCTGTGCGTGGTCTCGAGGTTCACCTCGCCCTGGGAATTTCCAGAGGGAGGGAGGTTGCTATAGTTGACCTCGCTGCGCGTCGTCTCGCGGTTCACCTCGCCCTCAATTGGGGTAGCGCCAAGTTTGCTCATATCTTTAGCGTTAATTGGCAGCTTGGGCTCTTCTTCGTGCTCATCCTTTGGCGCGGTCAGTTCTTTCATACCTTTTTGGAACTCTTTGATACTCTTGCCAATCGCAGATCCCATCTCCGGCAGCTTCTTGGGGCCAAAGATCAGCAGCGCGATCACGAGAATGACGATCAAATCGAGTCCATGAAATCCAAGTGGCATCTTAATGTCCTTTCTGGCGGTTGATTATTCTAAGTTTCTTGGTGCGTTACAATACTACAAACGGATGATAACATTCCTATGAGCTTGCGGTTGCGGGTTTGGAAGTATCCTGGCCTATCAACGACGCTTCAATCATCCGCAAACCCTCCATAGCGAGGCTCAACCCACCTATTCCTGCTGTACCAATAGCTACCAGGCGGACAGCATAGCGGCGGCTCACACGTCGTTCTCTCAGTTGGGTAGCCACCATCTGCTGTTTGCCCAGTTCTATTGCTTCCGCGCGTGCGGCGGCGTACAGTTTTTCCTCCAAGCCAATGGGCGCTTGTGCCCCACTTCCGTAGTGTCGTAGTAGCAGGGTCTCTAATGAGTCATTCTGCATAGGTCCTCCACAAGCATCAGGGTTGCGATGGAGCAGTCGATCTTCTGCTCTCAACTCGCTCTACGTTATTATGATGCTTGGCAGGGTGATTTTGTGACATGTTCGTCTTAATTGTGGTCGCGCTATTGTCAAAAACCTCTTCGCCGCTTTCAAGTGCGTAATACTGCTGAAATTGTTTGCGTGCCCGTGCTATTCGTTGACGAACGGCTGCCTCTTCAATATCCAGCATCTCCGCGATCTCACCTGTTGAAAACTGGCCTACTAACGCAAGCAACAGGCAGACGCGTAATGGTTCGGTGAGATGTGCCAGCGTTCGTTGTACGGCATCCTGCTCAGCTACAAGCGCCTCCGGGTCCACACTCTCAGATACTCCATACCCCGTTGGCTGCACAGCGGCTGCACGTTCGTTCAGCGCATCCATCTCGGCCTGCTGGTTCCTGCCCTTTGATTCGGCGGGCTTCTGCATGCGCGAGAAAGGAATGAATTGGAAAATGCCGCGCCGCCTGCGCTGCATACGCACCGTATTCAGGGCAATCTGCAGCAACCAGGCTTTTGCACGGAACTGTGAGCCACTTTTAGCACGAGCCGCGTCAATCGATCTCAATGCCTGGTGGAAGGTTTCTTGCGTCAGATCCTGGCTTTCTTCCCAATCTCCTGTCAAACCATAAATCGTGTGAAAAACCAGTTTACCGTATTCAAGAATGAGCGCTTCTACCGCTTCAGCGGCAGGCATACTTTCCACAAAAGACCCTTTTCGTTCGTATCTTGACGACGCACTGCGCGAATGAAGATACCTGAATCTGGAGAGAGATACCAATGTAAGAAATGAACGAGAAGCAAAATTAGTTATGCTGTACGTAAGAAGTCAGGGCAACCCGGGCTGGGCCACGCACTAACCAAATGATACTAAAGGGCGACTCTCGTCGGTCCTCCTGGCATCTTGTGGTCACCCTGATTTCTCTGGTTGCCCTGTTTGATTACGCTTCTGTAATTATCGCAAGTGTTCTTCTATGTAATCATCAGCCTCTTGCACCGTCGTAATCTTCTCGGCATCTTCGTCAGAAATCTGGAGCTTAAACTCCTCTTCCAGGGACATGATTAGCTCAACCAGGTCAAGAGAGTCAGCGTTGAGATCCTCGACGAAAGAAGCGCTTGGAACGACTTCGCTTTCATCAACGCCAAGTTGATCGACAATAATCTTTTTGAGCCGCTCGGATACTGTTGCCACTATTTCACCTCGCTTTCAGCTATAGGGGCGGGCTGGTTTTGCGCCCGGTTAAATATTGTACCCAGGACACCATTAATAAACCGGCTGGAAGTATTGCTGCCAAAAAGTTTGGCTAGTTCCACCGCTTCGTTAATAGCAGCCTTTGCTGGTACCGTATTATTAAACAGAATTTCATAGATTGCAAGCCTGAGGATATTTTTATCAATTCGGGCCATTTGCTGCAAAGGCCATTCCTGGGCCGCGCTCTGAATATGCGCATCTATTTCGGCAAGATGGCTACAGACACCCGTTACTAACTCTTTAGCATATTCAACCACTCTCGGTTGCAGATGGCGCTCCTCGGCATGGCGCTGCAGGACCTCATCGGGTAAATGTTGAGCAGTATCATATTCGTAGAGTGTTTGTAAAGCAATCATCCGCGCTTGTCTGCGTATCCCAATCGGCATATTTTCCTCAAAAGGTGCGTTCTCAAGCTACGTCCTGTATATAGACGTTCACTTCACGTACCTGCATTCCAACCATTTCTTCGATGGCTGATGCTACTTCGTTCTGGATGGCAGAGCCGACATCAACAATATTGACGCCCGTAGCCACAACAATATACAAATCAGCAGAAACTGTATTGTCCTTGATCGTCAATGCTACACCGTTTTTAGGGATCTCACGCCCAAGAAAACGCGTCCATTGATCGTTGACCTGGGCCATACGGACGGCGCCAGGAATCTGTAGCGCTGCGTTAACCACAATGGTTACGAGCACCTGGCGGGCAACTCGTACCACTCCCAGCGATTCTGTTACCATCCGTCTCCCCCTGTTAAAATCATGGTCGTTCGCGATAAACGGGTGTATATAGCAAAGATAGACATTTTCTGACGTACTTGTCAAGTATACTATCCATAATCATGAAAAGACTATCTCTCACGATGCCTGCTCTATCTGATTATACGCCAACCACAAGTCCCATTTCACGCATAGTACCCGCCACTTTTTCGATATCCGCCCCGCTGCTGACGTTCAGGGTCGTAACACCTTTCGCAATACGCTTCACCATTCCTGTTAACGCTTGACCCGGACCGATTTCGAGGAAAATTGTCACTCCTGCGCCTGCCAGGTATTCAATCGTGCGAGTCCATTGCACCGGAGCAGCAATTTGTTGCGCCAGTTCTTCTCGTATCTCCTGCGCTTTCGTCAGTGGCTTAGCATGCATATTGCCGATGATCGGAATGCTGGCATCATGTACTTCGGTCTGCTCAATAGCTTGAGCCAGCCCTACCGCAGCCGGCTGCATCACAGGCGAGTGAAAGGCTCCGCTCACAGCTAGCGGGATAACACGCTTCGCTCCGCGCGCTTTCGCCAGTTCCATCGCCACGCTTAATGCGGCTTGTTCGCCCGAGATCACAATTTGCCCCGGCGCATTGAAATTTGCAATGCTCACCCGTCCCTGCCCGGGATGAGCATCCCTCGCTAGATTTACGACCGCCTGCGCCATCGCTTCCTGGCAGACCTCTTCCAGGGGACCCTCGTCCATGCCAATCACCGCCGCCATCCCTCCTGGGCAGACCGTTCCCTCGTAATGCATCAGGCGGCCACGCTCGCGTACCAGGCGTACGGCGTCTTTCAATTGTAAAGCGCCAGATGCTACCAGCGCTGCGTATTCGCCGACACTATGCCCGGCGGTATAGCTTGGGACGAGCGGTGATGACCAGGAAGAAGTATGTTCATTGAGGCTTGCTTGTAATGCTGCCAGCAATGCAAGGCTAACAGTCACAATCGCAGGCTGGGCATTTATCGTCTCGCGCAGCACATCGTCTGGACCGTGAAAGCAAAGATCGCTCAGTGCAATCCCTAAAGCCTCATCTGCGCTTTCAAAGACGCGCCTGGCTGCCGGAGATGTTTCGAAAATATCAGCGCCCATCCCTGCAGCTTGGCTACCCTGCCCGGGGAAGAGAAAGGCGACTTGTGTCGTCATGGCTGCCTGCTCTTGTACGAAAAGGAGGCAGGAAAATTATTCCCGCCTCCCAACGCAATTATTTCTTCTTTGTCTTTGGAAAGTAGACCTGGCGTCCACGATAGGTCCCGCAGTTTGGGCAGGCATGATGCGAAAGGCGCGGCCTCCTGCACTGTGGACATGTCACTAACTGTGGTAAGGTCAGGTGATGATGCGCTCGCCTTTCACCCTGGCGGGCATGCGAAGTTCGCTGTTTTGGTAACGCTCCCATAAAATCATTTCTCCTCTATGACTCGTTTTCCAGTAATGTTTGCAGTACACCCAGCCGTGTATCAACTTCTGGTTCGCACTCGCACGGACCGAGATTCAAATCTTTTCCACACTGCGAGCATAGCCCCTTGCAATCCTCCCGGCAAATCGTCACCATAGGCAGTGCGATCAGTACATTTTGCCGTATCACCTCGGTGAGATCAACAAGGTGATGATCATCAATAGGAAAAACCTCTTCCTCATCGAAAGGAGCCAGCGGCAAGCCGCTCACGACGTCCACAGTCGGATAAAACTGTTCTTCAAAATTTACATGCATCGGCTGCTCGTACACCTTCAAGCAGCGATTACACGAGAGTTCAAGCGTGAGTTCCACCCACCCATCCACCAGCAATCCCTGGTTTGTGCGGCGCATGCGTACATGTCCGTCGAGTGGGCCGATCACCTTGATATCGTCATCAAGATGAACGTCTTCTTCATAAAAATCTTTCACTAACGAGGTTCCGACAGGAGCCTTCATCAATTGCGCCACGTTGTAAATCATACCTTCCAACTTTCTTTTCGTTCAAGCGTACTACATTTCCCATCCAAATAAATAGCATATGGCTGTGGCGCAACCATAGATGACATTTCTCGCTTGTGCTCGCTAATTATAGGTTAGCAATTAAAGCGTGTCAAGCCCTCATCTCTGATAATAGCATTATGATATAAGGTTCAGTAAAACGATGCCCGTGTGACTCTATCAGTAGAAAACTCGTCAAGACATGGGAGAACAAAGGCAAAGCGAGGAAATATGTTTTTATGCTGAAAGGGCAGATGGTCACTGGCATACATCTCAAAATAAGCTTCTATGAGCTATGCGCCGCTGGTCTCATAATCTTGGCTGTTGCACTGCGTATTGTGCTGGTCTACCTCGGCTGGCCGGGGATGGATAGTGACGAAGGCACGATGGGCTTGATGGCTCTGCATCTCACCTCTCTGGGATGTTATCCGGTCGCATTCAGTGAGATATGCTGTTATCACTACAATCTTGAGGTATGGCGTTGTTCTATTGATAGGCATAACATTCCTGGTAGGCACTATTGACACATTTGCCGCGCTTCCCTCTATGCGAGCCAGCTCGGAGCAGCAATTTGCGCTGGTGCATGACCTCTTGCGCGTAGGCGCCACCCGCATCTACTCTGATTACTGGACCTGCGACCGCATTATCTTTCAGAGCAACGAGCAGATCACCTGCAGCGTCGTTGATGAACAACTCCAGCCCGGCTATGACCGCTATTTGCCCTATCGTGCCATCGTCACCGCCAGCCCGCACCCGGCCTATGTCTTTCCTCTGAACTCACCTCAAGCTTCTGCGTTCGCACACAAAGTAGTGGCTTCTGGTAGGTATTATCAGAACTTCATCTTTGATGGTTATGTGGTATATCAGCCTGTTGGTACCAGAAACAGATAAATTCTGACAATACCACAAGGCCACGAAGCAAACGGAAGTCACCAACAAGCACCAAAAGCTGAACCCGTGAAGAAGAGCGAACAAAACACTCGCGCACTACCAGCCGCGCCTACCGGCTGTTTCCGGGTATCAGTCAGAACATGTAGGCCAGAACGCTGCGGTTTACAGTACGAAACTGTCTGCCAAAGGACTGCGAGTATTGCCGTTATCTCGCTTCTCGCCGCCCAGGTTTACAGGTTGCTGACTACCTGTCTGGCGACCGCCTGGCGCGTAGTTGCTGGCTATGGGGGGAGTATTCTGAAAATTCTGTAAGCTTTGCAACGTCGCCTGGGATTGCGCGCTCATGTGCATACTCGGGTCAACGGCTAATTGAATAGTCTTACCATCAATAACTACCGCAACGCCTACCCCACGTCTTAATTCAGCAATTTGCCTGCGCAATTCACGGTTTTCGGCCTCTAAAGCATCCATCAACTTTTTTTGTTCAAGTAGCATCTGAGCGATGCCTTCAAAACCAGCGCTAGCAGCACGATCCATCATGGATTCCTCCTGCATCATAGGTGTACCCAATAATTCTAGAACAAAGTCTCCCAAAACAGCGTCACACCCTCCCACGTCATGTCGTACTCAGTAAAAGTACGATCCGATCCCAAATGGCTGTCGCAACGCCTGTTTTGGGCATTACAGGCAAATCCTCCATTGCACCACCTGCATGAAAGATATAGACCTTGTTGGTATCTGTCCCGAAGCCACTATCAGAGCGGCTTACATCGTTCGCAACGAGCAAATCCAGGCGCTTGGCAACCAGTTTGGCGCGTGCATAATTCGCCAGGTCGTTTGTTTCAGCAGCAAAGCCTACACGCACCAGGCGCTGTTTAGGCCTTTCATCGCCACCTTGCTTGTCGACTGATTCAGCGAGTTCTTCCAGGATATCTGGATTACGCACCAGCCGCAACGAGAACCCGTTCTGATCAGCGCGTTCTTGCGCTCCCCCTTTCTTGAGCTTCTGTGCCGCTGCCTCCGCCGGGCGGTAATCCGCTACAGCAGCGCTCATCACGAGCACATCAGCATCAACGACCGCACTACGTACCGCGTCTCGCATCTGAACCGCGGTTTCGACCCTGTGCACCTCTACGCCATAGGGTGCATCTAGTGCAACAGGACCTGAGATCAAGATGACTTCCGCACCGCGATCTCTGGCCTCGATTGCCAGAGCGTATCCCATCTTTCCAGACGAGCGATTCCCCACGAAGCGTACTGGATCAATTGGCTCCTGAGTACCACCTGCTGTTACGACAACCCGCCGGCCTGCCAGGTCGCCTTTGCGTCCTAGCGCCGCGTTGATGGCTCCCAGCAGTACATTTGTATCAGGAAGCCTGCCCACGCCCACCTCACCTGAAGCCAACCGTCCCACCTCCGGCTCTACGATATATGCTCCGCGTTCCCGTAACGAGGCCAGATTTGCCTGTGTTGCCGGGTGCGTATACATATTGTGGTGCATCGCAGGAGCCAGCAGTAGAGGAGCTTGGGTGGCCAACGCCACTGCGGTAAGCATATTGTCCGCTATACCATGAGCCAGCTTCGCAATAGTGTTGGCTGTTGCCGGGACAATCACCAGTAGTTCGGCCCGCTCTCCCAGCGCAATATGCGTTTCCGCTGCGCGTCCCGAAGGTTCCCACAGGTCGCTGTATACCGGTCGATGGCTCATAGTCGAGAACGTCAGCGGTCGAACAAATTCTTCCGCGTGTTCTGACATAATAACATCGACCAGGGCGCCGGCCTGTTGCAGTTGGCTCACCAGCTCAACCGCTTTATAGCACGCTATACCACCACAGATTCCGACGAGTATGCGCTTGTTTAGTAACACGGCTCGCTTGCTCGTTCCCTAACTACACCTTGCCTGCAAGGTCATTGCTACAATAGCACAGTTTAATATACATAAACAAGGAAGTTGCCAAGAAGTACCATTGCCCCTACGCGCGTACATCCTTCCGTTTCAAGAAATAAGCGGTGATTAAGCCGAGAATAACGATCATCGCTAGCAAGATGAGCCAGCAGAGCAAGAGGTGTAAAGTGGCTGTGGGTTGGTCATAGGTCGAGAAAAGTGTCCCCTGGTACGAGAAGCCATCCGCGCCCAGTTTATCACCATGCAAGCCAACCGAAGACCCGGTGGCAGCCGCTGCCCAGCGTGCCGCGAATAATCCCCCAACTATCTGCAGTACGGGCCCATCGAGTTTGAAGAGGAGGCCCGAGAAGATCACCTGCGGGATAAGAATGATCGGAATAAAACTCAATGCCCGGTCGTTATTGGGTACGATTGCGGAGACCGTCAATCCCAGCATCAAACCGGCCAGAGCCGTCAGCGCCATTGAAATATAGATTTCCAGGGTCACCGGAAGAAAAATCCCCTGCTGGAAAGGCGCGATCGCGTTCACCATCAAGACCAAAATGGCGCTTTGCAGCAGGCATAACACGCCGAGTACGGTGATCTTCGAGAACATATAAGGTGCAATACCCAGGTTTACCGCTCGCTCGCGGCGATAAATGGGGTCTTCCTTCACGATTTCACGCGCTCCATTGATACAGCCAAACATTACAGCGGCAAAGGCCATAATGAACAGGTATTTTTGCGCATCTCCGCCAGAACCAGGAACGATAAACAATTGCACTGCTTGATTTACACCGCCGTGGCTTGCTGCGAACGCCCTGCCTTGAGGCGTGCCGCTCAGGAAATTCACCACGTTTTGGCAGTCGAACGGATTTGAAACAGTCGGTGGAATCTGTTGATTGGGTGGGCACGTTGCTATGCTGCTTGACGCGAATGTGCCGTGTCCTGCTGGAAGGAGCATTAAGACCAGGATCAGGCCAATGACAGGCGCCTGTAACAGCAGGATGAGCAGGTTGCCCGCGTCGTTCTTAAGTAATGCCATGTAGCGGCGTGAGAGCAGGGAGTATTGCTTCCAGGGATTACCGCGCTTGGGCGGTTTGACCGCAGCCGTCTGTTTTATTTCGTTGATGCGGCTGGCAGGGCCTTGACTCAGTGGCCCAACAACATACTTCTGGAAGTCTGGAGAGGCCTTAAACTTACTCTCGGCCTCCGCCGGAATATTCGGGTTTTCCTCCGTCGGCTCCAGGGCGCTGTAAATCTCGGCAAAGTCGGTTTTGCCGAAATAGGTTTTTGCTCCGTCTGGTGGCCCGAAGTATGCTAAACGCCCTCCCTGGGCCAGAAAACAGATGTAATCACAGGTGTTGATATTATTGGTGGCATGGGTGACCAGCAAGATAGTGTGTCCCTTGTCGGCAAGCTTGCGCAGCAGGTACATCATCTTGCGGTCCAGGCCGGGATCGAGGCCTGACGTCGGCTCATCCAGGAAGAAGACGCTCGGGTTAGCCAGCAATTCCAGTGCAATGGAGACGCGCTTGCGCTGACCTCCTGACAGTTTGCTGACGAGCATGTCGCGTCGATGCTTCATCTCCACATCTTCCAGCACTTCGTTGATGCGCTGCTTGATCTGCGCTTCCGTATAATCACCCGGCAGGCGCATCTTCGCGGTATAGTAGAGTGCACGCTCGACAGTCAGATCGCGATGAATAATATCTTCCTGTGGCACGTAGCCAAGTTGTGTGCAGAAAGCGGCGAGATGCCGGTAATAGTCCTGGCCGTTGTAGAGCACCAAACCTTTCTGGGCGGGCCGCAGGCCGTTGAGGGCATCCATCAGCATTGACTTGCCGGTACCGGAGCCGCCCACCACCGCTACAAATTTACGCGGTGGGATGGCAATCGAGATATCGTTTATCAGGATAGCGTTTTTATTGCCCACTTTCTGCAAGTGCAGCGCATCGATGCGGATACTTTTACTCTCATCTTGCTGCGTCAGTTCTGTACCCGTGTATATAAGTTTAAAAGGGCCGATGCGTATCTCATCTCCCAGCTTGAGCGGTTGGTCTTTCACTGGCGCCAGATCATCATTGACGTAGATACCGTTTGTACTCTTATTGTCGATGATGCGATAGCCTCCCTGTACCTGCACCAGGCGTGCATGATAGCGGGAAACCATCGGGTGATTTAGCACTACCATGTTATCTGTCTCGCGGCCAATGGTAATTACGGGAGCGCCCAGTGTGAAAGGACGAACTTCAGGAACGAGATCCTGCAAGGCCCCACTTCCATCATCGTAGGCAAGCGTCACCAGGGTGCCGTGTTCATCGCCAATGCGGAAGAAATCGCCACGAGCCAGCGGTTTGCGGAATTGTTCATCTCCTTTAATGTGGCGGCCTTGAAAAAGTAGCCCATTGAGTGTCCTGGCACGTGCAGGGTGCGGGTGGATGAGTACGAGTTGATTGCCTTCGCGTACTATCTGGGCGTGAAATCCAGAGACTACCAGTTCGTTGATGACAATATCGTTTGATGGGTCGCGCCCAATATTGATGACCTGTTTGGTTAACGGGACCGATTGTTTATCTGCATGTATATTAGAGCTTATCTCCAACGATGGTATACCCACTGTGCCAGGAGCAGTCATGGACCCATCAGGGAGATGCAAATCCGCGGGAGCGCGCACTGTATGCGGAGATAGTTGTGCTGAAACTGGTTCTGTGAAAGGTGGCTGACCAGCTGGCGGTTGCCCCCCGGAGGATAGTACGGGAGGCGGTGCCTGCATGGGCTGGCGAGGCGTAGGCTGCAATTGCTCCAGTGGTGGGGACTGGAGAGCGGGAGGCGCTGCGATACGCTGCTCACTCGAAATTTGAGGAGATGATACAAGCAAGAGGAATGTAGTGCCTGTCCCCAGGCCAATCGCATCACGGTCGGAAACTACGGCCTGTCGCACATCGCGCTGATTGACCGTAACGATATTTTGCATTGCGAGTTTTTCAATGCTCCATTGTCCCCCGTTGTGTATCAAGCGGGCATGCCGCCGTGAAACAGATGGATCTGAGAGAACGATATCATTGGTCGGTTCACGTCCAATCGTAATCTCCGGCTTACTGATCTGAAAGACACTACCTGCCAGCGGGCCGGTAAGAAAACTGATTGAACACGTCTCTGAAGACCTGTTCACCAAAAATTCCTTTCTGAAGACGGGTACTAAAGCACGCCTTCATAGATCGACCCTACTGGTAGTTCCAGATCGAGTTGCTCAAGCTTGACCGTCTGGCCTGCGGAAAAGCGTTCCTGCTTCCAGCCCATTGAGCGCCGGTACACCTCAATATGTTGCTCATCCTGGCTCACGAGCATATAGACCTCAAGCGTAGGACAGAGCATGTAACGAGCAAATTTCTCTGTCCGATTATAGCTTTCGGTACTGGGTGAAAGCACTTCAACGACGATCAGTGGTGATTGAATCTTGAAAGGTTTAAGCCGTTTGTCCTTGTCCCAATCTGCTAGATCACACGTCAGCACGACGTCCGGGACGACAGGGGGCCTCCCTGGGATTGCAACATATTGATCATGATGGGTGCGACACGGACCACTCCTGCCGAGCTGCTCGCGCAGCAGGCCCTCAACATTAGAAGCAATAACACTGTGCTCAGGGGTTGAGCCGGTCATATCATAAACGACGCCATCAATGAGTTCATAGCGGTAAGGGCTTTCAACGCTAATCAACCGCTCAAATGCCTCTTCCGTCATAGGGATGCCGTGCAGATCATCGCGTTGCAGATTCGCAGCCATCGTCTCCTCCTGCCTTTTCCAAACGTAAGGAAGGTTCAATAGGGCCAACTTTATTTGACAGTTTCAGTATCATCCGAGCGTAAACTGTCAAGTTCATCTGAACCACGCCCTCCTCGCTACTTTTTGTGTTGAGGCAATTATACTGTAGTAGTACAGGACTGGCAAGACGGTTGATGTACTTCATGTGCCTTTATGCAAAGTAAAACCCCGTTTAAACCCAAAAAATCAGCCTGTAGAGGGGCTTCACAGAGGTAGGCAACGTTACTAGGACAACAGAATAATGTAGCCTGAACACCGCAAACCTCACCTCTACTCATCCCAATACCCACCACTTGACCCCTCGAGTTCTGCCCCACCTTTCGCACGCAGAGGCGAAAACCTCTCCTGAGATTTACGAAAGTGTTCCGTTGAAAGTGAAGCATAATGGTTCGTCATTGTCAATGTAGTATGCCCCCATTTGCCGCTGAACATCCAGTGGGCTGCGCCCCATTTCCCGTCCACGATACAATGCCAGCACAATGAGGTAATTGCTAACCATGCCAGAAGTGGGAGGCGGGTGTTTTTGGAGGCCGTACCAACTGTTGTGGTGGAACGGCACAGAGCAGCAAAGCCCGAAAGCCAAGTCTGGACGGGGTTGAACGCCGTCTCGTTGCAAAGCATTACACAAAAATCGATAGAGCATCGAATAGGGTGCAACTGTGGCGCATTTGCGCCGTATTTTTTTTATTTTTGGCTTGCTTATGCCCTAAACCAAACGGGGAGCCTGGCTGTTGCTCTCTACCGGCCAACGATGGTTTGCTCATGATTGATACACCTGAATTTATACGAATTTGCAGTCTCACCTATGAGACGCAAGGTGAAGGTACGAGGGTGGAGCTTGCTCCACCCCTACGCGGCTTATAGATCGGTTCACAAATCATGCCTGTTACTATAGCTATTCCATTTGGGCCTGCTTTATCCAGCAATAGCTTGTTTTGATTATGTCAAACGCACCGGGATATGCAAAAGGCTACTCAAAAGTCGAGCGTTTGTTGCTGCCAGGAGATAGCTACTTCCGCTCTGCTGGCCATCTCTAGCATCCTGCGAACTCGCCCACTTCATTATCAAATTCCACTTCATTCCAAAATGTACAGGTATGGAAGGTCACTTTCTCGAGAACCTTTTTTTGAGGCGCACCAAAAACAAAAAGAACCCCATGATCCCATGTGGCCCGTACGGTTCGTATGCTTGCATCCTCGTGATGCGCCCGTCCGCCGCTTCGAAGATGAATACTTGCGGGAAGTTTAGCTTCATCCCTTGCTTCACGACATGGTGCGTTGCCGTCTCTACTGCCGCGCGTTGCCCGTTCTCGGACTCGAAATAATTCACGATTGTGTAGCCAAAGGACCGCATTCCGGTAATCGCCCCCCGGAAGCCTTCCGTGATGGCCGCTTTCCCTTGCATCTGCGGCGTCGGAAAGTGGGGGTCGATGACGACTGCGTCATCGGCAAAGAGACTCATCATCGCCTCCAGATCCTTGGCCTCAACCGTGGCGAAGGTGCGTATGACGAGATCATGTAAAGATGTGCTTGTGTGCTCGGTCATCATTCCATCCTTCGTATAGGCTGCTTTCTCACAGGTCAATGAACGGCCAGCTTGAGTGCCACGGCAGTCAAGAAGAACGCAAATGCCAGGACCGCCGCCCAGACCCCAACAATATGGAACCGCTCCGCGCGATTGACTAACTCCTTCCAATTCTTTGGTGGCGCGCTGAGCTGCCAGTCAGCCGTGGCACTGTTGATAGGGACGGTGCCGACGATCCTGATCAAGATCCAGGTGCACACAGCGAGCACTGCCGCACACCGAAACCAAAAGCCGGGTGTGCCACCATTGAGAACCGTTAGGGCAATCCCTAACACTGCCGTTGGCGCAAAGAAAGCGGGCACCAGCACACGCAACCTCATTACCAGCGCTTGACGAAGCTGGAGCTGCGAATGTTCGTCCAGAATCTCGGAGGGCCCACGCAAACCGTAGTGGATCACGAACTCGATGCCAGCCAACATACCGGCGAAGAACAAGTTAATGAAGTCGAGGACGGTGGCGGGATTCATGTTTCTTTTTTCCTTTCCTTTTCACCTCTTGGTAAATGGCGTGAAATCCGGGTCTGGCACGATCTTGGTGAAAGCTTCTCTGTAAGAGAGAGAAAACGATCGTGTCTTCGTAGCTCTACACAATATCCTTTGGGAGCAGACCGAAGCGATCACCCAGCCCTGGCCCGATCTCGGAGACATTCGCAATGATCTGTTGGAGTTGTGCCTCGAGCCGATCCTGCTCGCTCTCAGAGAAACCACGTTTCATGCTTTGATCGAATTGCTCCACAGGGGAAGCCAGCGTGTTTGAGATGTCTCTGCCCTCATCGGTGAGATAGACTTTGACAACGCGGCGGTCTTCACGATCATGTCGCCGCTCAACCAGCCCATTCTGCTCCAGCCGCGTGATAATCCCTGTCGCCGTCGGAGCATCAACGCCACGTTTTTGACTCATGGTACCGATTGTCTGGCCATCTTGCGCGAGCAGGAGCGATAATGCGCCCCACTGTGGTGGTGTGATGACATACGGCTTTCCACGCTCCTCGCAATGCGCCCGCATCACTTCTGCGAACGCATACGCGACACAGCGTTGCGCGTAGAACAGCCAGTAACTCAGACGACCGCGATTCTCATCACCAGGCATACCCATACATCTCCTTTGGACACTGATATTTAGTTTACTAAATATTTGTCTGCTAACATATTTCGAAATATATACGATATATCGTATTTTGTCAAGACTTCGCCAGCCCAATTTTTGCAGGCGTGCTCAGAAGCGCGGAAATACGTCCTTTTTGGCCAAAAAGAGTGCAAGTAGCGTTTAGGAGAGTGTAAATGTGATTACTGGATGGCTCATCCCACGGGTTGCGCAACGAGGTTGCTCCTTGGCGTGAATCGGCTCCTCAACCACTGTCGTTCACCCCACGCGCCCAAGGGCGGTGGATCGGGCTTTCCTGCTGAACGTTGGGACTCGCTGCGTGATGCCTTGCTCGAGAAGGACGGCCCCAATTGATCTTCACTGCCTGAGCATTTCTCGCTATTCGTTCGATAGTAGGACAGCTTCTCACCGCTTTTTGTGGTAGTCTGTGAGAAAAGAAGCAAAAAGGAGCACATGCTATGGCTGAACAACCGATTTCTCTTCTCCCTTTTTATCAAGGCTGGGATATCTATCAGGAACTGCTTCTCAAGGCTATTGAGCCGCTGTCACTCGATCAACTGTCCCTGCGTACCGCACCGCAGCTCCGTTCGATCGGCGAGCTCGCAACCCATATCATCGGGGTGCGTGCTGGCTGGCTGTATTATACCCTGGAAAAGGGCGATGAACATCTGGTCTCTCTGGCGAGTCAACCTGCCCGTTCCGCGGCCTCACTGGTCAGTGGATTGGAAGCCACCTGGCAAGTCATTCAGGATGCCTTGAACCACTGGACCATTGCCGATCTGGCAGAACTGGTTCACGATACCGATGAGCATGGAGAAGATCACACCTCTACACGCCAGTGGGTGATCTGGCATCTCATCGAGCACGATCTGCATCATGGAGGTGAACTCTCCTTTACGCTGGGCATGCATGGATTGACTGGGATCACGATCTAAGCGTCGAGAGACCAAGAGCTTTCACCAAGATTGATACTGCTGGCGAATCCAAAGGGCGGCCTCACCCCAGCCCTCTCCACGCAGTGGAGAGGGAGCAGACGGAGAGAGTTCGCCAGCAGTATCAAGAGTGTGCCAGCGTCAAGGTATCGGATACACCACATGACATCTCTTGGTTCCACGGTGACTGGAGAACCAGGTCGCAGAAGTTCGGACGTGTGTAGCCGGGAAGGGAGCGCTCGCAGACATCCGAGCTGCTGTTGCCACACGTCGTCTGTGGTTTGTGGCTGAAGCCATCGAGAAACGCATGCAGAAGCTGGTGCTTGAACCCGTCGCGGGGGAAGGCAGAGACGACCTGCTGGCGTATTTGCTCGGAGCGTTCCTCAAAGCGATCAACCTTTGCTCGCTTTGCGCGCTCTCCTAAGCACCGCTAGCATCGTTGTCCAGGCAGTAATACCAGCGAGGGCAATTTTGGTGAGATCAAACACTGGTTTGACGGTGACTCCGTCCGGCCCAATGATGATAATGGCTACCGGTCGCCCGGCGGACCCTCCACCTCCGCCGATGCCACTCCCACCACTGTTGGCTTGTTCCGATTGAGAGACTTCCTCACCTGGCTGCTGCTTTGCTGAGGGTGTCGCTGGCCCAAAGCCCCCACCTGAGCCAAATCCACCACCAGAGGTTACTTCGCTGGCTGTGATGATGGTGTAGGTGCCCGATACTACTGGTTCGCTAAACACCGCGCCGGGCTGGGCTGCAGCGAATATCCTCTCCAACACGGGGCGAAGTTGTTCACTGCTCTTGTCTGTTAATGATTGAAGGGTGTTCCTCGTGTCGATCATGGTCTTCGCTCCTTTCGTTGAGAAAACTTGACCAAACTCACAATTGAAAGCACCAAACTGAAGCCAAGCAGCCACAGTTGAAGGATGCGGGTGATATCTACGATCGGGAAGCGCTTCGCTGTCTCGTCCCGCTCGACCAGAATGGCAGTCGGTCGATTCCAGACAAATCCGCCGATGGGCAGGCGAACGATGAGTGCTTGCGACTGTGGGGTCACGGTGACGCTCTCTACGGTCACTGGCTGGCCCGAAACCGTCTGCACTTGAAACACATCTTTGAGCCGCATTTTCTCAACCTCCTGTACAATTAAACCACGTCGAGCAAGCCGGCGCTACTCTATGCTGTGAGCGTTTAACTGCCGGCAAACGCTTCCTTTTTCGAGCGAGACAGGAAACGACCTTCTTTGTAAGACCATACCTAGTATAATACAGATCGAGGACCTGTACAACGATATGCCTCTGGTCATGACATCCGCAAAATCAGTGGTGGCACTCCTGGCCCCAACGGCTCCCAGACGCGCATGGCCCTTTTCAGCTTCTTTGGCTCCTGGGCCGCTCAGCAACTCAATCCGTTCCTGCAATGTCTGGCAGCCCTGACTCAGAAAAACCCTTTAGGTCAATTCTGAACAGTTGCCTAAAGACGGGTGTATGAATTAGTTGTAGGCAATCAAGCGAGTATATGAGACTGATGATGGTAGGAAGCGCACACGGTTCTGTTGAGATCAGAGACGCGCGAGGGTAGATCATATTGAGACTCTTCAGGCAAGCAGCGCACCCTGCTCCGCTTAGTATGCAGGCTGGTTAATCCGTTGTTTGTTTATGACTACTTCATACGCTCTACTATCAAGGTTACGAACTAAACGTTTGTCCGTTGCGGTATACAATAATGCTAGCAGAGTGGACATTTTTATTTAGATGAAAATCGAGGTTGTCAATTGCTTAAGCTAAAATCTACGTCGTATCGCTGGGCAATTACTCACCTGTCTAATCAGAGCGATACTGACTTGTTCCCCAGGCCCTTTGAAATTGATGCTTTAGCGTGTTACCCAGAGGAAGTTGTGAGGGTCCTACAAACAACAGATACTAAATCCTGGTCTGCAGGAAGAAGTACGATTGTTCCTAAAGGTGAATTATCCTTTCGTTTCGCTACGCAGCTCGATCCGTGGGACTCGCTGATTCTTACCGCAGCGATCCGAGAATTTGGCGATGGGATTGAACAAAAGCGTATTCCCTATAGTGATGAGATAGTTTTCAGCTATCGTTTTGAGCCTATGAGCGATGGAAAAATGTATAAGATGGATGCTGATTGGCCAAGCTTCTGGGGAAAATCGAAAGAAAAAGCGGCGCACATTGGCGGGTATGTTGCCATTGCCGATGTAAGCAGCTACTATAATCAAATTTATCATCACTCACTTGAAAACCAACTGCAAAAAGCAGGAGTTCCATCAGAAGTTGCTGAGTCCATTATCAGACTATGTGCTCATCTCACGCAGGGGGTCTCTCGCGGCATTCCTGTTGGGCCACATGCGACTCACTTACTAGCAGAATGCGTATTTGACCCTATAGACAGAAATTTGCTGGCTGCGGGCTATACGTTTTGTAGGTTTGTTGATGATATCCACATCTTTTGCAAGACAAGGCAACAAGCCCAAATAGCATTTTATGATTTGGCGGAGATTCTTGATAAGCAGCAGAAGCTCAGCTTACAAAGTCATAAATCAAAAATCCTTTCTGCTGATGACTTTATCGAATACGCGGAACGAGCAATAGCAGAAGCCCCTCCTCCAAGTTTAAAATTAGAGAGGGAGATCATTGAGGTCATAGATCGCTATTCCAACGGAGACCCATACCGGCGTATAGATGCAGCTGTTTTATCCGAAGAGGACAAAGCTATCCTAAGTCAGCACAATCTGGAAGAAGTGCTCAATTCGTATCTTGACCAGGGCGAACCGAACTTTGTTCGTATCCGTTGGTTATTCAGGAGATTAGCACAAGTAGGCGTTCCTGGTGCCATACCTCTTGCAGTGGCGAAACTAGAGCAATTTAGTCCCGCAATAGCTGATCTGGCTAGCTACCTCCTCTCAGCGCAATATGGCTACCCACTAAGCGAATGGAAACACGTTGGCGAGGCAATTCTGCACGCCCTTGAGCTTCCCATCATACGTCACAGTGAATATTTAACCGTGATACTGCTCGATTTATTTGCCCGCCTCCCCTTTCTCAATCATCTTGAGAGCATCCTTCAAAGATACCGAACAAGTGGTTCATATATGGTCAATAGAAAGATTATTCGAGTTGCAACAGCACATCATGCTGATTACTGGCTGCATCAACGAAAAGAGGAATTTCCTGGAGCCGATCCGTGGCTAAAAAGGGCGCTTATTGCTGGAGCATCGACCTTCAGCAAAGATGAGCGCAAATACTGGCTGCAGCGTATTGAAAAGGAGGGCACCGAGCTTGAGAAGTTCATAGCTAAATGGGCAAAAACGGAAAAATTAGAGAAGCTATAGAAAGCTTTTTCTCCTCGTGAACTCGCTTGATTGCCTACAACTAATTCATGACTCTGCTGGGAAAATCTGTCTAGACAACTAGATAGGAAGAAGGAGACAGCAACTCATGTTGCATAACAAGCTTTTGCGTGTAGTACAGGCACATCTGTTGGGTTTCTCGACAGGTATTATGTTTTCTGGAAACGCTTTTGCTTGTTCTGCCTGTTTCATACGTCTCTTTTCATCGTCGGTTGCTTGGTCCAACTAGTCTACACCAAATTTCCCAGCAGAGTCATTCATACACTCCCTAAAGGCAGTAGGCTTGACATCGAGAAAACCGATGAAAAAGCTCCTGTCTAAGCTCTACCATTAAAAACACCTTTATTGGTCAGATCGGCCTGCGAAGCCTGCTCGGAAGGTAAGAAAAGTGGGCGACTAGGGACTCGAACCCCTGACCTACTGCGTGTAAAGCAGTATCCTCAGTAACACCCCCTAATCAGCCTCTAGAGCCAGTTTATATCCCCAAAACCAACTGTGTCAAGTCGCTAGACAGTAGACTGGAAGGCAATCGAATTTTGTCTGAACCTAAACATCCATCTTCTGTTCCGTATATTCGGGCAATGTATAGTAATCTAAAGGTAGTTGATACATATTGGAGTAATCATGGACACTAATTTTCTTTAGATTTCTCCGGATGCAATAAACTAATTCTGCTTTACCACTCTTATGAAGAACACTACCAATCCATCCGGCTAACGTTGCGGCATCTTCCTCGCTTAATTGCGTTCTGGCAAGCTCATCATATAGAAGAAGCATTTCAACTTTATACAATTGTTCGGTATCTTTGTACGCCACAAAACGTATTTGCCAGATACCCCCAAATACGCGATGAAAATCATGGGTCTTACCTAACCTTTTAACAGCCTCGACTATTGGTTGTTGTACTGCCGCTACTATTTCATTAGGGATAGCCTGACGGCTGTATCTTTTAGCAAGCCACATACGGAAGAGTCGTTCTCTACCTGGATCATTGACCTCATCAAAACCAGCTTGGGGAGTGAGTGCTAGAAGGGAATACTTATCTAGCTTTATAAGGCTATTAATATCAGCAATCAATCCTTCTATTACTCCATCTGCCGTAGTACGACGATGGATAAGAAACTCTCGCATTGAATTTTTGCTCGCGTCATTAATGATACCCTTATCAGAAGTCCAGTACGCACGTATCATTTCGACAAAGGGCTCTTGTTCTGGACGCTTCTGTATATCGCATATTTGGGAGATAACGATAAGGTAATCATCCTCTTTAAGTGGTGTCTCTCTCCTGATCCATTTTCCTGATCCGCCAGTATTTTCCGCATCCAATGTAAACCAAGATATAGTGACCGGTATGGCCCTTATTAAACTACCCTGACGCCATCCCTGTTGTACTAACTCTACACCTACATTATCCGATTTAGCCATTTACGATAGTTACTCCCCACCCATCGTTAGACAAGATGGTTATAGCTCTACATCATCTAGGTTTATCTTATCTGCTGGTAAAGTGCGGGGGCTAAGCTTTTCAATCTCTTCCTCCATCTCCTCGCGAGGAAGTTCACTGCGTACAACAGTAGGGTAATTGAGAGGCTGGATGATTTCATTCCCTGTTCTAATACCGAGAAGAAAACCACGAAATGTTAAGAACTTTTCAGTTCTTAAGTAATCAATAGGCTTAGTCCCGCTAGAAGTAACAGGAGTCATAAGCCAATCGGCAACATTATTAGGGCTTCCAAGTCTTCGTGCAGCTTCCTCAATAAGTGAGAGAACTTCCAGAAGGTGTTCCCGGTGTGTATTATGGGGTATCGAATTGGAAATCCATTTATGATAAGTAGGCCGAGATACATTAAATATGTATGCAAGACGACCAACATCCAGCCCTGAAATCTCTCTCAGATGTGTTGCCGGATTTGGAGTAGGACGCTTACGTACCAATATAGGGAACTCTTGAGAGGATACCTGATGTAATGTTTCTGATAACAAATCTTTAGATGAGGAAATTTTCACCCTATAACCAGTTACAAATCTATCGGCTACAACACCAAAAAATGCGAGTAGGATATTGTTTACTGGCAATTCGTAGCCTGTAATATTTTTTAAAAGATTTTCGACTGGAAGGTATTCTACATAGCTGGGTTGAGCTTCTTCAGACTGTACTTTGACATCTTGTCCTGTCTGGCCTTGAGAGAACTCTGGATTAGATACATTCAAGTAAGGATAATTAACCGTAGGCCGCGCAGTATAGACTGTTCCTGTAGGTTCAAAGCGACTGCTGTTCATTTATCGGCTCCAGGAAACTGTATAGCCTCTCGCCTAAAGTCCAACGGAAAAAACGATACATAATATCGTTATATTCCCTCATCTGCTCGAGCGTTGCGGGAATATCGAGACCATATTCTCTCACATCATAATAATCTAAGTCAATGAGATAAAAATGTCGCTCTATTGGTCTTTCTTGATTAAGAGGAACTACAACAGCGCCTTCTAAGAGCCCGTGCCGTACAGCTAGCGTGCCATTAGTCCGTTCAATCTGAATTTCCTGTAAGGTATGCTTAACTTGGCCGCCTAGAAGCTCAGATGCTTCAAAACCTACAAATTCTGAATTTAGTAGCGTTCTCCAATCCACCAGGCTTTCAGCTTGTGGGTAGCGCACTTCATTGATATATCTAAGGCCGAGACGCAACCGATCTTTAATATCAAGAGTTTCGCCTGCAATTTCGAGAACACGCTGGAAACGCTCAATAAAGTCCACCATAGAAGAGTATTGACGTGTTTCCAGGGAAATTGCCGATTCACCTACAATCACGGACCATAAATTATCTCGTGTTGAAAAGCGCCAAACAATTTCTCCGGGACTTGTACTAGCACCAGTCGGTGATAGTTGATATGTGACTGTCTGTTCCCGAGAAACCCTAGGATAATCAGGGTAAACGGCCTCTTGAAAATCTCCAGTAAACCCCTCCTGATGAAATCGCGGGATAATGGTAAATCGCACTTGACCGATGACCATCTTAAGAGGAGTTTTCTTGAAACGTACCCATTCATATTCTGGAAGATTCATTGTGCCTCCTATCACTCCTTCTTACTAAGAGAAGTTTACATGAAAGTTTACACTACGTCAAGGCTGAATTAGATATGTAACTGATTACTCAAGCTACTCATCATAGTAGCCAGCACTAAAGGCTTCAGTGGAATCATTAATATTAGCACGTAAAGGCAAGTGTCTCTCATGCGACTTCTTCAAGCCGCAACAAAGGCTGAAGTCGTTCGCAACGCGCTAAAATTGTATGAGTGGTTCATCACTCAAATTGACCAGGACTCTACCGTTGAAATACAGGATAAAGACGGAAAGGTTCAATTCCGCATTCCTGTAAAAGTCCTACTCTCCTAACAAGCGAGCAGACATAGTAATACAACGGAAGAGGCCAGAAGAAGAAATTGGTCTGGCGTGCCAAAAACCGACAAGCAGCAAGACACCAGACCAATTTCAAACCATCCCCTCAAATTAAAGCTCGCTTGCTATAAAGCAGCCATAGGAGACATTTGAGTACCACGAAGATATAAGCAAGCGAGCGGCGAAGAGCTACGCGCCTTTATGCAAAGTAATATTCCCCGTACTCACCCCCAGGACCAGCATGGCCGTTGGTGATGTGCCGGCAATGAGCGAGCCATCATAGCTTGCTGAACCATCGCTATTCTGCTGGATATGCAAGTTAAAATCACCGCCGTTGATCTTCCCACTGTTGGTGCTGGCATCCAGGATCACATTCGTCGTTTCTGCGCTCAAGGTAACATCTACATTCCCTACCTCGCTCTTGATGCTGAACCATGGGTGAGGGTTTGGCGTGGTATTCGCGGTACAAGGTACGAGGCCCGTGTCTGAATTGACGCCAATAGCCAGTGAGCCATTGAACGTCACATTGCCGCGATTTGTCTGCAAACAAGAGCCTTCTGTGAGTAATCCTTGCTGCACGCTAATGTTCCCCATATTATCGGTGAGGTTCAGCAAGCCATTGAAATTTTGTACCGACATATCACCTGTTGATGCTATACTGGCGCTGATAGTGAATGGCATTGTCGGGTTGTTATTCACCACACTGGGTAAGACAATCGTCATGTCAACGGAGTCACTGGCCCCGGCAAGTAAACCCCCGCTTGTGTCCGGCACTGTCGCATTCACTACGAGAATACTCGGATCGCTGCCCGCTTTCACATTCACTGAAATACGCCCGAATTCCTTATTTGCATCACTGCTGCTGCTTGCCTGAACTTTCTCGACCGCGCTGAGTGTTGCCTGTGTGGCAGTACTATCAACCATGATGCTGAGATTGCCTA
>Ga0209648_10000910_pt1 | contig 23532 bp, 23 predicted proteins | sample GraSoi2013_115cm_FD_185830 | JGI IMG/M metagenome (GOLD analysis project Ga0209648, IMG submission 185830) | Grasslands soil microbial communities from the Angelo Coastal Reserve, California, USA - Sample 9_17_2013_115cm (SPAdes) (version 2) | ecosystem: Environmental > Terrestrial > Soil >... | reverse complement strand
CTTCTCCTGCCATTGGTGTCATGTCATGGAGAAAGAGTCGTATTCCGATCCTGGCGTTGCCGCCATCCTGAACCAGTATTTTGTTTCCATCAAGGTTGACCGCGAAGAAAGACTCGACATCGACCGTCTGTATATCGCCTACGTCGAAGCCACAACGGGAAGCGCCGGCTGGCCGCTCAACGTAATGCTCACTCCCGACCGCAAACCTTTTTTCGGAGGCACCTACTTTCCTCCGGACCAACTCAAATCGCTTTTGCAAAAGGTCGCTGACGCGTGGAGCAAGCAACACGATTCCATCACGCAGACTGCCGGGCGCGCCGCTCAGCAACTCATTGAGATTGTCAGCAAACAGCCTCCTGCAACGAGTGATTTGCAACCCGCTATTCTTGACCAGGCTTACAAACAGATTGCATCGACTTACGACGCAACGAACGGTGGCTTTGGCGGAGCGCCGAAATTTCCGAGACCCGTCACGCTGTGTTTCTTGCTTCGCTATCACGCGCGCACCGGCCAGCGCGATGCGCTCGATATGACCCTTAACACGCTCCGCGCAATGGAACGCGGTGGCATCCACGACCACCTCGGCGGAGGTTTTCACCGTTATTCGACAGGAGCGACCTGGCTCGTTCCGCATTTCGAGAAGATGCTCTACGACCAGGCACAACTGGCCATCGTTTACGCCGAGAGCCACCAGATTACCCACGACCGATTCTATGCAGACACCACGCGCGACATCCTCGATTTTGCGCTCCGTGAGATGCAGCAGCCCCGGGGCGGCTTCGCCTCCGCCAAGGATGCCGACAGCCGAGTTGATCCCGGGAAGCAGGAGACCAGTGAGGGGGTCTTTTACATCTGGACGACGCACGAAGTGGAGAACGTCCTAAACAAGCAGGATGCCGCAGTCTTCGAATATGCCTATGGAGTCGAATCCGGCGGCAACGTCCCCGCGCATCAAGACATTCGCGGCGAACTGAAGAGCAAGAACGTGTTGTACGAGGCTCACTCGACGGAGGACACGGCGACGAAATTCGGTCTAACCGCTGAACAAACCGCCGAGAAGCTGACCGCCGGGCGCAAAGCTTTGTTAGCAGCGCGCTCTCGCCGCCCGCAGCCTCCTCTTGATGACAAAATCGTCACAGCCTGGAACGGCATGATGGTCTCCGCTCTGGCGCGGGCCAGCCAGGCTCTCGATGAGCCTAGCTATCTCGAAAGCGCGCAAGCTACGGCTACGTTTCTCGAAACGCATCTTTACGATTCGAAGACGGGCAAGCTTTGGCGCAGCTATCGGGCGGGCGGTCCTAGCGTAGGCGCTTTTCTTGACGACTACACCGATCTCATTAGTGGTCTTTTGGATCTGTACCAAGCTGGCTTCGACGTTCATTGGCTCAAATGGGCCGTCTCGCTGCAAGAAAAACAGGACCAACTCTTCGGCGACGCGAAAGAGGGCGGTTATTTCGATGCCGGCTCCTCTGATCCTTCACTCCTAAGCCGCACGCGCGATTCGTACGACGGTGCCGAACCTTCCCCCAATTCGACTGCCGCCATGAATCTCCTTCGCCTCGCACAATTCACGGACCGCGCCGAGTGGCGCGATAAAGCCCAAAAAACGTTATCCGCTTTCGCGGCTCGCCTCCAGTCAACCCCCGAAGCAGTACCGGCTCTGTCCTCCGCCCTCGATTTTCGACTTACGAAGACGAAACAAGTCCTTATCGCCGGCGATCCCGCCTCCCGAGACACTCGTGAATTGTTACGACAGATCAATACTAGGTTCCTCCCGAATAAAATTCTTCTTCTCGCCGATGGTGGAGCCGGACAGCAGCAACTGGCCCGCTGGTTGCCGTTTGTAGCCGGAGCCCATCGTATGAAAGATCGTGCCACCGCGTATGTTTGCGAAAACTACGTCTGCAAGCTGCCGACCGCCGATCCACAAGTGCTAGCACGCTTGCTTGAGAACAGAAATTAGATTGCTCCTCCCACTTTCTCTTCCTTTATTCACCTTTCGTTCGCGTTTTGCCGACATTCACCACGATTAGTATTACGATTTTATGACGGTGCGGTGCAGACCTTCAGCTTCAAGATCGACGCCGAAAAGCAGTGTACAAATAACGAAGCAGGGCAGCGAATAAGCCCAGATGCTTGGCGATCATCAGAAGGACCACCCCCGAGAGCAGAGCACCCGAGACCGCAACGTGCGACGTGCTCGAATGCAGCAGAAGGTAGAAAAGAATTCCGTGCCCTGCGACAAGTCCGATTACTACGACCAGCAGCATCCAGGGTCGGGAACGCAGGTGATGAAGCCGATTCATAGTGCTCCCTCGGTAGGTTGAAATCGGCGTAATCATGTCGCCGCCGGGGGCCGTGGCGAGAACAAAGTACAAGTCGCCCATTCCCACTGCACCGCTCCGCGCAGCGTTCAAGCCTGCCTGCGCCAGCAGGCTAACGAGGTCCTGGATATTGAGATAACCGTGGTGATGAAAATGATCAAGAAGGCCCCTCTTCCCCTTTGCGGGCGGTGCGAAATCGACGGCCAGCACCCGTCCGCCGGGCTTCAGAACTCTTCGCACTTCGTTAGCACACTGCAGACGAGCTTTGCGACCCAGATGATGAAGCATGACCGTGGACAGTACCGCATCGAATTGACCGTCGGGAAACGGCAGGGCTTCGACGATGCCATTCTGGAAGACAACCTCGGCACCAGCCTTATCGGCTTTCTTACCCGCCCGGGCAAGCATCTCCGGCGACGCGTCAACTCCATAAACTCTGCCAGCGGCGCCGACACGTCGCTTGGCGGCAATGGCAAGTGTGCCGGTACCGCAGCCTATGTCCAGGATCGACTCGCCGGGTTTCAGGCCCGCCAGGTCGAGCGTCTTTTCGCGGTAAGAATGCTCTCTGCCAAGTGACACCAGCCACACGAAGGCGTCATACCAAAATGCCCGGTGGAGGACGATTCCTGTCGTGCCAGGCGCTGCGCTATGTCCCGTCGTCTCAAACATGTTGTTTCTCCAGGATAGTTATCCGTAAATGGACATATGTCCATCTATTAGCGTAAGCTGCGGAAAGTCTTCATGGAAGAACAAGGCGACGCGAACTGTTCATTTCTGAACAAAGCGGAGCTATTTGTTCGATGAAGGCGCTGGGGAACTTTTGTGAGAGAACAGATAACCGATCGCCGCGTCCAAAGAACGCGACGGATGGTGCACAAGGCTTTGATGTCCCTCATTCTTGAGAAGAAATACGAGTCCATTACGGTGCAGGAAATTCTGGACCGTGCTGATGTGGGCCGCTCGACCTTCTACATGCATTTCCAGGATAAGGACGAACTCCTCTTCGACGGATTTCAATACTTGCAGAGTTTTCTTGAATCCGCCCAGGAAGTCTCAGGGACGCCACCTCGCAACTCATATGACAGAATCATCGGGTTCAGTTTGCCGATGTTCGAGCATGCACAAGAATACCGGCGGGTTAACCGCGCATTGCTGGGATCAAACGCCGAAGCCGTGGTGCGCCGGCGTATTCATTCCGTCTTGGCCGGAATAGTCTCACGTGAACTGAAACTGGAACTACAAAGGCGGAAGCGCGCTAGTATTCCCGTCTCACCTGAACTCTTAACCCACTTTCTGGTGTCCGCATACACCTCTGTGCTGACGTGGTGGCTAAATTCCAGGAATCCGGTCTCGCCTGAAGAGATCGATGCAGCTTATCGCCGTCTCGTCGTGCCCTGCCTCGCCTCGATATTCGGATAAGCCGCGTACACGCGCTCTCTGATCTGCTGTCTGCATAGTTCCAATTTGCAGCAACAAAGACTCAGGCTTCGTGCGCTTCGTTAGTAGCTTTTGCTTACCTCCCTGCGAAACCGCTGGGCTATACTCGAAGGTATGCGATCTTGGGTGTCTCGGACAATGATCACACTTGTTTTGATTACCTGCCTTGTCTGTCCGCTCGTCGAGCTGTTCGACAACTGGGATCGGACGATCCAAACGGGGAACGATACGGAGTACGCTTTGGTCGTTCTTGCGCTGTGTGTGGGAGTGGCGTACTCATTTGCGCGATTCATCTTCAAATCTGCGCTGCTTGATTTTGTTGCAAAGAGTGTATTCGCTTCCTGCGCCCAGAAATCTTTCTTTTCCGCGCCATACAGTTTCCCTTTGCTGATTTTTGATGCGACGAGTCTCCCTCCCCTCCCACTGCGTATCTAGAAATCTGCGATAGCTGATCCGAAAACGCGCTCAAGGATAGGTTCGTCTGTTGACAGCGCCGTGATATACCGTCCTCGCAATTCAACCAATAGATGTTTCTTTGTTCTTCCACCATTTATTGAACTGGGTGACTCAAGATGATTCTGGTTTGCCGTTCGTTTTCCGTGCGTCATGTTGTTATCGGGATTGCCGTATTGTTCGCCTTGTTGTTTTGCGCAGCTCGCGCCGCCGCTCAAGCGTCGCGAGTTGGAGCAACTTTTGAGGGCATTGTGAGCGACACCAGCGGCGCTGTCATTCTCAACTCGAAGGTTACGCTGCACAACCCTTTAACCAATCGATCTCGGACTGTAACAACCAATGAGCAGGGTTTCTTTCGAGCGGAGCAGCTTGCTGCCGGCACCTATGAAGTGCGAGTGGAACAAACAGGCTTTGCAACTTATCGGCAAGCAGGCGTTGGAGCGAGTCTCGGACAAACCGTTCATCTCGACATCGTGCTCGCTCCGGCGTCGGCGTCTGAACAAGTGACCGTCCGCGCCCAGCCCTCGTCACTTGATCCCTCACAGTCGTCAGTCGTTTCATCTGTAGATCAAGAAAGGATAGAAGAACTGCCTGTGCGGAGCCGCAATTACCTGGATTTCGTTCTACTTGCACCAGGCGTTTCGAGTTCACCGATAACCTCTGGCGCAAGCGGTTCGACGCCACTTACCGGCAGTGGCTTCACTTTCGGTGGGCTGAGATCGCGGAGCAACAATCTCTCTATCGATGGCCTGGACAACAACGACGAGTATACAGGTTCGAGTCGTACCGAGCTTTCGCCGGAAATCGTGCAGGAATTTCAAGTGGTCAACAATGGCCTTTCCGCAGAGTCGGGCGGAGCCTCGGGAGGTTCGATCAATGTTATCACTCGCTCCGGGACAAACACGATTCACGGCGACGCGTTCCTATTTGCGCAGGACGGCGCATTCAATGCGCGGGACCCGTTCGAAACGGAGTCCGGCAAACCATCGTTTCGACGGTTCCGCACTGGCTTCGCTCTGGGCGGACCTGTCATCAAGGACAAAACGTTTTACTATTCCGCCGTCGAACAAGAACACAACCGAGGGCAAATCGGCTCGGATATTGACCCTTCTGTGGCATCAACCATAAATGCCTTCCTCGCGACGGGAGCAGTTCCAGGGCTAGCAACGCGCCAGATCACGACAGCTTTCTCTCCGATTGCGCGCGCGGAAACGGAAGCCGCGGGCAAGCTCGATCACCAGCTCACGAAAAATACTGCTCTGATGCTGCGCTACACCTTCACAAACAACAAGGAATCAGGCGATGCGTTCAACACCAACGGCCTCATAGATGCAAGTGCGCGCGGCAGCAGCTTCACGAGCGACAACGCTCTTTCGGGATCGCTCACCACTGTCTTAGGCTCGGAAGCCGTTAGCGATTTGCGGTTTCAGGCCGCCACGCGCCATGCGACCCTGCGGACGAATGAGCCTGTCGGCCCGGAGATTGACATCGCTGGACTGGTCACATTCGGGCGGCCCTATGCGGGAAACAGCGAACGTCGAGAAAACCATTATCAAGCCAGCGATACATACTCTCGCACGCGAGGAAAACATCTTTGGAAGGTCGGCGGAACGGTGAATCGCGTCAGGCTGCGAGCTGAAGTACCGGATGGATTCGAGGCCGTATATCTCTTTGGTTCTCTCAGAGATTTCCTCGCAGGAAATCCTAATCAGTTTCGGCAGGCGTTCGGAGATCCGAACGTGGATTTTCCGGTCACAAGTTTTGGCGGATTCGTGCAGGATCATTGGTCCCTCACCCGCCAACTAACAGTTGACCTAGGCGTGCGTTACGATTTTGAGCGCCTGCCTGCCGTGTTCAATCAGGACACGAATAATGTCAGCCCGCGAATTGGTCTCGCTTGTAGTCCGTCTCCTAAATGGGTTTTTCGCGCAGGCTATGGAATTTTCTTCGACCGCTATGTTCTGGCCAATTTGACGCGAGCCATCGAGAAAGACGGTTCACAGGCATTCGAGCAAGTAGTGGATGGAAACGCAGCCGCCAGTCTTTTCGCGGCAGCGCAGGGTGGGCCACTTGGTGCGCCCGCCTCCGGGATTGCGCCATCCATCTATGTTCCCGACCAGAAGATGGCAACTCCTTACAGCCAGCAAGCTAGTGCTGGTGCGGAATACTTGCTCGCAAAGAATCTAACGCTGCGCGCTGACTATTTGTTTGTTCATGGAGTTAAGCTGCCTCGAACAACTAACGTCAATTTGTTGCCTCCAGTTGTCCTCACTCTTGCGAACGCAGCTAGCCTTGGTATCCCAAATCCAACCCCACAGCAGATCGGACGAGAAGTCTTTTCACCTGGGCGGCTCAACACTCAGTTCGGCGACGTCTATCAGCTCCAGAATTCCTCGAGTTCGAACTATAACGGCGTTTCATTCACGCTCAACCGGCGGATGAGCGATGAGCTGGCGTTTTCGGCGAGCTACACATTTTCGAAAACATTCGATGATGCTTCAGACTTTGACGAGCAGCCCCAAAATCCTTTCGATCTTCGCGCGGAGAATGCAGTGTCCCGCCAGCATCAGCAGCAACGCTTCGTTTTCAACGCGCTCTGGGAGTTGCCTATCGGTGACGAAGAGGAGAAGGGCGGGAAGTCAGAAGAAAACACCGGATGGCTAAAGCAAGCGTTCAGTCATATTGAAGTGGCACCGATTCTGACACTGGAGAGTGGCCGGCCCGTGAACCCGTTGACGGGCCTTGACTCGAATCAGAGTCACGCCTTCCCTCTCTCGGCCAGACCGCTCGGCCTCGGCAGAAATTCTGTGCGCACACCTGCACTGGCCACGATGGACTTCCGCATGCTGAAGTATTTCCCGTTCGGCGGTGTGAAACGCCTCGACGTAGTAGCGGAATTCTTCAACCTTTTCAACAGTGCGAATATCTCCCAGGTCAATCCTGTGTTCGGCCCAGGTTTGACTCCCATACCCGGATTTAGTCGGCCGATTGCCGGAACCGGCGCCCGGCAAGTTCAATTCTCCTTGGATTTTGAGTTCTGACAACTCATGGAGTTGCACGTGCAGCTTCACATTTTGGCTCTAACCATTTTCGCCGGACTTGGATACACATTCGGGCGCAGTCTGCCCTTGCTTGACCACTGCATCGGACGAGCTACCCTTGCGCTGACCCTTCTGGCAGCGCTAGTCACAGGGCTACTCCTTGGCGGCCGCTGGTTCCGCGCCAATTCGTCTCGAATATCCGCTCAGATCTCGCGTGTTGCCGAACGGATTGGATCTTCTGACACTTTGCAGCGCGTTCGACAACGCCACCCTCAAGCGTGGGAGTTCGTCATTCGACGTTTTGCGCCTGGCGAGTATCTCGGGTTGCATCTAACTATCGGTCTGATCGTAAGCATCGCGGCCCTGTGGCTGTTTGGTGGCGTTACCGAAGATGTGATTCACCACGATCCCCTCACTCAATTCGATATCGCGCTACTGGAGTGGTTTCACTCCCACAGCACCCCACATATCACCAAACTTTTCGCAGCGATCAGTTTGCTCGGCTCTCCTCTCGTGCTGACAACTCTAGGCCTGCTCGTTGCTATTTTTCTTGCCCTCCGAGGTCACTGGCTTCTTTTTTGCGGTTGGGCAGCAGCGCTTGGCGGTGCAGGGGTTCTTGACGCTTTATTGAAGCACATCATCCGGCGTCCCCGTCCTCCTTATGCCGCTGCCTTTTTGTACAGCAAGAGCTTCAGTTTTCCGAGTGGACATGCAATGGCCTCGCTCGTTGGGTACGGCATGCTCGCCTACTTGCTGGTAGTTTTCTGGGTCCATCGCTGGCAAATGCGGCTTGCCATTTTCTCCGCCGCTGCATTGTTAATTCTCGCAATCGGGATCAGCAGGCTTTACCTCGGCGTGCACTATTTCAGCGATGTAGTAGGAGGCTATGCGGCTGGCGCTCTTTGGCTCTCAGCTTGCCTAACCGGAATACAGATTACTCGTTCGGGGCGTCATTGACGCCGCCAGCAGCGTCGCACAACCTTGACAAATGCGAATAGCTGAGTGGATCCAGATCGTCTTCGTTTGTCTGTTTGCACTAGCAGGCTGGATTTGCCCGCTTGCCCTCCGACGACGACTTAACATCAGCGCGCTGGCGGCCGTGGTCGTCACCACGATCATGGCGGCACGCCTTGCGGGTCGCTTGCTGCGACCCTCATACCTGTCGGTTATACGAGACTGGCTGCCAGTAGCCTTTTTCCAAATCCCCTTCTGGCAGAGCGGTCAGTTTTATGTCACTTCAAACAAAAGGCTTCAGGAGAGGCTCATCACATTCGATCAAAATTTCTTTGAGACGGTGCTGCGAAGTCGTGCGGGCCGTCGATGGGGCGTCGGCTTCAGCGTATATACCGAATTTGCTTACTTGATGTGCTATCCCATCGTTCCGCTTGGCGTTGGTGTGCTCTACGCTGCTGGAATGCGCTACTCCGTGGATCACTATTGGACCATTGTCCTGCTGTCTGCTTATATCTGCTACGTGGTTTCTCCCGTCGTCCAAGCATTGCCGCCTCGAACGCTGCTTGATGACAAGACGTTGGGCATTCCGTCGTCAAAAGTTAGGGAGCTGAACCAGTGGATACTGCGACACGCGAGCATCCAAGTCATCACATTCCCGAGCGCCCATGTGGCAGCTTCCGTTGCGGCATCCTTGGTTCTATTTGAGCTGGTGCCTTGGGTGGGTCTGGTTTTCGCATGGGTGGCAGTGAGCATAGCGCTCGGGGCCGTAGTCGGCGGTTATCATTACGTAGCCGATGTTCTTTCGGGGATCCTGGTCGCCTTCTTCATCTTCTTTGTCACGCGCTGGCTGTGGTAGCTCGGAATTTCATCCTCGGACACGAAACTTCTTGGCCTGTCCTCAGACTTGAGTCGAGACCGCCCGAGGCGGAATGCGTTATAACATAGCAGTATGCGTTGACTCCTCCGGATTCCGGTACCCACGGAAGCATTCAGGGCCAGGGGCAGTACGATGAACAACTTTCGCCTCAAACGAAGAATCCGTGCGTTATCATTTTACGTTCGCCAGGCCCGTGTCGTTGCCAAAGCTCTTAAGTCGCCTCGCCACCCTATCTCGGCGCACATCATTCCCATTCGGCGTTGCAACCTCTCCTGTGACTATTGCAACGAGTATGACAGCTTCTCCGAGGCTGTTCCGCTTGCGGAGATGCTTCGGCGGGTCGACCGTCTCGCCACTCTCGGCACTACGATCATCACCCTTAGTGGCGGTGAGCCCTTACTCCATCCTCAACTGGACGAGATTATTCGGCGCATTCGCTGTCATGGGATCATCGCTACTCTCATCACGAATGGGTATTTTCTCACACCTGACCGTATCAAGCGGTTGAACGCGGTGGGGCTCGATCATCTTCAGATTAGCGTTGATAACGTCCTCCCGGATGAAGTCTCCAAGAAAAGCCTCAAAGTGCTCGACAAGAAGCTCCAGTGGCTGGCCCAATACGCCGAATTTCAAGTGAGTATCAATTGCGTAATCGGCGCGCCAGTTCACAAACCGGAGGATGCTGTCGTCGTTGCTCGGCGAGCACGAGAACTCGGCTTGGTCACGACTGTGGGGATTATCCATGACGGCTCTGGCCAGCTTCAACCATTGAGTGAGCGGCACCGGGAGGCGTACGAACAAGTAGTCAGCTTGGGGCCTAAGTCATTCGCCACATTCGCGTATTACAATCAGTTTCAGAAGAACCTCGTGTGTGGATTGCCCAACGACTGGCACTGCCATGCCGGGAGCCGCTACCTCTACGTCTGCGAGAACGGGCTGGTACATTACTGTTCGCAACAGCGCGGCTATCCCGGCATTCCCCTCGAGGATTACACGTCAGAGCATTTAGAGCGCGAGTACGATTCGGTCAAGCCGTGCGCGCCTTTCTGCACGATCTCATGCGTACACCAGGTGGCGATGATCGACCAGCTCCGCGAAAATCCCGTCGAGGCCCTCGCTCGCTTCTTTCCGCCGAAGGAACCGAATGCGCCATTTGCATTGCCATTCGGAGTTAGCATCCTTGCTTGGTTCTTCCCACCGGAAACAAAGGGTATGCCCAAGGGGCCGGCTAGGACCCTGCTTGCCGCTGCTGCTATGAGGATCCTGGGGATCAGGTGACCGCGTTAGAGAGAGGTGCCTGAAGTGGTCTCGCCCGACCAGCATAGAGTCTTGAAATTATGGTGACTTTCAGAATGACAGGCACATTCCGGTTCCTTGCGTTTTCTCTGCTCATCTGTGCCGCTGAAGTTTACGGTTCAGGTCCTGCGTTCACTCAGATGACCAACTCATCCGTTGAACGGACGAGAAACGCGGAAGCGCCCTCCGGCACGCCCGGATTCTCGGATGAGGCGCGGGAAAATCAACAACAACCACGCGCGCAAGAGCCGACCACAGAGGCGGGCTGCAGTGTTCGTGGGTTTTTTCATGAGACGTGGAGCGAAACTTCACAATTTGGCCGCGGACTCAAAACCGTTCCTCGGCGCGTTATTCGTCCCCGAAACTTGCAATGGGAACTGCCAATCTTGGCAGCCACGGGAGTGCTGATAGCCAAGGTGGACCGCCCTGCTGACAATCGCATTCAATCCAAGTCCTTGCAGCAAACCGCCGGGCAGTGGTCAAACGTCGGCCTCGGGCTGGAGCTTGGATCAGCCGCCCTCGCGTATGGAATGGGGTGTGGCAAACACCATTCCTATTTGCGCGATACGGGATTCAAAGCACTTGCGGCAATGGGAGCGGCTGGCACTGCAGATTTGGCACTCAAGCTCGCGTTCGATCGCCAGTTTCCTTACACACCGAACAGCACGGGAAAGTTCTGGGGCGGCGGAAGGTCTTTTCCGTCCGGGCACTCAGCTACAAGTTTCGCATTTGCGGCGGTGATCGCTCACCGATACCCCAAGAATAAATGGGCCAAGTGGGGAGCGTATGCGCTTGCAACGGGAGTCAGCCTCTCGCGCTATCCGGCAAAAAAGCACTATCCCTCGGACATCCTTATAGGCGCAACTTTGGGATATGTAACAGGAACCTATTTGGCTGAGCATTAGCCCGCTGTTATTTGAGCGGACTCTCTGAAGGACTTTCAGGCGATGAGAGGACCCAAAATTCGCGGCGTCATTTGGAGAGGTATCACTAAGGGTGTCCGTTTCCGTCGTGGCATTTCAGCGGGCGTATTCCTCCTGCTTCTACATTGCCCTGCGATCTCTTGCGCCGCCGCGGAGCTGAAACAAAAAACCGTCGAAGCCTTCGACCACTACGTGCGCAATACCGAGGCTCGTATGGATGCCGAGCTTCGTCCTGGCGGTCCTTTCCTTTGGGTGGACTGTTTGCCCCGATCTCGCCGACAACACCTCTACGATCTACTCCAGCGCGGACAGCTCGAAATGCGCCAAGAGAATACAGAAGAGGACGGCAAACCGATTGAGGTTCCCGATGGTCTGATTCATCACTGGATCGGTGTTGCGTTCGCGCCCGGAGTTTCCCTGGAACGCGCCCTGTCCCTGCTGCAGGATTACGACAACCACTGGCGCACCTATAAACCGGACGTTCGCCGCTCGAAACTTCTGGAACACACGAACAACACCTTCAAAATCTATCTGCAGTTTTACAAGGACTCTCCACGCCGCGTTTCCTTCAATACCGAATTCGAAGTTCACTACACCAGGATCGATGCTACACATGTGGCGAGCCGCGCAGTCTCTGCGCGAATCGCTGAGCTGGCGTCTCCCGAGCAACCCGACAGCCCGGAGTTTCCCGTTGGCCAGGGCCACGGCTATCTTTGGCGTGTGAACAATTACTGGCGCCTGGAAGAAAAGGATGGGGGAGTTTACATGCAGGTGGAGTCCATTGCGCTTAGTCGCGATGTGCCCGCGATCTTCGCCTGGTTCGTCAAACCACTCATCCGGCGTGTTTCGCGCCAGACCCTTGCCAACCTTCTTTCTACCACGCGGCGCGGATTGCTGAGCCCAGGCACGGGCACCAGCAGGATGCGCGCTTGCCAGGAGTGATCCGTTCGATGGTACGAACCTCTGTGTGCTCCACCCCAGAAAATAGTGCTTGACCCCGTACCGTAGTCCGGGGTTTAGACTGCACTCAGAAAGTGAGTACGGACATGAAGTCGCTCACAATCGGTCGTCTCGCCAAGCAAGCCGGAGTTAATCTGGAGACCGTTCGTTTCTACGAGCGAAGAGGCTTGCTGCCAAGACCGCCGCGCAGCGCATCTGGTTATCGTCTGTTTCCTGCTGACGCAGCACGCCGACTCAGATTCATCCGGCGCGCTCAGGAACTTGGGTTCTCGCTTACGGAGATCGGAGAACTGTTGTCGCTCCGTGTGTCACGGCGTACAACCAGTGCTGATATCAGGGCGCGCGCTGAGGCAAAGGTTGCCGATATAGAAGCGAAAATCAGAAGTCTTGAATCAATGAAGAAGACGTTGCGGAAGCTTACAAGGGTCTGCGACGGATGCGCACCGGCAGTCGAATGTCCCATTCTTGAGAGTCTTGATAGGGAGGATGCGTGAGTAGCCGGTGGAAGCAAGGTTTGGTGGCACTACCTGGTATCGGCGTGTCGATCCTGCCCAAACTCGCTTGTCCCGCGTGCTGGCCGGCCTATGCAGGGGTGCTGACCTCGATTGGTCTCGGCTTTCTGATTTCCGTTAGGTACCTACTACCCCTGACCATTGCGTTTCTCGTGCTTGCTTTGGCGGCGATGCTTTTCAGAGCAAGAGATCGCCGCGGGTACGGCCCTTTCCTGCTGGCAGTACTCGCGGCCAGCAGCGTTCTGCTAGGCAAGTTCGCGTGGGATTCCCGACCCACCGTATACGGCGCGATCGGCCTACTGGTAGTTGCTTCGCTCTGGAATACGTGGCCTCGCCGGGACCTCGAACGATGCCAAAACCCGTTCCAACTGCAGTAAGGAGGAAATCCAATAAATTCTTTAGGAGAACACCATGACCACAAAGAAGAAGATAGAAGTTTTCAGCACGGGATGTTCCACATGCAAAGAAACGATCGACCTCGTCAAAAGGATTGTCGGTTCGTCGCACGAGGTCGTGATCCACGACATGCATCAGTCCGAAACGGCGTCCAAAGCGAAGAATTACGGTTTGCGCAGCGTCCCCGCTGTCGTCGTTGACGGTAAACTCGCAGGATGCTGCGCGGGGCGCGGGCCGGATGAGCATGTCCTGCGCTCCGCACTCGCTTAGGTGCGGTATTCGGCCGAGCTCCTTATTGGTCTACCCACCTACTCACGAGGCAGGCACTCTAGCCTCCAAGCTTAGCCAAACCTTCGGTTACGAACGAAAGGGGTCTCGGTTTCAACCTACCCGCGACGGCTGACAGCACACCTGCTTGGCAGGCGCTCCACCAGAAAGACCCAGCTAGGGCATTGGGCTTTCGATCCACAACCCTTCCCTGAATCTTCGGCCTGCTTCTATCGGGGGCGGGTTGTCGACCCCAGACCTACGTCGCCTCCTAGGTTACCCACGGCCCTCCTGGCCTCCAGAGAGACTGAAATCCGTCTTCGGTTACTGCTGCTGTTAATACGGGTCCAGCAAAACCCCGCACTATTCGTATGACGCCATCTAGATTTGCATAGTCTGTTTCGAATCTGCTCCTGCGAAGGAATGCTTTCCACTGCGCAGCCTTTCCCGGTACCAACGCGAAGTCGTCCGAAAGGCCAATGGGCAGAGGCTCGACTTCCGTGGAACGTCGTTTGAATGTCGCTCTCACTGCTCGATGAAGGACGGCACCATCGAACTCGTATAGCTGTGACAGCAACATCAGATCGAAATAGTCTTTCATCCGGCTATTCAGAACTCCCAGAACAGTGATCGCTTCCAGTTTTTCTGCAACAACAGTCTCTCTGGGATACGCAAGCAATTTGGGGGCAGGAAATTCAAGCAGAACCGGATATTCAATCTCGTCCGGGCGAGGGACGATGGAGTCACCAAATCCGATGTCGATTTGTACAACTAGCCTAGCCTTTGACACCGTAGCAGTTAGGCGAACCCGCGCTCCTTCGTACTCTGCGTCCTCTTTGATTCTCTGGATTTCAATGGTCTCTTCCCTGAACTCTACCCCATCCTGTTCCACCGCAAGACCGCATATTTCCTCAACAACGAATCGTATGTGTTCGAGACTGTTGTCGGTCCGACCCATCAGATCAATGTCCATCGTCGGCCTCGACTGTGGCGCCCTCCAAGCAGACAGTAATAGCGCGCCTTTCAAAATGAACGCGTCACGGAATTGTGATTTTGAAAGTCGGTACAGGAATCGTTCCATGACAAAGTATTGGAGGAGCTCCTGAAAAGGCCTCGCCTGTTCGTGTGCTTGATTTAGCAAGCGCTGACGCACGGAAGCCCCGATATCTCTTTTGCTCACAGCGTAGCCTCAAGATAGGGACGCATGATCCTCTCCACACGGCAAATGCGCGCGTAGCGCACGAGTTCCCGAAAGTCTGGCTTTTTCTTCAGTTCCCGGAATCGCCGCAGGGCTTCAACAGCAACGTCCAGACCAATCTTATTGCGGTACTTGAAACAGTCGGCCACCGTCTTCGCAGCTGAATAGACTCGGACGGAAACCTCATCGATTCGAACTAGCTCAACTCCTGCGCTGAAAGCCGGCTCGGAATACCAGAACACTCGGATGGGAAGAGCATCCACCTTCGGTATCTGCCCATGGCTGGGTATGGCAAGATCAATGCTGTGGGGGACCTGTGTTGTAATACCATGGTGAGCCAGCGCGGATATCAGGCACACTACTGCATGGGGGGCACGCATCGCCACTGCGACCCAGTCAGGATTGGTCAGATGTGGTGCATTGGAGAGACGATAGAGTCCCCGCCCAACACGTTCAAGCTCCCCCTGGTCACGGAGCTTGTAAAGCGTACGAGGATGAATACCCAGACGTAGCGCGTCCATCGTCCGGAGCATGCCCCCATGCTTGCTGAAAGCGTTGCGTGCTGAATCCACGGCCTTTGAAACACTCGCCATGATGGATAAACCTCTCGGAAAGTATATACATACTCCGAGCATTTTATCCACCACTGAAGGGTTCAAGCCCTACTGAAAGCACTCCAGAAATCAGCTCAATGATCGCACCTCAACACCTCAACTCTACGGCGTGATTTTGCATGATCGTGGGTGCTTCTCCGACCGTCCTAGCTTGTTACAGGCCGGGTGCCTGGTCCCGAGCAGGGGAAAGAGTGAGTTGGGGCACAGAGCACACAATGAAAAAAGTTAGCGTCCACGCATGGGCTTCTCGTGTCGCTTAGCCGCGCGCAATTCCTTGCCAAACACTTTAGCAGTCCAGTCCGGTATCGTCTGTGCGGCCTTACTCAACTCGCCGCCGATGAACTGGGCCACTACGCGGAAGCCGCGACGATGCGCTGTGTTGTCGTACACCAGTAATTCATCGGCATGTTTGGGAACTTCGGACAGATTTTTCGTTGCCTCCCGATAGGAATCAATCACGCTGGACACGGGCACGGCTTGTCCGCCTCGGCTCATGCGTACCAACACCCGGCCCACATTCAAATTTGCGTCTTCCGTGGAAATAAATAAAACCTTGGTCGAATACCCTGCTGCTTTAGCCTGGTCGAGCAGCTGTGTGTCCACACGAAGGTCTTCTACGGCAAAGGAACGCCGCTCATCAAGAAGTGGTTGTTGCTGGTGTCTCAGTGGGGGAACAAGTGTTGGAAATGGCTCTTTCAAGTAGGCTTCGTAGAAAGTTGTTTTACCGGCGCCCACCGGTCCCGCGATGATGAACAGCGCTGGCTTTTGCTGGCTCAGGATGCGATTCCCTCGTGTGCAATTTTGCGCGGACCTTTCGGGCGCCTGGGCTCAAAACTTGTTTCCAACTTCTCAACAGGGGTTCGCTCTCCGTTAGACGTGACTTTCACCGTCGCCTTCAGGTTACGGTCGTATTCGTAATAGGTTCCATTGGGTTCTTCCGCCTCTAAGGGAACAGATTGCATTGCCGAAAGCCCTCCAAGCAGCTGGTGAAGCTCCCGACGCTCCGACTCCGACATTGTGTCGTACGAACGCTTGGACAGCGCCCGTCCCTTGGTTGGTTTTTTGAGTTTGCCTTCTCCAGTCTTCGTGTAGTAAGCCAGAAGAGCGCTATTCACGAGCCGATTCATCGAACAATTTCGCTTCTTAGCGATTTCATGAATGCGCTTTCGAAGTCGATTCAGGATGACGACTTGCGTTTCTCTCCCGGTTTGTTTCTGTCTGGACTGAAGAGTCACAAGCCCGACAGTATTCAGGTCGACCGCCAGAAGCGCGTCGTTGATCGAAGCCGACAGTTCTCCCATGTATCTCGGTTTGTCCCGCAGGAGTTTGTCGAGGGCAGTCAGGAGCCGGACATTGTAGACTCCGAAATGAACGCTTCGCCGCTTGGGCACAATTCCCTACTGTCTTCAGGATGGGGTTGCCTCGACTGGAGATACGTCGCGGCCCATACATGCAGATATATACACCACCCTCGCCGCTCGTTCAAGACGCCCCCACAATTCCGCAAGGGTGCGGGTATGTCGAATCGTGATCTGCCCAAACTGCCCGCCTTGATGCAAAATGCGTTCGGAAGCCTGACGACAGGGGTAAAATTGGAGAGCTCTCGTGCTAGTCGAGAATCAAGGCTTGGCCTCGCAGGTAAGGACCGATGATTTACTCCGACGAACTTCTGGCCGCCGCAAAGCGCATTTTCTGGTCTGGAACTCCAGGGGAAGCCCTTGAATTTCCGAAGCGCTTTCTTACCTATGCCATGACATACGCCTCGGACCAGGATATTGAAATTCTCCGGAAGTACTTCACCGACGATGATTTCAAAGCGACACTGGATGACCCCGCACCCGGGATTTTCGATCAAAGCTCATGGGCCAAATGGAATGAACGTTACAACCGCACTCCCATCCCGCCTCTTCCGAGGAGACAGATTCCAGGTGTCGATCCCACTACTGTCCCCGATTTCTTTCCCTCCAAGTCTTGAAACCGGAAACGTAACGTAACAACACCAAGTGATCGCCGATATCAGAGGTGGATGTGAATTGACCCTCCGCTGCTTCCATCACCGTTTGTTCTTGTCATTCGTGCCCTCCGTTCCAGGCACCGACGTTTTCAAACTTCGTGTACCCCGCCAGTGAAAACCAGGCCTGTCTTCCTCCAATCGCCTTAGATTCGCAAATGGGTCCCGCCCTTCAACTGTTTCCACTTTTGCTTCCTGCAGCCCTTGCGACTCAGAAGGTTTATGCTGTTTTCCCCACGAGCAGGTTGCGGTTGGTTTTCTAGTTTTTCTCGCGCGCCAGACAGTCATATGAAAAACGTGATAGGTCATCTGCAAGCCTTCGTTTCCCAATGCTTCCCAATATCTTTAAGACTCTGCCTGAGTGCAGCGCCGCTTCTATCCCCGGGAGAAGAGATCGAATGAGCGCGGCTTTTCTCTTCAGGGGAGCGCCAACCAGTCTTTCCAGACAGGGGCGGTAGTCTTTTTGCATTGACGCGCCTTGTCAGACTGCTATACATATAGCATGCTGATGTGTTGATGTAACCCACGAAAAGGTTCTAAGTCAACAGAAATCAACAAAAGTCGACAGAAGTCAACAAATCTCAACCCAAGTCAACACTTCTCGTCAAAAGTCGACACAAGTCGACAGAAGTCAACACTCTTCAACAGTGGTAAGGGCAGCGTGCATGAAATGCAGGCGAATTATCGTATTGGAACATAAAGGGTTTGGGCTCCTTCGTGCTGTTTTTCGGCCTTAACTACATATGTTTCATGCGTTTGTGCTGATACCACAGTCGACCGAAAGTGGTATCACCGTGGTATCACTCTTGAAAGGAGCATTTTGTGGGAAAAACAACGATCTGTCGCACCTATCGATACCCTTCGGGCGAACTACGGGAGAAAGTTCTGGCCGCTGTCAAAGAACGCGGGCTGAGGTCCGAACAGGCGTTCATTCTCACCGCTTGTGAAAACGAGCTTCACAGAGGTGAGAACGCCGACGCATTAACGCAGTTTGAGGCCCGGGTGGCGGCCACGCTTACGAACCTGGCGAAGCAGGTGCAGGGTCTTCGCACGCTTGGGCACGCGCAGGTTGCCCTAACAGACGTGTTCCTGAAGTACGTCATTACGTGTGTTGTGGAACCCCCGGAAGATGCGCTGCCAGCGGCGCGTGTTCGCGCCAGGTTGCGGTATGAAAAGCTGGTGCGCGCCGCGGCAAAGGAGATCTCCAACAAAAACAGAGACACTCTCAGGGAAATGGTGGTGGACTACTGACGAACCCGACCGGAGGTCTTAAATCCGGGAAGAGTTGAACAAGCTTCGATGCTCATGTATATATCTCCACGTACGGGCTGCGACGTATCTCGAGTTGCGGCATGCCGAGCAGCGACCGATAATCCCACTTCAAGAAACAAGCCAGCCGCGCCTCACCAATGCACGGTGGACCACCTATCCTTGAGCACGACAGCGGGAAAAGAGGGGGCATCTCGAATCGGAATGTTCCATCTTCGTAGGTTCGATTGATAAGGCAAAAACTTCCTCACACAGTTGTCTTTTTTCTTAGCCAACTTCTTTCCCGATAACCGTCTTGGACAACGGCAAGGCGGCCAAGGACATCGTTCAGCCCTGGGCTGGCAAGGTTGCGGCTCCGGGCTGGACAAGGGCTCCCAGAACCTGTCTCAAAAAATGTTGAGTTGAGTGACAATTCTCCTTGTATGGTGCTATATGTATAGTAGCATTATGCCGTGGCAGTCGTGATTCGGAACTTCAACAGCCGCCACCTGACGGTCGACGATTTTATTGGGGCCCGCAACATGCACAAGAGAATCGCAGGTCAGTTGCCCAGGTATGTTGAGAATGGGCGAAAGAGCGCCGTATAGCATCGCTCGCGATTGAATCAGGAGTAGAGAGCCAGTGGGCACAACAACCTATCCTCAGGAAAAAGTTGAAGCCAAAGGAAGAACTGCGATGAACCAATCAACTCTTGAAGACGCCCCGACGACTGCAATCGTTGCCAGCGAAATTCCTCTGACCGTCAAAGAAGCAGCCAAATATCTTGGCGTCAGCCCCCAAACTGTATATCTTTGGGTTGAGCGAAAGCAGATTCCCCATCTCCGCGTTATGGGTCGAAACATCCGGTTCCTCAAATCGGATCTCGAAACATTCCGCGCATCCTTCAAAGAGGAGATGGAGAATGCCTAGAGCACGCAAGTATGACGGAGTGGTTTATCGGCGGGCTGGCACCGCAATCTGGTGGATTCGCTATCGGGATCGCAAAGGCATTGCCCGAAGAGAGTCAAGCCAGACCGCTGATTGGCAGGAAGCAAATAAGAGACTCAGAGAAAGACTTCAGGCGAGAGATGAGAATCTCCTTGAAGTCGTACGAAAGGGCGAGACTTTGGCTTTCGGACAATGGGCGGATTTTTTCTTGGAGAACTATTCCAAGCCGCCCGTGCGCGCTGAGAAAACACACGAAGCGAACGAGCGGTGCATCAAACACCTCAAGCCTGTGTTCGGTACAAGCAGATTGGTGGACATCACCGCGGATTCGATCGACCTTTATCTTCGCGAACGTCTTCGACAGCGAGTCCGCGTCAAGGCCAAGCTCGGTTACAAGCAACTAGGAGCAATCAAGGCTACCACGATACATCAGGAGTTCAGAGTTCTCCGACGTATGCTCAACGTGGCGGTCCGCAAGAAGCTCCTAGCAGCGAATCCGTGTTCAGGTGCTGAGTTCCCGGTTGCCGTGAAGGGATTGTTTAGACCTCACTACGTCACGTGGTCTGAGCAGCAACGAATCGAATCCCACGGTCCGCAGTATTTGCGGAACGTCATTCGAATCATCACGGAGACCGGGTTGCGAGTCTACAAAGAACTGACTCCGATGAGGAAGAACCAAGTGGATCTGCAAAATGCGGTGGTCTGGATATCGGATTCGAAGACTCCGAACGGTATCGCCGAGGTTCCTCTCACTTCGCTCGCCATTGAAGCATTCAAAACTCAGATGGCGATTCCGGGTGAAGGGCCGTTTCTGTTTCCGAGCGATCGGAATCCGAGAGGGCACCAGACAGGTCTCAAAACTGTTTGGCGAAAAACTCTTCGACGAGCAAAGATTCCCTACTTTCGCATTTACGACCTCCGCTCCACGTATGCCACAAGGCTGAGTGCCGGAGGAGTAGCCGATGAGTGGGTAACTCAGATGCTTCGCCAGGGCGACGCGCAAGTCTTCAAGAAGTATTCCCAAATGAAGTTGCAGATGAAGCGCGAAGCTCTGGAAAAGCTCAACCGTCGAGCCAACGAAATAGCACCGGTGGCCTCTAACGTTTTGTTGGCGGTTCCAATTTGCACAGTCCCGCTGCAATAACCGCATTCGTGCACAGTTCGTGCACAGTTGGAACCAAAACTGAGGGATTGGGGCAAAGATGAATCCGGTAAGTGCTTTTTAATCAGAGAAAAAGTTGGTGGACGTGGCCGGGATCGAACCGGCGACCCCCTGCTTGCAAAGCAGGTGCTCTCCCAGCTGAGCTACACGCCCAAACCGATGTTCCTTTTCATTCTAAACCAGTTGCGATTTCTCGCGCCACTCGAAACCGTCCAAACTGTGCCAGGGTGTGCCAAAAGTGTGCCAAATAAACTTCAATTGATCGTCGATGACTGTGCCACCGTGCCAGATACTGTGCCAAATGGCGTTTTCATCTCGTTCGCTTGTCGTTCCAGCTTTTGCAGCGCTTCTCTCTTCATCTGTAACTTCATCTGTGAATATTTCTTGAAGACTTGAGAGTCGCCCTGGCGAAGTAGCTGTGTCACCCACTCGTCAGCGACGCCCCCTGCACTTAAGCGGGTAGCGTACGCGGACCGCAGATCGTAGATCCGAAAGTAGGAGACTTTGGCACGGCGAAGAGTTTTTTGCCACACGCATTTGAGTGTTTTCAAGTGGCCTGTGGCATTCAGCTCGCTCGGGAAAAGAAATTGTCCCTCACCTGCAATCGCCATCTGTTTTCTAAATGTATCGACGGCAAGAGCGGTTAGAGGAACCTCTCCGATTCCGTTTGGTGTCTTGGATTCCGGTATCCATACGACAGCGTTCTCCAGGTCTACTTGGTCCTTTTTCATCGGAAGCAGTTCCTTGTAGACTCTGAGACCAGTCTCCGTAATGATCCGAATAATGTTCTGCAAATAGTTCGGAGCATGTGCTTCAATGTGCTGCTGCTCGGACCAAGTAACGTAATGCGGTCGAAACAGCCCCTTCACGGCAACTGGAAACTCGACACCCGAACACGGATTGGCTTGCAGGAGCCTCTTTCGGACTGCCACGTTCAGCATGCGCCGGAGAACCCTCAACTCCTGATGCACTGTGGCAGGTTTTAGGACTCCTCCTTCTTTGATGCCGAGAGAGGTCCGGGTTCGAACCCGCTGGCGAAGACGGTCACGGAGATATAACTCAATGTGATCCGCAGTGATGTCTACAAGTTTGCTCGGACCAAAAGCAGACTTAAGATGTTTAGCGGCACGCAAGTTCACCTCGTGCGTCTTTTCCATGCGTAAAGGCGGCTTGGAATAATTCTCCAAGAAAAAATCCGCCCATTGGTTCAAGCTCAAGCTCTCTCCTTTGCGTACAACATCTAGGACGTTGTTGTCTCTGGCATCTAGTCGTTCCCGCAGTTTTTTCTGGGCCTCGTTCCAATCTTCACTGAGAGTGGATTCCCTGCGCCGATTTCCATTACGGTCGCGATAGCGAATCCACCAGATATTTGACTCCTTTCTTCGAAACACAACGCCTTCGTATTTGCGTGATTTAGGCATTCTCCATCTCCTGTTTGAAAGATGCGCGGAAGGGTTCGAGATCCGATTTGAGAAACCGAATGTTTCGACCCATCACGCGGAGATGGGGAATCTGCTTTCGCTCAACCCAAAGATACACAGTTTGCGAACTTACGCCAAGAAATTTGGCAGCATCCTTCACTGTTAGAGGGTGATCCATTTCCGCGATTGCGATGTTCGAGGAATCGGCTGAGATTTGAGATTGACTCATGGTGTGACACCTAAAACGCCTTGCAGTTATGAGCTAAAAAGTAGCTGGCAGGGCTGGCTCTTTCATCATGGCTACAATGATTATTTGCGAGTGGACTGGCATACTCGAAGTCGCCAGTTTCAGCATGCATGCGCTTCACGGCGCTGCCTCCGAAAGACCAAATTTGGTTCGCCGAGCTATCCAACACGGACCATACCTCCCTTTCTAGATGATACTATACATATAGCACCATAAAATGGAAAGCACATTTTTGCTACGTTGAACACTTTTCTGAGATAGGTCACGAGGACTGGGAGACGATGACAGAACGTTGGCTCTCCGCCCGTCTCGATGGGGGCAGCGTGGGGCCTTGCGCAATCGACTATGCGAAAGGTCCTCGAACCCCGTTTCCGGATAGTTTCCGAGTAGGCGACCATTCGTTCAGAAGGAATCCAGCTCGCGACGGAATGACGGAGCACGCAAACCTGTGCTACTGCGGTACGAATGGGCACACGCCGGTAGTTTGGGCGACAATCTCACAGGTGTGAGATTGTCCAGGTCTCGGACGTAAGACCGCTGGCGCACAATCGCCTGGTCTTGACCAGCGAGAGAAGAGCTTAAGAGTTCTACCGCGCCCCTGATAAGGGCGAGGTCGGTGGTTCAAGTCCACCCAGGCCCACCATCAAAATCATCAATAAATACGCGGTGATTCACACTTTCCCCTCATCTGGGGAATTGTCATCAAAATCCATTTTGCCAAAAATTTGCCAAATCTTCTGGTAGGCCGAGGCCACCGTCATCCAAGGCGTTCCGGAGCGGCGCAACCCTTATTACTAGCCAGGGTGAGCTTTGTTCTCCGAAATGACTCAACAACGAGAAACAAAAGACCAGAGAGGTTCGGCAGGTTGAGGATGCTGTAGTTCGTTTGATGAAGCTTGCGCGACAAACTAGGTCAAGGAGGGCTTGCGTGCTGTTGCTCTACGGGAAGTGTATCGTCGGGGCGAGTGGGATCTGAACCACCGACCTCCCGGTCCCGAAGTAGCGCAGCAAAAATCCTAAAGGATTTCCTTGGCGTCGCTTACGCGAAAAAGAAAGCCAATTTTCCCCTGTCCCTCGCCAAAATTCAAAATGCGTTTGGAATGAATAGCATGCGGAGCCGTCTATAACATTGTCACTAGGACGGAATTCAGGGTTTTGCGGAGTTTTGGCGAACGACAGCACTTACGAGCAGAGTCATTGTTGCCTATCCACAGAGGAAACACTCAGCTCAAGACTACCCTCC
>Ga0209648_10000909_pt1 | contig 23550 bp, 19 predicted proteins | sample GraSoi2013_115cm_FD_185830 | JGI IMG/M metagenome (GOLD analysis project Ga0209648, IMG submission 185830) | Grasslands soil microbial communities from the Angelo Coastal Reserve, California, USA - Sample 9_17_2013_115cm (SPAdes) (version 2) | ecosystem: Environmental > Terrestrial > Soil >... | reverse complement strand
CGCCTACGAGGAGTCCCGCGGCCACCCCCCGGAGGGCGGCCTGTCCCAGGTGGCCTGCCCGCACTGCGGGACGAAGGGGGCGTTCACCGAGCCGCGCATGTTCAGCGGCCTGCTCCGCACCTACCTGGGCGCGACCGAGGATGAGTCCGGCCTCGCCTACCTGCGCCCGGAGACCGCGCAGGGCATCTTCATCAACTACCGCAACGTGCTGCAGACCTCGCGCAGGAAGATCCCGTTCGGGATCGGGCAGATCGGCAAGTCGTTCCGCAACGAGATCACGCCGGGCAACTTCATCTTCCGCACCCGCGAGTTCGAGCAGATGGAGATGGAGTTCTTCGTCAAACCGGGAACCGACGAGCAGTGGCACGAGCAGTGGATCGAGGCCCGGATGGCCTGGCACACCGACCTCGGCCTCAGCCCCGACAACCTGCGGCTGTTCGACCATCCCCAGGAGAAGCTCGCGCACTACTCCAAGCGCACGGTCGACATCGAGTACCGCTTCGGCTTCCCCGGCACGGAGTGGGGCGAGCTCGAGGGCATCGCCAACCGCACCGACTTCGACCTGACGACGCACGGCCGGGCTTCGGGTGCGGACATGTCGTACCTGGACGCGGAGTCCGGCGAGCGGTACATCCCCTACGTCATCGAGCCCGCGGAAGGCGTGGACCGGCTGCTGCTGGCGTTCCTGCTCGACGCCTACACCGAGGACGAGGCGCCCGACGCCAAGGGCAATATGGAGAAGCGCACGGTGCTCCGGATCGACCCCAGGATCGCGCCGGTCAAGGTGGCCGTCTTGCCGCTCTCCCGCAACGCGGACCTGTCCCCGAAGGCCCGGGACGTGGCGGCCGAGGTGCGCAAGCACTGGAACGCCGAGTTCGACGACGCGAGCGCGATCGGCCGCCGGTACCGCCGCCAGGACGAGATCGGCACCCCGTACTGCGTGACCGTCGACTTCGAGACGCTCAACGACCAGGCGGTGACCGTGCGGGAGCGCGACTCGATGAAGCAGGAGAGGATCGCCATCAGCTCCCTCATCTCCTACCTTTCCGAACGCATGTCCGGCTGCTGATCAGCCCCAGACGGCCACCGCGCGCGGTGCCGCCAGGCCCGATTCCGTTCACCTTGATGTGATATCAGCGAGGTGACGCTCGCTGCCGGCCGAGCGCCACTGCTGATGCGCGACGGGGGGAGTGGTGGGCATGAAGACGGACCCGGCGGCAATCGGGGTCCACCCTGAGCGCGGCGTGAGCGCGGGGACACCGGACCGGCGGGGCTTTCTGGCGATGGGCGCGGCCGTCGGCGCCGGGGCGGTGGTGACCAGGGGTAGAGGGTTAGGTGTCGCCGGCCCCAGCACCGCCGCGCCGCGCGGCCCGCGCCCACGAGACTGGGAGGCACTGCGCGCCAAGATCTCGTCCCACAAACTCATCCGGCCTACGCGGCGCGGCTACGACGCAGCCCGGGAGCTGTTCGACCCGCGCTTTGACACCAAGACGCCCGCGGGCATCGCGTACTGCGGCACCCCGCAGGACGTCAGCGCCTGCGTGAACTTCGCGCGCACGTTCCGGATGCCAATCTGCGCCCGCTCCGGCGGCCACAGCTACGGGGGCTGGTCGAGCGTCAGCAACGGCCTGATCGTGGACGTGACGCTGATGAACTCGTTCGCGGTGGGCAGCGGCACGGTCCGGGTGGGGGCCGGCACGTACCTGATCGACCTCTATGAGCACCTGGCCTCCCGTGGCCTCGCCATCCCCGGCGGATCCTGCCCGACGGTCGGCATCGCCGGGCTCGCGCTCGGCGGCGGGGTCGGAGTGCTCTCCCGCATCTACGGGCTGACCAGCGACAACCTCGAGTCCGTGCAGATCGTCACCGCGGACGGGAGCATCAGGACCTGCGACTCCCGGAACAACAGCGACCTCCTCTGGGCGTGCCGCGGCGGGGGCGGCGGCAACTTCGGCGTCGCCACCTCGTTCACGCTGCGCGCGCACCAGCTGTCCAGGGTGGTCCTGTTCTTCCTGAGGTGGCCGTGGTCGCAGGCGGCGAGCGTGGTGGCCGGCTGGCAGTCCTGGGCCCCGTATCAGCCCGACGCGCTGTGGTCGAACCTGCACTTGATCGCCCCGGCCGGATTCGGGGCGCCCTCGGTATCGGTCGGCGGCACGTATGTCGGCAGTACCTCGGCGGCCGCGGGCCTGCTGAGCACGCTCTACCCGCGGATCGGGCACGCGCCGAGCACGACGTTCCTGAACTCCGAGTCCTACCTGAGCGCGATGCTCGTCGAGGCCGGCTGCGCCTCGCTGTCGGTGAACGAGTGCCACCTGCCCGGGCAGGCACCCGGGGGCAGCCTGCCGCGGGTTCCCCAGTACGCCAAGTCCGACTTCTTCACCAGGCCCCTGAACGCCGCCGGCATCCGGGCGCTCGTCGGCGGGATCGAGCAGCTGCGAGGCGTGCGGGGCGCGGCCGGCGGCGGCGGAGCGCTGGCGTTCGACGCCTTCGGCGGCGCGCTCAACCGGGTCAGCTCGTCCGCGACGGCGTTCGTGCACCGTAACGCGCTGTTCCTGGCGCAGTACACAACCTCGTGGAACAACCCGGGGTCTAGCAGCGGCGTGGCGAACCAGCACGCGTGGCTGCGCTCGTACTACGCGTCGGTGCATCCGCACGCCAGCGGGCAGGCATACCAGAACTACATCGACCCGGACCTGACGAACTGGCCGCAGGCCTACTACGGCTCCAACTACGCCAGGCTGCAGCAGGTCAAGAAGAAGTACGACCCGCATCAGCTGTTCAACTTCCCCCAGGCCATAACGCCGTAGCGACAGCCGGCAGGAGACCGGCCCGCGTGTCATCCGCTCGGGCCGACCAAGGCCGGCCGTCGCGGCTCGCCCCGGCTGCGCGGGCGACCCCCCGCGTGGCTAGTCCCGACTGGCATCCCCGGTCAGGGCGGCCAGCACTTGTCCGACGGGCTCGCCGGTCAGCATGCCGGGCTCCGCCCGCGGTGACCGGCGGAAGATCTCGGCCGCGGCCTGGTGGAACCCGTCGGGCAGGCCGACGGCGGCCATGCTCGCCGCGATCTCCTCCATCTCGGCCACCCAACGCCAGCCCTTGGTGGCCGCGGCCCGGGCGGCGCCGCTGGACCGGTCCGCCAGCGAAGGCTGCGACAGGGCCCACTCGGCGAGCAGCACGCCTTCGACGCCCTCGGCCCTGGCCAGTGCCCGCGCCGTCAGCACCAGGGCCGCCGTGCCCTTGGTCCACGACGCGTAGGCCATCTTGACTGCGGAGGCCGACCAGGTGCCGCCGCCGATGACCCGCGCGTCCAGCGGGGTCCCGTCGAACAGGCGGCGCACGGTGTCAGCCTCCCCGCCCGACAGGTACAGACGGGTGCTGCCGGCCACGACCGGCGGCAGGCCGATGATCCCGCCGTCGATGTAGGTGGCCCCGCCCTCCTCCACCATCAGCGCGACCTCGCGCGCGGTGGCCGGGGAGATCGCGTTCGCGTCCAGGTAGAGGCCGCCGAATCCCTGCGCCGCCCATGCGATGTCCAGCGCCGCGTGCGGCGGGCAGATGGACAGGATCACATCGGCACGCTCGGCCATCTCCGCGGCCGTGCCCGCGTCGGCGAGCCCGGCGGTGCGGGCCCGGGCTGCCGTCTCCGGCCCGCGGCCCTCCGATGCCCACAGCACGGTATATCCCGCGCCGGTCAGGCACTGCCCGACAGCGGCTCCCATCTCGCCCGGATGAAGCAGCCCGATCACGCTCGCGCTCGGCATGTGCATGGTTGAGTCTGGCACGGCGCCGCGCGGGCCGGCTGCGGTGCCGGTGGTTGGACGCCGTCAGGGACTTCGCGACCGTCTACGCCGTCAGCGGTTGATCGGGGACATGTCCGCATAACGGTCGCCGGCTGGCGGCCGGATCGCGCCGAGGCGCGCGAGCTGATCGCGGCTCAGGACGACGTCGGTGGCGGCGGCGTTCTCCTCCAGCCGGGAGACCCGCTTGGTGCCGGGGATCGGCACGATGTCGTCGCCCTGGGCGAGCAGCCAGGCCAGGGCTACCTGCGCCGGGGTCGCGCCGACGTCGGCGGCCACCGCCTCGACCTCGGCGACGATGCGCAGGTTCTGCTCGAGGTTGTCCTTCGCGAAGCGGGGGTTGCTGCGGCGGAAGTCGCCGGCGTCGAGCTGGTCGGCCGCGCGGATCTGCCCGGTCAGGAACCCGCGGCCGAGCGGCGAGTACGCCACGAAGCCGATGCCGAGTTCTCGCACGAGGGGCAGGATCTGGTCCTCCGGGTCCCGGGTCCACAGCGAGTACTCGGTTTGCAGGGCGGTGACGGGGTGCACTGCGTGCGCCCGGCGGATCGTCGCGGGCGACGCTTCCGACAGCCCGATATGCCGGATCTTGCCGGCCTTGACCAGCTCGGCCAGCGCGGCGACCGTGTCCTCGATGGGCGTGGCGGGGTCGACGCGGTGCTGGTAGTACAGGTCGACATGGTCGGTGCCGAGCCGCCGCAAAGAGCCGTCCAGGGCCGCCAGGATGTTCTCCGGCGTGCTGTCGCGCCCCGGCGCGTCGCCGTCACGATGGGAGATCAGCCCGAACTTGGTGGCCAGCACCACCTCGTCGCGGCGCCCGGCGATCGCCCGCCCGACGAGTTCCTCGTTGACGTAGGGGCCGTAAACCTCGGCCGTGTCAATGAGCGTGATGCCCAGGTCGAGGGCGCGGCGGATCGTGCGGACCGATTCGGCGTCATCGACGCTCGCGCCGGTGTAGTAGGCCGACATGCCCATCGCGCCCAGACCGAGCCGGGAAACATCGAGCCCGTCCAGAGAAACGTGCCGCATGGTGAACCTCCTGCCTGAACTGCTGACCGGGCCATCGTGGCTGGATCTGCACTGCCGGGTGCTGTCCGCGCAGGTCCTCGGCGTGCTGCTCGCGCGGGCCGCGAGCCTCGGTCACCGTTCGGCCTGCCCGTCGAGGCTGGCCGGAAACTCCTCGGCTCGGTGCAGGATGGGCGTCGGGTGAGTCGAGACGCCGCCTAGAACGCGAGGGTGGAATTGACCGGGCTCGGCGCTCCCGGGATAGGCGTGAAGGTGGTACCGCTGACCACGCCGAAGGTGTCCGGCGCCCGCTGCCCGGGCCGCACCGGGCTGTCAAGGACGAGCACGCTCCCCGATGCGTTGCTCCAGAACACGCCGTAACCGCCGACCAAGGGGTTGCGGCTGGTGTAGGTGATGGGCGAGGGGCTCGTATAGATGACGCCGATCGCCTTGCCCGTCGTCGCGGAGAACTCCTCCAGCTGGGGGAAGACTCGGCTGTGACCCGGCGTCCACGGCACTTGCGAGCATGTGTTCGGGCGCTGACCGGGCTTGACGGGGTGGGCCAGGGGCATGATGATCTTCGTGCCGTCCGGCGTCAGGTAGCCGGGGTAGCCGAGGGGAAAGGCTTGCGACGGTGGGCAGAGCGGCTGCCTGCTGTCGGCCAGCAGCCCGCCGCCGGGGCCGTTGGTGTTGAGCAGGTACTCGCCGTAAGGCGACTCCAGGTTCTTGTCCCTCGTAATTTGGCCATGCCTCACGATGAGGCCTGGCGAGCCGTTCCAGCCGAAGGCCAAGATTCCATGGCGCGACCAGGACAGAAGGTCGGCAGGGTAGGAAACGAACACCAGCGCCGAAACGTTGGCCGTACTCTTCCACACCCTGACCGCGCCGCTCGGCAGCGAGTAGACCGCGATCTGGGCCGCGCCGTTCTGGCTGGCCACCGCGAGCCGGGTCCCGTCGGGCGACAGCGCGGCCCCGTTGAGATTGTTGCTGAACGGGAGCCCCGGCAGGGCCAGTGGGGTCATCGTGACCGCGTCATCGGCCGGGTTGAACCGGGCGTAGTAGAACTTGTTCCGGGAGGTCAGGCTTCCGGACAGGGTGCTCTGCGCGGTGAGCACGAACGTCCGGTCATCGGCCGCGCCGGTGAGCCCGATGAACGTGAGGTACGGCCTGGGCGGCCGGACGCTGGCGAGGGTCCGGCCGGTGACCGTGTCCCGGACGACCGCGTACTGCGCGACGTAGGATCCCGGGCCAGCCGGGACGAGCGCCATGTAGTAGCGCGGCACGCTCCGCAGCGCATCCTGCGGGGAAGCCCGGCCGTGGCCCTGGGGCAGGGTCGCGACCAGCGCCGCCGCCACCGCTATCGCGATGACGGCCGCGGCCGCCGCCGCGCCGGCCATGAGCCGCCGGCCGGGCGGGCGCCCGTGCCCGGCCCGCCCGGCGCCGGTCCGCTCGGTGACGCGCCGCAGCACCGTCTCGGCTGATGGCGTCTCCCGCTCGAGCAGGCGCAGAGCCGATCGCAGGTCATCTTCAGTCCGCATCAGATTTCGCTCTCCCGGTACGAGGTCAGGTTGCCTGGCTGCGGGCGCATCTCCACGCGGAGCGCGGCGAGCGCTCGCGACGCGTAGGCGCGGACCGTCCCTGGCCGGCAGCCGAGTAGCTCGGCGATCTCGGCGTCGCTGCGGTCCTCGTAGTAGCGGAGCACGAGTACCGCTCGCTGGCGCCTGGGCAGCTTGCCGATCTCGGCGAGCAGGGCAGCGCGCTCGGCGTACTGGTCCGCGAGATCGGAGGTGGTTACCGCGGCCGTGGCCGTGTCACCCGCCGGGACCAGCCGCCAGGATCGCCTGCGCCAGGACAGGAACTCGTTTAGCACCATCTTCCGCACGTAGAACTCCGGCCGGTCCAGGCCGCAGATCGTGTCCCACCTGGCGTACGCCCGGATCAGTACCTCCTGGGCTATGTCCTCCGCCGTGGCCGCTGGCCGGTCAGCACGGCCGCGAAGGCCAGCACCGCGGGCAGCCGGGCGGCAGCAAACTCCTGAAACGTCGACGCGGCCTCCGTCGGTCGGCTCGCTCTCCGCTAATACACGCACAGAGCCAGACGGTCTGCTGCGCCGAAAGCGGATTGACTTCAGATAAGCGCCGTGGCGTTTCGCCGCCTCCCGGGTGCCCGCCGATCCGGCGCCGTTCGGCCCGCCGCGTCGCCGGCCACGCGTCATGCTCGGTAGAGTCCAAGCTGAGGGGCCGTGAGGCCGCAGGATACTTTCGCCGCCCAGCGTCCACGACAACCGTCCCCGGGCTGGCGGCGCCATGAGGAGTGCGTTCAGTGCCGAAGCTTGTCTATGACTTCACCGAAGGTAACAAGGACCTGAAGGACCTGCTGGGCGGCAAGGGCGCCAACCTGGCCGAGATGACCAACCTGGGCCTGCCGGTACCGCCCGGATTTATCATCACCACCGACGCCTGCCGGTACTACCTGAAGGAAGGCAGGGTGCCGGACGGCCTCGCCGCCGAGGTCGACGAGCACCTGGCCCGGCTGGAGGCCAAGATCGGCAGGCGCCTCGGCGATCCCGCCGACCCGCTGCTGGTCAGCGTCCGGTCCGGGGCCAAGTTCTCGATGCCGGGGATGATGGAGACCGTGCTGAACATCGGCCTGTCCGATGAGTCCGTGCGCGGCCTGGCCAAGCAGGCCGGCAGCGAGCGGTTCGCCTGGGACTCCTACCGGCGGCTGATCCAGATGTTCGGCAAGACCGTGCTGGGCATCGAGGGCAGCGAGTTCGAGCACGCGATCGACGCGGCCAAGAAGGCCAAGGGCACCAGCAACGACCTGGACCTGGACGCGGGCGACCTGCAGAGCCTGGTCGAGACGTTCAAGGGCATCGTCCGCGACCACGTCGGCCGCGACTTCCCGCAGGACCCGCGCGAGCAGATGAACCTGGCGGTCAACGCGGTCTTCGACTCCTGGAACGCCGACCGGGCCATCCTGTACCGGCGCCAGGAGCGGATTCCCGCCGACCTGGGCACGGCGGTCAACATCGTGGCGATGGTGTTCGGCAACCTCGGCATGGACTCGGGCACCGGGGTGGCGTTCACCCGCGACCCGGGCACCGGCCAGCAGGGCGTCTACGGCGACTACCTGCAGAACGCCCAGGGCGAGGACGTGGTCGCCGGCATCAGGAACACGGTGCCGCTGCAGGACCTCGAGCGCGTAGACCCGAAGTCGTACGCCGAGCTGATGCAGATCATGCAGACCCTGGAGAACCACTACAGGGACCTGTGCGACATCGAGTTCACGATCGAGCGCGGCAAGCTGTGGATGCTGCAGACGCGAGTCGGCAAGCGCACCGCCGCGGCCGCGTTCCGGATCGCGATCCAGCTCGTCGACCAGGGCCTGATCGACATGGACGAGGCGCTGAACCGGGTCACCGGCGATCAGCTCGCCCATCTGATGTTCCCCCGCTTCGACGTGAGCGGCACGGTCCGGCAGATCACCAAGGCGATCAGCGCCTCGCCGGGGGCCGCGGTCGGCCAGGCGGTGTTCGACTCCGCGCGGGCGGTGGAGCAGGCCGCCGCGGGCGAGGAGGTCATCCTGGTGCGGCGCGAGACCAACCCCGACGACCTGCACGGCATGATCGCCGCTCAGGGCATCCTGACCAGCCGCGGCGGCAAGACCAGCCACGCGGCCGTGGTCGCCCGCGGGATGGGCAAGACCTGCGTCTGCGGCGCCGATGAGCTCGAGGTCGACCTCGGCGCCCGGCAGTTCGCCGCGCCCGGCGGGGTCACCGTCCGCGAGGGTGACGTGATCTCCATCGACGGCACCTCCGGCGCCGTGTACCTCGGCGAGGTGCCGGTCATGGCCTCGCCGGTGGTCGAGTTCTTCGAGGGCAGCCTGGACCCCGAGTCGGACGAGCTGGTCGGCGCGGTCAACCGGATCATGCAGCACGCCGACGCCACCCGCCGTCTCGGCGTCTACGCCAACGCCGACACCGGGGACGACTGCGCGCGGGCGCGCAGGTTCGGCGCCCGCGGCGTCGGCCTGGTGCGGACCGAGCACATGTTCCTCGGCGAGCGTCGCCAGCTCGTCGAGCGGCTGATCCTGGCCGATGACGACCAGGAGCGGCAGTCCGCGCTCGACGCGCTGGAGCCGCTGCAGCGTGGTGACTTCACCGCGATCCTGGAGGCCATGGACGGGCTGCCGGTCGTGATCCGGCTGATCGACCCGCCGCTGCACGAGTTCCTGCCCGACCTCACCGACCTGTCGGTCAAGGTGGCCCTGGCAGAGAAGGGGGCAGGGGAGGCGGGCGGGGCCACCGCGCAGGACCGTAAGCTGCTCGACGCGGTGCGCCGCCTGCACGAGCAGAACCCCATGCTCGGCCTGCGCGGCGTCCGGCTCGGCCTGGTCATACCCGGCCTGTTCAATATGCAGGTCCGGGCGATCGCGCACGCCGCGGCCGAGCGCAGGCAGGCGGGCGGCGACCCGAGGCCGGAGATCATGATCCCGCTGACCGCGGCCGTGCAGGAGATGGAGATCGCCCGCGAGGACGCGGAGAAGGTGCTCGCGGAGGTGGCTGAGGAGACCGGCACCAGCGTGCACACGCTGATCGGCACCATGATCGAGGTGCCGCGGGCGGCGATGATCGCCGGCGAGATCGCCGGGTCGGCCGAGTTCTTCTCGTTCGGCACCAACGACCTGACCCAGATGGGCTGGGGATTCTCCCGCGACGACGTGGAGGGCGCGTTCTTCAGCCGCTACATCGAGCTCGGCATCTTCGGGGTCTCGCCGTTCGAGACCATCGACACCGAGGGGATCGGCCGGATGATCCGCATCGCGGTGCAGGAGGGCCGGGCGGCCCGGCCGGAACTGGAGCTCGGCGTCTGCGGCGAGCACGGCGGCGACCCGGACTCCGTGCACTTCTTCCACGAGGTCGGGCTGGACTACGTGTCCTGCTCCCCGTTCCGGGTCCCGGTCGCCCGGCTGGAGGCGGGCCGGGCCGCCGCCGCTGAACGGTCGGGGGGCAGCGACAGCCGGTGACCCAGGCAGGCGGCTACGACGCCCGCGCAACGGCGCGATGGGCCGCTGAGCCGCCCAAGCAGGCGCGAAACCCCGGGCGCGGCCCGTTCGAGCGCGACCGCGCCCGGGTGCTGCACAGCGCCGCGCTGCGCAGGCTGGCGGCCAAGACGCAGGTCGTCGAGGTGGGCTCGGGCGACTTCCCGCGGACCCGCCTCACGCACTCGCTGGAGTGCGCGCAGATCGGGCGCGAACTCGGGGCCGTGCTCGGGTGTGACCCCGACCTGGTCGATGCCGCGTGCCTGGCTCACGACCTGGGCCACCCCCCGTTCGGGCACAACGGCGAGTCGGCGCTGGCCGAGTACGCCGCAGGCTGCGGCGGGTTCGAGGGCAACGCGCAGAGCCTGCGGCTGCTGACCCGGCTGGAGGCCAAGGTGCCCGGCGCCGGCCTGAACCTGACCCGGGCCGCCCTGGACGCCACGCTGAAGTACCCCTGGCCGGCCCGCGCGGGCGAGGTCAAGTTCGGGGTCTACTCCGGCGACGCCGAGGTGTTCACCTGGATCAGGGACGGCGCGCCGCCGGAGAAACTGTGCCTGGAGGCCCAGGTCATGGACTGGTCCGACGACGTGGCCTACTCCGTGCACGATCTCGAGGACGGTCTGCAGGCCGGCCTGGTCACGCTCAGCGCGCTCCGGGACCCTTCCGAGCGCAAGGCGGTGGCCGGCATCACCGCCTCCGAGTACTGCGCCGCGGAGTCGGCCACGGTCGACGAGCTGTGCGAGATCTTCGCCGGGATGCTGACGCTGCCGTGCTGGCCGACCGGGTTCGACGGCGGGCTGGAGTCCCTGGCCGCGCTGAAGAACCTGACCAGCGAGCTGATCGGCAGGTTCTGCCGCTCGGCCCAGGACGCAACCCTGGCGGCTGAGCTGCCTGCATCTGGGCCGCCCGCGTCCCGGCGGGAGGCAGACCGCGGCCGGCTGACCAGATACGCCGCGGATCTCGTGGTGCCCCGGCGGCAGCGGCTCGAGTGCGCTCTGCTGAAGGGGGTCACCGCGCGGTACGTGATGAGCCGCGCCGGGGCCGCGGCGTCCCAGGCCCGGGAGCGGGAGCTGATCGCCGAGCTGGCCGCCGCTGTCGAGTCCGGGGCGCCCGGCACGCTGGAGCCGGTGTTCCGGCCCGGATGGGATGGCGCCGGCACCGACACAGCGCGGCGGCGGATCGTGGTCGACCAGATCGCCGCGCTCACGGACACCTCAGCCAACGCCTGGCACCGCCGGCTGTGTCGCTGAGCCCGAGGCACCGGCGACACTTGCTGAGTCAGCCGGGCGGCGGCGGGCGGGGTGGGCATAGCATGATCCCGAAGGCCAAGAAAGGAGCGCTCGGTGCCCGGTCAACCCGCCTACGTGATCGTCGGAGCGAGCCTGGCCGGCGCCAAGGCCGCGCAGACCCTGCGCGAGGAGGGATTCGGCGGCGCGGTCGTTCTCATCGGCACCGAGGACGAGCGCCCGTACGAGCGGCCGCCGCTGTCCAAGGGCTACCTGCTGGGGAAGGAGCCCAGGGACTCGATCTTCGTGCACGCCGATGACTGGTATGCCGCTCACGACGTCGACCTGCGCCGCGGCGTCACCGCCACGTCGATCGACCGGCCTGGCCGGCGGGTCGGCTTGGCGGGGGGCGAGTCCGTGCCCTACGACCGGCTGCTGATCACCACCGGGGCCTCGCCGCGGCGCCTGAACGTTCCCGGCACCGACCTTGACGGTGTGCTCTACCTGCGCTCGGTCGGGGACTCCGAGCGCCTGGGCGCCGCGCTGCGCGGCGGCGGCACCGTCGTCATCGCCGGGGCCGGCTGGATCGGCCTGGAGACCGCGGCCGCCGCCCGCCAGTACGGCTGCGAGGTCACGGTCGTGGAGCCGGAGCGCGGCGCCCTCCATCGCTCGTTGGGCCCCGAGGTCGGCGAGGTCTTCGCCGCCCTGCACCGCAGCCACGGCGTGACGTTCCGGTTCGGCGACGGGCTCAGCGAGGTGACGGGCGCCGAGGGAAAGGTCACGGGCGCGGTCACGTCCTCCGGCGAGGAACTGCCCGCCGATATCGTGATCATCGCGATCGGCGTCGCGCCGAACGCAGGCCTAGCGGCTGAGGCCGGCCTCGAGGTGGACAACGGCATCGTGGTCGATGAGGCTCTGCGCACCTCGGACCCGGACATCTTCGCGGCCGGCGACGTCGCGAACGCGTTCAACCCGCTGCTCGGCCGCAGGATCAGGGTCGAGCACTGGGCCAACGCGCTAAACAGCGGCCCGGCCGCGGCCCGGTCGATGCTGGGCCAGGATGTCTCCTACGACCGGGTGCCGTATTTCTACACCGACCAGTACGACCTCGGCATGGAGACCGCTGGGCTCCCCGATCCGGGTACCTACGATGAGATCATCTACCGGGGCGACAAAGAGTCCCTGGAGTTCATCGCGTTCTGGCTCGCCGACGGGGCCGTCGTCGCCGGGATGAACGTCAATGTCTGGGACGTCAACGACGACATCCAGGCCCTGATCCGCTCCGAGACTCTGATCGACCCGGATCGCCTGGCCGACCCCGACATCCCCCTGTCCGACCTCTGACATCGCCCTCGCCCTCTCGCCCCCGCCGCCCCACGCCCGACCTCGCCCAAGATCCACAAATTAGCGGGGACTTCTTTCAGCACATAGACCGGACAGGCGTCCCGGTTAACGTAAAACGGGGCAGCTGGGGCCGCATGGGTGCGCTTGGCCGTGCCATCCGCGGCGGTGCAGGACGTCGGACAGGCCCGCCGCCGCTTGGCAGGACCGGCGAGTGACATCGGTCCAGCTATAACGGAGCGTGATGATGCCGAGTCTCGCGCAGAAATTATCCCGGTGGATGTCCTCCCAGCGATCTTCGACCGGATGCGCCGCCGAACCGTCGAGTTCCACCGCGACGCCGAACGGCTCGTACAGATTGTCGAGATATCCCGACCGCGGAAACCGCGTTCCCCGGACGAACCTCGCCTGCCGCGTGGCAGTCGGCAGGCCGTGCGCCTCTTCCACGTCGCGCACGTAGCGGTACTCCAGGTACGAATGGACGCCGTCGGCGATCAGCGGGAGCGCGCCGAGGATCTCGTCGCGCCAGCGCACCCGCCTGCGCATGCCCACGGCCGCGCGCACCAGCTGCGGGGTGACGAGCCGGCGCCCGCATCCCCGGCTCAGCCAGGAGAACGCGTCATCGAAGCTGGCGCTGAGCTGGGTAAGGTCGACCAAGGTCTCCTGGACCCTGGTCCGCGGTGGCGTCCGGGCCGGATGCCGGACGGCGTCGATCCGGCCGGTGCGGTGCACGACGATGCGCGGCGCAAGCTCATGCCGCTCACCGGGGGGGTATCCGGACGCGGTGGTCATGGCCGACGGTCACGTGAATGACCCCGCTTGGCCGGTCAGCCAGGCCGTCCAGCTCAGCCGCCGTGTGATGGCTGAGCGTGGCCCCGGCCCCGGCGCGCAGCACGCCGGCCCACAGCTGGGACTCGCGCGGCGGGTCTCCGGTATACGTCGCGTAGATCCCGCGGTAGAGCTGCCGCCAGCGGCTACCGCGCAGCAGCGTGTCGATGGTCGCGGGATCGAGACCCACGGCGGCAGCCTGCCAGCGCGCGATCACCCCGCGCTGCAGGTCAAGTAGCCAAGCACACTCATCTGACAGAGGAGCCGACATGCCGCCAGGCTCCCGCGTCGGCCGGGAATGTACGGCCGCCGGGACGGACGGTGGACGGCGGCGACTCACGTGATCAACATGTGGACGAGCGGGCCCGGATGTCGGTGGTGGCGTGTATCAGCCGCGCCCGCCCCGTTGATGGGACAGTTCAGCCGATAGCCCACAGGTAGGTGCTGCCGCTGCCGTCGGGTTACGGACCCTGCGGCCCGAGGATCGCGGCGAGCACCCGGTCGGTGTCGGCCAGATCGGGAAGGACGGCGTGCGCGCCGGAGGCGGTCAGCTCGGCGGCGCTGAAGCCGCCGGTGGCCACGCCGACCGCCCGGGCCCCGGTGGCCAGCGCGGCACCGACATCGAACGGCGTGTCGCCGACCAGCACGGTGGCCTGGCCATCGAAACCGCCCCCGTAGGCCAGGGCCGCGCGGCGCCGCGCCACGGGCACGAGCTCCGCCCGGACCTCGTGGGCGTCGCCGTAGGCGCCGGCATCCAGGTCGAGGTGGCTGGTCAGGCCGACCGGGCGGAGCTTGACCTCGGCCAGCGGGCGGATGTTGCCGGTCAGCAGCGACTGGACCACCTCGGGCCCGGCTCGCCCGTCACGCAGGGCGGCCAGGGCCTGAGCGGCACCCGGCAGCGCCCGGACTCGTTCCCGGGCCAGGTCGGCCAGGTCCGGAGCGCGGGTAGCCATCAGGGCATGGAACGCGTCGACCCGCCGGCGTGGCTCGGGCACGCCGGCCAGGGTCAGCACCTCGATGGCGATGGCCCGGTCGGTCCGCCCGGCCATCGACCCGGGCTCCGGCATGTCCCGGCTGAACATCTCCCGGAACGCGATCTGGTACAGCTCCCGCCCGGTCCCGCCCGAGTCGAGCAGCGTGTAGTCCACATCCCACAGCACGAGCAGCCGGCGCACGCGCAGACGGTATCAGCAAGCTCGAGGGCGCCCGGTCAGGCGATTCGGCCGATCCCCGGGTAGTCCACGACCAGGCCCTGGGCGTCGAACGACACGTCCGCGGAGAAATCTCCGCTCTGGAACCGGATCATGCTGACCAGCCCGGCGCCCTCGGCCCGTTCCGGCTCGGCCGCGCCGCGGCGCAGGTGCGAGTACCGCTGCCGGGACGGCGTGACCGACAGCCAGGGAACGCTGACCCAGGCCATCAGGAAGTCCACCGGGCCGCCGCCGCCGAGCAGGCCGTGCCGGAGTACCGGCATCGTGTTGGTCAGCGGGGACAATCCGAGATCACAGTCCCGGGCCGCGGCGAAGCTCGCCGGATCCCCGCCGGGCGGCGGCAGGCCCGGCACGCCCGGCCGGCCCAGCAGCTCAGCCTCACCGTCCGCGCCGGCCTCAGCGGACCAGCCGGCCCGGGCGTCGCGGGTGAGCTCGAGGTGGCGGCCCCATCCGGCACCCCACGCGCGCACCGACAGCCGGCGCGTGATGAAGTCGGCCCCGCAGTCCAGCTCGTACTCCAGCCGGTAAGGGATCGGATCGCCGCTGACGGCCACGCCGGTGGCCCGGAGCCCCCCGCCGGCCAGATCGATCTCAGCGAACTCGGCCCCGCGCTCCTTGATCCAGGTGATCGCCCGCATGGGTGGACATCCTACGGCCGCGCGCTGGCCCGAAGCGGGCGCGCAGCGGCCGGCCTGTCGACGGTCCGGCGGGGCCGCCGGGTACTAGACTCGCGGCAAACCAAGGGGTATAGCGGGCAGACCGAGGGGCAGGGCGAGCGGCGGAGGGCGGACGTGGCAGGCCGAATCCGCGACGAGGACATCGCGCTGGTCCGCGAGCGCTCCGCGGTCGATGAGGTTGTGGGGGAGTACCTGCAGCTCCGCAGCGCCGGGGGCGGCTCGCTCAAGGGGCTGTGCCCGTTCCACGAGGAGAAGACGCCGTCCTTCAACGTCACCCCGGCCCGCGGGCTGTGGTACTGCTTCTCCTGCACCGAGGGCGGCGACGTCATCAGGTTCGTGCAGCGGATCGACAACCTGGGCTTCGCCGAGGCGGTGGAACGGCTCGCGGCCCGGGCCGGCATCGAGCTGCGGTACGAGCAGGGCGGGCACGTCCCGGGCCAGGAGCACACCCAGCGCCGGCGGCTGATCGACGCGCACCGCGCGGCCGCGGATTTCTATGCAGAACGGATCGTCGCTGGCGAAGCCGCCGCCGCGCGCGCTTTCCTGGCCTCGCGAGGATTCGAGGAGGCTGGCTGGGCGCGGTTCGGAGTCGGGTACGCCCCGGCCGACTGGGACGCGCTGACCCGGCACCTGCGCGGCCGCGGCTTCACCGACGCCGAGCTGCTCCGCGGCGGGCTGGCCCGGCAGGGCCGGCGCGGGCCGGTGGACATGTTCCGCGGGCGCCTGATCTGGCCGATCAGGGACCTGACCGGGGACGTGATCGCCTTCGGGGCCCGCAAGCTCGCCGAGGATGACGACGGCCCCAAGTACCTGAACACCCCCGAGACGCCGTTGTTCAAGAAGAGCTCGGTGCTGTACGGCGCGGACCTGGCCAAGCGGGACATCTCGCAGCGTCGCCAGGCGGTCATCGTCGAGGGCTATACCGACGTCATGGCCTGCCACCTGTCCGGCGTCACCACGGCCGTGGCCACCAGCGGGACCTCGTTCGGCGACGGGCACGTAAAGATCATCAGGCGGCTGCTCCTGGACTCGGACAAGTTCCGGGGGGAGGTCATCTTCACCTTCGACGGCGACGCGGCCGGGCAGCGAGCGCTTGATCGCGCGGACAAATTCGAGAGCGACTTCGTCACGCAGACGATGTTCGCCCTGCAGCCCGACGGCCTCGATCCGTGCGACCTGCGGCTTAAGCAGGGCGAGGCGGCCGTCAGGGACCTGATCGCCCAGCGCGTTCCGCTGTACGAGTTCGTTATCCGCGGCGAGCTGGGCAAGCACAACCTCGACACCAACGAGGGACGGCTCGCCGCGCTGGACGCCGCCGCGGCGATCATCGGCCGGATCAAGGACTTCGGCCTGCGCGACCGGTACGCGATCAGCCTGGACCGGTGGCTCGGGATGATGGACGAGGACTTCGTGCTGGCGCGAGTCCGTGCGCACGCGCCATCTGCGCCCGGGTCCAGGCGGTCAGGGCGCGCAGCCAGCGGCGGCGAGAACGGCTACCGGCGGGGCCCGGACGGCCAGCCGCAACGTGGCGCCGGACAGCCGGGCCAGAAGGATTCCGGTGGCGGGCAGCCCGGCGAGGACAATGTCGGTGCAGTGAAGGGGGAAAGAGGAGGCGGGCGGGGTGCCCCGGAGTTCCGCTACGACACGGGCGATCCCGTGATCCAGCTCGAGCGCGAGGCGCTGAAGCTCGCGGTGCAGCGGCCGGCGCTCTGCGGCCCGGAGTTCGACGCGATCGGGGCCGAGTCCTTCACCGCCCCGGTGCACGCGTCGGTGTTCGGCCTCATCGCCCAGTGCGGCGGCGCGGGCAGCGCGGCCGGGGGCCGGGAGTGGGCCGAGCGGCTGCGCGCCGCCGCGCCCGACGACCGGGCGCGGGGTTTCGTGACCCGGCTCGCCGTGGAGCCGCTCCGCGCGCCGCGCTCGGACGGGGAGGCGGATGCCCGTTACGCCGACGCTGTCCTCGCCCGCATCGAGGAGCTGGCCGTGAGCAGGGAGATCGCCGTGATCAAGTCGCGGCTGCAGCGGCTGAGCCCGGTGGAGGATGCCGGGTACAACCGGATGTTCGGCGACCTGGTTGCCCTGGAGCAGCGCCGGAAGGTGCTCTCCGAGCGGGCGGCCGGCGCGCTGTAGCCGCCGTACATACCCAGCGAGGCCCAGCACATTACTAGCGGCAAGGTGACAATATTAGATCCACGCAACGCCTGGTTCCTGACGCACACTTGTCTGCATGAGCCTTGCGGTTCTGCCCCCCGTAGACCAGGTAACCGATCTGGTCGCCCGGGCCCGGGAACGCGGGACCGTCGCGATGGCCGACCTCACGGCCGCCTTTGATCGCTGCGATCTCCCCGCGGACGCCGTCGACGGAGTGCTTCGCCTGCTTGCGGACGAGGGCGTCGAGATACTCGAAGCTCCCGTCGATGATCCAGATGAGCTGCGACGCGCCCAGGGCGACGGCAGCAGGCGGGCCGCCACCGGGGACCTGGTTCGGATCTACCTGCGCGAGATCGGCCGGGTTCCGCTGCTCACCGCGCAGGACGAGGTGGACCTGGCCAAGTCGATCGAGGCGGGGCTGTTCGCGGAGGAGAAGCTGCAGGGCGGATGCCCGGCGTCGGCAGCGGGGAGCTGCGCGGCGGGGCGCGGCGCCGAGCTGGCCGAGCTGGCCCTGCTGGCCGCCGACGGGATGCAGGCCAAGCAGCGCCTCATCGAGGCCAACCTGCGGCTGGTGGTGTCGATCGCCAAGCGGTACATCGGGCGCGGCCTGGTCTTCCTGGACCTGATCCAGGAGGGGAATCTCGGCCTGATCCGCGCGGTGGAGAAGTTCGACTACACCAAGGGCTACAAGTTCTCGACGTACGCCACCTGGTGGATCAGGCAGGCGATCACCCGCGCCATCGCGGACCAGGCCCGGACCATCCGGATCCCGGTGCACATGGTCGAGACGATCAACAAGATGGCCCGCATCCAGCGCCAGCTCCACCAGGACCTGGGGCGCGAGGCCACGCCCGGCGAGATAGCCGCCGAGATGGGGCTGAGCGCGGAGCGGGTGGCCGAGATCCAGCGCATCGCCCAGGAGCCGGTCTCGCTGCAGTCGCCGATCGGCGAGGAAGACTCCGACCTGGGCGACTTCATCGAGGACGCCGACGCGGTCGTGCCCATGGAGGCGGCGGCGTTTATCATGCTCCAGGACCAGCTCGAGCAGGTCCTGGACAACCTCACGATCCGCGAGCAGCGGATCATCCAGCTGCGGTTCGGCCTGACCGACGGCCATCCCAGGACCCTGGAGGAGGTCGGCCGGGAATTCGGCGTGACTCGGGAGCGCATCCGCCAGATCGAGTCCAAGACGCTGGCCAAGCTCCGGCACCCGAGCCGCGCGCAGATGCTCCGGGAGTACCTAGCCTGACTGCCCGTCCCGTTCGCTGGTCGCGGCGACAGGGCGATCGTCGGGTGCCTCCGCGCTGCCATCGTCGTCGGGATGCCGCGAGCTCCCGTTCTTGCGCAGCCCCGGAACATGGTCGGAGACCTTGCTCCTGGCCGTCCCGGCCAACTTGGGTACCCGGTCGTGCAGCCCATCCGTGACCTTCTGCTTCGCCGCCTTCGCGAGCCCGGCGGCCTGGGCCTGAACCGCGCCCGCCGCCTGCTGCGCCGCCGGACTGTCGGCCACGCGGCGCCCGAGCTGCTTGAGCTGCTCATAGCGCTCGCGGCCCGCTCGCGTGCCGAGGACGAAACCGACGGCCAGGCCGGTGAGGAAGGTGATTCGATACCGATGCATCTGGACCTCTCCCGAGCAAGTCATACCGCGCGACGCCGGCTTCCCCGATGTGCTGGCCATCCCGCGCTAGGCTGACTTCCCGGTCATGCCCAGCCGAAACGCGGTTATGCGCCATGAGCGCCGGGAGCTGGCCGCGTATCCCCGCTGGTGCGCTACCCTTATGCCCGCGGCGCGGATGCGGCCGGGACCACCGGCTCCGCTCCTGCGCGGTCGCGCTATCCCGCGTAGCTCAATTGGCAGAGCGTCCGGCTGTTAACCGGCAGGTTATAGGTTCGAGTCCTATCGCGGGAGCCCGCCCGCCTGGTGCACTGGCAGGCTGGGGGCCTGGCGGCGCTCCGGGATGCTGCCATCGGTGCCAGGCTCGAATCCGGCGCTGAGCGCCCAGTTCCTGACTTCCCGGGTACCGGCTTGCCATCGCGAACCGGTGATCTCGGCGCGTGGCTCCCGGTCCCGGGTCAGCTCTTCCAGGCTGAAGACATGGACGAACTGCAGGTAGTCTGCCTGCGGGGGTTATGCCGGAGAGTGCTCGGTTTGGGGGGAGGCGGGTTCATGCGCCGATGGCGGGCGATATTCTCGCCCGGCAGGTGTTCGGGCGGAAGAAGGCCGCCGGGCGCCCGCCTGGCTGGCGTGACGGGGTGAGGAGGATGCGATGAGCGCGCGGGTGCTCGGCGGCCGGTACGAGCTGGGTGCGTCGCTGGGCGCGGGCGGCATGGCGACGGTGTGGCAGGCGACCGACCTGGTCCTGGACCGGGAGGTGGCGGTCAAGGTCCTGCGCGAGCAGTACGCGGCCGACCCGTCGTTTTTGGCCCGATTCCAGGGCGAGGCCCGGCACGCGGCCGCGGTCAGTGATCCGCGCCTGGTCACCGTGTTCGACTGCGGCGTCGACGCCGGCGCGCCGTTCATCGTGATGGAACTCGTCACCGGGCGTACCCTGCGCCAGGTCCTGGATGACGCGCGGGTGCTGCCGGCCGGGGAGGCGCTCGCGGTCGCTGCCGAGATGTGCGCGGCGCTGCAGGTGGTGCACGCGGCCGGCCTTGTGCACCGCGACATCAAGCCCGCCAACGTGCTGGTCACCGGCGATGGCCAGGTCAAGCTGCTGGACTTCGGGATCGCCCGGATGGCTGCGGCCTCGGGCCTGACCCAGATCGGGACGCTGCTGGGCACGGCACAGTACCTGTCGCCCGAGCAGGCCGCCGGGCAGCCGGCCGGCCCGCAGGCCGACCTGTACGCGGTGGGCTGCGTCTTGTATGAGATGCTCACCGGCGAGCCCCCGTTTACCGCCGACTCCTCGGCCGCGCTGGCCTACCGGCATGTGCACGACGTGCCCGAGTCACCCTCAGCACGCCGCCCGGGGCTGCCCCCGCAGGTCGACGGGCTGGTCTTGCGGCTGCTGGCCAAGGACCCGGTCGCCCGCCCGGCCAGCGCCGCCGCCGCCCGGGCCGGCCTGATCGCCGTGGCCTCCCCCGACTCCGCCCGGGCACTGGTCGCGATGACAGAGCCCGACGGCCGGGCACCGACCCGGGCGCTGCCCGGCCCGGAGCCGGCCGCGGCCCCGCCGCGCCGGACCTGGCCACGGCTGCTGACGCCGAAGGTCGCAGCTGCCGCTGGGGCCGCAGTGGCACTAGCGTCAGCGGCACTACTGTCAGTGGCGCTGCTGACCAGCAGTCATCCCGCGAAGCGAGCCTCCGCCCCCCATGTCGCCTCCGCCCCTCAGCCGGCGGCCGCCGCCGGCGGCCTGGTCCGCGACGTCGCGGCCGGCGTGGAGGCCGGGTACCTGACCCCGCAGGCCGCACAGGACCTGTTCGGGCACCTGCAGCCGCTGCTGTTCCAGCCGGGCGGTCAGCAGCCCGAGCAGGTCAGCCAGCAGTACCAGCAGCTTGTCCAGGCCTTCGATCAGGACATTGCCCACGGCCAGATCACCGGGTCCGCGATGATCAGCGCGCTGCGCCAGCAGATGACCGCGCTGGCCGCCGCACTAGGAGCCAGGGCCGCATGAACAACCAGCCAGGGCTACGCGCGCGGGGATAGACGCCCAAGCCCTGGCCCTGGCCCAGGGTACCGGCGGGCCGGCCTCTGCCGGTGACGGCCGACTCGGCGCGCCCCGGGCGCCGGGCTTCGCTAGCGGGAGACGAGGGCGGCCACGATCAGCAGGGCAACGACGACGAGCCCCAGCGTCATGAGCCCGCTGCGCAGGCGTGTCTTCCGGTATCCAGAGATTCTCTTATGCGTGGTCTTGATGTCGCCATGCGCGGCGTGCGTTCGGTTTGCGTGCCAGCCCAGCAAACAGCCGACCACCAGAACGATCGCCGCTATCCCGAAGGCGGCTGAGCCCATGTCAGTGCCCCCTCCCCGGCCTCCCGCCTTCCCGATGATGTCGCAAGGCGGACGGCGTTACCAGCAGAAACGCCGGTCAGCTGGTGCATGCCCGCGGGATGGCGGGGGGACCTGGGGCGCGAGCGGACGCGACCGGGGGTCGGCCCGGCGTTATGCGGCCTGCTGGCAGGATTGAGGCGGTCGCTGCACTGAACGACAACCCGAGGGAGAACGCATGAATGAGGCGCTGATCGCGGAGACCATCAGCATCGCCGGGCATGGCGGGGACGAGATCGAGGCGTATCTTGCCCGGCCGCTCGGCGGAGAATCGTTCGGCGGCGTGGTGGTGATCCACCACATGCCCGGATACGACGGCGGGACCAAGGAGATCACCAGGACGTTCGCCGCCCACGGCTACGCCGCGCTGATGCCGAACCTGTATCACCGCGACGCACCCGGTGCCAGCCCGGACGACGCCGCCGCGGCAGCGCGGGCCATGGGCGGCGTGCCGGACGAGCGCCTCGTCGGCGACGTCCGCGGCGCAGCCGACTACCTGCGGGCGCTGGACGGCAGCAACGGCAAGGTCGGCGTCATCGGGTACTGCTCGGGCGGGCGGCAGTCTTTCCTGGCCGCGTGCAGCCTTCCCCTGGACGCGGCGGTGGACTGCTACGGCGCCTTCGTGGTCGGAACGCCGCCGGAGGGGATGCCGCTGAAGGTACGCCCGATCGTGGACCTGGCCCCCAACCTGTCCTGCCCGCTGCTCGGCCTGTTCGGCGAGGATGACCAGTACCCGTCTCCCGACCAGGTCGCCGAGCTGGACAAGGCCCTCATCGAGGCCGGCAAGGCGCACGAGTTCCACAGCTACGAGGGCGCCGGCCACGCGTTCTTCTCCGTCAACAGACCCGCTTACCGGGTGGAGGCCGCCAACGACGGCTGGCAGAAGATATGGGACTTCTACGGCCGCTACCTGGCCGGCTGAGGAGGTATTTATATGTGCACGTACCTGACCGAGAAGATCGTCGTCGACGGCAGCGGCAAGGGCGCGGCCGGCTGGTTCTCGCTTACCGACGCGACCGTGTACCTCGATCACCCCCAGCATGCGCCGGCCGAGCACACGCTCAACATCGATTTCCTCAACCCGGCGCAAGGGCCCTCCGCGCGGGTCGCGGTGGAGCTGACCGCCGATTCGGCCCGGGCGCTGGCGAGGGCCATCGAGGCGGCCCTCCAGGCCGCGCCGCCGGGCCTGGCCTGAGCGCGGCTCCAGGCCCGGGAGTCAGCCAGGGTCAGCGACGGGACCAGCGCCCGGCAGCCGTTCCGAAATGTCGGCAGCGCATGCCAGGATCGGCTTAGAGAGCAGGGTCGGTCGGAGGCGGTGGCATGAAATTCCGGGTCGGGCGCGAGGCGCTGGGCGAGGCCGTGGCGTGGGTGGCGCGTGCGCTGACCTCGCGCCCCGTGGTTCCGGTCCTGTCCGGGCTGATGCTGCAGGCCGACGGTGACGGGCTGATGCTGTCGTGCTTCGACTACGAGGTCTCAGCGCGGATGCGGATCGACGCTGACGTCGTGGAGGCCGGGGCCGCCCTGGTGCCGGGCCGTCTGCTGGCCGAGATCACCCGCAGCCTGCCGGCCCTGGACGTGGAGGTCGCGTCCGACGCCGACATGGTCGGCCTCACCTGCGGCAGCGCCGAGTTCACGCTGGTCTCGCTGCCCGCGGAGGAGTACCCAGCGCTGCCGGAGCAGCCCCCGCCGGCCGGGACGGTGGACGGCGGCGTCCTCGCGGTGGCTGCCGCCCAGGTCGGGCCGGCCGCGAGCCGCGACGACACGCTGCCCATGCTCACCGCGGTCTGCCTGGAAATCGACGGCGAGACGCTGACGCTCGCCGCCACCGACCGCTACCGGCTGGCGGTCAGGGAGGTGCCCTGGGTCCCGGCGGTGCCCGGTCTGCGGGCGGCTGCCATGGTCCCGGCGCGGACGCTGGCCGATGTGACGAGAACCATGGCGCCCGGCGCAGGTGTAACGGTGGCGTTCGGCGCGGGCCAGGCCGGTGCCGGGGCCGCGCCTGGGGCGGGGCCAGCAGGCGGAGCAAGGGCAGGGAAGGATCCGCGGCCGGCTGACGGCATGATCAGCTTCGACGCCGGCAACCGGAGGCTGACTGCTCGGCTGATCGGGGGCGAGTTCATCAGGTACCGGTCCCGGTTCCCCGCCGAGTTCGGCTCCCGCGCGCTGCTGCCCGCCGGCCCCTTTACCGAGGCCGTGCGGCGAGTGTCGCTCGTGGCGGAACGGGCCAGCCCGGTCCGGCTGGCCTTCGGCTCGGGGACCGTGACCATCGAGGCACAGACCGACGGGCGA
>Ga0209648_10000907_pt1 | contig 23568 bp, 19 predicted proteins | sample GraSoi2013_115cm_FD_185830 | JGI IMG/M metagenome (GOLD analysis project Ga0209648, IMG submission 185830) | Grasslands soil microbial communities from the Angelo Coastal Reserve, California, USA - Sample 9_17_2013_115cm (SPAdes) (version 2) | ecosystem: Environmental > Terrestrial > Soil >... | reverse complement strand
CCGACACCCGGGCCGCCTCCACCGCCGCGCGGACCTCAGCGTCATTGATCTCCACCGGGACCACCATCGTCGGCAGCACCACGGCGTCGTCCAGCGGCAGCACCGGCAAAGACAAGGTCTCGCTCATCAGGTCACTTCCCTGGTAGCTGTTACTTGATTACACATAGAAGCGAAGAGGGCCTCCGTTTGTTCCGGAGGCTGTTCGCGGTCAGCGGACGCGCAGGCCCGCCGGCGGTGGTGGTGCGCAGGGACGGGCCGGGCGGCGACCCGGGCGATGGATGTGCCTGGGCCTGCTCGTATAAGCGCTCAAATTTGAGTGCTCGTGATTTACTAGGTGGGTGAACCCCACCCGCCTGTTTGTGCTGTGCGCGCTGGCCCGCCATGGCCCGATGTACGGCCACCAGATCCGCCGCGACGCGCGCGTCGACCGCACCGAGCTGTGGTCCGAGGTGAAGCCGGGGTCCCTCTACTCGGCGCTGCACCGGCTGGAAGCCGAAGGGCTGATCGAGTACGTGCGCACCGAGCAGCAGGGAAATCTGCCCGCGAGGACCGTCTACGCGATCACCAGCGAGGGCCGCGGGGAGCTGCGGGCGCTGAGCGCGGAGGCGCTCCGCGAGGTGACGCTGCGCCCGGACCCGGTCGACCTCGCCCTGGCCATGAGCGCGGACCTCGACGAGGACGCGCTGCGCGGGTACTTCGCCAGCCGCCGCGAGGCGCTGTCCAGCCGGGCCGCGTTCCTCGCTGACGAGCGCGAGAGAGCCTGGCCCGGCCAGGCGCCCGCCGACGACCTGATCATCGAGCACGCCATCGCCAGGATCGAGACCGAGCTGCGCTGGCATGACAAGGTGCTCGACCGCATCGGCAAGCTCGCCGCCCGCGCCCGGCCCGCCGGCCATGTGCCCGCCGGCCATGTGCCCGCCGGCCATGTGCCCGCCGGCCCCGTGTCGGCCACCACGCTGTCCGGAGGTGACCGGTGACCGTCCAGCCGCTGCGACTGCTCGGCGATCCGGTGCTACGGACCGCGTGTGAGCCCGTGACCAGGTTCGACGACGCCACCGGCCGGATCGTCGACGACCTCCTCGAGACTGTCCTGCTGCCGGGCCGGGCGGGCCTGGCCGCCCCGCAGATCGGCATCAGCCTGGCCGCCTTCGCCTACAACGTCGACGGCCAGCACGGCTACGTCATCAACCCGGTCGTGACCGAGACCACCGGCGAGTACGACGGTCCCGAGGGCTGCCTGTCCATCCCCGGCCTCACCGCCGATACCCTGCGCGCGATGCACACCACGGTCACCGCCGTCGACCCGCAAGGCGATCCCGGCACCGGTGAGCTGTCCCGGGTCCTCCAGCACGAGACCGACCACCTGCGCGGCGTCCTGTTCATCGACCGGCTGAGCGGCCAGCGCCGCAAGGACGCCCTGGCCCAGATCCGCCGGGCCGCCCATGTCCCCTAGTCGCCGGCCCGGTGCGCCGGCCATCGGGCAGACTCGGGCTGGATGAATGAGTCAGCCGACGCGTTCGGGGCCCAGCGTCCCCACCAAATTGGTCATTGCGCGAACCGGCGTGGATGAGACAGTTCCTGCCGCGCGGCTTGTCGGCCGTAGGCCGTCCTGCGTAGTTCGGATGGTCGCGTGTGACCCGGGATAGCCGCCTAAGGTCGGCACCCCCGGCGTCATGAAGGGCAAGCAGGACGCGCGGGGGTCGTCTCCCCTTTGAGCAAGCACAGGTTGCTGCACGTTCGCGGAGGTCGTTGTGGCCAATCGGTGGAGTGATCTCAGCCCCCGCACCCGCAGGCTGATTGTCGCGGCAGCTCTGGCCGAAACGGGGCTGAAGGCGGCGGTGCTCGCCGACCTCAGGCGCCGGCCGGCGAGCCAGGTCCGGGGCTCGAGGCGGGTGTGGGCGGCGGCGATGCTGGTCAACTCCGCCGGGGTCATCCCGCTGTCGTACTTCGCCTTCGGGCGGCGGCGGCCCGCCGGCGTCTAGGCTCAGCCGCATCAGGCGAATGCTGCAGCCACCGGGGCCAGGCGCAGCACGTCATCGGGGCTCTCCAGGTCGGGCAGGGAGACGAACACCGTGGTGACACCTCGCTCGGCCAGCATCCGGTAGCGGCCGATATGGTCGCCGGGAGTGCCGGCGTGATGGCGCTGCGCGAAGGCCGCGGCGGCCGTCCGGCCGCGCAGCCTTTCGACAATCGATCCGGCGTGCTCGCGGTCGCGGCCGATGACCGGGACGTCGAGCACCGTGATCTCCACCTGCGCCGGGTCACGGCCGGCCTCGAGGCAGTGCTGGCGCAGCACGGCCACCTTGCGGTCGAGGGTGGCAGCATCGGAGGGCAGGTTGCAGCCGTCGCCGAGCGTGGCCGCGATCTGCAGCGTGCGCTTCTCCCCGCCCCCGCCAACGATGATCGGGATCCGTGACGCCGGGCGCGGGTAGCAGGTCGTCTCCGGCAGCGACACCCGCTCGCCGCGGTAGGCCCTGGTACCCGGCTGCCAGAGCGCGCGCAGCGTCTCGATGGCCGACTCCAGCTGGTCAAGCCGGTCCGCCGCCGCCGGGAACGGCAATCCGAACGCCGCGTGCTCGCGAGCCCACCAGCCCGCGCCGATGCCGCAGAACGCCCGGCCGCCGCTGAGTGCGTCCAGGGTCGCCACTGTCTTGGCCAGGATCCCCGCGGCGCGGAACGTGACCGGCGTCACCAGCGTGCCCAGGCGCAGGTCCGGCTCCAGGCCCGCCAGCATTCCCAGCGTCACCCATGGCTCCGGGATCGGCTCCCAGGCCCGGCCGACTTGCGGGATCTGGATCAGGTGATCCATCAGCGCGATCCCCTGCAGGCCGGCCTGGGCCGCGTTGCGGGCGACCGACGCCAGCCAGCCGGCCGGGCCGGCCTGGTCCGTCGAGCCTGCCTGGTCCTTCCAGCCAAACCTCGAGATCTGCAGCACGAAACCCAGCTGCACCGGGCGCTGCTGCTGCTCACGTGCGGCGCTCCGGGCGCCGGGCGTGTGCGACGGCTCGGGGTGGGCGGGATGAGCCGTGTCAGCGGCCAGCACCAGATCCCAGCCCTCCGCCGGGATCTCGGCGCTCGCGGCGCCCATCCGCCGCAGCTGGCCGTCGAGCACGGCGGCGGGCACGGCGCGGCCGCGGGCCCGGTTCCGGCGGCGGCATTCCGCCGGATCGGTGTCGAAGAGCACGGCCACGGTCGGCGTCCGGCCTCGTCGGCCCAGTTCCAGGTAGCCGCGGCGCCTGGCCTGGTCGAGGCCCAGCGTGTCGACGACCGTGGTCAGGCCCCGGCGCAGCCGGGCGGCAACGATCTGGTCCAGCAGCGCGAACGCGTCAGCCGACGCGTCCAGGTCGTGCTCGCCGCTGCCCACCACGCCGCGCAACTGGTCGGACGAGACCACCTCCGCCGGGCGGTGCCGCTCCGCCGCCCAGGCGGACTTGCCCGACCCGGAGGGCCCCACCAGCACTACAAGCGCGGGATCAGGGACGGTCGCGCCGGGCGGCCGTTGCGTTAGGTCCACGGTCACCAGCGTGGCAGACGGTCAGCGATGCTCGCGGAGCTCGCGTGTCCGCCGCACAAACCTGCCAGCCGGACCGGGCGCTCCTAGGATGACAGCCATGAACGAACCTTCTTCTTCGACGGGCTTTCCGGTCACTACCGCGCTGGGGCTACAGGGCATGACGGTCGAGCGGGACCTGGGGGTCGCCTTCGGCCTGGTGGTGCGCAGCATGGGCGTCGTAAAGTCGCTGGGCGCCGGATTCAAGGCGATGCGCCAGGGCGAAGTGACCCAGTACACCGAGCTGCTCGAGGACAGTCGCCGGCACGCGATCGACCGGATGATCGACAACGCCCGGCTGCTCGGCGCCAACGCCATCGTCGCGATGCGGTTCGACTCCTCCGAGATCGGCCAGCAGCTCACGGAGATCGTGGCCTACGGCACTGCGGTCGTCGCCCGTCCGGGTGGGTAGCCGTGCCCGCAGCGCAGCCCGGCGGGCCGACGCCGCCGGCCCGGCCGAGGCACCTGGCCCGCGACGCCGACCGGGAACGGCTGGTCGGCCTGCTCCGGGAGCACTACGCTCTGGGCCTGCTCGACCTCGACGAGCTGAACCGTCGCGTGGGGCTCGTCCTGGCCGCGCAGTACACCGAGGAAGCGGCCTCGGCCGTGGCTGACCTCCCGCAACTCGCCGGGCCGAGCGCCGGCGGCCCGGGTCCTGTCAAGCGCCCACGCAAGCGCGGGCACGCCCACGCGGCCCAGCCGGGTGCCGGGTGGGTGCCGACCGATGAGCGGTTCCGCGACCCGACGACCCGAGTCGTCATGCGGGTCTGGATCGACCCGTCAACCCAGCCAGAAACCCGATGGTACGTTCCGGAGTCCGGCGACTAGGCGTCCAGGCGACCGCCCCGGTCACGAGGGCGGCCTCGCCCTCCAGGGATGTCGCGGATCAGACGCCGAGCGTCTCGATCGGCGCGGGGCCGCGGGGTGGCGCTGATCAACGCGTCGCTAGATGAACATTTGCCACAGGGCATCACGCACGTCGAGCTCGCGCAGCCGACCGCAACGCTCACGCTCGACGCGGTATGGCACCAAGGCGAGCTTTCACTCATCCAGCGGTCGCTCGCAGTCGCCACGCGCCAAACAGGCCGTCTGGCTCTAGGAACCGAATCGTCAGGGCTGTCGCTTCGTGCCGACCTACTGGCGGCCGTTTCTCGTCGTGCGCGCAGTGAGCCGTCTGCGGCCCGGTCGGCCTGCGTCCACCGCCATGCTTGCCGCAGATGCCTGCGCACGGCAGGCACATCCGGCCTTGCCATCCGGCAGTAAGCCGTCGGCGTCGCAGGCCCTCCAAGATTGAGGAGGGAGTCGGAGATTCTGAGGGGGAAGAGTTGTCTCCGGCCGCGGGGGCTGCCGGGCGGCCAGGGTCAAGTGGCCAAGGTCGGCCAGTCAGGCAGGATCTGAGAGGCTGGGATTATGGCCAGCAGTGTAAAGCGGCGGCTCGTGCTCCTGCGGCATGCCAAGAGTGCCTGGCCGGACGTTCCAGATCATGAGCGGCCGCTGGCAGGGCGCGGTCGCCGCGCTGCGCCCGCCGCAGGCCGCTGGCTCCGTGAGTCCGGTTATGTGCCCGATCTTGTCATCTGCTCAACGGCCCTGCGGGCCCGCGAGACCTGGCAGCTCGCGGAGGAGGAGCTGGGCGTCCATCCACGGACGACGTTCGAGCAGCGAGCGTACGGGGCGAGCGCCACGGAACTCCTGGAGCTGGCCCGCCAGACACCATCCGGTATCCGAACCCTGATGATCGTCGGGCACGAACCGTCCATGTCGGATCTGGCCCTGGATCTGGCCAGCGCGGCGCCCGGCTCCGACGGCGACGAGGCGCTCGAACGGGTGAGGGCCAAGTTCCCTACCGCCGCGATCGCAGTTCTGACCGTTACTGGCAGCTGGCCGGAGCTGGCCCACGGGCAGGCCCGACTGGCTAGCTTCGTTGTCCCCAGCGACCTGCGGGCTCGCCGTGATCGGTAAGTCGCCGCGGCGTCGGTGTTGTCGGCGCCAGTTCGGGTCAGGGGCCTGCGGATCGCTCGGCCACGCGAGCACGAGATCGACGGCGTGCCATCTGGTATCAGGATCGCGGCATCAGGGACGTATGCCCGCTCCGTTCGGCGCGGCCACCATGTCGAGTCCTGGCACAGGTCATGGTGGGGCAACGGCCTGGTCTCGCGCGGACAGAGTCGTTTCTCCCCCGCCCATCGGGGTATACATGGGCGGGTAAGGCCACGCCGTTCCCGGCGGCGGCCAGACGGACGACAGCACGACAGCTAATGACTTTTTTCTAAGCAGCCTTGTGGCGCGGCGCCTAGGCGAGTAACATCCCGCAACGTAATCTTGTACAGTCGTCGGGGCCGCCTTAGCGGGTGCCGGGGCGAGACGGCCCACACGCACAGCAATAGTAGGGCTAAGCGCGGAGCAACGGCTGCCTGCGTGTCCTGATGGTCGCCGACGGGCCTCGCATCTCCGGCCGCGATCTCAGGATAGGAATGGAGTGGCCGTGGCAGACGCGGGCGGACCCCTGGGTCCACGTTGGAAAAAGAGTTTGCGGAGCGCAGGAAACGGTTCTTGCGTAGAAGTAGCTGATCTTTCAGACCACACCATTGGTGTCCGCAACAGTAGGGACAATTCTCCCGGCTGCCCGGTGCTGGCGTTCACTCGCTCAGATTGGGAAGCGTTTATCGCTGATGTGCAGAAAGGCTATTTTGACCTTCCGTGAAGCTCGTCACGCAGAGTTCGCCGCACTTCTATATCCCCTATGACCAGACCTGCCGCATTATACTGATTATCATATCATGAGACTGAGCCGGCTCGAGAGCCTCAGATCGTAGGTGCTCGAATGCGACCCGGTACTGGTTAGTGTCCGTCGCATTCTCGACGCCGTAGTCGCCTTCAAGCCGCTCCGTATTGACGATGTCAGGAAGCCGGACGTCGTGTACTTGAGCGAATCGCATGTAAGTGAATTCGCCAGTACCAACTGGATGATGGCCGCTCAGCGGAAGTACGTGCAGGTCCACGTTAGGCATGCGGGAAGCCTCGGCCAGCCGGTCGAGCTGCTGACGCATGACTGACTTGTCGCCAAACCGCCTGTGCATGACCGACTCGTCTATCACTGCGCAGTAATCGAGTGGCTGTTCGCGCGTGAGGACATGTTGTCGCCGTATACGTGCCTCTACCCTGGCATCAAGCTCCGTGGGAGACAGATTGAACATCGAATGCCATCCGAGTACTACTTCACGGGCATAGGCCTCGGTCTGCAGCAATCCAGGGACTACCTGGGGGGCCCAGTGCCATAGGGTCGTGGCCTCGGCCTCAGCGTAGACATACGCGGCATATCCGGCCGGGAAGCTGGCAATCGCCGCATCATCCACCCAGGCCGTCTTGGATGACTCTCGCGCCAGGGCAAGCACCTCGGAACGATGTGGCTCATCGATCCGGTATAGATCAAGGAGCAGCCGGAGATCTTCCTCCTTCACCCCGGACTTGGTGGTCTCGATGCGGCTGAGCTTCGAGCTGGACCAGCTCAGGCGCTCGGCCGCCTGCTCGCCGGTGAAACCGGCACGCTCGCGGAGTCGACGTAGCTCGGCGGCGAGCCGACGGCGACGGACGCTCGGGCTGCCGTGTTCAGGCACCCGCTCGGCTCCTTCTGGGATCGGGAGATCCCCAGCCTGCTGTGACTCAGTTTGAGCGTAGTGGCGGCAGAGGCGTGTTGAGAAGTCCGACAGGCAAATATTGGGTGCAATTTGCGGTGCATATTGCGATCATGAGCTCACATGTCGTGTACTCGAAGAGAGGCCAATTCCCTTGCGGGCAGGAGGCCGGGAGGCTGACCATGATCGGCTGGCGGGGGTACCGGAATGCGGAGCCGCCGCGTACCTCTTCCGGCCCGGCCCGCTCGGCGCCCGCTACCAAGGACCGGCAGCAGGCCGAAGGCCGCCATCCGATGTGCATGGGAACTCCGCGGCGCGCCCGGGCCCCTCCAGTTCCCCCGGGGAAGTCGCTAGTCACCGGGACCAGGCACAGTCTCACTCGCAGCAGTGCTTGCCCAGGGGGACGACCCGCCCGCCACCGCGGAGCAAGCCCCGCGAGCAGTCCCGGCGCGGACATGGCACTGGGCCAGCGGAGGCGCCGCTAGCCCAGGCAAACCAAGCTCCACCCGAAACCGACCACGGAACGCAACCGAATACGGAACGGAGTCACGGTATGACTACAAAGACTACATCGGCTCGCGCTCAAGGCAAGGGGTCCCTCGGGCGTTCTAGCTGCGGGATTGCCCAGGCTGGAAGCGCGATGTGCTTGCTGCGAGGCCGCGGGGCGGAACCGTGAGCGGCCTTGTGGTAGCCCCGCTGATCATCATGGCCGCGGTGTCGGCCTGGGGATTCACGCTGGCCCGCGCCGCCGCGCAGCACGCGAGGCTCCGGGCGGAGATGGCTCGCATCCAGGAGGAGATGCATAAGGAGATCCGGCACTGGCAGGAGGACGCAGCCCGCGCGCGAAGCCACGCGGCGCAGATCGCACGAGACGCCGCGACCTGGGCGGCAGGCTGCAAGCAAGGCCGGGATGACGTGATCACGGTGATGCCTCTGCTCATCGCGGCCCACGACGCAAGAGGGAGCACGTGCAGCCAGCACGGCGCCCAGGAGGAGGTCATCGAACACGCCTAGCTGACGGGCGCTCCCCGCCGGATGTACACCCGGCGGGGAAGTGCGTCAAGGCGGGGCACCGGTGCCACAGCGCGGGCCCACGGAGGGCTTACGGCTTCCGGGCACCGGTGCCGATGTCGGCGAGGACCTCTGCGGTGCCGGGCACCGCGCCATGACGGCGGCGGATCACGTCCGCGATCAGCCCGGTCCACCCGGTCTGGTGCGACGCCCCAAGCCCAGTCGCGTTGTCGCCGTGGAAATACTCGCTGAACACCAGGTTGTCCCGCCAGGCCGGATCGTCTTGCAGGCGCGAGACTGCGCCGAAGCAGGGCCGGCGCCCGTCGGCGCCGCGTACGAAGATCGAGATGAGCCGATCCTGGAGGTCCGCGGCGACCAGGTCCAGGGTGAGCTGGTGACCCGAGCCGGTCGGGTACTCGATCGTCAGATCATTGCCGAAGAACCGGTGATAGCGGTCGAGCATGCTGATCACCAGATAGTTCAGCGGGAACCAGACCGGGCCGCGCCAGTTGGAGTTCCCGCCGAACATGGGCGTGGTGGACTCGGCAGGCTCGTAGTCGATGGTGGCCCGCACTCCCTCCACGTCGATCTCGTAGGGGTGCTGGCGGTGGTAGGCCGACAGCGCCCGCAGGCCATGCGGCGACAAGAACTCTGTCTCGTCGAAAAGCCTGGTCATCAGCCGCGGCAGCCGCGGCAGGCCGGCCATGCTCAGCAGCAGCCGCTGATGGCCGGGGTCGCCGCGCAGTATCCCGGCCTCGGCCAGCTTCGCCGGGTCAGCGAGCCCGCGCGTGTCCAGCAGGCTGGCAAACTGCTTGCCGACGACCAGCGCCAGACGCAGCATGCTCTCGTCGACCACCCCGACGGCGAGCACCGGGATCATCCCGACCATCGAGCGGACCTTGACCGGCACTGCCGTCCCGCCGGGAGGGAGCAAGCGGTCGTAGTAAAGCCCGTCGGCCTCGTCCCACAGGCCCTGATTGTCAATCGCGTCGCGGATGCCGGCGAAGTGCTCGAGGAACTTCAGGACCAGGTCGGTTCCCGGCCGCTGGCCGGAGCGGTGCAGAACCGTGGCGATCGTGGCCATGGCTATGGCGTAGAAGCCCATCCAGCCGGTGGCGTCCGACTGCTCCAGGGTGCCGCCGACCGGCAGGTGCGAGCGGTCCAGCGGGCCGATGTTGTCCAGGCCGAGGAATCCGCCCTCGAACAGGTCGTTGCCGAACTCGTCTTCCCGGTTCACCCACCAGGTGAAGTTGACCAGCAGCTTGTCGAAGACCCGGCTGAGGAAGTCGAGGTCGCGGCCGCCGTCGACGGCGAACACCTCGAGCGCCGCCCAGGCCTGCACCGGCGGGTTGACGTCGCCGAAGTCCCACTCGTAGGCGGGCAGCGCCCCGTTCGGATGCTGGAACCACTCCCGGCACAGCAGGATCAGCTGGTACTTGGCGAATGCGGGGTCGACGTGGGCCAGCGCCACGCAGTGAAATCCCAGGTCCCAGGCGGCGAACCAGGGGTACTCCCACTTGTCCGGCATGGACATGATGTCGAAGGCGTCGAAGCCGCGCCACCGGCTGTTGCGGCCGGCGGCGCGGCCGGGCGGCGGTCGCGGCTGGGTCGGGTCGCCGTCCAGCCAGCGGGCGACGTCGTAGCTGTAGAACTGCTTGCTCCACAGCATCCCGGCGAACGCCTGCCGCATCACCATCGCCTCGTCGGCGGATGCGCTCGCCGGGGTCAGCCCGGCGTAGAAATCGTCCGCCTCCGCCCGCCGCTGCGCGATCACGCGGTCGAAGTCCGCCCCGAGCGCGGCCGTGGCTGGTGCGGGCCCGGATGTGGTGGCGGCGGGCGCGGGCCTGGCTGGGGACGTGGCTGGCGCGGGCCCGGCTGGGGCGGCACGCGGGCGCAGCCTGAGGCGCAACTCGGCCGTGTCCCCGGGCGCGACCGTCACCTGATACCAGAACGCGCACTTGGTGCCTCGGCGGTCCGGGCTGACCGTGGCCGCGCCGCTGATCACGTGGTCGTTGATGCCGTCCTTCGGGTACGGGGTAACCGGCGCGGCGCCGAACAGCCGCGCGGTATTGGTCTCGTTCTCACAGAACAGCGGGGTCGGCAGGGTGCCGTCAGGCCCGGCGCCGGCGAGGAGCTCCAGTTCGGTGCCGAACGGATGGTCAATGCGGACCGCCACCGCGCCGGCTGGCGCGTCATCGGCCGCGGCCAGGGCCGGCCTGGGCGCGCCCTCGTCCCAGGACCAGGTGTTGCGGAACCAGGCAGTGGGCAGCACTTGCAGGGTCGCCGCCTCGGGGCCGGCGTTGGTCGCCTGGATGACCATCAGGATGTCGTCCGGGTCGGCCTTCGCGTAGTGCACCTCGACTACCCAGAAGCGCTCGTCGTCGAAGACGCCGGTGTCCATGAGCTCGTATTCGGGGTCGTTGCGCGAGCGCTGGGCGTTATGGCTTATGAGGTTTTCATAGGGGTAGGCGGCCTGGGGGTAGTGGTAGCGCCACCGGTTCCACGCGTGGCTGGGGATGGCGTCCAGGTACCACCAGTACTCCTTGGCGTCCTCGCCGTGGTTGCCCTGCGCGCCGGTCAGGCCGAACGCCCGTTCCTTCAGGATCGGGTCGCGCCCGTTCCACAGCGCCAGGGCCAGGCACAGCCGCTGCTCGATGTCGCAGAATCCGGCCAGCCCGTCCTCGCCCCAGCGGTAAGCGCGGGACCGTGCGTGATCGTGCGGCAGGTAGTCCCAGGCCTCGCCGTCCGGGCTGTAATCCTCCCGGACCGTGCCCCACTGCCGCTCGCTGACGTAGGGGCCCCACTGGTACCACGCGCCGGCCTGGCGCAGTCCGTCCTCGAGGTGCCCGAAGCCGGCCACCCGCTCGCTCTCGACACCCACCTGCGGGATGGTACCGGGCTGGCCGTATGTCACAACCTCCCGGCCTGGCGTGTCTTGAAGGGGAAGGCTCTGTCTCGAGGAAGGACTCGGTCATGGCACGCGTATCGCTTGACCCGCCCCGGACGCTCAGCTACCGGCTGGCCGCCTGGTTCTCCCGCCGCCGCTACGGCACGCTGCTGGATCCTGCCGCCGCCCTGGCGCACAATGTCCCGGTTGGGTGGGCCTACGGCCTATTCCAGCTGCAGGTTGAGCGGTGGAAGCGGCTCGACAGCGGGCTCAAGGACCTGGCCGTCATGGCGGCCGCCGCCAGCATCGGCTGCGCATGGTGCCTGGATTTCGGGTACTGGGAGTCGACCACGAGGCACGATGTGCTGGCGGAGAAGATCCGCGCTATCCCGGACTGGTACGACAGCGAGGTGTTCACCGAGCTGGAACGGCTGGTGATGCTGTATGCCGAGGCTATGACGGCGACCCCGCCGCTGGTGACCGATGACCTGGTGGGCAGGCTGCGCCGGCACCTGGATGACGCGCAGTTGGTGGAGCTCACCGCGATCATCGCCGTGGAGAACCTGCGGTCGCGGATGAACGCTGCGCTCGGCCTCACGGCGCAGGGATTCAGGGATCGGCGCGAGCGGCCGGCGGCCAGCCGTGGGTGATGCCGGGCATGGTCACGCCGCCCAGTGGACTGGACCGGCGATGCCCCGACATAGCAGGATCGGGGCAGGCGTGGTCGGGACGGTTCGAGGAGGCAGGCGCGATGACCGAGCTCAAGGCAGAGGCCGACCCGGCCGAGGTGGGGCTCGACCCGGTCCGGCTGGACCGGGTCGACCGGCACCTCCGGCGGTACGTGGACGACGGGCGGCTGCCCGGATGGCTGCTCACGGTGAGCAGGCACGGCCGGCTCGCGTACGTGGCCAGCTACGGCGCGCGGGATATGGAGGCGGGGCTGCCGGTCGAGACCGACACGCTGTGGCGCATCTACTCGATGACCAAGCCGATCACCTCGGTCGCGGCGATGATGCTGTACGAGCAGGGCGCGTTCGAGCTGACCGACCCGGTGAGCGCGTTCATCCCGTCCTTCGCCGACGTCCGCGTGTACACCGGGGGATCTGATCTCCGGCCGGTGACGGAGCCGGCCGTGGAGCCGGTCCGGATCTGGCACCTGCTGACCCACACCGCGGGCCTGACCTACGGCTTCCACCGGGTGCACCCCGTCGACGCGCGCTATCGTGGCGCCGGGTTCGAGTGGGGCACGCCGCGGGGCATGGACCTGGCGCAATGCTGCGACGCCTGGGCGGATCAGCCGCTGCTGTTCCAGCCCGGGGCGGAGTGGAACTACTCGGTGGCCACCGACGTGCTCGGCCGGGTGGTCGAGGTAGCATCCGGCCAGGCCCTGGACGAGTTCCTGGACGGCCGGATACTCGGCCCGCTGGACATGACCGACACCTCCTTCTGGGTCGGCGAGGCGGATGCGGGCCGGCTGGCCGCGCTCTACACGCCGACCCCCGCTCCGAGCGGCCCGGCGGCCCGGCTCGACGCGATGGGCAGGGTCGCGCGGGCCCGCCCGCGGATGCTCAGCGGCGGCGGGGGCCTGATCTCCACGGCGGCCGACTATCACAGGTTCACGCAGATGCTGCTGGACCGGCCCGGAAGCCCGGGCGGTGAGCTGGACGGCGTGCGCCTGCTCGGCCCGCGGACCCTGGCCTACATGACCGCCAACCACCTGCCGGGCGGGGCCGACCTCGAGACCTTCGGCCGGCCGCTGCATGCCGAGTCGCCGTTCCGCGGGGTCGGTTTCGGCCTGGGTTTCGCCGTCGTCATCGACCAGGCCGCGCAGAAGACACTAGGTTCCGTCGGCGAGTGCTCCTGGGGCGGCGCGGCCTCCACAGCGTTCTGGGTGGATCCGGCCGAGGAGCTCACTGCGTGCTTCTTCACCCAGCTGCTTCCCTCGAGCGCAACCCGGATCCGCTCACAGCTGCGCCAGCTGGTGTACCAGGCCCTGGTGTGATGAGGGTGCAGCGGGGTGGCGGGCACCTCGTCCCCGACGACCTCCCGCTCAGCGTTACGGGACATTCGGGTCGCCCGCCTGGCCGGCGGCCGCCGCCTCCCTCCTGACCTCGCGCAGGCGGTAGGCGATCAGGCTGGCGATGGCCAGCACGACCAGGGCGACGACCACGTAGCCGCCGATCGAGACATAGTGCGAGATGCTGTGCCAGGCGCTGCCGACCTCATATCCCGTGACTGACAGCGCAACGGCGAAGGCAACCGTGCCGATCAGGCTGAGGAAGCCGAACTCCAGAGCGGGGATCTCGACGAGGCCCGCAATGATCGAGGTAAAGGCGCGGATAACCGGCAGCGCCCGGCCGACAACCACCGCCCACGCGCCCCGGCCGGCCAGGAACCGCTCGGCCCGGTCGATGTCCTTGCGCGTGACCAGGACGTACTTGCCGAGCCGCTCGACCAGGGGCCTGCCGCCCAGCCGTCCCACGGCGTACGACACGTACGAGCCCGCGAGCTCGGCCAGCGACCCGATGATGATCACGAGGATGAGGTTGAGGTGGCCCTCGTAGGCCAGGACACCGGCGAAGCCGAACGTGATCTCCGAGGAGATCGGGATGCTGCACGCCTCGATGAATCCGAAGATGATCAGCGCAGCGTAGCCCGCATGCGTCAGGAAGCTTTCCATGGGCCTATGTTGTACCCCATCTGCCCGGCGGCAGCGGGTCCGGGCGGGCTGGGGCCCGATGGGCTGGCGCTGGGCCTCGTCCTAAGACGGGGCGGGCCTCGTCCTAGGACGCGGCCCAGTTGCCCGGGTTCGGGGCGCCGAGAGGAGCCGCCGCGCTCGAGGCCGGCACCGACGAGCGGCTCACGAACGTGCTGCCGCCCGGCCCGGCCTGGACGGCCTCACCCAGCGCGCTGCCGTTCACGTACCTGCTCCAGGGCAGGAACCACATGGTCCAGCCGTTGTCAAAGGTGCCGGGCCGCGGGCTGCCGGTGATCGTCACGGGATCACCGGGAACCTCCATGTTGTAGTAGATCTGCGCATCGGCCGGCGGCATGTTCACGCAGCCGTGGCTGACGTTGGTGAAGCCCTGCTCGCCCACCGACCAGTAGGCGTCGTGCAGGTAGTCACCGGACCAGGTGAACCGCACCGACCAGGGCACCTCGATGTTGTAGCCGGGCCCCTTCATGTCCACCGGGTTGGCCTTCTCGATGGTCAGGTACGTGCCGTTGGGCGTGTTGTCACCGGGTCGCCCGGTGCTGATCGGCCAGCGGTCGATCAGTGTGCCGTTGCGGTAGAGGTCCATGTGGTGCGTGGCGGTGCTGGCCACCACGATCAGCGAGTCGCCGATGGTGAACGACTGGGTCAGGGTGTGGTAGCCGTACACGCCTGGCGCACCCTCGACGCCGTCAAGGTGGCCGGTGAAGCTCACCTGGGTGTGCGTTGGCCAGTAGCTCTGCGGCCGGAAGTACGCGCAGGTGGGCGCCATGCCGCAGTTGTCGTCCCAGTACCAGGAGCCCACGACCGGCTTCGAGGACTGCACTTGAAGCGCCCGCTCCACCGCGGCCTTGTTGGTGATGTGCTGGCTGAAGTACAGGATGACCGGCATGCCCACGCCGTAGGTCTGTCCGGATCCCTCGAGGATCTGCGTGGTGAACGTCTGCGACGGGGTCAGGGTCCGGAACGTCGACGTGCGGGTCACCGTCCCGTTCGAGGTTCCTGCCGCCCTGGCGGTGACCGTGTAGCTCTGCGACACGCCGAGCGCCCATGTGCTGTGCCAGGCGGTCCTGGCGGCATTCAGGGTCCCGCTGACCGGATCACCCGACGTGGTCACGGTCACGCTGCTCAGCTTGCCCTGGGTGGCCCGGACCGTGATGCCCTGGCTCGGGCTGACGTTCCTGCTCCCGTTGGCCGGCATTATGGACAGCCCCGCGCTGCCAGGCGCCGCCTTCGTCGCCCCGGCGCTCGGCTGCGAGCCGGCGCCCTGGCTGCCGCCGCCCGTACCGCCGCCTCCCGAGCAGGCGGTCGCGGCCAGGCCGAGGACGCAGCCGACCGCCGCCATGGCGAGCCAGCCAGGCTGGCGGCGTCGGCGAGCACCTACCGGTGAGGGGCCATGTCCGTCCACGTCTGGACCTCCCACTGCGGATCTGAAACGGCTCATCGTGCCTGCTCTAGTGACCCTGCTCGTCAAGCGACTCTGCTCGTAAAACCGTGACCCAGCTACTGCTCAGTTCGCGGCGCGGCCGCCGGGTTGCCATCGCCGGAACCGGAACCATCGGTGCCAGTGCCGGTCCACGCTGGGCCGTCCTGCGCTGGGCGCAGCGCGACGCCGGACCGGTCACGCCCGGGGCTGCCGTCCAAGGGTATTCCGGCCGGGCCGGGCCGACGAATTCGTAGCCTACCGGTCCGGATCCACGCGATTGCCGCGGACAGCACGACGATCGCCACCGCGATCCAGGGGACGTAGTCGCCCAGCCGGTCATACAGCGTTCGGGACGAGGCGGACGGGAGCGCGATCCGCACCACGGCCACGCCGCGGAAGGTGGAGCCCCGCCAAGCCAGCAGCCGGCCTCGCTGGTCGAACGCGACCGAGTCGCCGGTCAGGGCCGCCTGGATGGCCGGACGGCCGGATTCCGCGGCGCGCAGCGCGCTGAGCGCGGCGTGCTGCGCCAGGACCCACTCCCAGCCTGCCTGCCAGGTCGAGTCCGAGGTCTGGTAGACGATCAGCTGGGCGCCCTGGTCGGTGTCCACGCGGGACATATCGGGGAACGCCGACTCGAAGCAGATCAGCACGCCGATCGTGAGCGGTGCGCTACGGGACGGCGTGACGCGCATGACGTGCGCCCCGGTCCCGGCGATCATGTTCTGCGGCGCCGCTTTGCTGATCTTGGTTAGCCAGCCGAGCTGCTGCCGGAACGGAATATATTCCCCGAACGGCACCAGCCGGGTCTTGACGTACCTGCCGTCGATGCCGTTGCTGCCGATCAGCACCGCGACCTTCGACTTGGCGCCGCCCGGCGCGATCGAGTCCTGGTTCACCAGGAGCTGCGCGCCATCGGTCGCCGACAGGAGCTCCAGCTGGTGCAGCAGCGAGGCGTATCTGGGCAGGTCCAGGTCATCGTTGACGCTGCTTTCACCCCAGACGATCAGGTCAGCGTGATCGCTGACCAGGCCGGCCGATAGCCGCTGGCTCGCGTGGTCCCTGAGCCCGGCCTGGTTGAACACTCCCGGCTGGACCATGGCGACCGTTACCTGCCGGCTGACCGGCGCGGCGGAGGTGAGCGCGTAGGCGACGGGGCCAGCGGCAATCGCGATCGCCGCGGTGGCCGCGCCGATCAGCCGGACCGGGATGCGGGGGGCCACCACCCAAATCAGGATGCCCGTGTTCGCCGCCACCAGCGCGAAGCTGACCAGCCAGACGCCGCCCAGCGCGGCCAGGGCGAGGAAGACCGGATGCTGCCACTGGCTGGCCCCGTACACCGCCCACGGTCCGCCCAGCCCTTGCCAGGAGCGAACCCAGTCGGCCACCAGCCAGCAGCTGGGCACGACCACGACCGCGGTCAGGGCGCGGAGCGGCGGCACCGGCGGGCGCAGCAGTCCCCAGGTCGCTCCCCCCACGCCGGTCCACAGCACCCCGATCAGCGCCGCCACGAGCAGCAGCCCGGGGCCCAGGTTGAGCACAAGCCAGTAGAGCGAGGCGACCAGGAACCCGGTCCCAAACCACCAGCCGCGCACGGCCGCCTCGCGCGCCGACGGCGCGGCGCGGAACAGCAGCATGCCCGGGACCAGGCCGAACCAGGCCAGGAACTCCAGATTCGGCGCGGGGAAGGCCAGGGCGGGCAGCGCGCCGGCGACAAGCGCGGCATAGTGAACCGGCCGGGTGAAGGCGCGCCAGAATGCCACATCCCTATTGTGAGTCCCCCGCGCAAGGCTTGGGTCCGGCGCGGTCATGCCGGGCCGGAAGAATGACACTCTGCCAGCATCCGCCTGGCCGGCCGGGCGGGCTCCGCCTAAGAATCCCGGCGCGACCGCCGCCGCTCCCTGGTCGCCCCCATGATGGCCCAGGCCAGTGCCGCCACGGCCAGGGCGCTGAGCGCGAGCTCGGGCCACTCGCCGAGCCTTTCGGCCAGCGTGTCGCCGGTGAGCAGCGGGACCCGGGACTCGATCACGGCTCGCTGCCAGGTCCGGGTGTGGGCGATCAGCGACCCGTCGGGGGCGATGATCGCGCTGACCCCGGTCGTTCCCGCAACGATCATGGCACGGTCGAACTCGATCGCCCGGATCCGGGCCATGGCCAGCTGCTGCAGGGTCTCGCCCAGCTGGCCGTCTACCTCGAAGTCGGCGTCGTTGGTCTGCTCGGTGAGCAGGTTCGCGCCGGCGCTGACCTCCGAGGAGACCAGGTTGTCGAAGCCGACCTCGTAGCAGATCACGTCGCCAAGCCTGACCTTTCCGATGCGGAACACCACCGCGCGATGCCCGGGCGTGAAGTTCACCGGCTGCAGCGAGGGCAGCGAGCTGAACGTATTCAGCAGGCTTCGGAACGGGATGTACTCCCCGAAGGGGACCAGCTGGCGCTTGATATAGAACGCGACCGGGCCGCGGCCCGGCAGCCAGAGCTGGCCGGTGTTGCGCAGCGGGTTCTCCAGTACCGCGCCGACGAGCACCGGCCTGTTGATCGCCGCGACCGCGCCGGCGATCGTGGCGTAGACGTACGGGTCCAGGCGGGGATCGATGTCGGTGGAGTTCTCCGGCCAGATCACCAGGTCAGGTGCTGGGCGCGAGCTCGCTTTGACCTGAGCGGCCAGCCGCTCCGTGGCGGCGGCATGGTTTCCGGTCACGGTCGTTTCCCGCACTTGCTTCGCCAGTGTCCCGGCATGCGGGACGTTGCCCTGCACCGCGGCCACCTCCGCGGTCGGGGCACCGGCTCCTCGCTGGCCCGCGGGCAGGGCCGAGCCGGCCAGGGCGAGGCCAGCCACGGCGGCGAAGGCGAGCGCGCGAACGGCCCGGCGGCGGATCGCGGCGAGCGCGGCGCCGGGCGATGTCATCCAGGCCGCGCGGCTGCGACCCTGTTTCACCGACCAGGGGGTCACCAGCCTCGGGGCACGGCCCGGGGCGAGCAGCAGCCAGGCCAGCGTGGTCCCGGCCAGCGCCACGAGGAACGTCAGCAGCGGGGGACCGCCGTACGCGACCCAGCGGACCGTGGGAGCCTGCGCCTGGCTCATGGCCAGTCGGCCCCAGGGAAAGGCATAGGGCCACCGGTTACGGAAGGCCTCTACGGCAACCCACCAGCAAGCGACGGCGACCGGCCAGGGCCGCAGGCGCAACATCAGCCGCTGGCCAAGCGCGAACACTGCGAAGATCACAGCCTCGGCGACCGCCAGGGAGGCCCACGCGTACCAGGCGACGTTGATCAGCCAGGACAACAGCGGAACGAAGAACGCCAGGCCGAACCCGAGCCCGACGGCGAAGGAACCGCGCAGGCTCCGCCGCCAGAGCGCGATGGCGAGCAGCGCCGGCCCGGCCGCTGCGAGCGGCCAGAAACCGGCCGGCGGGAATGCCGCCGCGAGGCCCAGGCCCCCGGCGATCGCCAGGAGCAGCGCGGGGAGCATGGGCAGGCCGGCGCGCTCGCCGGGCTGCTGGTCGGTGTCTGGAGTCCGCGCTGGTCCGGCGGGCCCGGGAGGCAGGACAGGTTGATGCGAGCCGCCCGCCTGGCCGGCTGAGCCGCCCGCCTGGCCGGTGGCGCCGGTCTGCGGCACCGTGCCTCCTGCCTGCCGTCGGTTATGGATAGATGGTGCGAGCGTAGCCGGGCACTCCCACCGGGTAAGCAGCACGCTGTTGGCAGCCGCCTGTTGGCAACATGGGCGGCGGTGAGCCGGGCGCTGGCGGAATATTCGGCGCGCTGCGCTGGTCAGACATACCGCCGTCGGAGCGTTCAAAACGCGCAAGACCGTTCAAGACGGCCGCGCGGATGCGGGCCAGCATGGTGGGGCATGAGCCGCTGTTACCTGACGGGCCACCGCGACAGACCGCCCGGAGGGAGACCAGCGGCCATGAGCCTCGGTGAAGGCAGGGGGTTGCGGTGAGCCGCCGGGGCTGGGCGCTGTTCATAGCGATGGGCGTCATCTGGGGGGTTCCGTACCTGCTGATCAAGGTCGCGGTCGGCGGCGTTCCGGTGCCAGTGCTCGTTCTGGCCCGGGTCGGGATCGGCGCGGCGCTGCTGCTGCCGCTGGCCGTGAGACGACGGCAGCTTGGCGCGCTTCGGCCGCACTGGCGCTGGCTGGCCGCGTTTGCAGTAGTCGAGATCATCACGCCCTGGCTGCTGCTGTCCGAAGCCGAGCGCAGGCTGTCAAGCTCACTGAGCGGCCTGCTGGTCGCAGCGGTGCCGATCATCGTCGTCGCAGGTGCCCGGCTCACCGGCGGCACGGAACGGCTGACCGCGATCCGGTGGACCGGACTGCTGGCCGGGCTGGGCGGCGTCGCGCTGCTCGCCGGGCCCACGGCCGCGGGCGGCGACGCTCTGTCGATTATCGAGGTGCTGCTCGTCGCGGTGTGCTACGCCACCGGGCCGCTGATCGCCAGCAGGAAGCTCGGCGATCTCCCGCCGCTCGGGATGACCGCGGCGTGCCTGGGCCTCGCCGCGATCGTCTACGCGCCCCTGGCCGCGCTCACCTGGCCGAGCGCGGTGCCGTCCGGCCGGGTCCTCGCCGCCCTGGCCGGCCTGGCGGTCGTCTGCACGGCCGCGGCGTTCGTGCTCTTCTTCCGGCTGATCGCCGAGGTGGGCCCGGCCCGGGCGAGCGTGATCACCTACATCAATCCCGCGATCGCCGTGGCCCTGGGAGTCTCGGTGCTCGGCGAGCCGTTCACGCCGTCGATGGCCGGCGCGTTCGCGCTGATCCTCGGCGGCTCGGTGCTGGCGACCCGCTCCGGCCAGCGCCGGGCGCAGATTCCCGAGCCGGAACCCGGGCCCCCCAGGGGGCTCCCGGGGGTCGCGCCCCCGGGCCAGCACAGCGGGGGGGTCTGGGGGGTCGCGCCCCCGGGACAGCACAGCGCTCCGGCATCCGCGAGCCAGCCATAAACCTCGCTGCCGCTCTGCGCCCGCCCGACTAGACTCGCGCAGGTGATCGACCTCAAGGCCGCACGGCTGGAGCCCGACCTCTACCGGACGGCGCTGGCCCGGCGCGGTGCGGCCAAGGACTTCGATGCGCTGCTGGCCGCGGATGCCCGATGGCGCGAGCACACCGAGCGGGCCGAGACGCTCCGCGCCGAGCAGAAGAGGCTGTCCCGGGGCAAGCCCGGGCCCGGCGAGCTGGCCGAGCTGCGGGAGCTCGCCGCCCAACACGCGGCGGCGACCGAGGAGCAGGCGCAGGCCGCCCGCGAGCGCGAAGAGCTGCTCGCCCGCATCCCGAACCTGCCCGACCCGACCGCCGCCGACGGCATGGACGAGGACGACGCCCAGCTGGTCCGGACCTGGGGCGAGCCGCCGCAGTTCAGCTTCGAGCCCCGCGATCACCTGGAGCTCGCCTCGCCCCGCGGATGGGTTGACATGGCGCGGGGAGCGCGCCTCTCCGGCTCCAGGTTCGCCTATCGGATCGGGGACGTGGCGCTGGCCGAGATGGCCCTGTACCGGTTCGCCATCGACAGCCTGACCCGCAAGGGCTTCCTCCTGGTGCTGCCGCCGATCCTGGTCGGCGAGCGGGCCATGTACGGGACCGGCTTCCTGCCCACCGAGGAGTCCAACCTCTACCGCCTGGAGAAGGACGACCTGTACCTGACCGGCACCTCCGAGGTCGCGCTGGCCGGGATCCACATGGATGAGCGGCTCGAGGAGGACCAGCTTCCGGCCCTTTACGCGGGATTCACCACCAACTTCCGGCGCGAGGCCGGGGCGGCGGGCAAGGACACCAAGGGCATGTTCCGGGTGCACCAGTTCGACAAGGTGGAGATGTACGTGTACTGCGTTCCGGAGCAGTCTGCGGAGTTCCACGAGCGGCTGCTGGCCTATGAGGAGGAGATCGTCCAGGCTCTGGGCCTGCCCTACCGGGTGATGAACATCGCGGTGGGCGACCTCGGTGCGTCCGCCGCCAAGAAGTACGACATCGAGGCCTGGTTCCCGGTCCAGCAGCGGTACCGGGAGATCACCTCCTGCTCGAACACCACCGACTACCAGGCCCGGCGGCTGAACATCAGGTTTCGCCGGGACCGCGGCCTGGAGTTCGTGCACACGCTCAACGGCACCGGCGCCACCGCCCGCGCGCTGCTGTCGATCATGGAGAACTTTCAGGACGAGGGCGGCACGGTCGCCGTCCCCGAGGTGCTGCATCGGTACGGTGCCCCGGCGACGCTCGGCGCGGCCCGCTAGCACGATGGCCCGTTTCGGCATGGAGGCCGGGTAGTCCCTTGGATGCTCGATCGCTGCGCGCACAGCTACCTGGGTACATTGACGGCTCGTACCTGGGTTTGGTCCGATAGTCTCCGCAACGATGGATATCCGCGCGACGATGGAGACCGCCCTGCTGAGGCCGGCCGGGGGTGGGCGGGCGGGCGTGCACCTGCCGGGCGGACGCCGGACGGTCCATATGGTCGCGGTGGCGGCGCTGACCACCGTGGTGGCCGCCGGCTACTCCGCGGTCGCGCTGGGCCTTTACCACACGTTCCGGACCTCGTCGTACGACCTGGTGATCTTCGACCAGGCCGTGCGGTCGTATGCGCACTTCAGGCCCGGCATTTCGATCATCAAGGGTCTCCATAACGGATTCGGTCCCGACTTCTCGGTCCTCGGAGATCACTGGTCGCCGATCATTGCCTCACTGGCGCCGCTGTACTGGATCTTCAATAGCCCGGTGACCCTCCTCGTGGCGCAGGCGGTGTTGTTCGCGCTGGCGATCCCGCCGCTGTGGGTGTTCACGCGCCGCGCGTTCGGCGGGGGGAGCAAGGCCACCGCGGCCGCCTACCTCGTCTCCGGGGCGTACGCGCTGAGCTGGCCGATCGCCTCGGCCTTGGCCTTCGACTTCCATGAGGTCGCGTTCGCCCCGGTGCTGACGGCGGTGGCGCTCGAGCGCCTGTCGGCCGGTCGGCTGCGGACGGCCCTGGTCGCGCTCGGGGCCCTGCTCCTGGTCAAGGAGGACATGGGCCTGTTCGTGGCCGGGATCGGCCTCTACCTCGCGGTGTCGCGCCCGCGCGTCGTCCGCAGGCAACTGGCTGTCGGCTGCGCGCTTATCGTGGCTGGGATCGCCGCCGCAGTCATCGCCACCTATGTCCTGATCCCGGCCTTCGGCGGCCGCTCCGACTACTACTGGGCCTACACCGCGCTCGGTCCACATGCCCCGCAGGCCGTCTGGCACCTGATCACCCACCCGGCCAGCCTGAAGCTGCTGGCCACGCCGGAAGTCAAGCTCCAGACCATGCTGTGGCTGTTCGGGGCGTTCTGCTTCCTGTCGCTTCGCTCGCCCATGGCGCTCGCCGCGATCCCGCTCCTGCTGGAGCGCATGCTGGCCAACCTGTTCCCCTACTGGTGGATCACCTCCTACCAGTACAACGCGTACCTCGTGATCATCCTGGTGTTCGCCGCCGTCGACGGCGCCGCCCGGCTCGACCGCCAGTGGCAGGCCCGGCAGCATCGCGCCGCCGGGCGGGAGCGTCGCCCCGCGGCGGGAGCGGCCGCGGGGGAGGGCGGTGCCAATGTGGACCCCGGCCCGGGCCCGCCTGCCGGGCCGCCGGCCTCCCGGAGCCCGCGGTCGTTGGCGCCGTGGTCGGTAGCCCCGTGGTCGGCAGCCCCGTGGTCGGTAGCCCCGTGGTCGGTAGCACTGGGCTGCGCCGTCGCGATGTGCGCCGTCGCGGTGGGCCTCGTCCCGCACTTCGCGTTCGGGCCCGCCCTGCACCCGTCGCACTACCAGCGGGACGCGCAGGAGACGGCGGCCGCGGCGGCGGACGCTGTGGTTCCGGGCGGCGTAACCGTCGAGGCCGCGGACAATCTCGGCCCGCAGCTCTCGGCCCGGGACACCGTCCTGCTCTGGGACGGCGACGGGCACACGCCCCCGTTCGGGGCCCCGTGGGTGGTCGCCAACGTCAGGCAGCCCCAGTTCACGTTCACCGGCGTGCGCGAGCAGAAGCAGCGGGTAGCGCTGCTGGAACGCAACGGCTACCGGCTGGTCTTTGCTCGCGACGGGTATGTCGTGCTGCATCGGGTCGGCTCGCGGACGGGTGCGACAGCTTCTAAGGAGTCCGCAGGATGAGCGGAGGGGTGGCCAGCGGCGGGGTGAGCAGCGGCATGAGCGTCGGGGCGCAGGCCGAGACCGCGGGCCGCTCGGTGCCCGGAGTCGAGGCCGGCGGCGCGGCGCCAGCGGACACCGCGGCCCGGCTGCTCGGACGGCTGACCGTGCTGCCGGCGCTGCTGCTGATGGCGTGGCTGCTGGCCGGGCTGCCGCTGCTGCTCGCGGGCGTCTTCACGCCGGTGGCCATGCTGGTGGTGTCGGTGCCGGTGGCGGTGGTGCTC
>Ga0209648_10000905_pt1 | contig 23617 bp, 18 predicted proteins | sample GraSoi2013_115cm_FD_185830 | JGI IMG/M metagenome (GOLD analysis project Ga0209648, IMG submission 185830) | Grasslands soil microbial communities from the Angelo Coastal Reserve, California, USA - Sample 9_17_2013_115cm (SPAdes) (version 2) | ecosystem: Environmental > Terrestrial > Soil >... | reverse complement strand
AGCCCGGCGCCGGGGGTGGGCCATCAGCGGGCGTCCTACCGGCTTCACCGCGCTCTCGCCCAGGCGGCCATCACCGCCGGTGCCGATGCTGAGGTGCTCGAAGCGGTTAACGTAGCCCTGCCCGGCGGGAAACTCCTCGTTCCCGACATCGTGGTCGTGGCCGCCGAAGCGGTCGGTGAGACGGCCACGAGGCTTCCCTGTGAGGCCGTTCTGGCCGTGGTTGAGGTTGTCTCCCCGTCCACGATGTCGATAGACCGGGCGGTCAAGCCGGCCATGTACGCGGAAGCGGGAATCCCCGTCTACTGGAGGGTTGAGCTGCAAGGCACGCCGAAGATCGTCGCTTGCTCGCTGAACCGCGGCCGGTATGTCACCCGTACCACTCTTGTTGCAGGAACTCCGGGCCGCATTACCAGGCCCTTCGCGGTCGAACTGGACCCAGCTGACCTCACCCGCCGCACCGCCTGAATCGGGGCGGCCACGACCGAGCGGCCCCTCCTGGTGATCTGGTGCCCGGCCACCTCCAGGCCAATCACACCGCAGCGAGCTGACAGCCGGAAGCGGGCTACGGCATTACATTCAGTGATACAGGTGGCCAGGGAGAACGCACGCCGAGCCGCCGTTCGGTGCGCCAGATGGGACCGCGACGACCGTGCCGAAGCCCGCGCAGATGAGAAATTCTGTGCTGCGCGGCACTGCGCCAGTGGGGACTCTGGGCCGTGTTCGCGATGTCCCACCCTGGGTGGCCCCACCATGACCGTCGCCTACGGGATGCCGGTTGGCTGCCCGGTCACGTGATCGTGATCTTCAGGCTCGGAGTGGTCGCCCACTGTGGGCACATGCTCCCGGCCGGGCGGGCAGCGCGGCCGCACTGATGCGCTGAGCGTGGTGGTGCCGGGCTGCCCGGCGGTGTACAGGTAGCCGGAGGTGGTGCACCGGAGCGTGAGGAGGCCGCCGCTGGCCAGCCTGGCGTCGAGTGCCGGGCGGGCAGTCGGTGGGGACGGCCGGGCCGGTGGCGTGCAGGTGGGAGCGGACGGTGAGTACGAAGCGCTGCCCGGCGAGCAGCGCGAGCGCGCCGGGGCTGAACAGAATCCCCGCGCCCGCGGCCACCTCAAGATCCAACTACTGTGCGTCAAGATCATCCGCTCGGCCGGTCCGCGGATTGAGGCTTAGCCGCCTTGGCCGGTGCCGTCTGGCGTTATACGAGCGTGCGGGCCGGCCGGGACGTGCGCATCGCTTGGCAGGGCGAGGGGAGCGAACGCGAGGGTGAAACGTCGAGCCGCCTGAGCCGGTGCGCACGTTGACCGTCCCGCTGTCGGCGTGCGCGACGCCGGCCACGATCGCCAGGCCGAGCCCGGCGCCTGGCATTCCTCGTGCGGCGGGTGCTCGATAGAAGCGTTCGAAGATGTGTGGGAGGTTCTCGTCGGCGATGCCGGGGCCGTGATCGGTGACCGAGGCTCGGCCGTTGTCGACGACGATGCGCACCGCGGCGTCGGGGGGATTCCACTTGATCGCGTTGTCGATCAGGTTGCTGATGGCGTGATCGACCGCGGCGGGGTCGAGGTGCACTAGGCAGGGGTGCAGGTCGGTGTCGATGGCTGCGTGTGGCATCCGCTGCCGCACGCGGCGCACTGCCTCGTCGGTGAGCAGGTCCAGGCGCACGGTTTCGCGGTGTGGTGCGGACTCGCGATAACGCGCGAGGTCGAGCAGGTCGGTGATCAACTGGTTGAGTTCGCCGGCCTGTTCACGTGCCGCTCGGACCAGAGCGGGTGCCTGCGGGTCGGTCAGCCCCTTGCCGTCCTCGAGCAGGTCGAGGTTCGTGGTCAGGCTGGTCAGTGGCGTGCGCAGTTCGTGGGACGCGTCGGCTACCAGTTGCCGCTGTGCGGTCACCGAGTCGTGCAGCGCGGCCAGCATGGTGTCGAACGACGCGCTGAGCCGGCCTACCTCGTCGGTCCCGGTGGAGCCGAGGCGGGCGGTGAGGTCGCGGGTGTGGGTGACGTGCTCGGCGGCTGCGGTGAGCTCGGCGATCGGCCGGAGGATGCGGCCTGCCGTCAGCCGGGCTATGCCGTAGGTGACGACCGCGGCCGCGATGGTGAGCCCGGCGAGGAGCAGCGTCGCGGTGCGTAGCGCGCCGTCATCGGCGTTCGCCGCCCGGCTGGTACGGACCAGGGCACCGCCTGACATCTCCGGCATGGCCGCGGTGTAGACGCGGTACCGCTGCCCGCCGTCGCGCGCGTCGGCGAAGTACGCGGGCTGGGCACGTTCGGCTACCGCGACATCGCGGCTGTCGAGCGGTCCGAACTGGGTGGGCTGACCGGCGCTGACCGGGCCAGGAAAGAGTTGGAGTTCGATGCTGCCGACGGTGACCGGCTTGCTCAGATCCGGGCTGGATCCCTTGTCGCTGGCGGCCGATTGCTTGATGCGCCGAGCGATTGTGGAGGCTTGCTGGGCGGCGTCGACCAGCGCGGCATCGACCCGGGAGTGCAAATTCGCGGCGTAGGACACGTACAGCACGCTGCTGACCGCGGCGACGACCACCAGCACACCGACGGCGGCCGCGGCCGAGATCCGGTTTCGCAGTGTCACGGCGTGTCCCGCAGCACGTAGCCGAGCCCTCGCACGGTGTGCAGGATGCGTGGCTCACCGGCGCTCTCGAGCTTGGTGCGCAGGTAGCTGATGTACACCCAAAGGTTGTTCGAGCGCGGCCCAAAGTCGTAGCCCCAGACGGCCTGGTAGATGCTTGCGTGGCTGAGCACCCGGCCGGGGTTGCGCAGGAACAGCTCGAGTAGCAGGTACTCGGTCCGGGTCAGGGAAACCTCGCGCCCGCCCCGCGTCACCCGGGCCGCGGCGAGGTCGAGAACCACGTCCGCGTAGCTGAGCTGCTCGGCACCCGTCCCGGTGCGGCGCAGCAGCGCGCGCAGCCGGGCCCGCAGCTCCGCGAGCGCGAACGGCTTGGTGAGGTAGTCGTCCGCGCCCGCATCCAACCCGGCGACGCGATCATCCACCAGATCGCGGACGGTGAGCATCAGGATCGGGGTCCGGACGCCGCGCGCGCGAAGCCGCCGGCACACCTCAAGCCCGTTCGGCTCGGGCATGGCCACGTCGAGAACGATCACGTCGATTGGCGCGGCCGCGAGGTGGGCGAATGCGGCGCTGCCACCGTCCGCGGCCAGCACCTCATAGCCGTCACGCCCGAGCGCGGTGGCCAGTGATCGGCGGACCGCCGGGTCATCGTCCACCACGAGAACGCGCACGCGACCATTATGCGCGGGCTCACGCCGCCCGGCGCTGGTCAGGCGCGCTCACCCGCCCGCCACGCTCCGCTTGGCTGCGACGAGTGCCTGGGCCAGCCTGGCCGGGCTCACCCCGAGCTCGTGGGCGACCGCGGCGAACGCCGTACTGGCTGGGTCCACGCCGTGGTTGCCGCTGAGCGTAATGATCTGCTTCATCGCATGCTGTGCAGCGCTCGGACTGATGCCGAGCTGGGTGGCGAGTGCGGCCGCCATCGACTTCCCGGTCGGGCCGTTTTCGACATGGGTTCCGAAGACGGCATAGACGATCCGTTGTGCGGTCGCGCTCGTGACACCGGTTGAGACGGCGAACGCGGCGATCCCAGCGGAACTGTTGCCACCAGCCCGCTTCGCGGCAACAAGCCCGGCGTTGAGCTGGCTCGTGCTGATACCGGCGGACGAGGCTAGGCCAGACAGGTCCGTCGGGCCCTGCGACGTCTTCGCCGCGGCGGCCGACGCGGGTGGCTTCGGCGGGTTGACGGACGGCGTTTGGGAACCATAGGCCAACGCCGCGGTCGGAACCGCGATCGCCGCCGCGGCGATGACGCCCGCAACGGCGACACGACGGTTACGTGCTGACATGACGCACTCCTTCATTGGATCGGATGCGTCCCAGTCCAGCGGCACCGCCCAAGACGGACCGTCCAACGGCCTTAAAGAAACCTAGGAAGCTCGCACCAAGCCCCGATATCCGGAGCGACTGCGCGATGACGACACCGTCCACGCGCCGCGGGCACCCCGGTCAGCGACCGTAGGTGCGACCGGTGGTCTCTGTGTCTTGACCGTTCTATCGAGCTAGCCAACCGCACTGACGTCCGCACACACGGGTCCTGCCGATCCGTCGTCGTGACGGTTCAGGTGGGGGCTCTCGCAATGTCGCCGTGTGATCCCTTCCAATACAGCGGACAGCCTGACCGCGGGTCGCACATCCGCGCAGAACACCGCGGCTGCGTCGTACTAGTCCTGCCGATCGAGCAGCGCGTAATCGGCAGGGAGGATCTGCACGATCGAGCGCCACGAACGCTTACGCTCCGTGACAGTCGTTGCCTGACTTGGCGGCTGTCACCGGACGGTCCCGATGGCCACAACGTTCACGGAGCTGTCGCCGCCGGTGAGAGGATTCCGGTCCCCGTCCTGTTCAAGATGTATGACGCCGCGTGTTCATAACGGGTGACGGGTAACACACCTGGGTGTGACGCCCGCGACGTGCCTGACGAGACTGGCCCTGCCGGCGTGGCTCGCGAGTCAGCGTACCTCCCGCCGACCGGCCTTGACCTCGCGGACGAATGCCCGCCACGCGTCGGCGGAGAATCGCAGGATAGGGCCGTCAGGGTCTTTGCTGTCGCGGACAGCCATTCCGTCAGGTATGGGTGATATCTCGACACAATCGCCTTCGTTTGACGAGTAGCTTGATTTGACCCATTTCATTTATTCGCACCTCGCATTAGGTGGGACTGGTACCCACCCGGACAGGATCGAGGGAAAGCCGTGGGGCATCGGGGAAAGCGTTGGGCACAAGGCGTGATATAGCAAGCTTGTGAAGCGAAGTGTCTGCGTGAGGACCTGAAGCGCTGAGTGTTCAGCACTAAATTAGCTCGCGCGTCACGCCAGCCCTTGCCGCTGGCGCCATCGCGCCATCAAGTGTTGTGAAAACCTGTCATTCGGGTTGGCGAGATCGAGAACATAGATCCGCGCTGGAGCAGCTTGTCCCGCTGGCGTCGGCTTGGTGCTCTGGTTGTAGCTGAAGCATGCGTCGAACTTGTTATCGCGCTCAATGTCGTAGCGCTTGGCGCTGACCGCTTCGTTACCGCCTTGCGTTGGGCCCAGCTCGCCGCGGTTGACCGGCGTTGGACCTGGTGAGGCTTTGCAGTCCATGGTGACGAGCGGACTAGCAAGGCCTCGCGCAATCAACTGCTGGCTGAGCGGCACATCATCAGTTCGGCGCTCGGCAAAGCTGGCCTTGATATGTACCACGCCAAAAGGGTGTTCGTTACCGGCAGCCGCCATGCCGATGGCGATAACATCCGCTTTCTCGGCCATTTCCGCTGGATTCGGAATGCCCATTTGGCGGAGCAGCTCGATGCGTCGGTTTGGTGGCGGCATCTCCAGGCGTATGCCGTGCTTGCCGAGCTGCGACTCATAGTGCCGGACGATGACCGCCTCCAGCGCCCAACCGCTGGCTCGCTTCCAGCTCTGGCCCCAATCCCGACCAGCCTCGGAAGCCGGATGATTGTAGTCGTCCTGGTATGCGTGGGCGATCAGGAAATACCAGAGATCGGATGGGTTGGCGTGCGGCCACTTGCGCACCGCTTCAAGGAAGGCAAGCATGATGGCTTCCCTGGGTCGCCCTGCTGCTAGCTCGTCTCGGAGCTTGCCGACGACCGCGTTGAGGTCTGCCAAGTTGGCCTTGGGCAGTATGACGGTCGCGGCGTACGATCCCATAGGGAAGTGGAGCTGCAAGTCGTGCCCGGCGCGGCTCGCGCTCAGGTGACGATCAGGCACGAGCGCCTCCTTGCCCAAGTCAAGCTTGGCAAAGAAGGTCGGTAGATCGGTCCCATAGAGCTGGATCAGCGCCGCCAGCATGCCGAGTGATGGCTCATATTGCCCGGACTCGAAGCGCTCCACCCAGCCGGGGCCGAGCAGCAATGATGCCTCTACCTGTTCGGGTGACCGTCCGGCAGACTTCCTCAATTGCGCAAGCTGCTGGAATAGCTGACGTATCGCCGGGTGCACAAGGGAGAGCGTAGGACAATCAGTTGGCTGTCCGCATGCGATACTCAGGCCGAGCTGTACCGTGTCGCGTCACTGCCCCCACCTCTTCCAACCAGCGCAGCCGATACCGAACCTGGCTCATCGTGCTCCAGCGGTAGCCGCTGGTCTGCATGCGCTCGTGAAGCAGGCCAATTCGCATCGGCCGCTGTCCAAGCAGGAGCAGCAGCTCCGCAATACCGTCAACCCGTTCAAGGAGCGCCTTGCGGACGAGGGCAACGTCGCCGGTCTTCAGGTACCTCCGGCCGGACGCCGTCAAGCGCACAGCCGGGCCGTCAAGGTTTACCAAGCCGAGGTCAGCTACCACATGGAGGTAGGAGCGGCCGGCTTTGCGGCTCCGAACCCGCTCAAACGTCGCAACGATCTGGTCGAGTACCGCGCCAGTGTCAGTGGTCTCGTCCACCATGTGAAGGATGGTGTCCAGACTGGCCAGGTACTGGCCCGCGCCGCCTGGTAGCGGCCAGAGCGAGCGCGCTTGCTTCGGCGTGTCGGGCATGACATCACACGCTACCGGTTTATAGTACCGGTGATTGCTACCGGTGAGAGGAGTGAAGCTAACCATGACAGCCGCGTCACTGGGGCCATTCCCGCTGAACGAGGTGACCGAGGGCGACTGTCGGAAGCTTATTGCTGAGCTACCAGACAGCAGCATCGACGTAGCGGTGACCAGCCCGCCGTACTGGGGACAGCGACTGTCCGAAGGCAACGGCGTCGAGGGAGATCCGCGCGCCTACGTGGCTGAGCTGACCGACATCTTTGGCGGTCTGCTGCCGAAGATGAAAACAAGCGGCGTGCTGTGGGTCAACATCGGCGACGCTTACAACACCCCGGTGAACTGGCGGCTGGAGGACCACTCCTACAGCACGCTGGGGCCGGACAAGATTGGGCTAGCGCCCGATAACTCGGCCTACGTCAAGCCCCGGCACAAGCGCCGGGCATTCATCGACAGAGACGAGCCGTGGCTCCGCTACGGCAACCTGCTCGCCCTGCCGTACCGGCTGGTCATTGCCCTCTGTGATGCGGGCTGGCTCTTCCGCGGTGAGGTCATCTGGCGGAAGCGCAACCCCATGCCAGAAGGGAAGTGCCGCCGGCCGCACCGGCAACATGAAGCGATCTTCCTGTTTGCCCGGGATGAGCGCCATGATTTCCGTACGGCACCGCCGGTCGGCTCGGTCTGGGAGTTCCCCAACGAAAAAATCGACGGCCTCAAGCACTACTCCCGCTTCCCAGAGGAGCTACCCAGGCGATGCATCGAGGCGTACGGCAAGTCTGGCATCGAGGTCGTTGTGCTTGACCCGTTCAGCGGCTCCGGCACGACCGGCGTGGTAGCCCGCTGCTTGGGTTGCTCATACGTCGGTTTTGAGATCGACCCCAATCAGGTGGCTGCTTCGAATGAGCGCATCGCTGCGGCGGCCAGAAGCGCCAAGGCGCTCACGCCACCGCTCTTTACCCACTTCGTTTAAGCACGAGTGGCGTGTCGCCGCGATCTCTCCTCGGGCCACGACCCCCGCTCCCACGGCCGCCGCATCACCACGCCCTGCCGCTTGAGCCCCGACCAGACTGCGCTCTGGTCGACCTGAAGTGCTCACCGAGTTTGACGAGCGTACTGATGTTGTGCCCCTACGGCATCGTCCCGCGAGGTTCGGTCACGGCGGTGCTGAGGACGTGCGGGGGACCGGGCGTTCGGGCTTAGGCCCGGCACCCGCACGTCTCAGCGGCGCCGCAGACCCCACGGGGTCGTCTTACCGCCAAGTCAAGTGCCACCTCGAAAACGTGTCAGCAGGATCTTGCGCGTCGGCGACGAGTGATGCGAGCCGGGGCCTGGGGTCGCTGTGCGCGGTGGATTCGCGTGCGCAGCCGTTCGGGAACAGGTGGTTGTGGGCATTTCTGAGCACGGGTTCCCGTATCCGACTGGAGGCGATCATGGCTCTGCGCGTCAGCTCCGAGGTGGGCAGGCTCCGGCAGGTCATCGTGCACCGGCCCGGCCTGGAGCTGAGCCGGCTGACCCCGTCGAACGCCGCCGAGATGCTGTTCGACGACGTGCTCTGGGCGCAGCGGGCGCGCGAGGAACACGACGAGTTCGTGGCGGCGATGCGGGCCCGGGGCGTCACCGTGCACCTGTTCGGCGAACTGCTGCGGCACACGCTCGCCGACCCGGCGGCGCGCAGCTACGTCCTCGACCACACGTTCGACGAGCGCTTCTACGGGCCGATGGCCATCGACGCGGTCCGCAACGCGTTCGACGCGATGGACGTCGACACGCTGGAGCAGTACCTGATCGGCGGCATCACCAAGCGCGAACTGCTGCAGCGGACCTCGCAGCCGCCGAGCGTGTGGTTCCACTCGCTGGCGATGGACGACTTCGTCCTCAGCCCGCTGCCGAACCACCTGTACACCAGGGACACCTCGTGCTGGATCTACGGCGGCGTGTCGGTCAACGCGATGCGCAAGCGGGCCAGGCGGCGGGAGACCATTCACTACGAGGCGCTGTACCGGTGGCACCCGATGTTCGCGCGGGAGCGGTTCGAGACCTGGCTGTCGGGCAGCGCCACCGCACCCGCGACGATGGAAGGCGGCGACGTCATGCCGGTCGGCAACGAATCGGTGCTGATCGGGATGAGCGAGCGGACCCAGCCACAGACGGTCGAGATGCTCGCGCGGCGCATCTTCGCCGGGGGCGGGGCGCGGCGCATCGTCGCCGTCAACATGCCGAAGGCGCGGGCGGTGATGCACCTCGACACGGTCATGACCATGGTCGACCGCGGCGTGTTCACCAAGTACGCCGGGCTGGGCATGCTCCCGTCCTACACGATCGAGCCCGGTGACAACGAGAAGGAACTCAAGGTGACCGATCACCCGCCCGACGACATGCACAAGGCGATCGCCGGCGCTCTCGGGCTCGACGACGTCACGATGCTCACCCCGACGCACGACGTCTACACGGCCGAACGGGAGCAGTGGGACGACGGCTGCAACGTCCTCGCGATCGAGCCCGGCGTCGTGATCTCGTACGAGCGCAACGTCACCACCAACACGTTCCTGCGGCGCAGCGGCATCGAGGTGATCACCATCAGGGGCAGCGAGCTTGGCCGCGGCCGGGGCGGCTCGCACTGCATGACCTGCCCGGTGGAGCGCGACAGCTAGATGATCAGGCCGGCGGCGTCGCGGGCGCAGCCCCAGGAGAGGGTGATGCCCGCGCCGCCGTGGCCGTAGTTGTGGCACAGCAGCGTGCCACCCGGCAGGCGCTGCGCCTCGACCCGGACCGTCGGGCGTACCGGCCGGAGCCCGACCCGGTGGGCGATCACCTCGGCCCCGCGCAGCTTCGGCTCGACCGCGGCGCACCGGTCCAGGATGCGTGCGGCGGTGCGCGGATCGGGCCGCAGGGCCGAGCTCCCTGGCTCCGAGGTGCCGCCGAGCACGACCCGGCCGGTGTGCGGGAAGATGTACAAAAGCTCGGGCGGCGGCCCGCTGTCGTCGACGAAGAACTCGTCCAGGCCCGGATTGGGCACGACGACGATCTGGCCGCGCACGGGCGTCACCGCCGGATCGGGTACGAGGTCACGCGCGCCGATGCCGGTGCAGTTCATCACCGCGGGCGCCTCCCGCGCGGCGCCGGCCAGCGAGCCCGCCACGCCCGTCTGCGCGGTGCCGCCGGCGCCGCGGAACCTGCCGAGCAGGTAGCCGAGGTAGACGGGCATGTCCACCACCGGTGCGGTGAACCGCCAGCCGGCCTCGTAGCCGCCGGGCAGCTCGCCGTCGCGGCAGGGCCGCACGCCGTCGAGAAAAGCGGTCCAGTCCGGTGGAGTGCCGGCGCGCCCGGCCGCCAGGACGCCGCTTGCCATGCGCACGCCGGTCCCGGGTTGGCCGGCGAGGCGGGTGAGTTCGGCCAGGCTGGCGCGGGCCCAGCCGAGCGCGCGGCCGCCGCTTTCGACCTGATGCAGGCCCCACAGCGCGCCCGCGACCGCCGACGTCGTCTCCCCGGGCGGCCGGTCCGCACGGATGACGACGCGGAGCCCGGCCTCGGCCAGGCAGATCCCGGTCGTCAGGCCGGACACCCCGGCCCCGATCACCAGCACGTCAGGTCGTGGATCCGCCATACGCACGACCGTAACGCGGCCGGCCGAGCCCGCCCGCGGCCGGGCGGGCTCGCCGGCCGCGGGCGCAGCGCGCGATCGCGCTCGGGGTCAGACGATCGGGTGCGAGGCCTCGCAGCCACCCCGGCCGCCGTTGGCGTCGTTGGCCCAGGTCGTCTGCATGGCGAAGGTGCCGGTCGAAACCGACAGGTTGAACACGCCGCCGGTCGTACCCGGGGTGATCCAGGCGCACTTGTCGCCGTTCTCCGCGCCGAACGAGTCGGTCCAGCCGCCCGGCGGGTTCTGGTCGGTGATGGTCTCCGCGTACTCGTGGCCCTCGACGATCGAGACGCCGTCATCGGTTCCCGCCGACCCGGGGTTCAGGAAGTTCTGCCCGCAGCTCGGGCCGAGGTCGGTGACGTACGGGCTGTTCGTGAACGCGATGTCGCCGTACGGCGAGGAAACGGCGCCGCCGGACAGGGTGGTGTCGCCGTTGTAGTCGTGCCAGGCGCAGAACTGGCCGGACGGCGTGTTGAAGCCGTCCGGGTGGGTACCCGTCGGCGACAGGATCACATACTGTGCGTCCCGGTTGGCCGCGGCGCTGGTGTTGCCGAAGTGGGCAGCGGCGTTCACCGCTTCCACGCCGAGCTGATGCCCGGTGGCCTGGCTCGGCGACGCCGTCGACTCGTCCACCCAGACGCCCGCGAGCGCGCCGGCCGGGTAGGCGACGTGCGGGGCGGTCGACGGGCAGCTTGTGGCGCCGACGGCGACACCCTCGCAGTACTGGGTCATAACGCCCGACCAGAGCTCGCCGTTGGTGCCCAGGCCGTTGATCAGCTTCTGTACGTACGGCGCCGCACCCGACGGGTCGCCCGACAGCGTCGTGTAGCCGCCCGAGCTGCCGACCGTGCCCCACTGCGAGCCGTAGAACACGAGGTAGACCTTTTCGGCGCCGGTGGTGACGCCGATTCCGTCGATGCCGCCGCCGAACCTGAGGTTCACCGACCGCCTGGCCGGGCGGATGGCTGGGTGAGCCGCCGCGTACGCGCGCATCCGGGCGGCGGCCCCGGCGGTCGGCACGACGCCGTGCCGGTAGGCGTGACCGGCAGCGGGTGAGTACGGGTTCACGGCGGCGGCGCCGGCCCCGGTCGGCCGGGCCGACGCGGCCGAGGCGCCCGACGCGCCCGCCAGCGCGGCGGCGACCGCGGCGAGTGACGCGAATAAGACGAGGCCGGCGCGGATTGCGCGCCGAGGGGCAGGGATGAGGGGTGTCATCGGTGTTCCTCCAGTGAGCCGAGCGATCGGGCATCACCAGCGCCACGGGTGTTGACGAGCCGGATCCGTAACGGCTGCCGCGCGGTGACACCCAGGGGTCACGTCACCACGATTGGTGGTGGCATGATCCGGACCCTAAGCCCGAAGGTACGAATCAGTCAATATATGGATACAAAGGGTTACGTGCTGTTCGGTGGCCGATGGTGCGGGTCAGCCTGGCCGACTGACTCCTCAAGATCGATGGCCGGCAGGGCCCCGGATCTGGTGCCCTGCCGGCCATCGATCACCCCGAGTCGCGGCTGAACGCGTCGCACGATGGGCGGCGCATCGGGGGTTAGTGGCCGCGCTCGTGCATGATTAGCAGGGCGTAGGCGGCCATGGTCGCGTCGTCGGTGATGACGCCGTCAGCGACCATCCGCTCGAACGTGTCCCTGTCGACCCAGGCCTGGCGCATGTCCTGTTCCTCGTGCTCGCGCTCGGCCCGGCCGTGGCTGAGGTCGGTGGCGAGATAGACGTTGCAGCCCTGCCTGCTCATGCCGTGCGAGCAGTGCAGGAAGCCGAGATGGGTGAGCGCACCCGCGCGCAGGCCGGTCTCCTCCGCGAGCTCGCGGCGCGCCAGGCGCTCCGGATCGGCCTGCGCGCGGCCAGGCACCGTGCCCTGGGGGAAACTCCAGGTGCGCCGCCCGATCGGGTAACGGTACTCCTCGACCAGGTGGAATCCGCCGTCCTCGGCGGGCACGACGAGCGCGAAGTCCGGCTTGTCGATCACGCCGAAGATGCCGCGCGACCCGTCCGGCCGTTCGATCTCGTCCTCGCGGACGATCATCCACGGGTTCTCGTAGACCACCCGCGACGACAACCGCCTGATCGCGGGGCCGCCGGATCCGTCGTGGCTCACCCCGGCCGCCTCATGCCCCGGTGGGACGACCCCGCATCAATGGACTCCGCATCCGCGGAGCCGTTATGGAAAGTTTTGCGATATGCCTGCGGTGACACACCCGCGACCCTGGCGAAGTGACGCCGCATCCCCGACGCGACGCCGAAGCCGCACTTGCGCGCTATCTCCTCGACCGGCTCCGACGTGCTCTCGAGCAATTGCTGCGCCATGCGGATCCGTTCGTGCAGCAGCCATTGCAGCGGGCTCGTGCCCGTCGCCGCGTGCAGGTGGCGGGTGAACGTGCGCGGGCTGACTCCGGCCTGGCGGGCGAGATCGGCGACCTCGATGGGCCGGCCGAGGCGCGCGCGGGCCCAGTCGAGCACCGCGCCAAGGCCCGGTTCGTCGCCGCAGGTCACCGGCTGGTCGACGTACTGCGCCTGCCCGCCGTCGCGGTGCGGCGGGACGACGATGCGGCGGGCGAGCGCGTTGGCCACGCGCGTGCCGTGGTCCTTGCGGACGAGATGCAGGCACAGGTCGATCCCGGCGGCGGAACCCGCGGAGGTCAGGATGTCCCCCTCGTCGGCGTAGAGCACGCTCGGGTCGACCAGGACCCGCGGGTAACGCCGGGCGAGCTCCGCCGCGTGCATCCAGTGCGTCGTGGCGCGGCGGCCGTCGAGCAGGCCCGCCTCGGCCAGGACGAAGGCGCCCGTGCAGATGGAGGCGATGCGCGCGCCACGCGCGTGCGCCTCGCGCAGCGCGCGAAGCAGCGGCTCAGGAACGCCCGGCGGCACGTTCGCGCCGGCCGGGACGATCACCGTGTCCGCGCCGACCGCGGCGTCGAGGCCGTGCGGTGCGGGCACCGACAGGCCGGGTGAGATCGGCACCGGCCCGGGCCGGGCGGCGCACAGCACCATCCGGTACCAGGGCGAGACGAGTTCGGGGCGATCGACCCCGAAGACCTCGCACGCGGGGGCCAACTCGAATACCTCGACATCGTCCCAGACGACGATCGCAACCGTGTGCATGGCTGGAATTTAGCGCATGATGTCGTTCCAGTCACTTTCGCTACCTCCGCACATGCCGAAGGCTGGTGTCATGCGACGACGCACCGCGGGACCACATGTCCGGTTCCTGCCAGCAATCCGCCGTCGCGGCCCGCAGGCTTGACTGCCGTGAGCGATATCAAGCTGGTCGACGTCCAGCGGTCCACCGGAACCCCACGACCTGGCACGCCTCGCGCCGCGACGAGCAGAGCGCTCGGCTGGGCCGCGCTGATCGCCGTCTGGTTCCTGTGGGGCTCGACCTACGACGCGATCAGGATCGGTGTGCGGGACATGCCGCCGCTGATCTTCGCGGGGACCCGCTACCTGATCGCCGCCGCGATCTTGTTCCCGATCGCGGTGCGCGGCCAGCAGCCGGGCGAGCGGCGGTTCACCCGCGCTAACTGGCGGGGCGCCGCGGTCGTCGGGGCGCTCATGCTGTTCGGCGGCAACGGCCTGGTGTCGGTCGGCGAGCAACGGCTGGGGGCCGGGATCGCGGCGCTGCTCGTGGCCACGGTGCCGCTGTGGCTCGTCGTGTTCGACGCGGTCGGCCGCCGCGCGATGATCCGGCCGATGGTCGCGGCGGGGCTGGCGCTCGGGCTGGCCGGTGTGGCCATGCTCGTCCACCCGACCGCGGCGCAGCGGCTGAACCCGCTCGACGTCGCGATCGTGCTCACCGCGTCGGTTTCGTGGGCGGCCGGATCGCTGTACAGCAAAAAAGCGCCGCAGCCGCGGCAGGCGTTTCTCGGCACCGCCATGCAGATGTTCGCGGGCGGCCTGGTCCTGCTCGGCGCCGCCACCGTCAGCGGCGAGTGGGCCCGGCTTGACGCCGGCCGGCTGTCGTGGGCCACCGTGGCAGCGCTCGGCTGGCTTGCCGTCCCCGGATCCATCGTGGCACTGACCGCGTACATCTACGCTCTGCGGGCGCTGCCCACGTCGACCACCTCGACCTACGCGTACGTGAACCCGATCATTGCGGTGCTGATCGGCTGGCCGCTGCTCGGCGAGCGCCCCACCGTGCAGACCATCGCCGCCGGAGCGATCATCGTCGCCGCGGTCGCGCTCATCCTCCGGTCAAGCGCGCGCACCGGGACGTCAAGCGCGCGCACCGGAGGAGCAGGCGCGCGCACCGGGGCGGCGGCGGGCGGCGTCACCCACGATGGGTGACGCGCGGCGGCCGCCGAATGCGGCATCGTGGTGTCGTGGTAGAGACCAAAGCGCAAACGAGGCGTGCACGGCAAGCGACGGGCCAGCCCGCGAAACGATCCGGGCCTGACGCCGCGCCGGGGCCGGTCCAGCGATCACGGCTCGACGCGGCACCCGCGCACCTGACACCGGCGGAGCGAGCCGCCCGCGGCAAGGCGGCGCGCGCCAGCGTGCCCCGCGAGGCGCACGCGGTGTTCGACCCGCCCGCGAACCGCCCGGACCCGGTCAGCCTGCTGGAACAGCAGGCGGTGTCGCGGCTGCCCGAGCTGGTTCCCGTCCGGTACGGGCGGATGCTCGTGTCACCGTTCACGTACTACCGCGGCGCCGCCCTGCCCATGGCGAGCGATCTGGCCACGACCCCGGTGTCGGGCCTGACCGTGCAGGCGTGCGGTGACGCCCACCTGGCCAACTTCGGCGTCTACGCCTCACCCGAACGCAGGCTGGTGTTCGACGTCAACGACTTCGACGAGACACTCCCCGGGCCGTGGGAATGGGACGTCAAGCGGCTGGCGGCGAGCCTCGAGGTGGCGGCGCGGGGCAACGGCTTCTCCGCCAAGCAGCGCCGCGAGATCCTGATGGCTTCCGTCGCCCGCTACCGGACGGCGATGCGGGGCTTCGCCGGGATGCGCGAACTCGACGTCTGGTACGCGCACGCGGAACTTGACGAGATGCAGGCGCAGTTCGGGTCCATGCTCGACACGCGGCAGCGCAAGGTCGTCGCCAAGGGCATGGCCAAGGCCAGGACGCGCGACAGCCTGCAGGCGTTCGACAAGCTGTGCCACGTGGTCGACGGCCGGCCGCGCATCATCGCCGACCCGCCGCTGCTCGTGCCGATCGCCGACCTGCTGCCCGACCAGGCGGACGCGGCCGGTCTGGAGGAGCAGCTGGGCGAGCTCATCGGGAAGTACCAGCGCACGCTGGAAACGGATCGCCGCTACCTGTTCGCGCAGTTCCAGTTCGCGGACATGGCCAGAAAGGTCGTCGGGGTCGGCAGCGTGGGCACGCGGTGCTGGATCGTCCTCATGTTCGGCCGTGACGACTCCGATCCGCTGTTCCTCCAGGTCAAGGAGGCGGAGCGGTCCGTGCTCAGCGCGTTCGCCGGCGCCAGCAGGTACCCCAACCAGGGCCAGCGGGTCGTCGCGGGCCAGCGGCTCATGCAGGCGTCGAGCGACATCTTCCTCGGCTGGCAGCGGACTGAAGCCGGGCTCGACGGGCGGCAGCGGGACTTCTATGTCCGTCAGCTGCGCGACTGGAAGTTCTCAGTCGACGTCGACAGCATGATCCCTAACGGCCTGCGGCTGTATGGCGAGCTGTGCGGGTGGACGCTGGCGCGGGCGCACGCCCGGTCCGGCGACCGGATCGCCATCGCCGCCTACCTCGGCGGCGGTGACGCCTTCGACCGCGCGATCGCGGCGTTCTCCGGCGCCTACGCGGACCAGAACGAGCGCGACCACGCCGCGCTCGAAGCGGCCGCCGCGTCCGGGCGGATCAAGGCCGAGCGCGACATCTAAGGAGCCCTAACCGGGCAGCTCGCCGCCCTCCGCGGCCTCCTGCTCCTGCTTGTCCGGGATGCCCCGCACCAGCATAATGATCATCACGGCGATGGCGGCGCCGGCCACCGGGCCTGCGATGTAGACCCACCAGCCCGTGTAGTCGTGGCCGACGATGTCGGGCCCGAGCGTGCGGGCCGGGTTCATCGACGCGCCGCTGATCGGGCTGGCGAACAGGCCGAGCAGCGCGACCGTCGAGCCGACGGCGATGGCGGCGTTGTGGCCGATGCTCCGGTGCCCCGTCGCCGTGTTGAGGATGATGCTCACCAGCATTGCCGTGAGAACCATCTCCATCACGAATGACCGCCAGTCGCCGCCCGGCTTGGCGATGGGGTAGTTGCCGCCCTGGGTGACGTCGCCGAACATGAGCTGAAGGAAAAGCGCGGCCCCAATGGCGCCGGCCAGCTGTGCCACCAGGTACGGCAGCACCCACGGCAGCGGGAACACCCGGCGGCTCGCGAACGCGAAGGTGACGGCGGGGTTGATGTGCAGCCCGGACAGCGGGCCCCACGCATAGATCATGGCCATCACGGCCGCGCCGGGCGCGATCACCGCGGCCGCCCGGCTGATCGGGCCGCCGCCGGCGTAGTGGTTGATCACGCCAGCGCCCGCGGCCACGGTCACCAGGACGAACGTGCCGATGAACTCGATGATCACGCGGATCCACAGGGGCCGCTGCCTGAGCGTGTCCTCCTCGAACCGGATGAGGTAGCGGCGGCGCAGAGCGTCGGCGTGCTCCTGATCCATCTGGCCTGTGGCCTCAGCCATCGCACTGTCCCCCGTTCCGGCCTGGTACACGCTGAACTATGCGCGAGTGCGGCCCGCGGTGGATCACCCTTCCTGGGTGACGCGCCGCCAGCGTGCCCGGACTGACAGTTGACCCGGCACCCCATGACCCGGCATCCCGTTACCCCGCATCCCATGACACGGCTTCCCAGCGTGACCGGCATCCAAGCGCAAGGCCCACGACATGCACCTATCTGCCGCTGCGTCCACGCGGTGGTACCGCCGGCGCAAGGCCAGGAGGATGATTTCGCTGGCACCGGGGGTAGGTGCCAATGAGCAGCGACAGCCAGCGACGCAACGACATTCAGGGGAACAGCGATGAGCGCGGAACGTGAGCGGGTGACCGGGTTCGGGCGGCTCGAGGACGGGTTGCGGCAGGCCAGTGACTGGTATCTGTGGGGACCGTACGTGAGCGAGCGCCAGTGGGGCACGGTCCGGGAGGACTACAGCCCGGACGGCGAGGCCTGGGACTATCTGCCGCACGACCACGCGCGGTCGCGCGCCTACCGGTGGGGCGAGGACGGCCTGGCCGGTTTCTGCGACGTCGAGCAGCGGCTGTGCCTCGGGCTCGCGCTGTGGAACGGCCGCGACCCGATTCTCAAGGAGCGCGCCTTCGGGCTGACCGGGGCCGAGGCGAACCACGGTGAGGACGTGAAGGAGTACTGGTGGTACCTTGACGCGATCCCGAGCCACGCCTGGAACCGCTGGCGCTACCACTACCCGCAGGTAGCGTTCCCCTACGAGGATCTCCGGGCGGAAAATGGCAGGCGCGGCAAGCATGATCCCGAGTACGAGCTGCTCGACACCGGCGCGTTCGACGGTGACCGCTACTGGATCACCGAGGTCCACTACGCCAAGGCGGACCCGACCGACCTGCTGATGACCGTCGAGGTCACGAACGCGGGCCCGGAGGCCGACACCCTGCACGTGCTGCCGACCGCGTGGTTCCGCAACACGTGGTCGTGGGACGCCGATGCCCCCAAACCGGTACTTGCGGGCGCCGGTGGTTCGGCGATCACGATCGCGCACCCGTTCCTCGGCTCGCTCGAACTGCTCGCGGGCGGTGCCCCGGACGGCGCCGCGCCGGTGCCGTTGTTCTGCGAGAACGAGACGAACACGGCGCGGCTGTTCGGCGTGGCACCGACGACGCCGTACCCGAAGGACGGGATCAACGATCATGTGATCAGCGGCGCGGCCACGGTCAACCCCGACGAGCGCGGCACCAAGTGCGCGTTCTGGTACCGGCTGACCGTCCCGCCGGGCGAGACCGTGCGGTTGCGGTTGCGGCTGCGCCCGGCCGCGGGCTCTTCGGGTGGCTCTTCCGGCCCTTCCGGAGGCCGGCCGGGCACCGCGGCCGCGCTCGGGAGCGATTTCGACCGCGTCGTCAGCCTGCGTAAGGCCGAGGCCGACGCCTTCTACGCCGGGCTGACACCCGACGCGGCCGGCCCCGGCGAGGCGATGGTGATGCGGCAGGCGTTCGCCGGGATGCTGTGGTGCAAGCAGCTGTACAACTACGACGTCAGCCGGTGGCTGGACGGCGACCCGACCCAGCCACCGCCGCCCGCCTCCCGCCTCGGCGGCCGCAACGCCAAGTGGCGGAACTTCGACGCCTTCGACATCGTGTCCATGCCCGACAAGTGGGAGTACCCGTGGTTCGCCGCCTGGGACCTCGCCTTCCACTGCGTGACGCTGGCCCACGTCGACCCGGCGTTCGCGAAGTACCAGCTGATCTTGTTGTGCCGCGAGTGGTTCCAGCACCCCAACGGGGCGCTGCCCGCCTACGAGTGGGACTTCGGCGACGTCAACCCGCCCGTGCAGGCGTGGGCCGCGCTGGAGGTGTTCGCCATCGACGGCGGCCGCGACCTGGACTTTTTGAGCCGGGTCTTCGACAAGCTGCTCGTCAACTTCACCTGGTGGGTCAACCTGGAGGACGCGGGCGGCAACAACCTGTTCGAGGGCGGCTTCCTCGGGCTGGACAACATCGGCCCGATCGACCGGTCGCACCTGCCCGTCGGCGGGGTCCTCGAGCAGTCCGACGCCACCGGCTGGATGGCCTTCTACGCGATCGCCATGGCGAGTATCGCCGCCGTCCTGCAGCGCAGCGGCCGGCGCCCAGCGATCGATCTCGTCCTGAAGTTCCTCGAGCACTTCGCGGCCATCACCGATGCCATGGACGGCCAGGGCCTGTGGGACGACGCCGACGGGCTGTACTACGACCGGCTGCTCACCCCGGACGGGACCGCGGTGCCGGTCAAGGTCCGCTCGATGGTCGGCGTCATCCCCATGCTCACGGCCGTGGTCATCGACGAGGGCATGCTCACGCGATCGCTGGTGGTCGGCAAGCAGTTCGCCGGCTTCCTCGACCGGCACGGTCTGGGCGACCGCGAGAAGCTCGGCGAACTCGGCCTGATGCGCGGTGAGCCCGGCGAGCAGCGGCTGCTGCTGTCCGTGGTCGGCATCGACCGCCTCGAGAAGATATTCGCCAAGCTGTTCGACACCAGCGAGTTCCTCTCCCCGTACGGGCTGCGCGCCCTGTCTGCCTACCATCGCGACCATCCGTACGAGCTCGACGTCGAGGGCATCAAGGCCACGATCGACTACGAGCCCGCCGAGTCGACCACCGCCATGTTCGGCGGGAACTCCAACTGGCGCGGGCCGGTGTGGTTCCCGCTCAACTACCTTGTCGTCAGCGTGCTCGAGCGCTACTACCGCTTCTTCGGCGACGAGCTGACGATCGAGTACCCGGCGGGCTCGGGATACAAGGTGCCGCTCGACGTGATCGCCCTGGACCTGCAGGACCGGCTCATCTCGATCTTCACCGTCGGCCCGGACGGGCGGCGGCCCTGCTTCGGCGGCGTCGACCGGCTGCAGCACGACCCGGCCTGGAAGAACAATCTCGTCTTCAACGAGTACTTCCACGGCGACAACGCCGCCGGGCTCGGCGCTTCGCACCAGACGGGCTGGACCGGGCTGGTCGCGGACCTTATCCGCCGCCGCCACGGCGCGGTCAGTTCGGTCGGCGACGTGCTGCGCGCCATCGGCAAGGAGGTCACGCCGTGACCGTCACCAGTGATGTGCGGACCGGCCAAGCGCTCCCGGGAAACCAGTTCCCGCTCGGCGCGACCGTGCGGGACGGCGGGACGAACTTCGCCGTCGCCGCCACGGCCGCCGACGCCATGCTGGTGTGCCTGTTCGACGGCGACGGCGCGGTGACCCAGGTCCCGCTGCGGGACTACGACGACGGCGTGTGGCACGGTTTCGTACCAGGCGTGGGCGCTGGGCAGGCGTACGGGTACCGCGCCGCAGGCCGTTATGATCCGGGTTCGGGTTTGCGCTTCAACGCGGCGAAGCTGCTGCTCGACCCCTACGCCCGCGCGGTCGCCGGCGCGGTGACCTTCGGGCCCGAGGTGCTCGGCTACGCGGCCGGCAGCCCGGACGCGCCGAGCACGCTCGACTCGGCCGCGCACGTGCCGCGCAGCCTCGTCGTCGACGACGGATACACGTGGAGCGGCCGGTCGCGGCCCGCGTACCGCTACGCGGACACGGTGATCTACGAGGTGCACGTCAAGGGCTTCACGATGCGGCACCCGGGGGTGCCGCCCGAGCTGCGCGGTACCTACGCCGGGCTCGGGCACGCGGCGGCGACCGCCCATCTGCTCGATCTTGGGGTGACCACTGTCGAACTGCTGCCGGTGCACGAGAGCGTGCCCGAGGACTTCCTGCGCCAGCGCGGGCTGACGAACTACTGGGGTTACAACACCATCGGGTACTTCGCGCCGCATCAGGGATATTCGGCCGCGGTCAGGGGCGGGCACCCCGGCGGCCAGGTCGCCGAGTTCAAGGCCATGGTCGACGCGTTGCACGGCGCCGGGCTCGAGGTGCTGCTCGACGTCGTCTTCAACCACACGGCCGAAGGCAACCAGCTCGGCCCGACGCTGTGTTACCGCGGCCTGGACAATCCCGGCTACTACCGGCTCGATCCCGAGGATCAGCGGTACTACGTCGACACCACGGGGACGGGCAACTCGCTCAACGTCGGTGACGCGGTGACACTGCAGCTGATCATGGATTCGCTGCGCTACTGGCTGACCGAGATGCGGGTCGACGGGTTCCGCTTCGACCTCGCGCCGACGCTGGCGCGCCAGGAGGGCGCGTTCGACCAGCGGTCGGCGTTCCTCGACCTGGTCTCGCAGGATCCGGTGGTGTCGCGCGCGAAGCTGGTCGCGGAACCGTGGGACGTCGGCCAGATGGACAGTTACGAGCTCGGCGGGTTCCCATCGCTGTGGCGCGAGTGGAACGGCAAGTACCGCGACACCATGCGCGACTTCTGGCGCAGCCACCCGGCCTGCCTCGGCGACTTCGCGTCACGGTTCAGCGGATCGTCCGACATGTACGGCCGCGCGCGCCGCCGCCCGACCGCCTCGGTGAACCTGATCACCGTCCACGACGGTTTCACCCTCCGTGACCTTGTGTCCTATGACGACAAGCACAACGAGGCCAACGGCGAGTCCAACCACGACGGCACCGACGACAACCGGTCGTGGAACTGCGGCGTGGAGGGCCCGACGCAGGACGCCGACGTGCTGGCTCTGCGGGCGCGCCAGTCCCGTGCGATGCTGACCACCTTGCTGCTGTCCTTCGGGATCCCGATGATGCTGGGCGGCGACGAGATCGGCCGCACCCAGCAGGGCAACAACAACGCTTACTGCCAGGACAACGAGATCTCCTGGTTCGACTGGTCCGCGGCCGACGAGACGCTCCTCGCGTTCACCAGGGACCTGGTGGCGTTCCGCAAGGCCCACCCGGTGTTTCGCCGGCGGCGGTTCCTGGCCGGCGCTGATGCCTCCGAACTCGCCTGGTTCACGCCCGCGGGTACCCCGATGACCGCAGCCGACTGGTCCGACAGCGGCGCTCGCGCCGTGGCCATCTATCTCGACGGCTCCGACGCGCCCGACCGGGCCGCGGATGGCTCACCACTGATCGACGACGACTTCCTCGTCCTGGTCAACGCCTGGTGGGAACAGCTCGGCTTCACGATGCCCACCTGCCGGGCCGGACAAGGCTGGCAAGTGGAGATCGACAGCTACGATCCCACCCGGGCTGCGCGAGGCGGTATGGGGTCGGTGCCGACCGCGGGGCCCGGGCCAGGCGCCGGGGCCGGGCCAGGCGCCGGGGCCGGGCCAGGTGCCGGGGCCGGGCCAGGTGCCGGGGCCGGGCCAGGTGCCGGGTCCGGGGCGACCGCGAGGTCCGCGCCGACTCCGGGGGCCGGTGGCGGGGGCGTGCTTCGCGCGGGCGATCAGCTAATGGTTGATCCCCGGTCGATCGTCGTGCTGCGGGGCGCGCTGCGCACGACTGACGGCCCTGCCTGACCTCCCAGCCTCCCGGCCTGCCTGACCTCCCAGCCTCCCAGCCTCCCGGCCTGCCTGACCTCCCAGCCTCCCGGCCTGCCTGACCTCCCAGCCTCCCGGCCTGCCTGACCCTCCCACACTCAGTCCGGCCCCGGGGTACGCCGAGCCGCCTGTCCGGCAGCCGAACCTCACCAAGATCATCTCCTCTGATCCCCCCGGTCGAGCGTCCTGCTGCCGGGCGCGCTGCGCACGGCCGACGGCCCTGCCTGACCTCTGCCCGCCCTGGCCCCCACGCTCAGTACGGCCCGGGGTACGCCGAGCCGCCTGTCCGGCAGCGGAACATCATCAGGATCATTTCCTCTGATACCCCGGTCGAGCGTCCTGCTGCCGGTCGAGCGTCCTGCTGCCGGGCGCGCTGCGCACGGCCGACCGCCCTGCTTGACCTCCCTGCCTGCCCTGACCTCCCTGCCTGCCCTGACCTCCCTGCCTGCCCTGACCTCCCTGCGCTCAGTCCGGCCCGGGTACGCCGAGCCGCCTATGCGGCAGCGGAACCTCATCAAGATCATCTCCTTCCTACTCATCTCCTCACACTCTCCGAACCATCAAGAGACGTCCTCCTCCGGCCATTTGACCGCGGGACGCGGGCACGTGCGGCCCCCGGCCGGGATGCGGACGATCTAACTGACATGCCCGAAGCGGCAATGTTCGACCCGCCGGGGTGAGGCTTCGGCGTCAGACCAATTGGCGGCTCATGTCCCAAGGAGGTATCTACGTCGGCGGGCAATCCACTCCATTTTCACGCCTCGCTGCGTCCGCCGCAGGGCCCCAAGACTAATTGTGGATAACTCGCTCAGCCAGACGCATTGTCTGTGGATATGTCCACATCAACCCATATGAATCGCTATAATGTTCGTATCGCGCCACCGAACTGCCGAGGAGGTGAACCCCCGTGGCCGAGCTCACTTTTGCTGCTGAAGCTCACGCCATATCCGCCGCCATGGCCGACTGCTGCGTGACGGGCGCGGGGTGGCCGCGAGAAGGCAGGGACGAGGAGTCTTGGCAGCTGGCCGTGCTGGCCGAGCAGATTGGCGCGCTCGGTATTCCCGAACCACCGGCCGAGGACGAGTTACCTGGCCTCCCCCCCGATCCTGATGGTGATCAGCCCCCGGATACGGCGGACGACATCCCGGCAGCGCTGCTCATCGAAGCGGCGGCAGCGGAACGTGCGGCGGCAGCGCCGGAGGTGTTCCCAGCCGGATTGTGGCTGCGTGACGGCCGCGACCCGGACGCTGGGTTCGCCGGCACGGGCTTCGCCGCCGGCGGGGTGCTTGACACGCTGCGGCCGGGTGGGGTGCTGGCGGGGTTCGCCGAGGACACCTGGACGGGGGGCCTTGATGCAGCGTCCG
>Ga0209648_10000904_pt1 | contig 23617 bp, 19 predicted proteins | sample GraSoi2013_115cm_FD_185830 | JGI IMG/M metagenome (GOLD analysis project Ga0209648, IMG submission 185830) | Grasslands soil microbial communities from the Angelo Coastal Reserve, California, USA - Sample 9_17_2013_115cm (SPAdes) (version 2) | ecosystem: Environmental > Terrestrial > Soil >... | reverse complement strand
TCCCGACGGCAAGACCCACATCAAGGGACAGCTCACTCGCTCCGGCGTGCCGGAGACGTGGAAGGACGCCATACCGGTGTATGCACACATGGGCGACAAAACGATCCGCCTCGGGACCCTCGCTGCCACGCACGCCAGCGAACCGCTTGACGTCACCTTGCCTGGAAAGATCGACCGCGTCACCATCAACGATTACGAGGATCTGCTCGCGGATGTAAAACAGTAAGGAACTTCAAGCGGGACAAGCGCCGGCGCTTGCCTCCTTCGTCTTAGGAAGGGTTCCGCGTCGCGTGAGTTCATTCGTAGCGGCGCTTCGTGAAACAAAACCTACTTCGTTGCGCTCATCGGCGGCGGAGGCAAGAGCGGCAGCCGCTTGGCTTCTCCGCGCGCGCCGCGCACTTCCAACTCTTCGAACAGCAGAGACGGTGCAACCATCGAGGCCGGCAAGCCGCTTTGGCTTTGTGCAGAGCCGAACGCCCCGAGTGCCGTGCCGGCAAATCCGTTCATCTGGCTTTGCATGTAGTTGTAAACGAAGCTATCGTTTCCGATTCCGGCGAGGTTCCGCAGCGCGCGCGAGTTCAATCCGATGATGCGCGAGCCGCGGATCATCTCTTCCCGGCCGGTTTCAGGATACACGCGGTAAACGACCAATGGCAGGCGGTCGCCCGTCCCGGCGCCGCCGCCGTAGCTGGCCAGAAGTTCGGAGAAATCTTCTTGGTGCAGCAGGCTCAGCGCGGGATTGTCCATTTCGCGCACGACCAGGCAATAGGCCAGTTTTTCCGCGCGGCAGGTGTCCAAAAATTTCTTCTTCAACTCCCCCGCGGAAAGAGTTTCCGCCGAAGAAAAGAACAGATTACTCATTGTCGGCTTGGCCTCGTTTAAGAACGCCGCGCGACCGTGTCCGTTGGACTGATCGGAGTCCGGCCCGGGCCTGCGCGACATCAGCTCGCCCTTCAGGTTGCCGTTCTCCACCAGCGTGACTCTCTGAGCGCGCACGCCTTCGTTGTCCACGGCGTAGCCGCCGATCAATGGCGTGCCGCTGAAATCCTTTGCGCCGGGATCATCCACCACCGACGCCCCCGCCGGCAAAACACGCGCGCCAAGCCGCGACACCCAGTCGCTCTTTCCCCCCAAACCACTGAGGAGTTGTTCCATCACCGGGCTGAAGGAAATCGGAGGCCGCGCGCCATTCAACGCGGGTCCAAGAACCTGAGCCAGCATCGGCGCCGCAGCGCGCGCTTCAAAAAGGACGGGGCCGGTATAGTCCTGCGCAGGAGGAGCGGCTCGCAGCGCCATGAGTTCTGTGCCTGCAACGTTCAATCCTTTGCGCACCGTCTCCACGCCAGGCAAGTCCGCCGGGCGCGCCGCGTACGTGGCATAAAAATGGCCCAGCGGCACCCCATCGTCGGCCAGTGCATTCATTCCGCCTTCTATCGCTGCAAAATGACGATTCTGGCGGATTTCCGTTCCTTCGCTGGTCAGCAGATATTCGGTTGCATAGACGAGATAATACGTCACGCGCGATTCGTGAATCTCGGAAAACGCCCGCAACGCTGCCGACGTCTCGCGTGCTTCCTGGTCCCAGTTGCGGCTGGTCCAATCCGGCGTCTGCAGGGGTTCGACGAGCTGCACCGGCGCCGCTTTCGAGAAGTCATCGATGTCCGATTGCCGCGCCAGACTGCTGAGATACGCCTGCTTCCGCGAATAAGTCTCTACCGCCTCTTTGAAGGCCTGATCGGTCGCGATCCACAAGTCCTGGCGCAGTGAATCGTAATCGCGATCGATTCCCACGGAACCGGTCGGTCCGATGAAGCCGCGGAAGCCGTCGTCGCTTACAAAATTCGAGCTATCCAGCTTGTAGCCGCCGACGCGCGCTGCCACATCCATGAAGCGGTTCCGAATATGCGTGCTCGAGAACAACGTGCCGAATTCCGCGACGACTTCGCGCACGTCAAGATCGAGCAATCGATATTCGATGTAGTACGGCCGCACCGGCTGGTCGATGTTCGGAATTTTCAATTCCAGGCGCGTCTTCGCCCGGGCCATCTCATCGCGCATAGCCTGCAGCGTGTGGTCGTTATCCTGCGGCGCCTGCGCCCCTGCGGCCGCTCCGGACGCCATCGCAACCATGAGCAAAATCAGTCCTGCTATTCTCTCTGCGCGCCTCACTGCTGGCCTCCCGTCTTGATGACATCGTGCGCGGGCGGCGGCAGGATCGGCGGCCGGTCCGTCGAACTCTCTTTTTTCTGCACTTCCAGTTCCGAAGTCAAAATTGCGGGCGACGCGGCGGAAACCGGAACGGATCCCGATTCCGCGCCGCAGTAGCCGTTAAAAACCTCCGTCGTATCGCCCGTCGCGACAATCTTCGTCAGCGCGGCGAGAGGCGTGCCAACAATATCCACTCCCCGCACCAATTCGTCTGGCCGCCCGTCCGCATAAACCTTGTAGACCACCAGAGGCAGCACCTGGAACGCCTGCGGCTGCCCGCGTCCGGTGAACGTAAATCCGCCGGCGATGTCATCGATCAACAGCCCAAACGGCTTGCCCTGCGCTTTGATCAATTCAATCAGCTTGGCGCGGAGCTGCGCGTTGGTTACCGTCTTGCTGCTTTGCACGATCAAGTTGCCCTGCCGCGAAACCGGCGTTGCGCCGAGCTGCCGCCTGCCGTGGCCGTTCGAACGGGGAAACCCGACCAGCGGCGACCTCGACATCTCGAAATTCTTCAGCACGCCGTGATCCACCAGCGCCACGCGCTGTGCCGGCACGCCTTCATCATCGAACTGGTAGTAGCCCAACAGATCTTGCTTTCCGAGTTTTTTCATCGTCGTGTCGTCGGCGATGCTCAGAAAAGCCGGCAGGATCTGCTCCCCCACTTTCTTCGAAAATGTTTGTCCTTCGGTTACATCCTTTTGGCGGTGGCCTTCGGCGCGATGTCCGAAGACTTCGTGGAAAAACACCGCCGCGGCGCGCCCGGTCAGCAAAGCCGGCCCGACAATCGGATCGTTGATAGGCGCGGCGACCAGTCCCTCCAACTCCTTGCGCATCGTCGCTTCCGCTTCATAGACCGCTTTGTCGTCCGGCGCGTCCTTGGTATCGACCCAATCAAAATTGTAGTAGCGGTCAATGTCCATGCCGTCCGGCGCCTTGCCTTGGATGAACAGTTCCAGCCGGTAGCGAATCTGCCCGAATTGCAGTTGCGTCCCTTCGCTGGTCACCTGAAAGGCGTTTTGCGCTTGCGCCGAGAACGTCACGATGGAATTGATGATCGCCGGCGATTCGCGAAAGGCCTTGGTATAAGCGCGGACTCTCTCCTCCCATGGCTTGCGGTCCACGGCGATGGAAAGCTGCGGCCCGATAAACGTATGGGCCTCTTCCCGCGAAAAATCGGGTGCGCGCCCCTCCGCCGTATCTACTTTTATCTCCTTGCCCGTCTTGATCTTGATCAGCGCCTCGGAGGCGGCCCGGTACTGTTTGTCGGTCTCCAGCCAAATCGCCCGGCGCACCACTTCGGCGTCATCGTCGATCGGTACGGGCGTGCCCGGCCCGCCGCTGGCCATCTGCCGCTCGCCGACCTTGTGGGAACTGTCCAGCTCGTACTTTCCCGTTCGAACCGAAACCTCCAGCCAGCGGTTGCGCGCTTCATTGCTGTTGAGCAGCGCCCCGTTCGAACCGGACACGTCCGCGCGCTGTGTCTCCGTGAGTGTATAGCCCATGTAATAAGCCGGAGGATCCAGCGTGCTCAACGTCTTCATCGAGCGTTCCAGCTCGGCTTGCAGCGCCGCCAGCAGCGGCGAACGCTTCGCCTGCGTATCCGGAGGCGCCGCCAGCGCCAATGGCCCGAAGGCGGAAAGCAATGTCAGCGCGCAAAGGAAGGGAATCAAGCGACTACGAATCGATATATTCAAAGGATGCCTCACTCGGAATTACACGGGACCGCGAAACATCCAGTGTACGCCACCGCACAGCGGCGCACAAAGCGCGGCACGTTGGAGAGTCGCGGTTCGAACAACACTTCTTAGACGGTCTCACAGCGCAGAGCGTTGCACCGCCGCAAAAAACGCAAGGCCCCGGCGGATCGAATTGCCGGGGCCTAAGACAAGCGCAATTTCGCCGAGCTACCGCGGTTATCAGCCGCAGATGCTCGGTGGGCAGCCTTTCGGCGGCGCCGGCGCGCTCGTACCCCCTCCACGTGTCAGCGCGATGGGTAGTCCTACCGCCGCAACCCCAAGTACGATTCCAATTGTCCACCAGGTGCCAAGGTGCGGACCAACCCCCTGCACACCTAACTGCCCCGCGTCGGTATCCTTGCTCGTGGCCACCAGCAGGTCGAGCGTCGCCTGGGTCGGCGGCAGGGGGCCCGAATTGTCTCCGCTGCGCACGCTGGTCATCTGCCCTGCCTTGACGAGCACGCAAGCTCCGGCCAGGTTGCAGACTTTCACCAGTCCTTCAAATACGATCACATTCATCGTGCTGTTCGCATATTCCACAAAAAAGTCGGTTCCCACCACGCCTGCGACGCCTGCCGGTGTGCGCACTTCGAATTTCCCGTCCGGCTTGGCGATTTTCTGCGCCTGCGTCCGGAGCTTGCCGTAGGTCAACTCCAGTTCCGTCTGCTGCGTTCCCGCGTCGTGCTTGACCACCTTCATGGACGATTCCGAACCCACATTCAGCACCGAACCGTCGTCCAGCGCGATGCGTGCGCGCGCATTTACCTGGGTATATACCAGATCTTGCCAATCGACGGCGGTCTTCGCCGACGCGGTGATGGATTTTCCGCTGCGAGCTATGTTCACTGCTGGAATCACGCGGGACACTTCACCGGCGCGCTGTCCCGCCGATTGGGGCGCAGCCGAAATATCCGCTGGGATTGAGATTAGAAACGAAAGCAATATAGCCGGCCCGAAGGCATACGGGGACTTCGTCTTCATCGAGGACTCTCCTGATTTTACAATCTATATCTATCGTATGGAGTCCGCCTGACCTGTCAACGCCAAACGGAGAGCCTTTGATTACTCTCTACATGCCCTTGTGAGCACACGCCGCCGGCATTACTCAGCTGCAAAGATGAAACAGTGCGGCAGCCATATCGTCATGCTGTTCCTGGCCGCGGGCAAAACTCTCCACGGCGGCGAAGATCCGGCCCAGGAACTCGGCGGGCGAAGTAATCCGCTTGGCCTCGCATAGCTCTTGCAGCCGTTCGATTCCAAACTGTTCTCCCTTCCGGTCAAATGCGTCCGTAATCCCATCTGTGCAGAAGAGCACCGAATCGCCCGGTTGCAATCGCAGCGTCAGCGTTTCGTAGCTCGTCGCGACGAAGAGGCCAGGGGGCATGCCGGAGAGTTCCATGCTGCGGCAGCCGTTTGCGCCAAGGTGAAAGGGCCCCGGCATGCCGGCGCTGGCGACTTGCAGGTCGTGGCTGCACGGATCGAAGACCGCATACTGAATCGCTGTGTGCCGGCGGGGCATGCCGCGAATCATCAGCCTTCGGTTCAAAGTCGCGAGGACCTCGTGCGGTGCAGTGCCCGTCTTGTGTACGCCGCGCAATGTCCCTACCGCCAGCGCCGCATACAGCGCGGCCGGCAGCCCCTTGCCGGAAACGTCGCCCAGGTACAAACCAATTTTTCCGTCCGTCAGTTTGAAGTAATCCAGGAAATCGCCACCCACCGCGGCGATGGGCTGGAATTCGTGCGAGATCATCACCGCGCCGGCGCGCAGCGATTCCGCGGGCAGCATCATGCTCTGGATCGCGCGAGCTTCTTCGAGCTCTTCTTCTCTCAGTTTTTCGAGGGCATGCAGTTCGAGCGGCGGCGCAGTCGTATGCATTCGTCTGTCCGAAGGGGGAGCGTTACACCGGAGAGGGAAAATCGGCGGTAAGCAGGAGTCTAACAGAGCGGCTGCAATTCAGGGCGAAAATGGGAGACGTTATTTCCTAACGCACCTCGTCGTGCGCTTCTCTTGCGGCAGGCCACGGCCAGGCACACACTTCTTTCATGCGCTCTCTCGTCGGCGTTCTGATTGGTGCTGCTCTTCTCTTTGTCGTCTATCACTTCTATTTGAAGAGAATGCCGGCAACGGATGAAGGTACCGCTCCAACGCAGGCCATCAGCCTGACGGGCGTTCGAAGCGACCTCCTGCAGATCGCCCAGGCGGAACGCGGCTACATCGCCACGAACGGCCATTGCGCTTCTCTCGACGAACTCATCTCCTCCAATTCTCTTTCCATGACCCGCACCGAACGCGACGGCTATTCCTACACGGTCGAATGTTCCGGCGGTGAATTCACCGCCGCAGCGCGCCACCTGCCCGCGCCGGCCGGCTCCCCCATTCGCTATCCCAACCTCGCCATCGACGCCACCATGCAGGTCCACGAAATCAACTGACCACCTGACGAGCGCGGTCATCTCAGGCGCTCAGAGCGCTTCGAGGGAGTTCCTCCTAAATCCCGGGAACTTTTTCTGCCGGTTCCGCGTACCTTTTAGTGAAAGCGGTTCCCCCAATAAAATGCGCCTTACCGGCGCCTAAGAGAGAGAAGGAGCACACCATGGGCGGAGAATTGATTGGATTAGTGGCCGTGACTCTGGGGATGGGAGTCCCCCTCGGCGCGCTGTATACCTATTACCGGGTCCGCAAGCTGCGCAGCGAAGAGCGGCTCGCGGCGATTGCCCGCGGCGTCGACATTCCGATGGAGCCTGAATTGAACCAGGCGGCGCGCTCCCGCCGCTCCGGCATCCTGCTGGTCAGCGGAGCCATCGGCTACATCGCTACCTTCGGATTGATTGCCAGCATCCAGGCGGATCGCGACATCTGGACGGTTGCAGCGTTCGGCATCATTCCTCTCGCTGTCGGCATCGGCTATTTTCTGGATTGGTCGTTCATCCGCCGCGACGCCCGCGCGTGAGAAAACTGAAATTCTACTGCTGTTCAACAGAAAAACGCGGATCGGTCCTTACATTTCTCGTGGTTGGCCGGTCCGCATTTCATTTGATTTCGAGCGGTGTGAACGTGTCACCCTTCTTCACCGCCAGCCGGATGGGCCGCGGCGGCCCCTTTTTCGGAACCGTTACCTCGACCCATAATTCTTCACCTGCCTTGCGCCACGAAGGATCGACGGCGTGCTCCGGCAAAAAGAAATCCACTGGCTCGCTGAGGACGGATACCACCTCTCCTGTGCGCGTCTTCCACCGCGTCACGCGCAATCCTGTTGGCGCGGGAGCGGGACTCGCTACGAGGTGGCCATTCTCTCCGTGCAAATAAATATCCCTCTGCTCACTCCAGGAATTGAATTGATTGCTTTTTGGCGGTTCGGAATTTCCGTAGACGCGATCCGCATCGACGCGCAACTGCACGCTCAAATACCTGCCCCGAATCGGCAGATCGGGATCGTACGCCGCCGTCCGCGCCCAAACGCGGGGAAAGCGCGTGCGATCGATTGTGTATTTCGCCGCCAGGCTGGCGACAATCGCCAACTGCAGCGCCGCCAGGATGATTCCCTTTCGAGATGCACTCATTGCGTTCCTCCCGCGACTCGCGCCACCAATCCCCGCCGCGCTCGCTCCAGCGCCCATCCACCGAACAAGAACAATACCCCCAGCCCAATCAGGCTCGCCGAGCGTCCCAGCTTATCCATGACGTCGGAGAAGTAGAAAATGATGATCGTGAGGGCAAAGCCCGCCACTCCCAGGTTGATGCGCTCGCGCCGCCGCTCCAGCAATCCCCAGCCCACCATTCCGAGCGCTCCGACTCCGGCCCAAAAATACGGGCCGAGCGAATTCCACGCAAATACAGACAAGTTTCCACCGGTATCCTCATGCGTGGCGCGGAATGTTCCAATCACCAGAACCCAGACCGCTGCCAATGCGTTGGTCCAGGCCGCACTCTTGCGCAGTACAAATGCCAGCACCAGCGGCGCGCAGATGGCGATCGCCCAACCGGCGATGCGCAGCGTAGGTGAAATGCCCGGCCAATTCTGCCAACCCCACCATCCCCAGTTTTCGCGCCCTTCGGTAAAAGCAAATACGCCGAGGGGCAGCAGGGCGATACCGCCAATCCACGCCAGCGCCCGCCTCGCCGGAGAATCTGCTCCGCTCGTTCTTGCGCTTAAATATGTAATCGCGATCAGCAGCAGTCCTTCGGTGAGCAACCGGTTGCTGACGGCAAAACCCTCGGTACGCACTTGCCATTCCCCGGCCAGCCACGCGGGTACGAGCAGTGCCAACAGCGCTGCCTGAGTCCAATGCCGCAAAATAAGCCAGCCAGCAAGCGCGCCGATAGCCCACATCAGAATCCCGCTCGGCCAGTGCTCCTGCAAATTGAAAATTTGCGCCGTCAGGAAAATTCCGGCTCCAACGCAAATCGTTCCGATGGCGTAGAACGTCGTTGACAGGGCAGGGAACCGTTCCTCTGTGAGGGCCCCGGCGATTGGAAACACTGCTACTAGGAAGAGGACCAGCGTGAAGCGCCAGGCCGGCGAGAGTTCGTCCCAATGCGCGGCCACAAATAACAAGACACCGGCGCAGAGCAAAACTCCGCCGAGAGCCACCGCCAGCAGTACCGGCCAGCGCAGGCGCTCGCTCGATCCTTGCGATTCTTCAAACGTTCGAATGCGCGCGGCCGTGCTTGCGTCCACAACTCCGGCGGAAATCCACCGCTCGAGCTGTCTATCCAGGGGATTAGCCACGTGAAGCCCTCCTCTTTACGGATATTGCTTACGTGCGTTACAGCGAGCCTGACCCGTGCCTGATATTCTGCCAAGAAGCGCCAGCTTTGCCGCGGTTTACACATTCATGGTGTGCGCTTCTGGTCCACGACTAGTACGCCGGCTTCGGCGTAATTCGTCGATGGAACATCGTGAAACGATACATGAATATTTTCGCGTTTGGCCTTGCCATCTTCGATCAGCACATTTGTGACGCGCTCCGCAATTTTCCGCTTTTGCTCCGGCGTCCGGCCCTCCACCCAGGTAATTTGCACGTGCGGCATGTTCCCTCCTCGTTTGAACGAGCGACTCCTGATATCTTGCATGCAAAACTCAGGCATTCTATCCGGCGAAGCGGTTCCCGCAAAGCCCGCCGCGTCCCTGTGCTAGAATTGCCTATCCATGCATCCCGCTATCCCTCACCTGATTGAGCTGCAGCGCGTTGATCACCAGATCGCTGTTTTGCGCGCGGAGCTGGACGGATTTCCAAAACGCATTCGCGAAGCGGAAGCAAAACTCGGTAGCGCCCGTGCCGACGTGGCCTCCACGAAAGAGGCCCACGCTCAGATCATCGCGGAACGCAAGAAGTTCGAATTCGACGCGCAGCAGTGGAAGGATCGCGCGCGCAAATACCGCGATCAAAGCGGCGCGGTGAAAACCAACGAAGCCTACAAAGCATTGCAACACGAAATCGCCAACGCCGAAGCCGAAGTGGCCAAAGCCGATGACCGCCAGCTCGAAGTAATGATGGCCGCGGAAGAAGTCGAACGCCGCGTGAAAATCGCGGAGGCCCGGCTGAAAGAAGCCGAGCAGGCCGTCGCTGCGGAACGAAAAGAAATTCAGGCGCAAGGGGCGGAGAAGAAAAATCAGCTCGAAGCCGCGTCCGCCGAGCGCGAAAAAATCATCGCTCCCGTGCCGGAAGATTTGCGCGAACTTTACGCACGCATTGCCAAGCGCCACAACGGCACGGCGATGGCCGAAGCCCGCGACGGGCAGTGCCGCGGTTGCGGCATGCGCGTCCTGCCGCATATTCTTCAGGAGCTGCGCACGGAAACCAACGAAGAAGTTTTCCGCTGTGAAAGCTGTGGCCTCATTCTTTACACTCTGGAACCAATTCCTGTCGCAAATTCTGCCGTTGGTTCCGCGAACACATCCTCCGCGGTCTCGACAAATTCCTGATGCCGCGCCGCCCTCCAACTCCTCATGGAAAAAGTCTCTTCGGCGACGCTCCCGCTGAGCCCAAGCCGGCTGCGGCGGCGTATCGCGCGAACATTGACGGCGGGTCGCGCGGCAATCCCGGGCCGGCATCTTACGGCGTAGTCATCCGCGATGGACGGGGCGAAATCGTCGCCAAGCTCAAGAAATACATCGGCCGAATGACTAACAACGTCGCCGAATACTACGGACTCATTGCCGCGCTGGACTATGCGGAATCGCACGGCATTCGCGCACTTCGCGTCGAGAGCGATTCCGAACTTCTCGTCAAGCAGATGCGCGGGCAGTACAAAGTGAAGAGTGAAGATTTGCGTCCGCTCTTCGAGCGCGCCAAGAAAATGTCGCAAGCGTTCGATTCCTTCCGCATCGAGCACGTCTACCGTGAGCAGAACCGCGAGGCCGATGCGCTCGCCAACGAAGCGCTTGATGAAACGGAAGGAAAGACTTCCGGCGCCCCTTCAGTAAAAAGGGCCGAAGCGGCTAGTGCGAAATCCGCAGCACCCGGTACAAAAACCGAAGCAGCAAGTTCTAAACCCGAGGCGCGAAAGATCCAGGCGCGTTTTCGAAGCGGAGTTCTTTATTTGCTGGAAGATGTCGAATTGCCCGACGGCATGGTCGTCGATGTTTCGATCCACCTGCGCCCAAAACCTCCGGCTTAGTTCCGGAGTGGGGCATATTTCTGCAACTTCTGAACTCATTTCAATACGTAACTCCGGTAAAGCGTGTCGCGCTGGGCGGGGATGAAGCCGGCGTCGGAGATGACGCGGCGGAGCTCGCCTTCGTTGGTGCGGTTTTTCACGCCGGCGGCGAAGACGACGTTTTCTTCAATGAGAATGCTGCCAACGTCGTCGGCGCCGAATTGCAAACCGACCTGGCAGACTTTGATTCCGGGCGTGAGCCAGCTTGACTGGATGTGGTCGATATTGTCGAGATACAGGCGGCTAACGGCCAGCGTTTTCAAGTAATCTACCGCAGTCGCTTCCTGGACTTTTTTTCCGAGGGCGGTATTTTCGGCGGCAAACATCCAGGGAATGAACGCGGTGAACCCGCCGGTATCTTCCTGAATCCGCCGCAGCCTTTCGAGATGGTTGACGCGATGGCGCAACTCTTCACCGCAGCCGAACATCATGGTCGCGGTGGTGCGCAATCCGAGCGAGTGGGCCACGCGGTGCATTTCTTCCCAGTCGTCACTGGTGCACTTCAGCCGCGCAATCTTGGCGCGGACTTCATCGTCGAGAATTTCCGCGCCGCCACCCGGAATGGATTGCAATCCTGCGTCCATCAAGCGTTGGATGGTTTCGCGAATGCTGATTTCGCTGACTTCCGCGATGCACAAAATTTCGGGCGCCGAAAAGCAGTGCAAATGCACTTGCGGATAGCGTGCCTTCAGGGAGCGCAGCAGGTTTTCGTAATAGCCGATCTGCAAGTCCGGGTGCAGCCCGCCCTGGAGCAAAATTCCGGTACCACCGAGTTCCAGCATTTCGTCGATTTTCTTGTAGATTTCCTCGAACGAGAGAATGTAACCGTCCTTCGCGCCGAGCGGACGATAGAACGCGCAGAAGGAGCAATACTCGGTGCAGAAATTCGTGTAGTTGATGTTGCGGTCGATCTGGTAGGTGACGACGCGGGGGTCGTTTTTCTTCAGGCGCATTTGGTGCGCGGACATGCCGAGGCCCACGAGGTCATCGGATTCGAGCAATTCCAGAGCTTGTTGTTTTGTCAGTGCCAAGATTATCCTTTGCAAAAAAGCTGCTGCAATTCTAACTTAATCCAGACCCGAAACCCGGGACGGAACGGGCGGGGCAAGCCCCGCCCCTACAACTTTACCGGCACGGCATTTAAACCAGCCCATTCGAGCGGTTTCGCTTGCGGGATCAGGCCCAGCTTTTCGGCGTGATCGAAGTACAACTCCAGACCACGGCGATTTTCTTCATCCAGCGAAAAATCAATGTTGTGCCGCAGGTACGATTCGAGCGTCCGCGCCGGCAATTCCAGTTCGCGCGCCGCATCGAAACAGATTTCCGGGATGCGCGACAAACCGAAATCGCGGGAGGCGAGGAAATCCGCAGCCACATCAGGAGTGGCGATGTCTCGCCTGGCCGCCCACACGGCCAGGACGGCGGGTAATCCCGTCAAACTCCGCCACTCGCCCACGACGTCATAGACGTAGAGAAATTCGGAGCTGGTAATCCCGAGCGTTACTGCCCGGCATACGGTTTGTCCTTCCGCGCCGGGCCAACTGTCCTTTTCGATTCCCACTGCGATACGCAAAGCCGGATCACCAATCAGCAACGCCGCGTCTGCCTGCTGCAACATAGCGCCCAAGTCCGGCGACGCCTGAGAGAACTCGGGGGCGATCTTCCACTTTTCCACGCACAGGATGCGCGTCAGCGTCTGCGTGCTGCGCGAACTGCCATCCAGCGCAAAGCTCTTCACCTGTTCGATGGGCTTCTTGGCAATGATCAGCAGGCTTCCCACCTGCTTCTTGGAGGCGATGGCCATATCCGGAAGGATCACCAGATCGTCGATGCGCTGGTATTCGATGGCGGGGATGATGGCGACGTCCGCGCTGCCGGTGCGCAACTGTTCGGCGCACTGGGAGGGCACGGTGAAGGACAAATCATATTTGCCGCGCAGCGGGCCGTTGGTGAAGCCCCAGACGAGCGGCGCGGTGTTCAAGTATTGAACGATGGAGATGCGAAGTTTCGTCACAGTTCGAGGGCTCACCTTTAAGTTCCAGTATAACAAAGGGGTTTTTCAGGGCGGCAAGCTTCTGTTGCGAGGAATCGTCCGGCGGATTTGGAGAGTTGGAAGGGATTGAAATTTTGGGTAAGGCGGTACCCCCCACCCCCTGTGTTTTTGTAAAGGCGTGACACGAAAGGGTTTAGAGGGTGGTGGTCGGCAAAAGCATTGAGAGCAAAGGAGTTAGCGGAATCAGGAGAGGAATCAACGCGAGTTGTGGATCGGTAGGCAGACGCCCTCCCCCCCCTGTTTTTGCAACGATATGATACGACAGAGTTTAGGAAGTGGGGGTCGGTAAACGATATGAGAGCAAAGGGCTTAGCGAAGCAGTAGGTGGAATCGACCTGAGTTTCGGTGGCGTTCGATAATGTCGAAGATTCGAGCGATTTCCCGGAAGTGTAGCAAGCAAAGAGTTTAGAGGGTGAAGGGCAACAATTAGGGGAGGGTGCTTTAACCGGGGGAACCGGTAGCGGGACCATCCCACGTGACATACCCATATTATAGCAATCCCGTTAATATTGTCAAGAAGTAAGTGGGGAGCCGGTCTCCTCTTGGGCCGATGTGGCCGGGAAGGCTTACTTGGTGGCGGGATCCGAGCCGCTGCTCACGGGCTCGGATTCACCGCGGAAGGGTAGCCTGAATTTCCTGGAGATCTCGGGCCAGAATTCGCGCAGCACGTCGAAACCCATGTCTTGAAGGATGCTGTAGCCCACGCTCTGCGCTGCTGGAGCGAAACCGCGTTCATTGTCCGGTTGATATGTATTGCTCAACACGACCGCACTCGCCGTCCCCAGCCATTCGGAAAAATTGAACATGCGCTTGCCATCGTCGCGGTGAGCCACGACGGAGTGCTCCATCGCATGGAGCAACCGCTTCCCCGCGTGGCCGTGGGCGAGGCGGTAGTAGCGCGGGTCCTCGGAAAATATCCAGGGATACGCAAAATCCTTAAAGAACCTGGAGGAGGCCTGATTGGCGAATTCGTCGCCGAAGCGCCTGCCATAGCCCTCGGCCCCCTGTCCATAGCTGGGGTCCGTGTCTGCGGAGTGGTCAATCGCCGCGCTGAAAGCGGTGCTGAGAAACGTCACCGGGTCAACTGAATCCTGGACGAACAGAACGAATTTATCTTTCAGGTTGAGAGTGCACAGCATCGCGCCAGGCTTGTAGTGCGGAGGATGCACCGCCTTGCGTTCCAACGGCCGTGCGAAGGTGCCCACAACCTTCTTCAACGGCCCGTCGTAGTCTTCCAGCCGCACCATAGGAGGCGGCTCAACGCACGGCGCTGCCACATTCTTCACCGCTTCTTCGTGCAAAGGCGCATCGGGCGGCGGCTGAGGAGGATCCGGCGAGCCCTGCGCGAAAACCGCGCCGCCAGCCAGTCCGGCCAGCGCCGCCAGGAAGGACATTCCGACCAACGCGCGAAAGCAAGTTCCGTGGCCCATGGGTCTCCTGAAGCGTATCATTTCTGCCCGCATGAACCCGACGAGCAAACTCACGGGGCTTCCGACCAGCCAATGGAGTGCCTTCCATGAGAAGGCCGGTAAAGGCACAAACGGAAAACTGACTCGCTACCAAGGCGTAAGTAGGAATTCAAATGATCTGCGGAATGGAGTGGTCAGCCTTCCTGCCGCTGAAACGCAAAAGAGAAGCACCGGCAAGTCTGGCCATACCGACAAGAGTTAGCCATCCTGATGTTTCTGTTGTAAAACCATTCGGCAACTTTGGAGGGATGGGAAATGTCGAAGCCTTGGCTCAATCTTTTGTTGATGACCGTTGCGCTCGCAGCGCCGCATGGCGCTTGGGGGCGGGCCGAAACGGCGCAAACTCTCACGATCGCGGAGAAGACTGCGGGGGCGCAGAAGCTGCCTGGTTATTTCAATCTTTATTGGGATGCGAAGCAGGGGAAGCTATGGCTCGAGATCGACAAGTGGGGCAGCGAATTTCTTTACCAGAGCGGGCTTCCGGCGGGCATCGGTTCGAACGACATCGGGCTGGACCGCGGCCAGCTTGGCGCGACGCGCGTCGTGCGCTTCGAACGCAGCGGCCCGAAAGTGCTGCTGATCCAGGAAAACCTCGAATACCGCGCGGTGAGCAACGACGCTGACGAACGCCGCGCGGTGCGCGACTCTTTCGCGGAGTCCGCGCTGTGGGGCTTCAAGGTGGAAGCCGAGGAAAAGGATCACGCGCTGGTGGACGCCACGGATTTTTTCCTGCGCGATGCCCACGGAGTTCCGGCGGCACTGCACCGGACGAAGCAGGGCGCTTATCACCTGGATGCGACGCGCTGCGCCATTTACCTTCCGCAAACGAAGAATTTTCCGCTGAATACCGAAGTGGAGGCCACCCTCACATTTGCGGGAGAGGAGCCGGGCCGGTGGGTTCGCGACGTGACGCCTTCTCCCGAATCGATCACCGTGCGGGAGCATCACTCGTTCGTGCAGCTTCCGGCGCCTGGGTACAAGCCGCGGGCGTACGATCCACGCTCGAGTTTTTTCGGCATTAGCTACATGGATTACGCGACGCCCATCAGCGAACCGATCGTGAAGCGCTTCATCGCGCGGCATCGGCTGGAGAAGAAAGATCCGCGGGCGGCGGTCAGCGAGCCCGTGCAGCCCATCGTGTACTACCTCGATCGCGGGGCGCCGGAACCGATTCGCTCCGCGCTGCTGGACGGCGCGCGGTGGTGGAATCAGGCGTTTGAGGCCGCGGGTTACAAGAATGCATTCCGCGTCGAGCTGATGCCCGAAGGCGCGGACTCGATGGACCTGCGCTACAACGTGATTCAGTGGGTGCATCGCGCGACGCGGGGTTGGTCATATGGCGCAGGGGTGATTGATCCGCGCACGGGCGAAATCATCAAGGGCCACGTGACGCTCGGGTCGTTGCGCGTGCGGCAGGATTTTCTGATCGCGGAAGGTCTCCTCGCGCCGTACGAAAAAGGCAAGGCGGGCTCTTCTAAAGCGCAAGAGATGGCGCTGGCGCGGCTGAGACAGCTCGCGGCGCATGAGGTCGGGCACACGCTGGGCCTGATGCACAATTATTCCGCGAGCACGGTCAACCGTTCTTCGGTGATGGATTATCCGCCGCCGTACGTGAAGCTCGCGGCAGACGGCACGCCGGACGTCTCCTCGGCTTACGCGACGGGAATCGGGGAGCGGGACAAGGTATCCGTCGCGTTTGGTTATCAGGATTATGCGCCGGGGACGAACGAAGAAGCGGCCCTGAACAAAATTCTTCTGGACGCGTACGGCCGAGGGCTGCGCTATCTGACAGACCAGGACGCGCGTCCGGCAGGCTCGTCCAGCAGCGTGGCCCATCTGTGGGATTCAGGCGCAAATGCCATCGACGAGCTAAATCGGCTGATGCAAGTTCGCGGGGCGGCGCTGAAGCGCTTCGGCCAGAACAATATCCGCGAAGGTGCGCCTTTGGCGACACTCGAAGACGTGCTTGTGCCGGTCTACCTGTTGCATCGGTATCAAGTGGAGGCGGCGAGCAAACTGGTCGGCGGAATGGACTACACGTTTGCGCTACGCGGTGACGGACAGACGCCCACGCAGATCGTGGCGCCCGCGGAACAGCGGCGCGCTCTTGCGGCCGTGCTGGCAACGCTGAAGCCGGATGTTCTGGCGCTGCCCGAGCCGCTGCTGAAAATGATCCCGCCGCGACCGCCCGATTACCAACGTGGCCGCGAGCACTTCAAGATTCATACCGGCCCGGCTTTCGACGCGCTCGCTCCCGCCGAAGCCGCGGCACAGCACACGCTGCAATTTCTTTTCAATCCGGAACGGGCAGCGCGCCTCGTCGAATTCCATGCTCGCAATGCGGAGAACCCTGGCCTGGAAGAAGTTCTCGACGCCGTACTGAATGCCACTTGGAAAGCCCAGCACCCCAAAGGCTACAACGGAGAAATCGCTCAATCAGTGGACAACATCGTCCTCTATGGCCTCATGGCCATTTCGGCGAACGAACATGCTACCGGGGAAGTCCGCGCCATAACCTCTCTAAAGCTCCGCGACCTGAAGGACTGGCTCGACTCACCGGCGGGAGGAATGCAGGTCATCTACGATCGAGCTCATATTTTCTTCGCGGCGAAACAAATCGAGCAGTTTCAGAAAGATCCAAAGCAAATCAGCGTGACGCCTCCGACCGAGCCCCCGGACGGGCCACCCATTGGAACCGACAACGATTGGGATGGTTGGGATTGATATTTCAGCTCGATAGCGCGTGACCAATCACATCTTCTGTCGTCTATAGGGGCAGGGAGGACCCCATGCCTCGACGCAGCTTCTTTTTTCTGATTTCGTTGTCTGCTCTGCTCGCCCTCGGCTTTACGAGCGCACGAGCGAACCGGCATCGCCACTCCGTAAGCATTTCCGACGGCCACAAGCAGCCAGCAACCGATTGTTCCGATCTTCGCATCCGGTTTGACGACCGGGATGCCGTGGTGCGTTCCGAGGAGCGCACTTTGAGCAAGTCCGAAGCCGCGGTCCTGCAGATTCAGCCGCATAGTAACGGCGGCGTACAGGTCGTGGGCTGGGACAAAGAGACCTATTCCGTGACGGCATGCAAGGCTGCGGCGGGCTCCGGTGATGCGGCAGAGCGAATCCTGTCCCAGATCACCATGTCCGTCGAACACGGCAAAGTATCGACGAAAGGTCCTGGGGATGAGGAAGATTGGACGGTCTACCTGCTCGTTCGCACGCCGAAATCCGCGTCCATCGACCTGGAAACAATGAACGGTCCCATTTCTCTGTACGACGTGGACGGCAAAGTTACGGCGCGCGCCCACAACGGTCCGATCAGTTTGAAGAATTTTTCCGGCGACGCGGAGATCACCGCCGTGAATGGTCCGATCAGTCTGGACGGCAGCAGCGGAAGCGTGCGTATTCGTACGGAGAACGGGCCGATCTCCGTGGCACTGGGAGGGAAGACTTGGAGCGGCACGGGCCTCTCCGCCGATGCGCAGAATGGCCCGTTGACCCTGATGGTGCCGAGCGGCTATCAGTCCAGCTTCGTGGTCGAATCGAGGAACCACTCTCCGGTAAGTTGCGAGGCGAGCATTTGCGAAAATGCGCGAAAAACCTGGGACGACGAGCATCGCCGCATCGAATATGGCAGCGCACCGGCGATGATCCGGCTCTCCACCGTGAATGGGCCGGTTTCCGTCCAAGAGTCGAGGGAGAAACTGTAAGAGGTGAAGATTCCGCGCTGAGGGACGGCGCGCCAGAAGTCTTGGGCGCTGCGGGATGGACGCAGTCCGGCTCTTGCAGATAATATTTGGTGCATGCTGCTGGAAGCCCGCGTAACTCAACCAGTGACCGAAGCGGAAGCCGTTCGCTTGGCGCGCGAACTTTACGGACTGGAGGCCACCGCGCGGGCGCTGCCGGGCGAATACGATGACAACTTCCATCTGACGAGAGCAGACGGACAGGCGTTCGTCCTCAAAGTGATGCATCCGGCGCGGGAGCATGCGTTTATCGATCTGCAATGCCGGGCCCTGACGCATCTCGCGCAACGCGCACCTCAGTTGCGGTTACCTCGTGTCACACCGAATCGCAGCGGTGAACTCTTTGCTTCGATTGCCGCCGCGGACGGCTCGACGCGCCTCGTCTGGTTGATCACCTTTTTGAGTGGAACTGTTCTCGCAGAAGTCCGCCCGCACACGACGGAGCTTCTTGGCGATCTCGGCTGGTTTCTCGGCGAGATGGACGCGGCGCTGCAAACGTTCACGCACGCGGCTGCGCATCGCGAACTGAAATGGGATTCTTCGCGGGCCGGTTGGATCAAGGACTACGTCAGGCATATCGCGGGCTCGAAGAGGCGCGCACTGGTGGAAAAATTTCTTGCGCTCTACGAAGCGGAAGTGGTTCCGGTCCTGCCGCGCTTGCGCCGAAGTGTGATCTACGGCGATGCGAACGACTACAACGTGCTGGTGAGCGATCCGTGGCCTCAGCCGCGCACGATTGCAGGGGTGATTGATTTTGGCGACGTGCACCACGGGCTCACCGTGTCCGAGCCGGCGATTGCCGCGGCTTACGCCATTCTTGGGAAAGAAGATCCACTGCAGGCAGCGGCTGCGATCGTCGGAGGATATCACGGCGCGTTTCCCCTCGATGAGCTGGAGTTGTCGGTTCTATATGCTTTGATCGGGGCGCGGCTCGCCGTCAGCGTCACCAATTCCGCTTACTGCAAAACGCTTAAGCCGGACGACGCGTACGTCACGGTCAGCGAAGCGCCCGCATGGGAAGCCTTGGAGCGGCTCGAAAAAATACATCCGCGTTTCGCGCACTACACTTTTCGCGCGGCTTGCGGGCTTCCGCCGGTTCCGCAGGGTGAAAAGGTCAAACAGTGGCTGGAAAGAAGCGCTGGCTCCGCGGCCTCGATTCTGGATGTTGATTTGCGAACGGTTCCGAGCCTCGTTTTTGACTTGAGCGTGGGCAGTACGTTTCTTGGAGCAGATCCCGGCGCGGCGGAAACTCCCGCACTCACGGAGAAAATATTTCAGGCCATGGAGTGCGCTGGCGCATCCGTTGGTGTTGGCCGGTACGATGAACCACGACTGCTTTACACTTCTCCACGTTTCGGCGCTAGCGGCAATCCCACGGACGAACGGCGCACAGTGCACCTCGGCATGGACCTTTTTGTTGAGCCAGGCTCTTCGCTCAGCGCGCCGCTGGATGGCGTCGTCCACATCGTCGCGAATAATTCCGCTCCGCTGGATTACGGACCGCTCGTGATCCTGCGGCATGAAACCAGCGATGGCGAGGAATTCTTCACGCTCTACGGGCATCTCGCCAAAGACTCGCTCGTTAGCTTGGAAGTGGGCCAGCGTGTTAGTCGGGCCCAACCATTCGCACGCGTCGGTTCTGCACAGGAAAATGGGGGGTGGACGCCACACGTTCATTTTCAGGTCATTCTGGATCTGCTCGAGATGGGGGCCGATTTTCCGGGTGTTGCTTATGCTTCGCAGCGTTCGGTATGGACGAGCCTCTCGGCTGATCCAAATCTCCTGCTCGGAATTCCGGCCGGTCGTTTTCCAGCGAAAGAGCCGGAGTTCCCGGAGACACTTGCCGCGCGCCGCGCCTTGCTGGGAAAGAACCTCAGCATCTCTTATCAGCGCCCGCTGAAAATTGTTCGCGGGTGGATGCAGTATTTGTATGACGATACGGGGCGGGCGTATCTCGACGTTTACAACAACGTGCCGCTCGTAGGGCACAGCCACCCTCGCGTGGTCCAGGCGGCGCAGGCGCAGCTCGCGCTGCTCAACACGAACACGCGCTATCTTCACGACAACGTCAACCGTTACGCCGAGCGGCTGACGCGGCTGCTCCCCGAGCCGCTGCGCGTTTGTTTTTTTGTGAATTCCGGGAGCGAGGCCAATGAGCTGGCCTTGCGGCTCGCGCGCGCGCACACGGGGCGAGAAGACATCATCGTTCTGGAGCACGCGTACCACGGCCACACCAACGCACTCATCGACATCAGCCCTTACAAATTCGACGGCCCGGGAGGCGGCGGCAAGAAGCCGTGGGTGCATGTTGCGCCGCTTGCGGACGATTACCGTGGTCCATATCGCCGCGACGACAAACAAGCGGGCGCAAAGTACGCGCGTCACGTTGCGGAAATTCTCGCGCGCACCCGCGCCGAGGGCCATGGTGTTGCTGCGTACATTGCGGAAACTTCGCCGAGTGTCGGCGGCCAGATCGTTTTTCCGCCGGATTATCTGGCGGAGGTTTACCGTCACGTGCGCGGAGCAGGCGCAGTCTGCATCGCCGACGAAGTACAGGTGGGCTTCGGGCGTCTTGGGACGCATTTTTGGGGATTCGAAACGCAAGGCGTGGTTCCGGACATCGTGGTTCTCGGCAAGCCGATCGGCAATGCGTTTCCGCTCGCAGCTGTCATTACCACGCCGGAAATCGCCAGTTCTTTCAACAACGGCATGGAATTTTTCAGCACGTTTGGCGGTAACCCGGTCGCTTGTGCAGCGGGTCTCGCGGTTCTGGATGTTCTCGAAGAAGAGAGTTTGCAGCAACACGCCTTGCGCGTCGGCACTTTTCTTATCGAAGGCTTGAAGGCGCTGCAGGCCCGCCACGCTTTGATTGGCGACGTGCGCGGGTCAGGATTGTTCCTGGGCATCGATCTTGTGCTCGATCGTGAAACGCGCGAGCCTGCGCCGTTGCAAGCCTCCTACGTGGTTAATCGCCTTCGCGATTGCGGCGTTCTCGCCGGCACCGACGGACCGCATCACAACGTCATCAAGCTGCGCCCGCCGCTGGTTTTCTCGCAAGCCGATGCGGATCTATTCGTCAGGACCCTGGATGCCATCCTGCAAGAAGACGCGGCACAACGTCCGCGGTGATATAAGGTTTTCCTGGTATCGATAATGCGCGCCGGCTGCCATTCCGCGCGAACCACTTGACAAGTCGGTTACTCAGAACGTAGGCTCTCCCAGCGATGCAGTCGGACGCTTCCCTCTCCTGGCTCGCGCTGGCGCTAACGCCCGGCTTGGCTTCCCGTTTGTCCGCCCGCTTACTGCGGCGGTTTAACTCGCCGGACGGTGTCTTCCGCGCCACTCTCCCCGATCTCGAATCATGCCATCTCCCGGCTCAAGTGGCCCAAGCCATTGTGAAGAAGGAAGCCTTCAAGCGCGCCGAGAAGGAATTGGCGGGCGTTCAGAAAATTGCGGGCTGCTCTCTCTTGAACTGGACCGAGCCCGAATATCCGCAGACGCTCTTGCAAATCTACGACCCGCCGGTCCTGCTCTACGTTCGCGGTGATGCGCAAGTTTTGAATCTCCCCAGCCTCAGCATCGTCGGGACGCGCCGGCCAACCCTCTACGGCACGCAAATGGCGCAGCGTCTTGGCAGGGAACTGGCCGCGCGCGGCCTCGTCATCGTCAGTGGGCTGGCCCGCGGGATTGATGCCATCGGACATCAGGGAGCGATGGATGCCCACGGGCGCGCCATCGGAGTTCTCGGCACGGGCATCGATGTCTGCTACCCAAAGGAAAACAAAAAGCTGTACGAGAAAGTGCTGGAGCGCGGAGCGATCATCAGTGAATTTCCGCTGCGCACGCACCCCGCGCCGGAGAATTTTCCTGTGCGCAACCGGATCGTCGCCGGCATGCCGCTCGGTGTGGTGGTCGTGGAAGGCGCGCAATACAGCGGGTCGCTCATTACCGCGCGCCTGGCCATGGAGTTTGGTAGAGAAGTCTTCGGCGTGCCGGGGAACGTTACCCAGCCCGTGAGTTTCGCGCCGAACCAGCTCATCAAGCAGGGCGCCAAGCTCGTCACCTGCGCCGAGGACGTGATCGAAGAGCTGCCAACGCCCATCCGTGCCGCGCTCACGCAAGCCGAGCAACCGGAGGCCGAGCAGCGGAATCTATTGGCAGCTGCCGCCCTGAATGGCTCGCAGAAGAAACTCTATGAACTGCTCAGCGCCGACGAGCTGGTGCACATTGATGACATCGTGGAACGCTCCGGCTTGAACTCCTCCGAAGTTCTGGCTACGCTCTTTGATCTGGAGATGAAAGGCATCATCCGGCAGTTGCCGGGGAAGCAGTTCAGCAAAGTCTTGCTGTAGAGGCAGATAGGGGTTTGCATCGGCGGCCTCGGAGCTGGCATCCAATCGTAAAACGCATCCACATGGGCAATCGCCGCATCAAAATGGCGACCCCACCGGGATTCGGGCCGGGCGCTTAAGGTAGCGAGAAGGACACACGCCGCGCGGTCAGCTCTTCCCGCAATACATTACGGAGTTACAAAGGCAACATGGCTCGTTCGCTCGTAATTGTCGAATCGCCCGCAAAGGCGAAAACGATTAACAAATATCTGGGACGGAATTTCACCGTTAAAGCCTCCATCGGCCACGTGATGGACCTGCCCAAGAAAACGATTGGGATTCGTCTCCCCGGCGAAGAAGAGGGCGGCAAAAAGAAGAAAAAGAGCAAAGCCAAGAAAGGAAGCAAGAAAGCAAAAGATAAGGATAAGGAAAAAGCGCCCGGAAAACTGATTACCCTCGATGACGAAAAGATTTTTGAGCCTACGCTTCAAATCATCGCGGGCAAAGGCAAAGTCATTCATGATCTTCGCAAGGCTGCCCACTCTGCTGATGCCATCTATCTGGCGGGCGACCCCGATCGCGAGGGGGAAGCAATTTCGGCGCACCTCGCCATGGTTCTCTCCAAGCCTTCAAAATTCATCGAGCAGGAACCCAGCGTTTCGAGATTTAAGAAGAAGAATGCGACGCCGGAAGAACCTGTTAAGAAAGAAGTCGAGAGCGACTCCAAAAAAGAAGTTGTGGCCATCGATCCCAAAAAGATTTTTCGGGTTACCTTTAATGAGATTACGCCCAAGGCCATTCGCGCGGCCTTCGATAAACCCCGGCAGGTGGATACCAATCTGGTGGACGCGCAGCAGGCACGCCGCGTGCTTGATCGCATCGTGGGTTACAAGGTTTCTCCCATTCTCTGGGACAAAGTTCGCCGCGGGCTTTCCGCCGGACGCGTCCAGACGGTGGCGCTGCGGCTGATCGTAGAGCGCGAAATGCAGATCCGCGCCTTCGTTCCGCAGGAGTATTGGACGATTCACGCGATGCTGGATGCCGGGCGGCCGCCGCTCTTCGAAGCCAAGCTTTTCAAACACAAGGGCGAGGATATCGTAGTCTCAAACCAGGAGACCGCGGACAAGATTGTCGCCACAGTCAGCAAGGCCAAGTGGCAGGTGGCCGGGGTCACACAAAAAGAAAAGAAGCGCAATCCTCCGCCGCCTTTCACGACTTCCAAATTGCAGCAGGCGGCTTACAACCGGCTGCGCTACACCGCCAAGCGCACCATGTCCCTCGCTCAGAAGCTCTATGAAGGCGTGGAGCTCGGTGACGAAGGCTCGGTTGCGCTGATTACTTACATGCGCACCGACTCCGTGAATGTTTCGAACGACGCGCTGATCCAGGTTCGTGAGCTGATCCCCGAAC
>Ga0209648_10000903_pt1 | contig 23617 bp, 18 predicted proteins | sample GraSoi2013_115cm_FD_185830 | JGI IMG/M metagenome (GOLD analysis project Ga0209648, IMG submission 185830) | Grasslands soil microbial communities from the Angelo Coastal Reserve, California, USA - Sample 9_17_2013_115cm (SPAdes) (version 2) | ecosystem: Environmental > Terrestrial > Soil >... | reverse complement strand
CCATACCTGCTATGGCGATGTGCGCCAGGAGGCCGACCGCCTGGAAGCCGCTCTCCACATGGACTCCAAAGAAGCGGCAAAGATTGTCTATGAGGCGGTCTGGGCCGACACCTCCGACCCCAACGCTACCTATTTCAACGCCGCCAACGCACTCCTGTCGGAGTTGCGCAAACGCGCCGGCATCGGCCTGCTGCTCGGCGGGAATCAACCCTTCGCACACTAGGTCGGCCCGCGGCACAAAACTCCGTTCTTCTACTCAGCTCAGCGTCTAAAGAGTTTGCTGAAAGGCTCGGGTTGAGCGCCGCAGTCGCCCTCAGCGGCTGAAGCCGGCACTGAAAACAAACTGTTATCGCAGCGGTGTACCGCTGCGCCACCCAAAAGCAAGACCAAAATCGAGTTCTTCAGCAATCTGTAAAGGCGCACTCATAAAGGCAGCGGTTTTGGTATGCCTGGAAGGCATACCCTGATACAAAACCGCACTTGGATACAAACCGTACTTGCATCACCGGCGGCAGTTTGCAACTTTCGCGCCCGTTCGACATCTCATTTGTGGAGACACGACATGACCGAACAACTCACCGACAAGATCACCAAGACTGAAACCGAGTGGCGGCAGCAGCTTACTCCTGAGCAGTATCAGGTGGCCCGCGCCTGCGGCACGGAGCCCGCTTTCACCGGCCAGTACTGGAACAAACACGACGACGGGACGTACCATTGCGTCTGCTGTGGCGCACTTCTTTTTGGCTCGGAAACAAAATTTGATTCGGGAACCGGATGGCCGAGCTTCTACGCCGCCGCCGACCGCAAGAACATAGCGGAACACACCGACACCAGCTATGGCATGACGCGCACGGAGGCGCGCTGTGCCCGCTGCGATGCGCATTTAGGCCACGTTTTTCCGGACGGTCCCGGGCCGACCGGGCTGCGCTACTGCATGAACTCGGCATCCCTCGACTTCAAGCCGAAGAAGTAAGCGAACTCAGCAACGGATCCAACAGAAAAAGAAAACGATGGAGCGCCGGGCGTCCTCGCCCGGCTGAACCGGCGAAGCGCCCGTCCCTCCATCGTTGTTCTTGAATTCCAACCTCGAATTCAGACGTTGTGAAATTACGCGCTGCCCGCGGTCGCGGCCATTGCCTTGGCTGCTTCCTGCTTGCTCTGGCTCTGCGCCTGCGTTTTCTGATCTTTCTTTTCGGGGTTGCGCACTTCGACCCCGCCCTTGAGGATCGCGCCTTCTTCGACGCTGATGCGATGCGTGATCACGTCGCCCGAGAGCACGCCTTCGCTGCGGATGTCCAGCCGGTCCGCGCACTCGACGTTGCCCTGCACCTTGCCCATGATGACGACTTCTTTGGCGATGATGTTCGCCGCGACGTTTCCGTTGCGGCCGACGGTGACGCGATGGTCGGCGAAGTTAATGGAGCCTTCGACGCGTCCGTCAATGAAAAGCGATTCCGCACCCGTAATTTCACCCTTGATGACGAGCGAGCGTCCGATGTTCGCCTGATCCAGGGGCGAGGTAGCCGGCTTGACCGGAGTGTAACTGTTGGTGGGAGCGGCGTTTGGAGTGTACTTCGGTTCCGGAGACTGCAACATGAATTAACCTCACTTGAGTTCCGCGACCCGCAGCGGGAGTTGGCCCTGCGGTCGCGGTCGATGGGCTTCCTAACGGCAAGAAGAGAATGTCACGAAAGGACAGTGTTACGACAGGTTACTGAAGGGTGTTGTCCGCTCGGTGTTAGTTCGCACCTCTTACTCCATTCCCGCTAGCGCTTCAGGAAATACAAGTCAGCCACGCTTTCGGCCAGAGCCGGCGCATCGACCTCGGCGCGATTCGACAGGACAATCACGGTGAGACGGTCATCGGGAAAGCGCTGAATGGCGTTCTTAAATCCCACCGTCTCGCCATAATGAGAGTAGCGGCGACGCCCGCGGTACGGATTCAGAAACCATCCGAAGCCGTAGAGCGGCGCCAGGCTGCCGTCCGATTGCTGCAGAGGAGCGCCGTTCGCGGCGGTCGCCGCAGTCAATGCCGGCTCCATTTCTTTCGCGGTGAGTAGCGTGTGACCGGCCAGTGCGCGGTCCCATTTCTCAAGGTCGTCGAGCGACGTATAAACGCCGCCGTCGCCCAGGGTAGCCGAAGTCGAACTCTGATCCGTCTCGCTCCATCCATCCGCGGTCTTCGTGTGCCCGTAGGCGCGATGCGTGACTTCGTTCTTACCCTTCTCGTACGCGATCGTGCCCGTCATCCCCAGTGGCGTAAAAATTCGCTGGCGCAGAAAATCCCCAAAGCTCATCCCCGAGCGTTTCTCCACCACCATGGCCAGCACCACATAACCCGAATTGCTGTATTCCCAGCGTGTGCCGGGCGTGAACTTGGTGCCCGTCACCTGCTTCAGCAGATCGAGTACGCCAGCGTCCCTGATCTGTGGAATTTTGTCATCGGCTATACCGGCATACTGCTTCGCCATGATGTCTTCGTAATCGACTAGGCCAGAAGTGTGATTCAGCACTTGACGGATGGTGATCGCCTTCCCATAAGCGGGAAAGTCTGGGAAAACGTCGGTGAGACGGTCTTCATAGTGCAGTTTGCCATCATGAACCAGCAGCATCACCGCCATCGCGGTGAATTGCTTCGTGAGTGACGCCAGCCGAAAGTTCGTTTCCGGACCGATCCTCTGCAACGTTCGCAGATCGGCGACACCATAACCCTTTCGGAATACCGGCTGGCCGTCCTTGATCACCAGCACCGCGCAACCAGGATCGTGCGCACTGACGAATCTCGCGAACAAGCTGTCGATCGCCGCGGCTGAAACCTGCGCAGGCGCGGCGCTGGAAAGTGAGAGAAGCGCCATGAGAACTGCGAATCCGCCGATAACACGGCCGATACCGGGACGCATCATGCCTTGGCCAGTTGCTCCGAAACTTCCGGAAGTTCGGCGGCATGCCACGCGTCAAAGCCTCCCGCCACGTTGATCACGTTGCGATGGCCGGCACGCTCGAGCAAGCTACAGGCAATCATGCTGCGATATCCGCTCTTGCAGTGAACCGCGACTGGGCGCTCTTCATCGGTTGCGGGCAGTCCTTGCGGAAACGTATCGAGCGCCCGGCATTGCACCTGCGCGATGTGACCCGCTTGCCATTCGCCTTCGCGACGCACGTCGATTACGTCGAGCGGACGCAAGCTTCCCTCGCGCAGTTTCTGGTTAAGTTCCTGGGCGGAAATCTGCGCCGTCTTCAACACCGGCAGGCCAGCCTTCTGCCACGCCGCCACGCCGCCGGCCAGATAGCCGCGCAACTCTTCGATGCCCACCCGAGCCAACCGCATTCGAGCTTCCTCAACCTGCGCGTCGGATTCGCCGATCAGGATTGGCTTCGAGTGGATCCCCAGAATCCCTCCGGCCCACGACGCGAATTGTCCCGAGAGCGCGATGTTGATCGACCCCGGCACGTGTCCCGCCGCGAACTCGTCGCCCGGACGAACGTCAAGGATATTGAGATGGGCATTCTGCTGCAACAGCGCCTGCACTTCGGCCGGAGAGAGTTCCGGAAGCGGCGGCAGCTCCGTCAACGTCCCAGCACCCGAGCGATTGATCTCGGCATCCTCAAGAAAATAGTCGGGACGAGCCGGAAGGTTGGTCGTCACCTGCCCGATGAATTCTTCCCGGCTCGCGATCTGCAGCGCATAGTTCGTAAGGCGCTCCGTCCCAATCGTGGACGAGCGCTCCGCCCGCATGGCGCGTCCGCACAGCGAACCTGCACCGTGTGCGGGATACACCTTCACCGCGTCAGGCAGCGCCAGCAACTTTTCGTGCAGACTGTCGTAGAGCAATCCCGCAAGCTGCCTCGGCGTGTGCGTGTGCGAAAGATCGGGACGTCCAACATCGCCAATGAACAACGTGTCGCCGGTCAGAACCGCACAGGGCTGCGCTGACTCTGTTTCATCCGTAATCACCAGACAGACGCTCTCGGGGGTGTGGCCCGGCGTCTCCAGCGCGCGAATCCGCACCGCTCCCATCTTCACTTCAAAGCCGTCGGTCAGCGGCACATGCGGAAACCCGGCGTTGGCCCGCGCTCCTATGTAGATCTTCGCGCCCGAGCGCGCCGCGAGTTCTTTGTGTCCGGAAACAAAATCGGCGTGCAGATGAGTTTCGAATATGTGCCGGATTTTCAGATTCTGCTCGTCGGCCGCCTTCAGATAAATGTCCACATCGCGCTGCGGATCAACCACCGCCGCCTCACCCTCCGATCCAATCATGTACGAAGCATGGGCCAGACAGGTTAGGTAAAACTGTTCAAAGTACATATCGCGACTCCAGGCCGCATACCGCTTCCGGCGGCTATTAAGATTATCACTATCGCCCGCCGAGCCCCGATACCGCAGCTCCATCCAAAAAGTATAGGTCCAGATTTGGGCCTGGCATTCAGCACTTTTTGCACGGCGCCCACCCAACCATGAAAAAAATATCCTGGCGAGTATTCCCAACCTATTGACCCGCTTGTGCTTAAATGACGCACCGCCTGCGTACTCCTTTTGTAACTTGGACTTGCACCCGATAAGCGTCTACAGTGCATGGGACGGCGTTTTTCTGGTTTTCGGCCCCATGCGTGCATCAAATTATTTGGATGTTCCCACTTTCACGGGGAGTCCGAATTAAGGTTTACGAACTAGGCGAAAGAATGACGAAGCGCAACAAATTCGGTTTAGCACCGAGCGGATTGGCACTCATCTTAGCGATAGCCGTCGTCCTTGGTCTGTCCGTTTCGGGATCCGCCCAAACCAGTTCCTACGTCATCGCCGCTTCGGTGGGCTCCAGCAGGGATGCCGCTCTTCCCGCCACCAGCGACACAGCGGACGAACCCATCCTCACCATCAAGAAGCGCGTCGATGAAGTCAACGTCCTATTCATTGCTACCGATCGCCACGGCAAATTCGTCCGCAATTTGAACCAGAACGATTTCTCCATTTTCGACGACCACAAGCCGGTGCAGTCCATCATCAACTTCCGCCGCGAGACCGACCTGCCCATCGAGTTGGGCCTGCTTGTGGACGTGAGCGGCTCCGTGCAGGGCCGTTTTGGATTTGAAAAAGAAGCGGCCACAGGATTTTTGCAGCACATCATCCGCCCCGGCTATGATCGCGCATTCGTCGTAGGATTTAACAAAGAGAGCCGCCTTGCCCAGGACTTTACCGACCAAGTGCCCTTGCTCGCCGCCGGAGTGCAGCGCCTCAGCAATGGCGGCGGCACCGCGCTCTATGACGCAATTTACAAAGCGTGCAAGGAGAAGCTGCTGCGCGAACATTCCGAGCATCCCATTCGCAAAGCCGTCGTCATTCTTAGCGACGGAGAAGACAATCAGAGCGAACATACGCGCGCCCAGGCCATTGAAATGGCGCAGCGCGCCGAAGTTCTCATCTATGCCATCTCCACCGATGACAGCGGACTGATCCTGCGCGGCGACAAAGTTCTCGAAGACCTCTCTTCCGCCACCGGCGGCCGCGCCTTCTTCCCCTACAAGATGAAAGACATCACGCACTCCTTCGCCGCCATCGAAGACGAGCTGCGCAGCCAGTACGACGTTTCCTACAAGCCCTCCGACTTCGATGCCGATGGACGCTATCGCTCCATCGAGATCACTGCCGTGAAAAAAGACCTCCAAGTCCGCGCCCGCCGCGGATACTACGCCCCAAGGCAATAGAGCCAGGTTTCAAAGTTTCAAGGTTTCAGAGTTTCAAGGTTGCTTCGAATCCTTGAAACTTTGAAACTTTCTCCTTCATGTGCTACCGTCCCTTTGAATCCGCCTCAAGGAGGATCTGCATGGCCTGGATTGTTCTGGCAGTCATAGTTCTGTTCGGCGTCTTCCTGGTCGGGATGTACAACAGCCTGGTGCAGTTGCGTGTGCGCTCAGAATCGGCCTGGTCCGACATCGATGTTCAGCTCAAACGCCGCCACGACCTGATTCCAAATCTGGTCGAAACCGTCAAAGGTTACGCTGCCCACGAAAAGGATACGTTCGAGAACATCGCCAAATTCCGCTCCATGGCTATGCAGGCCACCGGTCCCGCCGACAAGGCTGCCGCCGAGAATCAACTGACCGGAGCCCTCAAAAGCCTGTTCGCCGTAGCCGAGAATTATCCCCAGCTCCAGGCCTCGCAGGAATTCACGCAACTCCAGAATTCTCTAAGCGAAATCGAGGACGCAATTCAAAACGCGCGCCGTTACTACAACGCCGTGGTGCGCGACCTGAACACCAAGATTCAATCTTTCCCCACCAACATTCTGGCCGGAATGTTCGGCTTCCAGCAAAAGCAGTTCTTCGAAGCGGCTGCCGCCGATCGCGAACCAGTCGCGGTGAAATTCTAGGCATGTTGCGCCAGCGATCGCGCCATCACAAACCGTCGTGCGAGTCTGCTCCTGCTTCTCCCTTGTGCTGCTCTGTGTCCCCCGTGTCCCCTGTGGTAAAGCTCTTGCTCTTGCTTTTGGTTCTGGGTCCGCTACTAATCCCGAGCCCAGCCGCCGCCCAAGCCCGCAACTGGCGCGTAACCGATTTCAAGGACACCATCGCCATCGCCGCCGATGGCACGGCCCTGGTCAGCGAAAAAATCACCCTAGCTTTCGTTGGCGAGTGGCACGGCATTCACCGCACGATCCCGGTCGAGTATCCGGGACCGCAAGGAACCAACTACACGCTATTTCTCAATGTCATGAGCGTCACCGACGAAAACGGAAACAAGCTCAAATACGACTCGAGCAAGTCCGGAGCCACCCGCGATCTCAAAATCTACATTCCCGATGCGGTTGACGCGACGCGCGTCGTCAACATCGATTACTCCGTCCGCAACGGCGTCCGCTTCTTCGATAGTAACAACGATAGTTACGCCGAATTTTATTGGAACGTGACCGGCAACGATTGGCCGGTTCCCATCGACCATGCCTCGGCCTTCGTGACCTTGCCCGAAAATGCCGCCGGAGGACTGCGCGCTCAGGCCTTCACTGGCGCCTACGGTTCCAGGCAAAGCGACGCGACCGCCGAAGTCAAAGGCGCCGACGTTCTTTTCGAAACCACCCGCCCACTTCCAATGCGCGGCGGCGTCACCATCGACATTTATATTCCGCAGGGAGTGCTCAAAGCTCCGTCCGCACTCACGAAATTGGGCTGGTTTCTGGGCAGCAATCCCATTGTGTTTCTGCCGCTGCTAACTCTCGCCGTAATGTTTGCCCTCTGGTATTCCGTGGGACGCGACCCCGATCCCGGCGTCTCTGTGGCTCCGCAGTACGAGCCGCCCAAAGGCATTTGTCCCGCCGAAGCCGGAACTTTGATCGACGACACCATCCATCCCCGCGATATCACCAGCACCATCGTCGATCTGGCCGTGCGCGGCTACATCAAGATCGAAGAAAAAGTCGACACCTTCCTCGTCTTTCACCACAAAGACTATCTGTTCCACCTGCTGAAGCCGCGCGAGCAGTGGGGCCCCGACCTCACGCCGCACGAACGCGTGATGCTGGAAAACATTTTTGTGGACGGCGCTGAAACCCGCTTGTCCAGCCTGAAGAATCGCTTCTACACCGTGATTCCCGTGGTGCGCCAGGACATTATGCTCGCGCTGAAGAACAAAGGCATCTACACGCTCGATCCGGAATCGGCCAATGGCTACAGCATTGTAGCTGGCGTCGCCATCGCGATCCTGGTGGTCGCCGTGCAAGTCATGGGTTGGATGAACCTGTTCTATTCCATTCCGCTGCTGATCGGGAGCGTCCTGGTTTCGGCGCTGATCTGGTGGCTCTTCGCGCGCCAGATGACGGCGAAGACCGCGGCCGGCGCGCGCACTCGAATTGCTGTCCTCGGATTCCAGGAGTTTATGAATCGCGTCGATGCCGACCGCATCAAGCGCCTGCCGCCCGACACATTCGAGAAATTTCTGCCTTACGCGATGGCGCTGGGCGTCGAACATCACTGGGCGCAAGCATTCGACGGCATAATAAAAGACCCGCCCAGTTGGTACGTTTCGCCGAACGGCTATGTCGGCTTCAGTCCGCTCTTCTTTTCCAGTTCCATGCACAGCATGGCGTCAGACATGCACCAGGTCTTCGTCTCCGCTCCCAGAGCCAGTTCCAGCGGATCCGGCTTCAGCGGAGGAGGCGGTTTCTCAGGCGGAGGCTTCTCCGGAGGCGGCTTCGGCGGCGGCGGCGGCAGCGCGTTCTAACTCGTGTGGAGACGGGCATCCCGCCCGTCCGCCGGGCGGGGACGCCCGGCTCTCCATAGGCCAGCCTCCGCACCTAGCTCGCAACCGCTTCTTCCAGCCGGCACTCTTCCGCCGACTTATCGGCTCTGAGCCCCATGAACACAGGAGCCCGCAGCTTCATTCCGCCCTCGGCGCTCTCATGAGTCCACTCGGCAAACTTGATTTCCGCGACAAGCTCCGGACGGACAAACTGAACTTTTCGCAATCCGCCGATCTCGCCGTAAAACGGATTCTGTTTCGTCTTGAGCGGCTGCAAACGACCAAATATTTCCTTAAGCGTCTTGTGATCGAAACCAGTGCCAACCTGTCCGACATGAATGAGTCGTCCCTTCTGGTCGTACAAACCAAGGACCAGCGCGCCGAAATATTCGCGGCTGCCCTCCGGATCGGTGTAGCCTCCGATGACGCACTCCTGACGCTGGGTAATTTTGATTTTGAGCCAGTCGCGCGAGCGGTTCTCTTCGTAAACGCTTCTGCGTTTCTTAGCGAGGATTCCTTCGAGCCCGCGCTGCTTCGCCGCTTCAAAAAGATCGAGACCCTTTTCGGCGTAGTGATCTGAATAGTGAACTACCTCCCCCTTCCCGGCTTCGATCCTTTCTTGCAGCAATTGCTTGCGTTGCTCGAGCGGGACGCGGCGCAGATCGACGCCATCGAGGTAGAGCAGATCGAACGCGTAGTAGATAACGGGCACACCTTCGCGCCGTGGCAGACGGCGCTTGCCTGGCTGGAATCCGGTGCGCTGCTGCATCAAACTGAACGATGGGCGGCCCTCTTCATCGAGCGCGACAATCTCTCCGTCGAGAATGGCCCGCTGCGCTTTGACGAATTGCGGCAGGCTGCCGAGTTCCGGAAACTGCGCAGTAAGGTCATTCTGACTGCGCGACACTAGACGCACGCGGCCGTCCTCGATGAAAGCGACGGCGCGGTAGCCGTCCCATTTAATTTCGAAGAGCCAGTCAGGATTGTCGAAAGCCTTGGCGGTCGGAGTCGCCAGCATCGGGTGGATGACCATGGGCATGGGCTTTTGCTCCGCGCCGGGAAGAGCTTGAACCGCAGAGGACGCAGAGTTCGCGGATGATTTCTTGCTTCTGGATTTGGAAGCAGCCTCCGCGGGCGCGGCAGCCTTGGACGCATCAGTCTTGTCCTTGGCTTGGACTATACTTCGCGCCGCCTGTCTAGGGTCTTTTTTTTTATTTTCCCTCGCGACTTCCGCGTCATTTCCCGCGGTTACCGCTTTCTTTTTTTTTAGATCCGCTCGCGCGATTGCATCCGCCAGCCACGCGGCCTTAACCTTCCCCCGCGATGCCGGACGGCTGCTCTTCCATTCCGCGGAGCCTTCGTCCCCCGCGATCTGCGCCATAGTGCGGCCGGTGAGGATGGAGGTGTCGTACGCGTCGATGTTGAATCCCGCGACGACGTGATCATCTTTTTTCTTGATCAGGAGCCATTCGTTTCCCTTGCTCCCGGGTCGGCGAGCCTTGATGTGCACGAGCGCGAAATCGCCCTTGAGCCGCTTCCCTTTCAGGCGAAACTTTAGGTCGCCTTTCGCCAGCATCGCGGCCGCTTCTTTTTCTGTACCCGGAACGTACTCGCCCTTGACGGGCACCGGCGACAGCGGCTCCCAAGTGCCCGCATCCCAAACCATCACTGTGCCGCCGCCGTAGTTCCCTTCGGGAATGGTGCCTTCAAAATCGTAGTACGAAACAGGATGATCTTCGACCTGCATGGCCAGACGCTTATCGGCAGGGTCGAGCGACGGGCCCTTGGGGACTGCCCACGACTTGAGGACGCCTTCCATCTCCAGCCGAAAATCGTGGTGCAGTCTCGTAGCGGCGTGGCGCTGCACGACAAAGCGGTGCCGCGATTGCTTTTCGACCTTGGGCGGAGGCTCAGGAGTCTCCTCAAAGCGCCGTTTTCGTTTGTATTCGTCGAGCGACATGGTCGTTATTGTAGCCCGTTCGTGTGGGGACGGGCGCCTCGCCCGTCCAAGCCGAGCGCAGCTCGGCAGCTGCCGGTGGCCACTGCAACTCTGGATTCCCTCGGCAGCAACAGTCCAGAACGCAACCCATGGCCGTATACTGTTCCGGCTCATGAGGAGAGATGTATGAATCCCCTGCCGCGACCTGGAAGTTTGCGCGCTGTTTGTCTTTTTATTTTGCTCGCCGCTTCGCTTCCGCAAGCGCAAGCACAGGCGCCATCTGCCGCCCTGCGAGAGAAAGTTGACACCATCGTCCGGCAGGCGCTGACCGGCACCGGCGTTCCGAGCGCCTCGATCGCCATTGTGCAAGGTGGAGCGATCACCTATCTCCAGGCCTATGGCGACGGCCGCATCGAGCCGCACACACCCGCGTTGCCTTCGATGCGCTACAGCATCGGTTCCATCAGCAAACAGTTTACGGCGGCCGCGGTGCTGCTGCTCGCGGAACAGGGGAAGCTTTCGCTCGACGATCCCGTGTCGCGATTCGTGCCCATCCTCACCCGCGGCAACGAGGTTACGATTCGCGAATTGCTCTCACATACATCGGGCTATCAGGACTACTGGCCGCAGGACTACGTTCCGCCCTTCATGCTGCAATCCATCACGGCCGACAAAATTCTCGACCAGTGGGCGCGCAAGCCGCTTGATTTTGATCCGGGAACCGAGTGGCAATACAGCAATACCAATTTTGTGATTGCGGGACTGATCGTAGAGAAGGCCAGTGGCGTGCCTCTGCTGCAATTTCTGCGCGAGCACATCTTCGCGCCGCTGGGAATGAAGAGCGTCATGAACATCGACCAGAACCGGCTCACCGAAACCGACGCGACCGGCTATCTGCGCTATGCCCTCGGGCCGCCGCGAGTGGCTCCGAAAGAGGGCAAGGGCTGGCTGTTTGCCGCAGGCGAACTGGCCATGCCCGCTGAAGATCTCGCGAAGTGGGACATCAGCATGATCAATCAGAGCGTGCTGCGGCGAGCCTCCTACGCGGAGATGGAAAAAGAAGTCGTGCTCAAGAACGGTTTGGGAACGCGCTATGGGCTGGGCGTGTCGGTGCGGCAAGAGTCCGGACAGCGCGCCATCGAGCATGGCGGCGAAGTCTCCGGCTTTACCGCGCACAATATGGTTTTTCCGGAAGCACGCATGGCAGTGGTCGTCCTTGTCAATGAGGACTCGGTCGGAGCCTCGGGCGACATTGCCCGCAAGCTTGCCGATTTGCTTTTCCGCGAGGCCGATGCCGGCAAGCAGGAGGATCAGTCGCGCGAAATCTTCGCGGCGCTGCAGCAGGGAAAGATTAATCGCGCCTTGTTCACTGACAACTGCAGCAGTTACTTCACCGATCAGGCTCTCAAAGATTTCGCCAGCAGCCTGGGGCCGCTGGGATCGCCAACAGAGTTTACGCAGACCCTCAAGCAGGACCGCGGAGGAATGACGTTCCGCCTGTTCGAAGTGCATTTCCCCCAGAAGACGGTCGAGGTTTGGGAACGGATCATGCCCGACGGTAAGATCGAACAGTATCAAGTGGGCGCGAAATAATCGTCCACGTGAAGACGTGTCGCACGAAACTCAACGCATGAAACGTGAATACCCGGAGTCTCCGCTGGTGGGCGTGGGCGCGGTGATCGTCCAGAATCATCGCGTCCTGCTGATCCGCCGCGGACAGCCGCCGCTGCTGGGCGAGTGGTCGTTGCCAGGTGGCGTCCTCGAATGCGGTGAAACTCTGCGCGAAGCCGTGGTCCGTGAAGCCGGCGAAGAAACAGGATTGGCGGTCGAAACCGGTGAGATGCTGGGCGTGTATGAGCGTGTGATCCGAGGCGACGAGGGGCGAGTGCGATATCACTACGTATTGATCGATTTTTTGTGTCGTCCGATAGGCGGTGATCTCAAAGCGGGGAGCGACGCGGCGGATGTCCGCTGGTTCACGCGCGAGGAATTGCCAGCGCTCAACCTGGCTCATGATGCGAATGACGTCGTACTCAAGGGATTGGCACGGACCATGGAGCACCGGGCGTCCTCGCCCGGTGAGAGCGGCGGCCATCCCCACACGCGCAATTCTTAGTCGGCCATCTTGGCCACGTGCACGGGGAAGCCCGTCTTCGGCAACAGCGAAGTTAACTCGAACACCTTGAAGCCGTCACCGGTGATTTCCGTCTGTCGATAGACGCCGGGCTCGGTTTCGGCGGTTTCGTGGCGGCCTTGCAGATCATCGAGAAACTTCCGCGCGTCTTTGCTGCTGACCTCTCCGCCTTTGGCTCGCGTCACCACCGCCTCGGTGGCATAGGAGCGGGCGAGTTTCGGCCAATACTTTTGTAGCAACTGGGTACTCGCGAAAATATCGGCCCACACAATTTCCCCGTTCACCGCGACCACGACGCCCACCGCATTCTTATCGCGCAGTTGGCGGATGACGCTTTCGTAATTGCGCTGCATCGGTTCGGCGACGGCATCAACCTGCTTTTGAACTTCCTTGTTGTCCATGACGCGCGCATACGAGGTAGTCGCGTTCACTTCGGGAGCGGCCCCGGTAGCCTCCACGCTCTTCGCCATAGCACGCTGTGAACTGCGCACACTGTCCCACACCTGCTGCTGATCTTTCGCGCCCATCGCCTTGCTGCGCACAACGGGAGAGGCGAGAAGACCGGCGGCAGCGCCCGCCGTGTAGCCGAAATCGGACTTACCGTTTGCCGCCACCCAACGTCCGGGCTCAACGCAGAAGACACTCAGATCGACCGGATCGCTCTCCGGGGGCACGATGCGATCTTTGCCAATCACGCGGTCCTGCTTGCCGCCGGTAACTATCTCACCCGCGAGCAATAACAGCGGTCGCTTCGAGTTATTAACCAGGACCAGCCGATTCACCTCCGCGTCGCGTATGGGATGCATCATTGGCGGTTCACCGCGACGGTGACGGATGAGGCCACGGGCTTGGCCAGCTTCCGTCACGACAACGTCGCCGCTCCGCAGGCCTTCATCGAGGGTGAGGAACTCAGCGGTGTCATGCGATTTACTGGCGACCACGGGAAAAACGGTCAGGTTGCCGTTGCGAATCGGGCTAAGCAGCGAATAACCGGACGCTGGTGTTACTTCGCCTGCTTGCAGCAGGCACGGAACCACAACCGTCGCCACCACTATCAGAGCGATTCCAGCAACGGCAGAGTTAGAGTTAGAGCTAATGACCAGCCGCATAATTCGGCCTCCAGCAGTAAAGACACCAGTGAACACACCAATCCTCCCGCGTGCGCGCGATCCTCTGCGTGTGCCGCCGCCCCGGCACGTCAACATAGGGCGTGCCGGGGGACTTATCAGCGAGTCATCCAGGAGTGTCTTTCTCTGCTCGCTGATCGAAGAACGCACGATTTCTTACTCCTTGCATCAAAAATATTGCTAGCATCATCTGGGACATGCCCAGCCGGGATATGCCACAACACGCCCAATCCGGCCATGGAGAAGATGTCGCTGCGGCTCTTTACGCGCGCAGCGGCGCAGCCGCCTATGGCGTCAGCGCTGAGCGGTTCGCGGCAATCCTCGACGAAATTCTGCGCAAGTATCTTCTTCACAATCCCGCCCAAAATTCGGCTCACGCTTCGGCAACACGTAAAGCCGACTTCTGCGCCGGGCTGCGCCTGGAAGAACTGGCGCTGGCGCGTGCGTGTGCCGCGGGAAACGAGCGGGCGTGGCAGGACTTCATCAGCCGCTACCGGCAGAAGCTCCACAGTATGGCGCTGCACATTACGCGCGACGGCGCACACGCCGCGGAGTTGGCCGATTCGCTGTTTGCCGACCTGTATGGCGTGAACGCACGCGACGGAGTACGCAGTTCGAAACTGCTGTTCTACACTGGCCGCGGTTCGCTTGAAGGCTGGTTACGGACGGTGATGGCGCAAGAGTTCATCAATCGTTATCGCAAACAGAAACGCACGGTCAGTCTGGAAGAGCAGACGGAAGAGGGTATACAGTTCGCGGCGGCGGTTCCCGAGCCGGCATGCACCTCGGACCAACGGCTGGAAGCGGCCACCGATGAGGCGCTGGCGGAACTCTCGCCGGAGGACCGGTTCACGCTGGCGTCTTATTATCTCGATGGGCGGACGCTGGCCGAGATTGCCCGCACGCTGGGGCTGCACGAATCGAGCATTAGCCGGCGGCTCGATCGCCTCTCGACAGGGCTCCGGAAGCGCATTCTGGCGGGGCTGCGACTACAGGGAATGAGCCACGCCCAGGCTGCGGAAGCGCTGGAAACTGACGTGCGGGACTTACGGTTGGATTTGCGCTCGCGTTTGACGCAAGATTCCGGTGCAAAAACGTTCCCTGGAGGAAAGGTCCCCGCACAGGATGCAGGCGACGGAGGGGCTGACTGACAGAAGCCTGGCTGAGAAAAGAAATGACTGCCGGCAATGACGGACGGAAACGACTTACCGAAACATGACTGAATTACCCAAAATCGTGCCCAAAATGGTGTATGACCGCCTGCAGGCTGCCGTACCCGAGCGAGTGCATCCGGATGCCGACCTGCTGACGGCTTTTACCGAGCAACGGCTTTCGGTGACCGAGCGCGACAGCGTCCTCGAGCACCTGGCGCTCTGTGGAGACTGCCGCGATGTGATCGCTCTGGCACTTCCCGCGCCGGACATCGTCGCCGCTCCGGTTGCGAACGAGACTGAAGCTGATCGGGCAGTCTCGCGGGCAGGGGTGCCCGCGCGACACCAGCGGCGCTTTGCCTGGCCAAGTCTGCCCTGGACCGCACTGGCAGCGGGAGTTGCGGTGGTTGCCGCGGTGCTTCTGCTGCATCCGGGAAAGCTGAACTTGGCGATACTGCCTTCCGCAAACCGGCAGATCGCGACTACTGTGCCACCAGCTTCGGTCGCGCAGATCGCATCGTCGTCATCGTCTTCATTGTCATCGTCATCCTCATTAGACCAATCAGAAGACTTGGCGAAAAGTGAGGATAAAACCGGCGAGGCACGACCAAAGGCCGAATTACGATTGTCGAAAAAACTCAAGACCGGACAGGTTGTAAAGCCGCCGCTTCCGGCGGCGTCCGGATTTCTGCTTGCCGACAACAAGAAAGACTCCGGCTCGGCAGACAAGCTGTCGGCAGCGCCATCGGCCGGAGCCCGGGCGGTTGATGCACCAATCAGTCGAGGGGCAACTGAAACCGTCGAAGTTTCTGGAGCAGCGGCCGCAGTAGCGATGGAACCATCCACCGAAAACGCCTTGATGGCGCGGAATGAAGCACCAGCGATCGAAAAGGCAAAGCCGGCGCTGCAAGGGGTCGAAGCACAAGGAGTCGAAGCGCAAGGGGTCGAAGTAAATGAGCGGCAGAAAACCGAGACAGCCGTTGTTCCCGGGCCAGCCAAATTACAAGCCAGGAATGTTATGTCTGCTGCGAAACTAGCGTCCCCTGCCAGCCCGCCTCTGGCGCACAATATCACGTGGGCGATCACCGGAGGCGTCCTGCGACGGTCACTGGACAGCGGCCGGAGCTGGCAAAACGCTGTGCGCGCGGATCATCCCTTGCTGTGCTACGCAAGTCACGACGACGATGTATGGACCGGCGGACAGGCGGGTACGCTCTTCCACTCCGCCGACGGCGGTGCAACCTGGGTGCAGGTGCAGCCCTCTGTCAAAGGCCAGGCTCTAAGCTCGGACGTAACTCACATCGATCTGCGCAGCCGGGATGTGCGCGGCAACCTGACTGGCAACGTACGCGGCGACGCGAGCGCCCCGGCGGAGATCGTAATTTCCACCAGTAACAACGAACTCTGGAGCAGCGCGGACGGCGGAAGAACCTGGGAGAAGAAGTGATCTAATGGCGAGATCGCGTGATTGTTACTCCTGTCGATCCACGCTCGCTGGTGGAGAGCCCGGCGTCCCCGCCCGGCTGGACGGGCGAGACGCCCGTCACTCCACCTTCACGAAGTAACGTTACCTCCGCGCATGACTCCGAAGTACTCATTTGCGGGCTTTACATTACGGAAGTGACATTTACAGTATGGCCCAATGGACATTAGGATAAGCAGGTGGTTTGGCAGTTCTGGGGGAGGGCTGCCAGAGACGTCTTGAGCTTAACCGCTCAGGACGTTTTTTATTGCCCTCGCGCTGCTCGTCTCAGGGGTTCCCACAAAGTTGGGTTCCCACAAATGTCGCTGGAATTGTTCATAGCCAGTAACCTCTTCATCGGCTCCGCCCTTTTCTCGCTTGAGCACAGAGGTTCTGGATGATCTCGGTCCCCGACACGCCCCCAATCCGCGTCCGGCACAAATGACTGGCGATCTCGCCCGGGCGAACTTGGCTTTTGCGAAGCGAATCTGTTAGCTTTCAGCGTTGGCGTGGAGCCAACTTTTTTGCCGAAATCTGTGCGGAGGATCGACGTGGGATCTCAAAAATGGTGGCTGGGGCTGTTTTCTTGTCTGCTGTTCGCAGTATCGACGCAAGCACAACAAACGGCGCCGGCGGACGAAGCTACGCGGCGCCTCGCGCTCGACATCTTCAAACAGCTGATTGAGATCAACACAACGGACTCGGTGGGCAGCGTGACGGCGGCCGCGGAAGCGATGGCGCAACGGTTTCGCGATGCCGGATTTCCCGAGAGCGACATTCAGGTGCTGGGTCCAAATTCCAATGACCGTAAGAAGAACGTGGTGGTCCGTCTGCACGGCTCAGGCAAGCACAAGCCGGTTCTGCTGATCGGCCATCTCGACGTGGTGGAAGCGCGGCGCGAGGACTGGACGACGGATCCGTTTCAGTTCATCGAGAAGGACGGTTATTACTACGGGCGCGGCACCAGCGATATGAAGGATGGCGACGCCATCATGTCGGCGACGCTGATCCGCATGAAGAAAGAAGGATACGTGCCCAGCCGCGACATTATTTTAGCGATGACGGCGGATGAAGAAGGCGGCACATCGAATGGCGTCGACTGGCTGATCAAGAATCATCGCGACCTGATCGACGCCGAGTTCGTGCTGAACCACGATGGCGGCGGCGTGCTGGCCGATCATGGCAAGCCCGTGATGATGGAAGTGAACGCCACCGAAAAACTGCATGGCGATTTCGTGTTGACGGCGACCAATTCCGGCGGCCACAGCTCGCTGCCACGGCCGGAGAACGCGATCTACGAACTGGCGGATGCGCTGACGCGGATCGCGCACTACCAGTTTCCGTTCGAGCTGAACAACATCACGCGCGCGTATTACGAGCGCCAGGTGAAGATGGCGACACCGGAGCGGGCGGCCGATCTGAAGGCCATGCTGAAGAATCCTCTAGACCTGGACGCAGTGGCGCGGCTGTCGAAGGATCCGCTGGACAACTCGACCATGCACACGACCTGCGTGGCCACGCGGCTGAGCGGAGGTCATGCCAACAATGCTCTCCCGCAGATGGCGCAGGCCAACGTGAACTGCCGCATCGAGCCCGGACACACGCTGGAAGAAATCCGCCTGACGCTGGAGAAAGTGGTGGCCGATCCGAAAATAAAAGTACAGTTCCGCGAGAACAGCAACGTGCTGATGGATCACGGCTCAGATCGGCACAGCTATGTGCCGCCGGCTCCGCGGAAAGAAGTGTTCGATCCGCTGGAGAAGATTGTGGCAAAAATGTGGCCGGGAATTCCGGTGCTTCCGAATATGAGCACCGGCGCGTCGGATGGCGTCTATACGAATGCAGCGGGGATGCCGACGTACTGTGTGTCGGGCGAACAGTTTGACCGGGACGATATCCGGGCGCATGGGAAAGATGAGCGGACGGGGATCGAAACGTTTGCCCGGGGCGTAGATTTTTACTATCTGTTCTTGAAGGGAGTTACCGCGGAATAAGTGATACTCCACCAACTCTAAGAGCCGCGTGGGCGCCACCCGCGAGGGTCTTTTATTTGCCGGGAAACCTGCGTCGGAGGGACCTCCGAGTTTTGGTGGTTTTGACTCCATTTTTGGATGTTTACTTGATGGGTATTACACAGTACATTACGTTCCCCCCCCCGATTTCCCCTAAGCCATTCTAATTAAAGTACTTAGCTCTATCCTCTACATGAATAACGACTTAGTGGGCGATTCTGCGGTTTGGCGTGCACTTCTCGGGTGCATGGTGGCCGCCTCTGCTGCTTTATTTGCGTACTTGTCGTCCTTTTGTCAAAGAGCCGCCGAAGATGTTTTTGCGGTGGGTGACGGGTCCGTCTCTGGAGACGGGCACCGTTTTCGATGCTCTACTGTCGGTGAATTATTGCGCGATTCTGATTGGGTGTCTGTGATAGCCGTACGGGAAAAATGTGACAAAATAAGGTCTAGGGGCTGATTAGGGGCACCGCAGTGTCAGGTGTCGGCAGTGGGGAAGGGCCCCTTCTCGAAAAGCGCGAGAAGGGGCGCACCCCCAGTTTGTTAGTCCCAACGATCAAAGGCAATTCGCGTCAACCTCTCCACTTTGATGTGGCCCACCCGCCCCTCGTGCGGTGGCTCCTGCCGCCGCTTCCCTTACGTTTATCGCGAACGCCGTCGCTGCGAAAGTCTTTTTGCACGAGCGGGCGGATCGGCGGCGGTGGATTGCTGCATCGCTGGTGGCGGCGGGAGTGGCGCTGCTGGCCGGGTGATATCGAGGTAGTCTCAGACGTGTAGCGCCGTAGCGTTCTTTGATTTGACAATCTCCAAGTTCAAAATCATGGATAGAACGGGGTCCGGTCGAAAAGATTGTGTGGCTTGAGCATAAAGCCCGTCCACATTAACAGTGCCACTCCGTGCCAGGCGCCGTTCACCACTTCTCCGTCCTCGTCGCGTGGGTGATGATGCACCGAGCCTTTGTACCAAAGGACAATGTCCGCATCGGTTACGGACTTTGGCGGTGTGATGTAGGAAACTAAATCTTTCGCGCTCATTTCCGAAGCATTGTAGCGAGTGACCCAGAAATCATTCTTCGTAAATGGCTCCTCATGCTGCGACAAACCGCCGGTGGGTAGAGGGATCAGCTGATAGTAAGTCTTGTCTCCCCTTCCATTGACCAAGAACTTGTCGGAAACGTCAAGCGAGTGGAAAGCGCGGGGGTTCCACTGCAGGCCAGCTTCCAAAGGGATTAAGGTTTCTGCATCGGTGGCCGTGAGGCCGGGGAGATTTTCCGTGTGGGTACCGAGCGAGACGGAATCGTTGGGCCAGCCATTCAAATCAATATCCAGCCTCCAAATCGGATTATGCACATGCGGTTCCATTGGCAATGAAGATAAATTGTGGGAAGTTGCTCCCACGCGGCCGAGAATTACACCATCATCGCGGAAAGTCCACTCCATGACATAGTTGTAATTCGCCGCTGCCAATGCGGCCCATAAACTTACTTCTTGACCCCGATAAACGGCGCTATCCGACTTCCAGGAAAGCCCCCGATCCCGCACTTCCTTGCAAACATTTCCTGCTAGCACCGTGCCTCCCAAATTCGGCGGGCAGTCCGCATTTCCAACGGGGGTTAGCCCGAAATTAAAGCCCACATCGTAATAGCGAGTAGACCCGGTGTGATAAGGAACAAAAATTTCGGAAACTCTCCCATCCCACAGGATGAATCTCCAAGGCGCAGCAGGCGAGGTACGAAAGTACGCCCAATGAATCAATAGACCATTCCCTGGAACGGTCTGCCAGCAGAACCGCCAATGCGTCACCTCTGGACCAGCTGTGGGGAATTGTTGGTCCACTAAATTAGCGCCAGAGCAGGGCATAAAGGGGGGAGGCGTTTGTGCCGTCGCCAAGCGAGAAGAAAAAGAGAGCACCAACGCACACAGAGTAATCATGGAAACAGATCGAAAAGATTTCATTGGGCCTTCCGCCTTTCCACATAAATGTGCTTTGCCGTCAGATCTGCAATTACGCTGGGACCGATGAGAAAATCCTCGCCCCTGCGGAAAAACAGTTCCAGGCAACGGTGCTTCGAACATGGGTCTTTAGGATCCGTCGAGTGAAGCGGCAATCCAGTTACCTGATTCTCCGCGTTGGAGGGAGTGGCTTCACCCGGTGCGACTTGGACTCGAAAGGTTTGCACTTCGGAGCCAAGCATTTTTTGCACTTGAGAGTCACGTAGCGCCAATTGGAATGCCTCGGCTAGGTCCTCGGTTGTCATTGGAATTTGGCTGCCCGTCAACGGGTGCACTTGTGTGACCGCATTTTGCTGTAGGCTCACCGTAACTCGCGCCCCCAGTTCGCCTTCCGGACGAAAGAGTACGACTTCTGCATACCGCGCCATGTGATCCATTTGCTCAAGAGAGTCCGGTTTCATCACAACGGGCTCGACGGAAACCACTCGTATTCCGGCCTCACCAAGTAGCTTCTTCACTCGGCTGTCGGCTCGCGCAAGGCGCTCGGCGTTAGCCCGTTCCTCAGACAGCATGGGATCAAGCGCGCGTCGTTCCGAAGCAGCGGGAGATTCGGCTTGGCTCTTTTCTTGTGCTGGCAACTGGAGCGCGCTTAAAGCCACTAGAGTCGAGAGTGAAAACAACGCTATTTTATTGCTTAGTGTAATGGACGGGAACCGAAACAATTTCAAGAGGCACCTCCAGACGAAGAGCAAAATAACTGCCGAATGCGAGGATGATTTGTACTCTTCCAACACCCTGAACCGATTCGGTTACGGGATGCAGTAACAGGGGACCATTATTACGGGATATTCAGACTCGCTATGGAGGATTGTCGATTGGATTCGCTCGCTTTTGTAGACATGCCAGGCACTCCTTGAATCGAAGATATACTAGTACACCTTGGACTGGGCCCGAACTCGAGGGAACGCAGAGATTATGCACCCGCGCTCTAGTGCCGTCAACCTCATTGGCTCGGTAGTGACGAAAGTCGGGGGGCTAGCCTCGATAAGCTACTAAGACTATTGGCATCGAAAAATATCTAATTTAGAGAACTCACTAAAGCGGCTTAACTCGCGTCTCTGATAATGCAGTTCCATCGCATTAGTCCCCAAGTACAAGGATGGCTGCCCTAATACAGCAATACTCGAACGTGACTCAACATCGTCCTCCGACGGCGAGGGCCGAACAATGATATCTATACTCCTTATAAGCTGATCTGCGGAAATATTCCCTAAATTACTGCCCCAATAGGACAACAGGCCACCCTCCACTTGGACCGGTGGCCCACTCAAGCCCGGTTTTGGCTTGAGTGGGGGGTGCTCACATGTCACAGACTTACTCCAACGAACAAGCTAGATTGTCCTCATGCCATGGGGACTAACGCGTTTTCACGAATGATCCCTCGGCTTCCCCTTCGACTGCGCTCAGGGCTTCGGCAAAGGCGGGATTTCGGCAGCGGGCTGAGACGCCCGCCAGGCGCCTCAACTTTCTGCTGCTACCATCGCCCCATTCGACTCCTTCGCTGCGCTCAGTCCCTCAGGGCAGGCTCCATTCGACTCCTTCGCTGCGCTCAGTCGCTCAGGGCAGGCTCCGTTTGCTTACCACGGACGCAAGCCGACGAATCTTCGAGTCAGGGTGGATCATCCCACCCTAAAATCGCAAAGAGCGCGATTTTAGGATGGGGCACCCGCGGCGCAGTTTCAGGCTTCACGTTTACGGGTACGTAGTCATGCCGGAGCATGTTCACCTGCTGCTCAGCGAACCTCAGCGGGATATGTCCAGCAATAGAACTGCCCCACTCAAGCTAAAACCGGCTTGAGTGGGCCACCCGTCCCTCTACGCGCATCTTGATATTCGCCATACATTCGCCTATGCTCCCGCATGGCGATCACTCGGCGTCAACGCGAGCTGTGTGACTTCATTTCGCGCTTTGTGGCGGAGAAGCACTACTCCCCTTCGTTTGAAGAGATCAAGAAGACACGCCCAGAGACGATCCGATGCGTTCGGCTTGACCCGGCGCTCGACTGGATGCCTATACGCGCGAGGAATGCCTCGACATCTTTTCTGCAAACGTCCGGCGCCTGGTACCACATCTGGTGTCCTGCGTCGGGGAGCACGATCTTTTCGCGGTTCGGAAGCAGGCGCGCCAATTCTTCGGTAATGAGTCCCAGAAATGGGTACGACTTGGCACCGGACAGCAGCAGCACTGGAGCGCTAATCCTTCGAATCGTCGGGGGCTCGATATTGGGAAAGAGAGTCCCAGTTGTCATCATCACATCCCATTCGTGCGCATCGCGCAGCGTGTCCTCGCGAGCCGACTCCGACATCTTGTCCCACGCATGGGGATCGTTGAAGACATAGTCGATAAATGCCGCGATCCCGGCGTCGCGATCGCCTCTGCGAAACGCCTGTTGCATCGGCACGACCATCTTCCGTTGGATGTCTTCAAACATCGTCTTGCCGGTCTTCGCTTGATCGCTCGGCAGATGCGCCAAGAGCGAGATGGCGGGCGGCTCGGCTAAAACAAGTGCGCGAACAAGTTCGGGATGTTTGGCTGCCAGAAACAAGGCGGTGAGCGCACCGTACGAATGACCGATCACCACAACCTTGCCGAGGTGGAGCGTGTGGATGAACGCCGCCAGATCCTCCGCGTCCACGACGGCGGAGTAGCCAGAGCGGGCAGGATTGACGTTCGGATAGTCGTAGCGCCGACTGTACGCGATCGCCCGATAATGTTTGGCGAACGGGCCGAGTTGGTCGGCCCAGTACCCGCCGTCGCTCAACGAACCGTGGACGAAGATCACGGGCGTTCCTTTGCCCTCTTCCACGTAGTGCAGTGCGATGCCGTGCCCAATATCGGCTGTTCGGATGACCGGCGCATCGGCGTTCTGTGGCGTGGCGCCATGGGCCGAGAGCGGGACGAGAACGATCATTAGAGCGACAAGGCGTATGGTCGTGCCGGAGATTTGGGGCACAATAGCTTCCTTTCCATCCCGCATTCGCGAATCTCTTCACGATACCAGAGAGGCGTCGGCAGGCTCGGTTGCGGGACACGTGCCCACGTCAGTGCAACCGGCACTTTTTCCGCGTCCTCTGCGCCACGATTGACTACTTCTACCAGGAAACCAGATGGGCTCCGAACAGCCGCAACGGGTAAGTCATATACACGACAAAACGCCGGTGAGGACGATTGCTGCCGGTTGACGGGCAATTCGGAAGAAATTCTGCCAGCCTGTGAGGCCTAGCCTCTACGCGCATCTTGACATTCGCCATACCTTCGCCTATGCTCCCGGCATGGCGATCACTCGGCGTCAACGCGAGCTGTATGACTTCATTTCGCGCTTTGTGGCGGAGAAGCAATACTCCCCTTCGTTTGAAGAGATCAAGGAAGGCATGGGGCTGAGTTCTCTGGCCACGGTGCACAAACACGTCACCAATCTGGAGAAAAAAGGGCTGCTCACGCGGGACTACAACCGCAGCCGCTCCATCGATCTGCTGCCGCCGCGGGGAAAGTTGAAGCAGTCGATGGCGGTGAACACGGCCGTGGTGCTGCCGCTGGTGGGCAGGATTGCGGCGG
>Ga0209648_10000902_pt1 | contig 23640 bp, 8 predicted proteins | sample GraSoi2013_115cm_FD_185830 | JGI IMG/M metagenome (GOLD analysis project Ga0209648, IMG submission 185830) | Grasslands soil microbial communities from the Angelo Coastal Reserve, California, USA - Sample 9_17_2013_115cm (SPAdes) (version 2) | ecosystem: Environmental > Terrestrial > Soil >... | reverse complement strand
CCCAGACGGCGACCACCTTCAACTCGACAGTGACGACCCAGACCGTGACCGGGCTCGTCAACGGCACGGCCTACACCTTCAAGGTGGCGGCGAGCAATGCGGTGGGCACTGGTCCGGCCTCGACCGCTTCCAACGTGGTCACGCCCGCGACAGTCCCGGGCGCTCCAACAGCAGTCAGCGCGACCGCGGGCAACGCCCAGGCCACGGTGAGCTGGACGGCGCCGAGCTCCAACGGTGGAAGCGCCATCACCGGCTACGTGGTCACGCCATACATCGGCAGCACCGCCCAGACGGTGACCACCTTCAACTCGACCGCGACCACTGAGACGGTGACTGGTCTGAGCAACGGCACGGCCTACACATTCACTGTGGCCGCCACCAACGCTGCCGGAACCGGCGCAGCGTCATCGGCGTCGAACTCAGTCACGCCGGTTGGACCGCCAGGTCCGCCGACGGCGGTGAGCGCGACGGCGGGTAACGGTCAGGCCACTGTGAGTTGGACGGCACCGAGCTCCAACGGTGGAAGCGCCATCAGCTACTACACAGTGACCGCGTCACCGGGCGGGATGAGTGCGCAGACAGCCAACGGCACGACCACGACCGCGACTGTCATCGGCCTGGCCAACGGCAGCGCCTACACGTTCACGGTGACCGCGACCAACTCGGTGGGGACTGGCCCGGCGTCCGCGGCGTCGAACGCGGTTACCCCACTGGGACCTCCGGGAGCGCCCAATAACGTCAGCGCGACGGCGGGCAACACTCAGGCGACGGTGAGCTGGACGGCGCCCCTCACCAACGGTGGAAGCGCCATCACTGGCTACACGGTGACCCCTTACATCGGGACGACCGCACAGACGGCGACCGCCTTCAACTCGACTGCGACGACTGAGACCGTGACCGGGCTGAGCAACGGGACGGCCTACACATTCACTGTGGCAGCGACCAACTCGGTGGGCACTGGTCCGGCCTCGATCGCCTCCAATGCGGTCACGCCCGCGACAGTCCCGGGCGCTCCAACAGCAGTCAGCGCGACGGCAGGCAATGCGCAGGCCACCGTTACCTGGACGGCGCCCGCCTCCAATGGGGGAAGCGCTATCACCGGCTACACGGTGACCTCATCGCCGGGTGGTCTGACCGCGACCACTAACGGAAGCACGACGAGTGCAACGGTGACCGGCCTGACCAACGGCACGGCCTACACCTTCACGGTGGCAGCGACCAACTCGGTGGGCACCGGTCCGGCGTCCGCGGCGTCGACTTCGGTCACCCCAGTGGGGACACCTGGAGCGCCGACCAATGTCAGCGCGACGGGCGGCAACACCCAGGCGACGGTGAGCTGGACAGCGCCTGCCTCCAATGGTGGGTCGGCCATCACCGGCTACACCGTGACGCCGTACATCGGGAGCACGGCCCAGACGGCGACCACCTTCAACTCGACAGTGACGACCCAGACCGTGACCGGGCTCGTCAACGGCACGGCCTACACCTTCAAGGTGGCGGCGAGCAATGCGGTGGGCACTGGTCCGGCCTCGACCGCCTCCAACGTGGTCACGCCCGCGACTGTGCCCGGCGCCCCAACAGCAGTCAGCGCGACCGCGGGCAACGCGCAGGCCACGGTGAGCTGGACGGCGCCGGCCTCCAACGGAAGCGCCATCACCGGCTACACGGTGACGCCCTACATTGGGAGCACGGCCGGCACTCCCCAGGCCGCCGCAGCTGGCGCGTCGAGCGCGATTGTGACCGGCCTGGTCAATGGCACGGCCTACACGTTCCAGGTGTTCGCAACGAACGCGGTTGGGAACGGCGCGCCAGGGACATCCAACTCGGTCACACCAATGACCTTGCCCGGGGCCCCAACCAGCACGACGGCAGTGGCCGGCAACACCCAAGCGTTGGTGAGTTGGACAGCTCCGGCCTCGAACGGTGGATCGGCAATCACCGGTTACGTCATCACGCCCTACATCGGGACGACAGCCCAATCGGCGACGACCTTCAACTCCCCTGCGACAACTGAGACCGTGACAGGCCTCGCCAACGGCACTGCCTACACATTTACGGCAGCCGCGATTAATGCCGTGGGCCCGAGTCCCGCATCATCGGCTTCGAACGCGGTCACGCCAACACCGCCGTCGATCTCCGAGGTTCTAAATCCGAGTGCCGCTCAGTACGGCGTCGGCCAGAGCGTGAGCTTCAGTCTCGCCATCTCTAATCCTGGTGGGGGGCCCACCTTGACGGTGAGCAGCTTGAGCCAGCCGTTGCCTTCGACCCTCGCCGCCTCCGGGACAGTCATCACCTTCGACGGCCAGAGCTGCGCTTCAGCGGGCGTGACGTGCTCCCTGACGGGAAACGCGGTGACAACGTCGGGGTTCACGGTCGCAGCAGGGCAGACACACACCATCGCCTTCAACGCCGTGGCAGTCGGCACGCCAGGCAACTGCTCCAGCTCGGCCACCACCGTGTCAGCGAGCACAAACGCCGGAACCCTCCAAGCCAGCGTTTCGCTGCCGATTTGCGACTCAGAGCTTGGCCTCCAGGGTTGGTGGTCGTATGTCGCGACTGACCTTGGTGGCGGGTTGAGCGGACAGGTAAACGTCGCCAACGGCAACCTCGTGATCCAGCAGTTCGATAGCACTCCCGTGCAGGCGCACGGCCAGCTCGTCTATGCGCTGCGCCGCACCTACAACAGCCAGGACTCCGGAATGATCTCGTTTCCAGGTCAGCTGGGCGCCGGCTGGACGCTAAGCCTCGGCGGTGCCGGCGGGTCCTCTGGCGCCTCAGCTGGCGAAGTGGGCTTGTTCGTCCCCAGCCAGGAGAGCGCGGCATCAGCGCTGTCGGTCACACTCATAGACGCCAACGGGGTCAGGATCGTATTCCAGCTCTCAGCTGCGATCACACCGGTCGAAGTGACCAATCCCATCACCGGTGCGCTTGGGGTCATGAATCCCAAGGCACTCGCCCCGTCCACCGGCAACCATCTCTGCGTCGATACTCTTTTCTCGGCGCCCCCGGGCGTTCACCTCAACTTGTGGCGGTACACGCAGGTCCCCTCACACGCTTCGACCAACCCCTGTAGCACGCCGGACTCCGGCACCATGCCGGCAGTGGTCGGATTCGCGATTGAGCGGCCGGATCGGATTCGGTACGAGTTCAACGCCGGCGGCCAGCTCGTCGACATGAGCGATGGCAATGGCATCGAGTTCAGGTACCTCTACGACGGTTCCAACCGCTTGACCACGGTCTACGAGCCGCTCTCTTGTTCGAACCCGGCCACCAGTACCTGTCGCGCGTTTCGCCTCACCTACCTGGCGAATGAGACCGACGTGACGGATCCTGCCAGCAGGATGACGAAGTACAAGTTCGACACTGCCTCGCCGGCGCACCTGTCTTCAGTGGTGAATCCCGATGGTTCGACCGAGTCCTACACATACGGCAGTTCGTGCAACGGCAGTGCCAATCAGATATGCAGCACGGCCGATCCCAGAGGCCACTCCACCTCGTTTCACTACCTCGCGCCAGCCGGCGGATTGCCGATGGTCTCGACGATCACCGACCGCCGTGGCTCTGTCACTAACTTGGCCTACTTCCAGTCACCTAACTACACGACAGCTGACACCGCCGCCGAGCGCATCCGCTACAAATCGATAGACGCCAGCGGGCGCGTCGGTGAGATCGACGAGGGAACCACGGCTGACCTCTACCTCCGACAGGCTATCTACACGTGGGATGTCGCCGGATCCGCGTGCCGGCTACCCGACGCAGCTGTTGACAACAACCTCTGCCATGTGCTCAGGAAAGCGCTGACCTCGCTAACGCCCGACGAAGATACGAGTTTCACTTACAACGACGAGGGCCGCACCCTTGTGCTCCAGCGTCTGAATGGCTCGACCAAGCTCTATACGACTTCCGGATACCGCACCCAGGTCATTGAGACCACCGGGATGGTGAAGGTCGCTGACGACACTCTAACTGGCGCGGGCGCCGTCACCGCCGGCGCGAGAGGATTCGACACCAATTCGGCTGTCGTGCTCTCGGATCTCACCCAGTCGCTGACGCCGAACGGCAATGCGGCGGGCTCCACTCAAGTTGCGATTGCTCCGTACCTCACGAACTACAAGATCGACAACAACTCCGGCATCAGCCCATCCGCCAAACAGACCTCGACGATATGCGCCAACCCCTCTTCACCGTCCTCCAACACGGGCCACGTGTGCGAGATGGATGGGCCGCAATACGACACGTCGCAGCAGGCGGCGATCACCCGCTACACATACGACCCGTTTGGCCAGAAGATCAACATGACCACAGCCCTCGCGATTGCGCGCGGCTCGAGCTCCCAGTACACCTACACCTACTACCAGGACGCGGACGTCGATCTCTCAGGGAACGTCTCCGCAGGCGGTTGGTTGAAGGCAACCACCGATCCGACGGGGCTATTTGTGGTGTTCGGGTACGACCGGGCCGGCAATGTGGCGCGCACATGGGACCGGAATGCCACCAGCGCAAGCGGGTTGGGCGTGGCCAGCTTCCCGGGCACGCTCGCGTCGCCTCCGAGCCAGTCCTACACGGAAACGGTGCGCGGGGCTTATGCGTCACCTTGGCGCTCGGTCACTTCTCAGCGCGATCAGCTTGGTGACACGACGACCTATCCGAGCATCGACTCAAACGGCAACGTACTCACGATGCGCACGCCGCGAGGGAATCAAGCCAGCAACAGCCTGTTCGACATCACGTATACGTATGACAACGGCGACAATCGCCTGAGCCGGTTGTTGCCGACTGAGGCGGCTGCCAACAAGCCGACTCTGTACACATACGACGCTATTGGCAATCAGATGGCCGTCACCGATCCGAACGGCAACGTCATCGTCACCACATTTGACTCGGTCAACCGGCCAACCGGAACCGAATTCACTCGAGCACCTTGGCCGACCGACAATTCGCAGCCCCCATCGTGCAGACAGTCCACTTCGTCCGATGCGCCGATTCCGGCTGGCCGAATCCTGTGCTCCACGGCGATCAGCTACGACGGGGTGGACAACAGGCTATCGGCTTCGGATGGCAACCAGCAGACCAGCACCTTCATCTACGACGCCGTCCACCGGCTGATTCGGACCCTGACGCCGCGAAACGACGGCACATATGCGACGCTGCGAACCGACACGAACTACGACGCGGATGGCAACGTCACCGATATTTGTCCACCGCGTGAGTTCGCCGAAGGTGGGAGCACTGCATGCGCAGCCACCGGAGTCTATTCGCAACACTGGACGTTCGACTCTTCGGACCGGCCCACCACCTTTATCAGTTATCGATCGAGTGGGTCGGCCGCCAATCAGATCGCTTACACATACGACGGGGACGGCAATCAGCTCACCGAGAGTGATCCGAACGGCGGTGTGGCTACCGGTGTCTACGACCTGCTCGATCGGAAGATCAGCCAGACGGTCAAGCGTGACGCGACGACCTCGGCGACGACAAGCTGGGTTCACGACCCCAACGGAAACGTCACGGCACTAATCCGGCCGGCGACCTCAACCACATCACGGATTACTGCGTATAGCTTTGACGTCGCCAACCGACCCATCGACACCGTCGCCGGCGCGAGCAACCAGACGGCCAGCCTCGCGGGTCTGGTCGATGCCAGCGGCGGTAGCAATGTGCGCACTCGCCTGGCTTACGACGCGGACGGCAACGTAGTTGCCAGCTTCCAGCCGTCGGCATTTGCAAGTTCGACGACGACCCCTGACCCGACCTCCATGCTCCGCACGGACTATGACGTCGACGGCCGCGTGATCGTCCAGTGGGGGCCGCGCTACGACTCTTCGACTCACTCCGACGTCGGACTCGGCTCGACCACCCAGACCACACAATGTCCGGGCAACGCGGGGCCGCAGTCGGTCGCCGGTGTTCCCGGCTATCCGGCGACGGTCGGTGTTTGCGTTACCCGGACCAGCTATGACTACGCGGGCAATCGAGCGAAGGTCGTTCTCGGGACCTCAAGTGGCACGGACAACCGGTACATCACCTACAACTACACGGACGACAACCTCGTCGCGTCGATCACGGCGCCGTCACCGGCTCAGGCGGGCGCTCGAGTGACATCGCTGTCCTCTCTCTACGACGGCGACAGACAGTTGGTGAAAAGTACGGACGCCTTGGGCATTCAAGGCATACGCTCATACACAAGCGACGGGCGCTTGTCTCAAATCACAAATCCCCCGAACGGAACCCTGACTCATATCCAAACATTCACCTACGACGCCAACGGCAACCAAGTTACCGGCATGTCTGTGGCCGGCCAAAAGTGGACCTACACCTACTACGCCGACAACTTACGGAAGACCGCCGCCGACCCTGTCGGCGATACGACGCAGTACACGTACGACCAGGTCGGCAACGCGACTCAGGTCTATTCGCCGTCGGCGACAGCCAAGGACACGAACAACTCCTCGGGGACTCCGACCGCCAACGCATACACGTTGGACGGGTTGCTCAGCTCGACCACTGTTCCCGTCTCACCGGACGGAACGCAAACGCGAAAGACAACCTATGGCTACGATCTCGGGGGCCGAAAGATCAGTCAATCGGTGGGCATCAATGGCGGTGCGGCCACCACGCAGCAGTTCGCCTACTATCCTGACGACCGGACCCAAACGCAAACCGGTCGCAACAACGAAACCATCACCAGCTCATACAACCCAGCAGGACAGGTGACTTCCGTCACCGACAGCACAAGTAGCTCGACGGTCACATCAACTTACTACCTTGATGGTCTGCTGCGGACTACCGACGACGGTGCTTGGACCTCGAAGTCCGCGTATGACGGACTCGGTCAGCGCACGGTGCGGGCAGACGTCATCGATAGTGGTTCCACTACCTACACGACCACGTATGCCTACAACGACGCCGAGCTGATTGCGAGTATCGCCTCGAATTTGCTCGGCAGCATCTATTTCAACCAAGGCGTTGTTTCCTTCCCATACACCTACGACGCCGATGGTCGGGTCGCCTCAGTCACGAAATGGGGACAAGTCACGACCTGGACCTGGAATCCAGACAGCACCCTGGCCGAACGAATTATCCCGCCGCAAGCGCCGTCGACTACTCCGATAACCGACTGGACGTACATATACGACTCAAGCTATCGGCTCTTGCACGCTGGCTTCCAGGGTCTTGATGTCTATACATCCGGCGCCGCGGTCAGCCATTCCTTGGACTACGGCTACGACTCCGCAGGCCGAGTCACCAGTTTCAACGACGGATCCGGAGCCAAGACAGCGACGTATGACCACGACAGCAACCGGCTGTCCTACGGCACCCAGTCGTTCACGTACAACCCCGATGACAGCGGCGCAAAGGCGGGATATACATACCTCGCGTTCGGCGGACTTCAGACGGACGGCTGTTCGAACTACACGTATGACGGATTCGATCGCCTTCACTCGGTGACGCCGACCAATGGGACCGGCTGCCCATCGGGCCAGGCCGTCACCTACGCCTACGACGGCCTTGACAGACAGAAGACGGTCACGACCACTTTTACTACGCCGCTCCACTACGACGGGCTCAGCCAGACGACATCACTAGAAAAGGACCCGTACAGCCAGGACCTACCGTTTGTCTTGGGGCCCAAGGGAGACCGCGTCGCGGTGCATTTCTGGGTTCCTCCAGGCGGCCAGCCCGCCGGCTTCGACAACGCCCAACTCCTCGAAGGCGATGGCCGCGGAAACATATCAACGGTTTGGGAGCAAACGGCAAGTGGTGTGTCGCCGGATTGCCAGATCTTCTTCGACCCGTGGGGCATCCCCGCCGCTCCTGGAACATCTTCGAGCCCCTGCCTAGAAGGCAGCACCTACAACAGCTACTTCTACCACGGCGCTCGCCTCGACTCGGCGACCGGCGATTACCAGCTCGGGTCTCGCACGTACGACCCGACCAAGGCTTCCTTTTTGATGCCAGACACTTACCGGGCTTCGCAACCGAGCGCAGACGTGAGCGTTGGCATCGACCCACTCACCCGCAACCGGTATGCGTATGTGAATGGCGACCCTGTAAACCTTATTGACCCGACCGGGCACGACGGCTGCAGCTGGAACCCATGGTCGTGGGGCACGTGCGCCCAAGAAGCGCTCTCGTCGGTGAGCAGCGCGGTCACCTATGCGAGCAGCACGGTAAGCACTGCTGTAAGCGACACGGTCAGCACGATTAGCACTGCCGTGACGGACGCTGCGACCGCCGGTTACAACGCGGTCGAGAACTACATATCGAGCCAGTTCGACCAGATCTCGAGCGAGATCATCGCCCTTTACAACGCGACAAATCAGGCGATCAACGCCTTCGACAGCATTCTCGTCCCGACCCTCCAAACCGTGCTGGGCACGAATGCGACCGACACCGGGTCCAACGATCCCGTCAGTCAGATCCAACGCGCTGCGAGGCAGACTGTCATTGCCGGGGCGAAGACCGACGCTGTCCTGGTAACGCAAGCCCGCCCGGCGGCTGTTGCCGCTACGCAGGCAGCTGCGCAGGCAACGTACTCTGCAGTTGACAGCTGTCAACAAGCTGGGCAGTCGCTCGGCAACGCGGCGCAGTGCGGCTTGAACGCGTTCCAGATCGCTTCGACAATCGTACTGCCCGAGGGTGGCGAAGCCGTGGACCTGACCGTTCAAGGGGCGAAGGAATTTGCGCCGAATGCAGAGAAGGTCATTCAAGATGCCGTAGAGACATGTGTGGCGGCACACTCCTTTGCTGCCGGGACCCTAGTTCTGATGGCCGACGGGTCCAAGAAGCCGATCGAGCACGTCAAGGTGGGCGATTGGGTCAAGTCTGAAGATCCGCTGACGCATAAGTCCAAGGCGGAGGCCGTGGAAGCCGTTTGGGACAACACGAACGCCGAACCTTGGGTGGAGATAAACGCGGGCACGAGTGCCATCAAGGTCACCCAGGAGCACCCGTTCTGGGTGCCCTCCTCGGGCAGTTGGGCGCAAGCCGGTGATCTGAAGATCGGAGAGCAGCTCCTGACATTCGACGGGTCAACGGTGACGATCAGCGGGGTCGAGCGTTTCCAGTCACTCGCCGATCACTACAACCTGACCGTTCATGAGCTCCACACTTACTTCGCCGGCCAGAGCGAAGTACTTGTACACAACTGCGAGGTTCCGTCGAATCTGCCCGAGCAGTTGGCGATGGAGCAGGCGCAAGCTGGTCTGGGGAGGTCGATAATCCCCAACCAAAACATGTGGGATCTATCACGCATCGTGGCAAACTACGGGCCAGGTTCGTGGGAGAAGTGGGAATACGTACTCCGAAACGGGCAGGGTCGGGCCGCTGTTGTTGTCCACTACCTCAAGGACCCGGCGAGTGGAGCGATGAACGAATTCAAATTCGTTAAGAGATACGGGGATTGATCCGCGTAATGTGTTTGGAGAACCGGCCGGATCATCTCAGCCGCGATGTCATCGACGAACGTATTCACAATCCGTTGTCAACTCCGTTCCCACTCACGGTCGGACGCACATACACGGTGCATGCCATCACGCTGTTTAGAGGAGTGCCGTGGTACTACGTCTTCGATGACGACCAGCGTCCGTATCCGCTGTGGTACCCCGCGCCATCATTCCACGTTGTGGACGGGAGGGTACCGGTCGGGTGGCGTTATGCCACCTATACGACCACAGATTCGTTCGAATTCCTCTTGAGCTTTACGGAGTGGGCGGAGGATAGGCAGTTCTACGCGAAGCTTGTGGACGGCCAGCCAGACGCTGAAGGAATATTCGCTAAACGTCGTAGTGAATATGAGAGCGCGACTACTTGAGTCGGCAAGGCGCGGCTTGACACTCGTCGACCAATCGACGTCACGAGTTGAGACTGTCCAGCCCGTACAGCAACGCGAGTAGCAAAGGGTGTCAATTGGTGGTACCCAGCGAAAGGCTACGAATTCACACCCTTGTTCATGAACGGGGCGCAGCGATCTGTTAACCGCAAGGTTCAGGGTTCGAATCCCTGTCCCGGAGCCAATGTTGAACTGACAAAGACCGCTTACACAGAGGGCCGAGTCGCTTGGCGTAGCCGCTCGTAAGGCGTCTGCCCCGCGAGCGCACCGTGAGGTCGATCGAAATTGTAGAAGTGCTCCCACTCCTGGAGCTTGATGTTGAAGATCTTCGCGTCGTCGATCACCTCGCCAGCGAGCATTCGGTAGAACTCCTCATCGTCGATGCGATGCGAACGCTCGACCTTGCCGTTGAGCCGAGGGGTTAAGGGCCTGATGTAGACGTGCCGGAGCCCTCGGTCCAAGAGATGCCAGTGGAAGGCGGACTGGAATTCGGCCCCATTATCGGTCTGGATCTGCTCGACCCGAAACGGGAGCTTTTCGAGGACATAGTCGGCGAACTGGATCGCAGTCTTCTGGTTCAGCTGCCCGTAGATCTTCAGGACCCGCAGCCGGGTGCAGTCGTCGATGGCCGTGAACTGGTAGTGCTTCTTGCGCACGCCGCGGATGGGATCGATGAACTTGACGTCGATCTGAACGGAGAGGCCCGGTCGCTGCTTCTCGTACCGCTTCCAGCGCTCCTTGTGGCGCTTGTAACGCTGGGAGGTGGGTAGCCGGCTGAGGTCCAGGCGGCGCAGGATGCGCCAGACCCCAGACTGGCTGACGCTGATGTCGTGATACCGCTTGAGGTACATCGCAATTTTGAACGGGCCGAAGTGGTAGTTCTGACGGAGGTAGATGATCCGCTCCACCACTGCGGCCTTGGTCGCGTGCGGGCATACAAGTGGCCGGCGAGAGCGGTCGCGGAGGCCCTCCTCCCCCAGCTCTTCATAGCGTCGGAGCCACTTGTAGTAGCTCGGCCTGGCCACGCCGTAGTACCGGCAGGTAAAGGCCACGTTTCCGCTGACCTCCTGGGCATGGCGGATGATGGCTAGGCGCCAGGCCGCCTTCCTCGAGATTTCTCGTTCGGTCAACTGGTCTCCTCCTTACATTTCGCTGGAGACCCCAAGTGTCAACGAACTCCGTCAGTTTTAGACCGGGCCCCCGACCATTTTTGATCCGGCGGATTCAAAATCGGCGATTTTCCGGCGTCGTTCAGCGGCGCCGGGGCTTGCAGCGATCACGACTGCCGGTGGAATCCCACTTTCGATCGCGCCGCTTATAAGCGCTCTCGTTGCAGCTGTGCTGACGGGTGGATCTGTGCGCGTGAGTTCACTCCGAGCTTGTTCATGATGTTGCGGATATTGGTTGGCAACGGTGGGATCGGAGAGGAAGAGGAACGCGCCGGGTCTCGTGCGACTACGGCGCGGCCTCGAGCCCTGCGTCGAACCACTTCAGCTTCAGCCAGCCGAAGATCGGGAACGGCTGGCTCGGATCGTCAACGACCGTCGCCGTCGGTAGGGCGCCGAGTGCGGTGAATGGCACTACGTTTTCGCCGGTGTGGTCCGGCATTGCTGGTGCCTCGTAGGTGTAAATCCTGACGTTCGACTGAAGGTCTACCCAGCCCTGCTCCGCCCAGCTGAGGTGGACTCCGCCGGACGCTTGAGCGAGGAGGTCGTTGATGCTCCAGTCCTTCGACGTCGTTGGCAGCTCCGGCAGGTGTGGATAGTTGACGGAGTTGAATCTGAGCGTTACGACCACGCCGCCTCCGGTAGGAGCCTGCTGCACTTGGACGGTGCAGGACCCGTTCGAAACGAAGTGGTAGCTGCAGCGCAGCTCGCGCGCATGCGCAGCTGCTACGGGCGATGCTGGCTGCGGCGGCGGGTCAAGAATCATCGACACGATTGGCGCGCCATCGAATGGAGTCGGGAACACCTGCGGAAACGCCTCCACGTCACGTGCCGTCTCAAGGATGTCCCGTGCGTAGGTCTGCAGGGAGACGTTGTGGTCGTCACCGCTTGAAAACAGCTGGTTGACCTGATACGGGCGCGTCCACAGTTGCAGCGCCGTGACAGCCTCAGCGGACGGCGCGACTCTTTGGTCGTTGTCGTCAACGAACCGCGCACGTGCCATCACCAGCGGCGGATGGATCTCAGTATGGAAGTCGTCGTGCCCCGCATCGACGATCCACCGGCCGAAGATCGCGATCCGGTCCCCGTTTTCGAACCGGTAGTCGTCCGGGACGAGCGCGCCGTCCATTTCGAGGCCAAGCACCCCCGCGGGAACAGCAAAGCCGAGGGTGTGCGCCGCGTTCCACTCGTCGGCGTACGGCCCGTCCGGAGTTCGGTTTGATGGCGCCAGCAGGTTCTCGTAGCCGGGGTCGGGACGAATGCCGAACTCGAAGTCCGTCGCTTTCCCGGTCGCGTCCGAGAACCAATGAGTAAGAGGAAGGTCACCGCCGGAAGACGTCGGGTTCAGCGCGATCCCAGTCAATCCGACCTCGTCGTCCTGTTGGACCGTAGGGTTAAGCACGGAAACCCATTCGAACGGGTGCGCGTCGCTGCCGTCGAACGTCTTGCCGCCGACGATTGCGCTCGACCAATCACTGGCGCTCATGTCGTACGGTGGGTTCTCCCAACTGCTCCCGTCGAGCTTCGCAAGGTGAAGCGCATTCGCCGGCTCCGGGTCGGGCGAAACGACAGCGGGACCGGTCGGCGTTGCACCTCCAGCACGCGGGCGTTCCCAATGCCCGGGAGCGAAGGCGCCCCCCACCATCGCGTTCCGAGCCCACACTAGGCTCGTCTCGACGGGCGTCGTCGGCGGGATCGCTCCGTGGTCCCGAACGGTCGTTAACGTGGTCGCCGTGAACACGTCGACGTATGCCGTCTGGTCGTCAAAACCAAGGGACGCGAGTTCAGCATGGTCTTCGAGCAGGTCGACGTACTTCCCCCACCCGCCGCTCGCGTCGGCTTCGTCGTGCAGCATGGCGACGAGTCCGGCTGGCACTAGGACGGACGACACCATCTTCTCGAGATCGGCCGCACCGGTAAGCGGATGGTGGCCGATCGCAAGCGTCAGACTTTGCCCGCCGAAGTTCGGCTGCTCAAAGAGAACCACGCCTAGTCCGGGGGGCTCTGCACGTTCCCCGGGAGGCGTGGCTCGGGCGCCACTCCCAGCCATTGTGATAAACGCAACATCTCACGACGCAGGAACTGAAGTCAAGGGCGACATATTCGAAAGCCGGAGAGACAGGACCCGCAAGGAGTCCCGCCATTGCCCGAGTACTCGCGGGTGGTGGGGGCGTCAATGGCACGTGCATTCCATGCGTTGAGCCGAAATGTCGGTAACTGATTTCCACAATCAACAGTTGGGGACATTGCGGGTCCACATCGACACGCTAGGAGACATTTCCGATTCGGATGGCGCTGCTATTGCGAGAGCTGTTCGCGTAGGAGCTCTTGAAGAAGCCTTGGATCAAGCAGCTTCGCAGGTGGGGCTCAGTCAGGCACTCAGCCGTGATGCCTTCGCCATTTTACGGGCCTCAGTTAGAGAGGCGACTCGAAGTCAGGAAAAGTTGAGCGAGACAGCCTAAGCGTAGCGATCGGAATTGACGAGGCAACCGTCAACTGGATTGTTCAGCAGCTTTGGCCAGGCCTCGCGGACACAACCATCGTGGGATACCGGCAACTGGAGTGTCGATACCCGCCATCGGGTATCCGTCGTGGTTGGCAATGAAGGTGCGCCAGCTCTGGTTCGGCGGCCGCGATTGGCGGCGGAGGCGGAGGCGGCGGATCGAACGAGAACTGACCACCATGCCGAGCTTGAGCAGCTCGCCGCGGATACGCTCGGTGCCCAGAGTGGGTTCTCGTTGGCCATGGTGGCGATCAGCTCCCGGATCTCAGGACTCAGTCGGGGTCGGCCCAGGTGGCGGCCAGAGCGCCAGCGCCAGTAGAGCCGCCAGCCTCGGCGATGCCAGCGAACGACGGTCTCGGGACGGACCAGGACCAGACGCTGCTTCCAGTCGGGGTAGAGGCTCCGGACCACCAGCCAGAAGAACCGGTCTCTGGTCTTGAGTCGAGGGCGAGGACGGGAACGGAGCGCGATGTGGAGTTGGTGGCGCAGGAGAAGGTTCTCAACCACAAGCTCGTGCCGTCTGCGAAAGAGCCCGGCTAGTGTGGGGAGGAGGAGGCTGACTAGTTCGAGCATCGTGACAGGGTCGCCGATCTCGCTGGATTGAATTTCGCCCTCCTACAGGCCGGACGAGGTCCGCAAACTCAGCGATCCCTAACGTGCCGCTTCGCACTTAATGAGCCTACGGTCTGAGTGCTATCTGTGCTTGCCAGAAGACCAAGCCAGTCACCCCGCCTATGCGGGCAGACGGCAACGACGTCGCTCGGCCAACTCCATTTTCCGTTGGTGTCGATAAGCGTCGGTTCTCAATAGCTCCGACCCGGAGAGGCGGCCGGACTTCGTTGCCGCGCCTTGCCCGGGCAAGCAACATTGCTCGATGGACGGATTTGTTATCACGAGTTCGGTGGGCCCACTACGAGCTTGGCGTGCTTACGAAATGGGCACTGATGAGCGAGGCGATTCAGTACGTCACAACCGCCGAAGGCTCGCCCAGCACCTTGAAAAGCTTCCGTCGTGCGTTCCGTAGAATGTAGTCGCCGCCCGGGGCCGGATTTGCATCGCACAAGCTGAAGTAAGAGAATCCACGAACTTACTGAACGCTTCAGACAGGAGGACCGCCGTGCGTGGTCGGTGGCTTCATTCGGTCCAGGTCCTAGCGACTGTTTTGCTGGGGCTATTCACAATTGTCGGTGTTATCGCGACCGTCCTCGGAAAACTGAACCCTGGCGGTGGTTGGACCATTACGGCTGTTTTCGGCGCTATGTTCGCTACCGCCAGTCAGCTCGAGAAGCTGCTTAAACCGTTGCTGGGCCGACTTGAAAAGCGTCAGCGTGACGAAGCCAGACGCCAGAAGGAACTCAGAGCGTTGCTAGTCACCGGCTCGGCGTTGCCATTGGCCGAAACCGACCCGTACGCACTTGGGGTACGCACCTTGCGACTTGCTGGGGAAATGGATACGCCACGAGGGATGCCAATGCCACCTTACGTTCCTCGTGAGTTGGATGACAAGTTGCGGCAACACTTGATCGATCGAGTGCCATTCCTCCTGATAATGGGGCAGTCCCGAGCGGGGAAGTCGCGAAGCGCTTTCGAGGCTGTCTTATCACCGGAAGTTGACCTAGCGAGCCATGTGGTTGTTGCCCCGACTCGGTTTGATATCAAGCCAGACGTGGTTAATCGAATCTTCGAACTTATGAGCCCAAAAGAGTTGGGCGGGCCACCCACGCTGCTGTGGTTGGACGACCTAAACCGTTACTTGGAGGTGGGTGCAGTCACCGTTGGCCTACTCAGCGCCTGGCAACAAAAGCGACCGCACGTGATGGTCATCGCGACCATCCGCACGACTGAGTACAATCGCCTGCGGTACCCGTCTTCAACCGATCCCAACGAGGCGGCCGGCCTTTTCGAACAGGCGCGGATGGTGCTCGACCGGGCCATTGTTGAGGAGCTTGAAGAGCGGCTATCGAGCCGGGACGAGCTTCTCGAAGCCGAGCGCCTATATCCTGGCCGGAACTGGACCGCGGTTGGACTGGGCGAGGCATTGGTCTCTGGGCCCGAGCTCTTGGACAAGTTCAAGACTGCGTCCCCACTTGAGGCGTCCCTCGTACGCGCCGCGATCGATTGGGAGCGGTCTGGCCTTACACGCCCCATCACAAGGGACGATTTGGCAGAGTTATGGCAGGCTTATGTGAGCTTGCTTCAGCGTCGTCAGCTTGGAGCTCGCGCATTTGAAGCCGCGATAGCCTGGGCGACTGCCCCGCTCGAGGGCAGTGATAGTGCTCTCTTGTACCATCTGCCAGACGGTCGGTACGACGCGGAGGATTACCTCGTTGCCGACTACGACCAGCAACATGGAGTGCCGCCCGAAACGTGGAACTGGGTGCTTACCAAGGTCACTACGGACGAAGCGATGGCGGTGGGCCTAACCGCATTCACGCGAGACCAAGTGGAAACAGCCGTTGCGGCGTGGGAATTGGCAAGCGCTTCGAGCTCGACACTTACTGAGGCGAGCGCCAGATTCGCCAGGGGTTTCGCTCTCGCGCGGTTAGGGCGCTCCCTAGAAGCGATTGAAGCCTACGAAGAGGTTGTGCGTCGCTTCGGTGATGCACCCGATGCAGAGCTCCGTCAGCCTGTGGCAAGCGCACTTGTCAACCAAGCGTACAACCTCCGTCAGCTCGAGAGATTTCAGGAGGCGATCACGCGTTGTGAGGAGGTGGTGCGCCGATTCGGCGACGCGCCTGAGGCCGGGCTCCGCCAGCAGGTAGCCATCGCACTCGTTAACAGGGGGATCGGCCTCGGCGAACTGGGCCGACACCAGGAAGCGATAGCGGCCTACGAGGAGGTAGTGCGTCGTTTCGGCGAGACGGACGAGGCCGGCTTGCGAGAGCGGGTGGCGAGCGCCATCCTCAATATCGGGAATGCCCTCGGCCAACTAGAGCGACCGGAGAAGGCAATCGCGACTTACGACGAGGTCGTGCGCCGCTTCGGCGACGCACTCGAGGCCGCACTTCGCGAGACTGTGGCTGGCGCATTGGTCAACAAGGGGATAACTCTCGGTCAGAGGGACCGATTGCCTGAGGCGATCGCAACATTCGACGAGGTGGTGGGTCGCTTCGGTGAAGCCACGGAGCTAGGCCTCCGGGAGCGTGTGGCCGTCGCCATCGTAGGTAAGGGCGCGACCCTCTATCGCTTGAAGCGGCCCCAGGAGGCGGTCGCGACTTACGAGGAGGTGGTCCGCCGGTTCGGCGATGCGCCCGAGGCGGCGCTCCGCGAGCAGGTAGCCATTGCTCTCATAAGCAAGGGGGCCAGCCTGGGCCAGCTTGAGCAGTTGCTTGATGTGATTGCTACCTGCGAAGAAATTGTGCGCCACTTCGGTGATGCGCCTGAGGCTGCGCTCCGCGAACGGGTGGCCATTGCTCTAATCAACAAAGGGCTTGCCCAAGACAAGCTAAACCGACGCCAAGAAGCCATTGCGACTTACGGAGAGGTAGTGAGCCGGTTCGGCGACGCGCCCGAGGCAGGGCTCCGCGAGCAGGTAGCCACCGCTCTCGTCAAAAAGGGGGTCAGCCTCGGCGAACTCGAGCGACAGGAGGAGGCGATCGCGATCTACGAGGAAGTCATGCGACGTTTCGGCAAGGCGCCTGAGCCCGCGCTCCGCGAGCAGGTGGCCAGCGGCCTAGTCAACAAAGGGATCACTCTCGGTCATCTCGATCGACTGCATGACGCCATCGCGACCTACGACGAGGTCGTGCATCGCTTCGACGAAGCGCCCGAGGCCGGGCTCAGTGAGCTGGTAGCCATCGCTCTCGTCAACAAGGGAGTCAGCCTCGGCGAGCTTGACCGACAGCAGGATGCGATTGCGACCTTCGAGGAAGTCGTGCGACGTTTCGGCAAGTCGCCTGAGCCCGCGCTCCGCGAGCAGGTGGCCAGCGGCTTGGTCAACGAAGGAATCACGCTCGGCCATCTCGATCGACTACATGACGCCATCGCGACCTACGACGAGGTGCTACATCGCTTTGACGAGGCGCCCGAGCCTGGGCTCCGCGAGCATGTGGCTACAGCCTTGGTCGCCAACGGGATCACTCTCGTTCAGATCGACCGGTTGGAGGAGGGGATCGCTGCCTACGACGAGGTCGTCCGTCGCTTCGGCGAAGCAACGGACGCGTATCTGCGCGAGCAGGTGGCCATCGCGATGGTAGGCAAGGGCGCTGCCCTCGGCCAACTGAAGCGGCCCTTAGAGAAAATCTCGACCTACGAGAATGTGGTGCGCTTGTTCGGTGACGCTCGCGAGGTCGCACTCCGCGTGCGAGTTGCCGAGGCCCTGCTCAACAAAGGCGTAACTCTCGGCGACGAGGAGCGCCCATTCGAGGCGATTGCGGTCTACGAAGAATTGGTGTACCGCTTCGGTGATGCGCCTGAAGGCGGACTCCGCGAGCAGGTGGCCAAAGCATTGTTAGCAAAGGCGGATACACTCATCGATCTCGGCGATCGGACCGAAGCAGCCGCAGCCTGCCACGACTTAGAGCAGCGCTTCCTTGACGCCCCTGAACCAGACATCCGGAATCTTGTGCGGCTCTGCCAGTCATTGTTCGAGACTTGACCTAGCCTTGAATACACTGCGCAATGGGTTCACAGGTGGCTGCCTGGCAACCTGCACTTGACGCCATGCCGACGATGAGGAGGCCCAGTTGCCTTACGGAATCGGGGAGATACTTGCTCAACAGCAGGAGCGGAACAGTTAGTGCTAACGACATGAGCGTTGTCGAACTCGTCGGCGAGAGCTTGCAAAGCCGCCGCTAGATCGGCTCGTTGGCGTGGGCTAGAAGCGGCCAGAGATCTATGCGATCCGCAGAGAACTTGCCCGGACCGACCCAGTCCAGGACTCGCTGCCCCTTGGCTTCGTTGAGCGGGTCAAACGCTTAAGCCGTATGTGGCGACGACCGAAGCGCGCGCCCCGATTAGATCAGCCATTGCCAACTGGGTGCCTAACCGCAGCCACTCTATGCACGCACCCATCGTAGCTGCGCGGCGGCCCGGGTTCGCACTGCGTGCACGGCGTTCGCCGCAGTCGCACTTCAGCGCTCTTCAAGCGAGATTTCGTACCAGAACGAGAAATCGCGGTCATGAAACTCAGCCTCGTTTTCGGGATGCCGACCAACACCGAATCCATCGCGGTGTTGTAGCCAGGAGCCACGATATATGCCTACTGTTGTTGGACTCAACCCACGCACGACCTGATAGGCCAGGCCGCCCAGCGCACTAGCTGCGGCGAGCACGGCTGGCATAGCGGCGGCGATGTCCCCTGTCCCAAGGCCCCCGATCTGCGCTAGCGCGCGGGAGACTTCTGGTGACGCAGCTTCCTTAATCAACAGCTTCGCCAGGTCGTCGCTGTCCTTACGATCTCGAGCGACGAGGATGAAGATGCTAAGAAATTGGTACGCACCACCGTAGAAAAGCAGTAGTCCCCCAGTATCGATGTCCAGGCGTTGTCCGCTTCGAACATCGGGAAACCGAAACGTGTTGGCTTGGTAGACAGTGGCTCTGTCGGCAGAACCTGACTTCCCGCGCACGACTAGAGCATCCAGCCGGAGATGTGCGCCACCGAACCACTTGTGCACGTTGTGTATCACTACGTCGTGCAATGTCAACGCCAAGGGAGGCAGTGTTCTGCTCGAACCTCGGGTGGCATAGTCATTCGAGTCTTGATTGCGTCGTATCTCGGAGATCGTGGCTGCATTGAGCGGCTCATCATCCTCGATCAGCCAATTTGGTTTAGGCGTCACCTCGGTGGTCTCGACACAGCTGAAAAGGAAGCATCGCCTCTTCCGATCAATAGGAAACCGCCCCATAGCCGCGGATCGGCACTCAAGGGGGAGCCGTCACTCTCCCTTACCCGACCGGCTATAAGGTCCTGTCTAGTCGCGAGCATGGCAATCCTTAGCGCGACGCTTGCGTGTTTGGGAGAGGACTCTGACAGCATCGCCTGGTAGAAGTGCCTAGTTAGGGTACTGGTGGCCGCGTCGGACGCTTTCCATAGAGACACAATCACTGTCTGTGCGCCGGCGGCCAAGAACGCTTGCCCAAGGCCGAGCGTACCGTCAAATGAGATGCGCCCAAGGCCGGTGTCACAGGCGGCAAGAAAGGCCGTCGCATCCGAGAGGTTGATTTCTCGCACCCGCGCTGCGGTTAGCACTCCGTCATGTTCGGCGTCAGCAGCCAGATGGATTCGACATGTGTCTGCGGAATCGCCGAGCTCGGCATGGCAGGCGAGATGAATCAGGTTTGCCATAGGCGCTTCAAGTCGATACGACGTCTGAGTCGCGGCACCAAAGAGGTGCACAGAATGCCGCCCATGTTTGTCACCCCGGGTTGTCAGCAGCGTCTCAAGGAATTTGGCGTCCTCCGCGGCACCCGGAAGGGAGCCCAAGCCTCGGGCTCGACGTCTGGCGTCGAGTACCGGATCGGCTGCAACATATGCCCGAACGCTGTCCGGCGTGGTGGCGCGGCGGTTCCCCAGTGCTCGCCATACGGAGAGAGATGGCGCAATACTAATTGGGAACTCCTCGACCAGCATGGTTCCATCGGGTGATACCAACATTGCCCATGGAAGAACGCCAAGCTCCCGGTAGGGGACGATGATCAATGGCCTGTCCGGGGCTAGGAGACCGACGACTGGGCCGACCAGGACGTCATATAGCTCCTCCAAGAGAGGTCTCGCGGGGCCGTCGTCAAAGCCGCCGCGGTCTTCTACACCGCGTGACACAGAGTGGATATGCATTCGGCTCCGAAGCTCCGTGCTTAAGAGTGCAAGGTGCTCAGGACCGTGCATCGATTCCCTGAAATGGAGGACGCCTTTCGACACGACAAACAGCAGTATCCGGTCCCCCATTGGATGAGGCACAAGGATGTTTTCTTCTGCGCTCGAAACTAGCTGTGCGAGTTGACTAGAGGACAGTGGTTGTGCGGCGTGAGCTAGCTCGAAGGCATCCGATACCTTCTTCAGGGCGGCAGCGGCGAGTTTGTCAAGGCGTCGCGAAACGCTTGACGCGCTGCTACTCGGAGGTTCGGGCGACGAGTCGGCTGTCGCCTTCGCCCCGCGATCGCTGCGAACACTCCGCTCCGCGACCACAACTGTGTCGAACAAGGACCGAGCGCGAGACCTGTCGGAGATAGACAAGGCTTCGTACATCGCGCCCACGGCGAGAGTAAGGCGAACTGCGTTGCCGGTAATGTCTTCGTGTATCGGCTCATCGGCATGCCTGATGCGCCACTCGCCCAGGCTGGTGTTGAGACGCAGATAGTCCATGACCATTGCTGATGCTGCCGCCGCACGGGCTGCCAATTCAGGCTCGATCCGTTCGAACAGAAGACTTCCCGTTACGAGCGTATGCATCGTGTCTTGCATTCTGGGATGGTCCGCTGACGTCCGCGTCAGCACAGCCATGAGTACTTCAAGGGCCTCGGACTCCAAACCGAGCAGTCGCATCGAGTTGGATAGCCTGATCGCCTCTCTTAGCGAGAAGCCGGTATTTTGCTCAATAGCTGCTTGTAGCAACTTCCAACCCTCTGCAACGGCCTCCCGCGCATCCTGTACTCGCCGAAGCATCGTGAATACCTGAGCCTTCGCGACGAAGTCCTCGAGCATTTGCGGCTCGAGGTCTCGATCTAGGCGTAGGACATCCTCCGCTAACTGATCCGCCTCATCGGTGCGGCTGGCCCGTACAGCGTCAATGAGTCCCTGAATTAGCCGCGCCCGGGATCGGGCCGCTACTCCGTCGGATGAGCCTGAATAAGCCTCCGCCTCCGCGAGCAGTGACTCTCTTTCTGCCTTGCTTGACTCGTCATGCTTTCCGTACAGGTGTACGGCCGCGAGCACGAGCCGATCGTGAAGCAGCTGTTCAATGGGTTGACCATCGATTACTGCGGCCGGGTCGTCCTCACGAATAATCTGCAGTGTTGCGATAGCGATTTCATCCATTTCGTGGCCTGGTGATCCTTCCGGTATTCGGGCGTACATGTCTCCCGACACACTCGCTGCGTAGGCGATCCGTCTGGCGAGCTCCTTGTCCCATTCATTGAGGTGCACCCCTGGGACTGGCAATCCTTTGTCAGCACGGCCCAGTGCATCAAGCAACGAAGGTGCAGCAAGACTGCCCTCGAGATAGCATTCGAGAGCCTTCCGGACGCGATCTGCTGCCATCACGCGGTCAATCGAATCGTCAGCCTCTGCCAACGTCAAGAGAAGATCTCCGCGAAGCACTGAAGACTCGGCGCCAGTTGTCGGTCTCATTTCGGCCGGCATTTGAACATTAGGGCTTCGGTTGGAGCTGCCAACGATCTGAGCAAGATCCGCATAACTCGCTAGCAAGGCCTGCAATTGCTGATCGACGAGCGCGATATGGTCCGCATGCCGATTGCCTGCTGAAAGGCTATTTCGTATGGCGCACAGGCAGTTTTCGGCCCGTTCCATTAGATCAGGTGATACTCGATCAAGGGCAAGCTGCTTCTGAATCTCTGCCATCGCAAGGATCGTTGAAACCTTGGGATAGCCATCCATGAGTGTTTCGTGTCGGCAAAGCCCCCTGAGGTCTCGAAGCTCCTTGGGGGTATGAGTCTCATCGGGCGCTCCAAAGGATGCCCGAATGACCCGCAGCGCTTTCGCGATTGAAAGCTCACCGACTTGGCTTGGTTCAAATGCAAGAACCGCTACGTCAAAAGGACCACATCGAAAGACGCACCATCGCTGTTCGCGCCCGTCAAGGTCCGTAACCGCCCATTCGGCCACGTTGGCTCCTCTGAGAGGGAGAATCCGGGCACCATCTGCATCGGGTATCTCAAAGACGGATGCCCATTTATTGAGCCAGTCTTCCGCGGTAGCCTCGTCGGCTACTGGCGCAGGGGCGACATTAACCAGTAGACCGCATTGAGCATCACCCCAGTAGTCGAAGTAAGCAATGTCGACGGTCGAATAGTCGCGACGATATATCCAGCCGGTCGGCAGTTCCAACGAACCGACGCCTAAGCAGTCCTCATAGATCACGGATGCGCCTCACGACGTGGCACTACGGGATCGGCTCGCGGTGCCACGTACACATCGCAATCTGACTTCTGGCGACCGAGATCAGCCGTTGTCGGTGGGTGTGGTCGCAGCGCCTGAGGTAGATTGCCATCAACACGCCCTCTGTTCGGGCCTATGTTCGATGCCTGCTGCCGCCCCTGTCAAACCGATGCTAGAAGCATCGACGGAACGCTTCCATGCCGAACTGGGCATCCACGGCACATGCGTGGTGCGCTCTAGCACTTGGTGCATGAGGAGCCGATAAAGGTCCGCGGCGCTTCAGATGACTAGCCCGAACCGGCAGGTTGCTCAGGATAAGAGATAGATACCGATAGCGTCGCTACGGTTTGTCAAGCCTTTATCCGCGCCTATCTGGTCTGAGTGGAGGCTGGCGGTGACTTGTAATCCAAATCGCAGAGTTGGAGTGCCACGCCCGACTCTTAGGGGTCAGCGTTTACTCCCTACTGGTCCGGCTCACTCGGCGCGAAGCAATGCCACCGAACTTGCTCGCCCTCATTCTCAAGGTGCTTCCCCATCGTGTTAGCGGTGAAAGTTCCGCGCTTCGCGTGGAGTCTTCACATGCGCTCCGCCGGTCGTGGTATGTCCCGGCCAATCAGCGCGCTGTCACCATTGGTCTCGTTGGTGGGCAGCGCATCGTTTCATGGTGGGAGGCGCGGGCGGGTGAGAGACCTGTTTCGAACTCAGCCCGGCCGGGGTTCCTGGCTGGCTGAGATGGTGGGACGGCTGGCTGTCCGCTACCCCGAGGTGCCCGTCATCTTTGCCGGCTCGCGCAAGCTCGCCGAGGAGTGGGCCTATCGCTTCCTGAGCGCTGCGGTGGCTGATCACACCGAGTCTTCCTAAGGAGTCTGGTGCTGAGCTCTCTTCCAGGCTGCGACGTGATTTTTGAACCGGATACCTTATGCAGGCGCTGCAGCTGTCGCTTGGAGATTCCCAAAAGCTCGGCGGCCGCGGCGTTGATAAGCGCCCCGTAAGCAAGGTGGTTGAGGACGACGATGCGGCGCTGCTCAGTTGTGTTCAAGACGATCCTGCCATCCATGAGGTGACAGAATCGATTTTCGCTTCA
>Ga0209648_10000900_pt1 | contig 23659 bp, 16 predicted proteins | sample GraSoi2013_115cm_FD_185830 | JGI IMG/M metagenome (GOLD analysis project Ga0209648, IMG submission 185830) | Grasslands soil microbial communities from the Angelo Coastal Reserve, California, USA - Sample 9_17_2013_115cm (SPAdes) (version 2) | ecosystem: Environmental > Terrestrial > Soil >... | reverse complement strand
AGCCGAAGGACCTCAACCGCTCCGCTCACCGCAAACTAATGATCGATAGAATGGTTTGTTTCGGCGAATCACTCGTACCGCAGCGCCCTCATCGGATCCACCCGGCTCGCCCGCAGCGCCGGCACATAACCCGCCGCGCACGCCACCATCGCCAACAATCCCGTCGCCAGTCCAAGCGTCCACGGATCATGCGCCTCCAATCCGTAAAGCTGGCTTTTCACCACGCGCGTCAGCACCAGCGCAGCGGGCACGCCGACGCCAACCCCAATCGCAATCAGCGTCAACACTTCGCGCATCACCATCCCGATAACCTTCCCCTGCTCCGCGCCCAACGCCATGCGAATGCCGATCTCCCGCGTCCGCTGCGCCACGCTGTACGACATAACCCCATACAGCCCGATAATCGCCAGCACGGTAGCCACAAATCCAAACACGGTCGACAAGCTCGCAATCATTCGCTCTCTCGAAAGTGAATTGCTAATCTGCTCATCCATCGTGCGCATCGCATAGATCGGCAGATTCGCATCCATCTCTCGCACCTTCGCCCGTATTGATGTCATCAACTGACTGGGCTCGCCCATCGTCCGCGCATAGACCGTCATGCCTCCCAAATAGGGACTATTCATGTACGGCACGTATGCCTGAATCGGAATCTCGTCACGCAAATTCGTGTACTTGATGTCTTTCACCACCCCGATGATTTCCATCTCGGTGTGCGTTCCGGGATCGGTCCCAAATCCCAGGTGCATGCCCACGGGATTCCGCCCCGCGAAGAACCGCTGCGCGAACTTTTCATTGATGATTACGGTTGTGGGCACGACGTCAAAATCGTCAGTCGCATTAGCTCGTTTAACTATTCGATTATCGGTCAGACGAAAATCGCGCCCCGCAACAATCGGCACACCCAGCGTCGCGAAGTATCCCGGTCCGATCTGATTCATGAAGGCCTGCGGGTGGTCGTCCGGCTTCGTCGGCGAATACCCCTCCGCCGTCATACCGCTGTCCCACTCGTTATCTTCCATGATGCGCATGGAGGCCACGGCCACCGACTTTACTCCCGGTATCGCGTTCAGGTTGTCGGTCAACTCCTGATAGAAGCCGTTGAGCCGCTCCGGACTGTACCCGTTCAGCGACGGGTCAATGTTGAATCCTACGAGCCGCTCCGCCGAAAATCCCGGCCCGAGGCTGCTCAGATTCTTCAGGCTTCGCAAAAAAAGTCCCGCGCCGATCAGCAGCAAAAGCGATAGCGCCACCTGTGTAACCACCAGCGCGTTCCGCAATCGGCCATGCCCTCCGCCGACCACCGCGCCGGCCTGATCCTTCAACGTTCGCCCTACGTCCGGCCGCGTCGATTGGAGCGCTGGCGCTAACCCAAAAACCAATCCTGTCGCCACGGTTACCGTCAGCGTGAAAAGCAGAATCCGCAAATCCGGTGTCGTGGAAATATTCAGGCTTCCCGAGTCAGACGGCAGGTACATCGCCATCAGCGCCTTGTCCCCCCAGAACGCCAGCGCCAAACCCAAAACCGCACCCAACGCTGAAAGTGAAAGCGTTTCGATCAGCAATTGCGACACGATTCTTCCCCGCGTCGCTCCCATGGCCAGCCGCACTGCAATTTCTTTCTGCCTTCCGGTCGCCCGCGCCAGCAATAGATTCGCGATATTCGCACACGCAATGAGCAGCACCATTCCGGTCGTCGCCATCAGCACCCATAATGGCGTGCGCAGCTCCTGCCGTAGCGATGCCCGCCCTTGCGATCCCGGCAATACGTCGATCCAGCACTTCAAAAACTCTTCGCGGACATACGCCGACGCATTCCGGAACGCCGCCTCTTTCACTTCCTGCTCCAGCATCGAATGCATGAACGGCTGCAACGACGCTTTAGCCTTTTCTTCCGTAACGCCGGGCTTCAGTCGACCGAACGCATTCACCCAGCGCGACCGCCGGTCCGTTAAGAACTTCATGGGGCCAATGATGATTTCCTTCTCCATCATCACGGGGATGAAAATCTTCGTGGAACTCCCCAGCTCGACTCCATCAAATCCCGGCTGTGCTACTCCGATGATGGCCATCTGATAGTTGTTCACCAGCAGCGTCTTCCCGATAATTTTCGGATCGCCACCGAAGCGCTGCTTCCAATAGTCGTAGCTCAGTACCACAACCGGATGGCCATCCGGCACCCGGTCGTCCTCGGGACCAATCCCGCGCCCCAAAACTGTTCCCACTCCCAAAACGCTGAAGTACGTTCCCGAAACCAGCTCACCTTGCGTGCGCTCCGCTTGTCCGCCATAGGTCATGCTCACCGGTTGCGGAAACCGGCAGAACATCCCGGAAAACACTTCGTTGTGATCCTGAAAATCGCGGTACATAGGGTAGGAAATCGCGTTGCCGCCCCAGTTGTTGCCGTAATGGTGCCCGCGCATCGTCAGCAGCACGAGCTGCTGCGGATTCTTCACCGGCAGCAGTCGCAGCAAGACCTGATCCAGCAACGTAAAGATCGCCGTGTTGGCTCCAATCCCGAGCGCCAACGTCAGCGCTGCCACCGCTGCGAATCCTCGGCTCCGCCGCAACGTCCTCAGCGCATACCCAAAGTCCCGCCCCACCATCTCGAACCACCCGCGCATGTTCATCGATCCTCCCACCTCGCTTCGCACCTCTAGCCTCTAATACGCAAAGACGACGAAAGGGTTCCCTTGGTCTTGCCATTCTTTTTGAGGGTTCTCTTTGGCAGGTGGCGGCTCCTACCACTACGTTCAGCCGAGCAAAGCAAAAAAAGAGTGTAGAGGAACCTTGGTTTTTCGGTGGGGTTAGAAGTAGCGGCCGGGCTTGAGCCCGGCCAGCGAGCAAAGCGAGCGCTCCAACGCTCGTAGCGCCCACTTTCTCATAGCGTTACCCGACCCGAAGCAGTAGCGTTCTTATTGCGGAAAGCGCCTCCAACGCAATAGTACGGGAGGCGAAATTAGAACTTCACACGCTGGAAGAATTCTCTATCTTTTTCATGCGTAAGCAGCCGCGCGACCTTCGACTTCTCGACCCACTTTGCTTCCGGATTGTCGGAGTCAACCGGCTTTAATAATTTTTCGCTCGTTCGGAAAAGAAACATCGTGATGACTTTCAGCTCCGAGCGATCATCGCCGCCATTCATGCCGATCTTGTGGCGCTCATAACTTCCAAGCTCGCGGACAAACTCCAAATCGCGAATCCCGCTCTCTTCATAGATCTCTCGTCTGGCCGCACCCAGTGCGTCTTCGCCAGGATCGATGTGTCCCTTCGGCAACGACCACGATGTCCCATGCTGGCTGACCACCAGCACCTTGCCCTCGCTATTTGTGACCACGCCCCCTGCGCTATGCGTCTTTATCATCCATCTCAGTTTATCCTACGCTTCGCGCCATGCTAACGCCGGGGGTGTATCCCAATTCCCGTGCGAAAATTCTGCGTTTGCGAGCGGAACTGAGCGCCAATCCGCGCGACCCAACGTGGTCGCCGTCGAATTAGCGCCCGAACATCGAATACGCCACACCTTGCGACTCTCGCTGCGGGGGCGGGGGCGGCTGCGCCTGAACCTGACGCCGCGCCGCCGACGCAATCGCGCGATCCACCGGGCGATTGGCGATGCGCTCCAGCGCGTCTGCAATTCGCGCCAACTCGAACGCCACCTGGTCCGTTCCGTTCGACCTCTTTAGCACGACAATCTGTTTCCGGCTGAAGTAAAAAGCGGCCCAAGACACCAACCCAATCACGGCCGAGACACCCGTCATGAACGCATCGTGACTTGTAATAGTGAGGCTTCTACCCGCGATAGTAATGACGTGATCCAAGAACAAAGCGTCCTCCCTGTTGGCGTTGATGGCTCGCCTGCCTGTACCTTGACGGAAATCCGGATTGCCAAGATGTGCTACCGCTTGAGACGCGGGGACGCCTTTTGCAGAGCCGCAATCAGAGTGCGGGCCGAGCGTGGGGCGGCAACATCCGATTCGGTGATGATCTTTGCGGCGCTCGACGAATTGCCATAGAGCTTGCGATTCGCTTGCCCGTCAGGCCGGAGCGTCGAGCCATCCAGCGAGACGCCGGCGAATACGCCTCTTGCGCGCGAGTAGCTCAGCATTTCCGCACGCATATAAGCGTCCGTGTCGGCGGAAGCGGAACGTCCTTTCGGTCCAGCCGCGGCGGATATGTCCGCCCCAACCTTCACCCTGGTGCGCAGCACGCTATCCGCGCCGCGATCGTTCATGACCAGAAAAACGAAGTCGGTTGCTTCCCCGCCAATCTGAAAACCAACGCTCCCGCCTTCGAGCGCATACATGGCGGGGGATCCCCAGGGACCGTTGAAGTTTGTGCCGGTGCGGCATATCAACGTCCCCCGGCCGTAGCTGCCTCCGACAACGAACGCCGCTTTCAACACCGACGGCATCACCACCACACAACGCGCCTTGTCGATAAGGTCTCGCGGGATGTCATCAGGAACATTCAGGATCTCCTGCATCACTTTCCCCGCATTCTGAAGGCGATCCTGCTCAACCCTTGTTTCGCTCGCATCTTTTGCCGACGCGACTGGTCCGAAGGCAAGCACACCCGCCACTAAAACGGTCCAGCACTTTGTGAACACCATTTGCAACTCCTCCTTGAGGATGTGTGATATCTGGATGAAAACTTCTCTCTTTTCGGGCGGGCAGATCCCTTAGAGTCCCTTAGTTCCGGCATTCGACACGCAACTTTCCCTCCAGACATGCACTCGATTTAGTAAGTCTCCGAAATTCAGTTGTATAGAGCGCTTGTGAACATCGAGTCGGTCGGAAAACCGGCCTGCAACGTGTGTAGATTTTCCCGAGCGTGCGAGCTTATTGCGTGAGCCGCAGTCCCAGTACCGAGTAGTTCCAGTACCGTAGCCGTCGCACCTGACTTTTCCTGTTGCGTTCCATTCCTTCTCTGTGCGCTCTGTGCCTCTGTGGCAATCCCATCTGTTCGCTAGAGCGTTTTGAACGCAGCCACTTCTGGGGTAGTCTCTCCGGCATGATTTCGCCATCCCATCGAATCGTGCTGCTGATTTCACTCGCGCTCTCGCTTGCTTCCGCTACCTTTGCGCAAACCACGCCCCCACCCAGGCAGATCGTCATCTCCCACGTGACCGTCATCAATCCCGGCACCGCTTCGGTGCAGCCCGACTCCATGGTTGTGATTAACGGAGATCGCATCACTTTCGTCTCGCACTCCGCCGCCGTGCCGCTCGCGAAGAACACGCGCGTCATCGACGGTCGCGGCCAATTCCTTATCCCCGGCTTGTGGGACATGCATGTGCACTCCGTCTTCGGCGACTGGTTCCCCGGCGGGCGCGACATCATCCTGCCGCTCTTCATCGCCAACGGCGTTACCGGCGTGCGCGACATGGGCGGAGACATCCCTGCTCTCTTCGCCTGGCGCAAGGAAATCGCCGCAGGCAAAATCATCGGCCCTCGCCTGATTATTTCCGGCCCGATGCTGGACGCGCTTTTGCCGGACGGCAAGCTGCGCTTTCCCAGCTCCATCGCCGTCACTACTCCGGACACCGCCGTCGCCGCCGTGGACTCGCTGAAAGCGCAAGGCGTCGACTTCATCAAAGTCCAGAGCGTCATTTCCCACGACGCGTACCTCGCTGCTGCTGCCGAGGCGCACAAGGTCGGCCTACCTATCGTCGGACACGTCCCCGACAAAGTTCGCATCCGCGAGGCAATCGCCGCCGGACAAAAGAGCATCGAGCACCTCATGGGCAGCTTTGAGGGCTGCTCGACCGAAGAAGAAAAGTTTATTGCCGGCCAGGGCGATCTAAAACTCCTGCTCGCGACGCAAGACAAACAAAAGTGCGATGCGCTCATTCGTCTGCTGGCGCAAAGCCACACCTGGCAGGTTCCCACGCTCGCATGGCAACGCGGCGGCACTTTTCTCGACCAGCGCGACCTGAAGCACGATCCGCTCGACAAGTACGTCCCGGCGTACTGGCGCGATGTCACTTGGAAACGATTCACCGAGGAAATGATGCCGGGGCTGCTGCACGATCCGCTGGAGCTGCGCCAAAAATATTTCGCGGGCAATTTGCAGATGGTTGGCGCGATGCATCGCGCGGGCGTGCCGTTCCTCGCCGGAACCGATACCGCGCCCGGCGTCTACATCATGCCCGGATTCAGCTTGCACGATGAGCTGGCCAACTTCGTCGAAGCCGGCTTCACGCCCATGGAGTCGCTGCAAACGGCGACCAGCAATCCCGCGAAGTTTTTAGGAATGGAAAGCAGCTATGGTTCGGTGGAAACGGGCAAAATCGCGGATATGGTTCTGCTCTCAGCCAACCCGCTTGAGGACATTCACAACACCAGGAAAATCACGGCGGTAATCGCCAACGGCCGTCTATTCAATCGCGCCGCGCTCGACCGCATCCTCAAACAAGTGGAATCCGCGGCCAAATCGAGCCGGAGCGCAAGCGCGCGCTAAAACAGCCTCCACTTTGACTTCGGTTTCTTCACGCACAAACACGACGGCGAATACTCCGGAGCAACAACGGTGACGTGGTTTGGCAAGTCGTACGTCACTTCGGTGCTGAGCTGCGCCGACGCGCGGCTCTTGTCGATGCGATATTCATATTCCACTGTGAGCGGCAGCGGATTGTCGGACTGATTTGACGCAAAAGTCCACGAGCACAAATTTTCTTTCGCCGCACTGACCAGCGCCGGCGGCCCCACGACTGTATCCGTGAAGGCAAAGCGCCCGTCCTTGTGCACTAGGATCTTCAGTGTCACCTTTCCGTGCACTTTCGATTGCCACGCCATCTCCGGATAATTCGGCGCCTGAAAATGCGTGACCCGCGGCAATTCCGCCATCGGCGCATCGGCAAAAAGCAAGAACGAGAAAAGGAATGCGAGAAGGGTGTTCATTCCTAAGCCTCCAGGGGTCTCCTGCAAACTTTTCGCCGCGGCTTTTCCGTGCAACCGTGCCGCGCCTCACGCAGACTCATCACGGCAGCAGCTACTTCGCGCTAACGTGAGTTAGTTCCCTGCTTCGCTCTTTTTGCGCGCCGCCTCGAATTCGTCGCCGGCCTGCCACCCTTGCAACTCCGCCGTCATTGCCGCTTGCTGGCCGAGCAAAAATCCAAACCGCGCCATCTTCGCCAGTCCGGTGAAATCCATCTCCGCGCGATATTCATCGCTCGGCTGGTGATAGTGATGATCCACATAATCCTGCGCCTGCGCTTCGCCCCAGGCTGCGTCGTGGCCTTTGTATTTCAGGCCTTCGCTGATGGAAAAAGATGGAACGCCCACACGCGCCAGACTGAAATGATCCGAGCGGTAATAATGGCCGGCTTCGGGCCGCGAATCCCCGCGAATTGCGAGACCAAACGTGTTTGCCATCGTTTCCACAGTCGGATAAAAAGTCGTGCGCTCCGCCCCGCTCACTTCCACTTCTTCCGGATCACCGATCGGAGCGAGCGCATCATAATTCAAGTCGAGGGTAATTTTCGAGGGCGGAATTGGGGAATGTTTGCCTAAATATTCAGAGCCAAGCAAACCCTGCTCTTCGCCGGTGACCGCGGCGAAAAGGATGGAACGGGGCGGTGCCGGCTTCGCAAGCGACCAGGCTCGCGCGAGTTCCAGCAAAATACCGCAGCCCGTGCCGTTGTCGACCGCGCCGTTGTAAATATTGTCGCCACTCATGTTGGGATTGATTCCGAGATGGTCGTAGTGCGCAGTGTATAGGACAGCTTCGCTGGCCCGTTTCGAATCGGCCCCGGGCAATATCGCCATTACGTTTCGCGAAACGAAGGGACGCAATTGGCTCGCGACGTGAGCTTGCAAGCGCACGGGCAGTTCGAACGGCCGAAAGTCGCGGGATTGCGCTTGCTGGAACATTTTGTCGATGTCCTGACCGGACATGGCGGCAAGTTTCTTCGCGACGTCCAGCTGAATCCAGGAACCCGCCTGCAGCTTCGGCGTGCCGTCGCGCCGGAGATGCGATTTCTCCGTGCCCCAGGAATTGCGCACAACTTGCCAGCCGTAGCTGGCAAGGTCCGTGCGATGGATGATTAGGGTCGCGACGGCGCCATGGCGCGCGGTCTCTTCGAACTTGTACGTCCAGCGCCCGTAGTAGGTAAGCGCTTTGCCCTTGAAGAATTTGGGGTCGTCGGAAATCGGCTCGTTTACGAACAGGAGCGCAACTTTGCCCTTAAGGTCGACGCCTTTGTAATCGTCCCAGTGGTATTCCGGAGCGGTGATTCCGTAGCCGACAAAAACGATGGGCGCATCGATGTCCGCCGTTTCCGTCTGGCTTTCGTTGTTGGTGACGAAATCGTCGAGGTTTTTCAGCGTGATCGCTTCGCCGTTCGCGGGAACCAGCTTGAAAGAAGTTGCTTCGAGGGTTTTCACGCCCATCATCGGAACGTCTTGAAAATAGCTGCCATTGGGGAACGCAGGCTTGAGGCCGTAGAGTTCGAATTGCGTGGCGATATATTCCGCCGCAATGTCGCCGCCGCGCTGCCCCGTTCCGCGCCCTTCGAGCAAATCGCTGGCGAGAAATTTCACGTGAGCGCGGATTTTCTCGGGATCCGGCGTTTCAATCGTGAAGCTTGTCAGTCGCGCGGATGTGTGCGTCTTCTTCTGGGCGGCAAGGGACGTGCCAAGAAGAGTCGCCATTAGAACCAACAACAAAATCGAACTTAACCTTCGCATACTTCTTTATTCCTCTTTCCACGCACGAGCTTTTTGGGGCCCAGTGCAAACAAGATGCTAGCGCTACGGCTGCTTTGTGCGGACAGCCAGAAGTGGCTGTCCCACCAGCGATCACTTCTTGACGCGATCCTTGAGCAGATTTTTCAGTTCGCTCATGAATTCCTGCACGTCCTTGAAATCCATGTACACGCTCGCAAATCGCACGTACGCAACTTTGTCGAGCTTCTTTAAACGGTGCATGATCATTTCGCCGATTTCGGTGGTGGTCAGCTCGCGCTCGGTGGCCTCGTGCACCACGCCTTCGATTTCGTCGACGATGGCCTCGAGTTTGGGCGTAGCCACCGGCCTCTTTTCGCAGGCTTTCAGCAACCCTTGCAAAATTTTCTGGCGCTCGAATCTTTCCCGCCGACCGTCCTTCTTGATGACCATGTACGGAATTTCGTCGATGCGTTCATAGGTGGTGAAGCGGCGCCCGCATTTGAGGCATTCGCGACGGCGCCGAATGGTGTCGCCGCTGCGGCCCTCGCGAGAATCAATCACCTTGTCGTCGACGTGCGCACAGAAAGGACACTTCACTCAGCAATCTCTCCTCGAGCGCTCTCAAGTTCCGACGCTTCCTCGCTCTTCGCCATCTCACGCAATTCGCCCAGCGACCACCCCTCCCGAATCAGCAGGGGCACACCGACAAGACTGCACATGGCAAACGTAATCAGCCACAGGACGATAGCGGCAGCAAGCGCCGGCTCACTTTGTACTCCAAAGATCGTTGTATACGCAATGAAGGCGCCCGCCTGCGACCCGCCGCCCACTCCGGGGACTTGCACGGCGGAGCCTACCGAGCTAAACGCCATCACCAGCATGGCGTCGCTCAGCGAGATGCTCGCGAGCCTTCCGCCAAAACTGTGCGACACCCACAAATACACCAGCAGGACCAGAAACCAATGGGCCGTTGAGTATAGAACTGCCAGCGCGAGTTGGCCCCAGCTGCGGATGGTCTGGATGCCGCGCGCAAATTCGAGAATTATTAAGGCGAATCTAGCCTTCCAACCGTGCGTCGCGATGACCCTTTGCATGCGGCGCTCCAGCAGAACGGTGCCATGCAGGCGTAGATACACTAGCAGCGCAGCAGCGCCGAGCACGCCTGCAAAAAGCATGGAACCGGTGGTCTTGGCGGCAGTTTGCAGCCTGCTAGTCGTCTCACCGGCATGCGCGTGGGATTGAAACAGCAGGAGGCCGATGGCGGCGATCACCGCCGCGCTGGCGGCATCGAACAGCCGCTCAAGCACGTAAATTCCAAATAGGCCGGAAACCGGTAGTTTCTCTTTGCGAGCCAGAAGCAGCGGCCGGATCGGTTCACCGGCGCGGCCGAGCAGGAATACCGCAGAAAATCCGGCGAGGGTCATGCCGAAGATGTCCCCAAAGTGCGAGGGACCGAGATTCTGCTGGAACACCTGCCAGCGCAACGAGCGGAGGGCGTAGCAGACGTAGATGGCAATTACGGAAATGGCGAGGAGCACGGGATCGGCGCCGCGCAGCACGTGGAGAAGCTTCTCGCCACTAAAATCGCCGAAATGAAAGAGCCCGCGCGTCCGATACGCAACAAACCCCAGGACACCAAGCCCAACAACCGCGACTAAAACCTTCCTAGATGAAGCACGCATGAGCTTGCCAGCCTACTGGTGGCGGCTACACACGTCAAGGCGGCATCCCAGAGCCTGAACTGCACCGGAGCCCGACCATGCCGCAAACGAAATGCATCTTGTACGCTGCGGTAAAGAGCCCGCGGTAAAGAAGGCGAGGCCGGCCGCCTTCTCGGCGCCGGCCTCATTCGTGCTTCTAAGCAGCGGTTAGTGGATTTGGCCTCAGCCAACTATTCGCCCTGGTGTTCGCCGGCGCCGAAGAGGTCCGACATGACCTTGGTGCTGTCGTCGCAAGCATGGTTCAGGCACGGCAGGCCGAAACCGCCTTCAAGCGACTTGAGTAAGGAGAAGTGGGTGTAAAAGTTCGCGCTCTTCACGCCGTGAACGCCGTGGTTCGTTTCGACGATGAGCACGACCTGATTGGTGTTCGGGGTGAGGCTGTAATCGTTTTCGTCCCAAACCAACACGATCGCATTGTTGCCTTCCCGCCATGCCGGCGAATCATGGATAGCCTTCACCAGGTTGCGGACCGTGAGATCGCCTTGATAGATCAGGGCGGGGTTTAGTCCGTTTTGGGATCCATCGTCATTGGGGTCAAAATCGCAGGCTGGGCCGGCATTGCCGCGCCCGTGCTGGTCATTGCACTGATTGGGAGCGATAAACGAAAGCGATGGGACGTGGCCGGACCCCAAGTCCTCGAACAAGCCGTGCTGGCCTTCAAAGCCAACGATGTTCTTCAAGCTGTTGCGCGAGTCGGTTCCTTCTTGAACGCTGCGGAAGTAAGCGAAAGGGTTGTGCTTCACGGCGTATTGGCTGATAACACTCTGCGTTTCGTTGGGCATCACTGTGGTGGGATTAACGAGGTTGCTGAAGAAGCCGTCGCTGAAGTTCACATTGTCCGCACCAGCTGGGGGCAGGCTTTCCTGATAGCTTTTCCAGCTGAGGCCAGCAGCCACTAGCTGATCGCCAATCGTTTTGCCGACCGTGTTCTTTGCCGCCGGGATGGAGGTCTGTCCATCGATGTTGATCGTGCCGCGCGGGTCGCTGGTTTCATTCGTGTAATCGACAGCAGGGGTTGCGGCGTCCGTTCCCATTCCGTAGATGGAGCAAATGTTGGGGAAGGTGCCGCTGTCGAGGGAGGGTGTGCCCAACGTGAGATTGTTCGTGCACGCGGCGTTGTGCCAGTCCGGATTGTTGTCGTTGAGGACGCCAAAATTTGATCCGCCGACGACTTCCAGATAATTCGTGAGACTGGGATGAGCCACGGCGAAGTAGTTGGTGGCCAGGTTCGCGGATTTCGCGTACTGGTTGACGAACGGCTCGTTCGGATTGTCGATGATCTGCTTATACGCGTGGTTCTCCATCATGATTACGAAAACGTGATCAAGATGGGGCACTCCGCTAGGGACGCGTCCCTCGTCTGCCGGCAAGTTACTCGCCAGTAGCAAGCTCGACAGACACAGCGCTGCTGCCTTTTTCAACATTTAGATCCTTTCATCTCAGTTGCGAATTTATGGCCCGATCGCGCGGGGAAGCGCGGGTCTTAGGGCGCCTCAGCGTAGTGCGGGCAAGTTAACGCTCGGTTACAACCAGATTCGCGGTCTATGAATCTGGATTCGAGGCAAAACGATTCGAGATGGACTCGTTGTACGGAACTACCAAAGGAGCTTCAGGGCGAATTGGATTTGGCGTGAGGTGGTGGAGGTGCTGGTAATGGCGCCGGTCGTGCCGGAAAGCCCAGTGGCATTTGTAGCTGTGGGCGGGGTAAAGACGATGAGATTAGGCGTGTTGAAGTTGGCGCGATTTAGAAGATTGAAGATTTCGGCGCGGAATTCCAGATTGAGGCGCTCGCGGATAGCCGTGTCTTTCAACACGGAAAAATCCCAGGTGGCGAGGCCGGGACCGATGTACGTGTCGCGGCCGACGTTGCCATAAAAGCCGCTGTTGGCGGGTGGCGCGAGGAACGCGGCGGGATTGAACCATTGACTGGGATTGCCGGTGACCACCGGCCCGGAGAAATTGGGATTCAGGAAAGGGCGAACAGGATTTCGCGTGTCGCCGTTGTTGGAAGGGTTGTAGCTGAGCTGCGGCGTAAACGGAAAGCCGGATTGTACTGTGAGAATACTGGCGACCGACCAGCCGCTCACTAATTTGCCGCTCCATCCTTGCAGGTCGCTTGCTAGCGGCTGCCCTTGCCCCAACGGCAAAGCGTAAAGCGCATTGATAACCGCCGCGTTTCTCACATCGAATGTTCCAAGCCCTTTGTCTGCGCGCAAATTGAAGGGATTGGAGACAAGGCCGGGTGCATTGCCCGCAGTGGTCTGATTGACGGAGTCGCCGTCGTCGAGAACTTTGGAAAGGGTATAAACGCCGCGCAGGGACAAGCCCCGGCTAAAGCGTCGGCGCAGGTCCACTTGCAACGCGTGGTAAGAACTGTCGCCGCGCGAGAACCAGGTCCACGTGTTTGCCAAAGCGGGGTTGGCTCGCGGCGTTCCCGCGGGAATGTAGTAGGTGCCGGCGGGAACGGGCGTGTTGGCCAAGCCAGCGGGAAAGGTGCTCGGGTAGGTAGCAGGACACGGAGACGCCGGACAGATCGTGGGAACCGGCTCGTTGGCGTCGACCCCGACGATTTCGTGATAGCCATGCGACCCCACGTAGCCGACCGTGAGCGCCGAGTTAGGAGAGAGTTGGCGTTCGACGCGGAGCGACCAGGAGATCAACGTGGGCGTTTGCATGTCCGGTTGAACACCCCCGGGTACGAGCTTGGCGCCGGTGGGAACGGGTGCGGCGGGATCGATGGGAAGCTTGGAAACGGGCAGCGATGCCAGGCTGTAGGTCGGATTGAACGGCGCGTTCTGGTCGGTGCGGTAGCCGAGCGCGTCTTGCAAATCGTTGTACATGCCGAAGCCGGCGCGGACCACAGTCCTTGTGCCGAACGGACTCCAGGCGACGGCGATGCGCGGCTGCGGCAGAAATATTGCATTGTTGGTGGTGAAGATTGAATCGCCGGTATGCGGTTGCGTATTGATGATGCCGTTGGTGAAGGTGTAGTTGGCGGCGCGCCCGCGGTCCTCGTTCCAGCCGGTAGACGATTCGGCGCGGAAGCCAAGCGAGAGCGTCAGCTTAGGCCTGAGGCGGAGGACGTCTTCCGCATACCATGCGCCGAACAGCGAGCGCCAGTACATCTGCGCAGGAGTCGGATCAAAAAGGAATGTGCTTACTGTGCCGCTCAAAAATTGCGAGAGGCTGGAGAAAGTGGCTTGGCCGAATTGGCTGAGCGCGATGGTTTCGTTGGACTGAAAACGCTGCAGCCATGCGCCCAAACTGAGTTGATGCCGGCCATGGGTTAGCGTGACCCGATCTTCGTAGGTGAAGAGATTGCGCGCAATCCGTAGATCGCTGCCGTTATTGCTTCCGGCGAGACCGATGGACGCTTGCGGGTTGGATGCTGCGCTACCACCGACTACTACGGCACCCACGGGTCGGCCGAGAAGAAAACCTGGGACGCTGGCGGCGGGTGTACCGGGCGTCGGCTCTCCGGTGAAGAAGTAGCCGGCGCGGGAAAACCCCATGCGAACGGTGTTCAGCACTGCCGCGGAAAAAATGTGCGTTCCTTCGAGGCTGACAACTTGCTCGCGCAAAGTAACGACGTCGGCGCTGAAGGGATTGAGTGGCGTGGCGGTGAAGTCATCGCCATCATCAATCGTGTAGATCGCAGCGAGCGAGTCTTTCGGCGAAAAGACGTGGTCGACGCGGGCAGTACCAAAATCTTCCCGAATGGTTTGTAACGGGCTGCTGAACACTTGCGCGATGCCGTTAAAATCAGGGGCGCCGGCCGGAGGTGTGGGCCAAAGGTTGAGCAGCGCCTGAACGCTAGGAACAGCGGCACCGCGAGAGGCTGCGTCAGGGACAAAGGCGGCGGAGGTTTGGTGCAGGTGCTGGCGAAAGCCTTCGTAGTTGGCGAAGAGAAAGGTCTTGTCGGTGCGAAGAGGACCACCAGCCGAGCCACCAAACTGATTGCGCTGGAAAGGCGGAGCGGAGCCTTGGTCGAAGAAGTTGGGAGCATCGAGAGCATTGTTGCGCAAGAATTCAAAAACGCCGCCGTGCCACTGATTGCTGCCGGATTGCGTGACGATGATGACTTGCCCGCCGGGATGCTTGCCGAATTCGGCGCTGTAAGAGTCGCGTTGCACGTTGAATTCGCGGACAGCATCGACGCCGAGGAGCATGCCGCTGGTTCCGCCCGGCTGCATATTGTTCTCCGCTGCGCCGGTGTATTCGACGCCGTTGAGCAGAAACAGATTTTGCTGCGGGCGATTGCCTGACACGGCGAAGTTGTTGCCAGCCGACGAATTGGAGACGCCAGTGCCGCCTGTCTTCTGCGACGTGAAATTGACGATGCCCGGATTGAGCGGCAGCAGCAGATCAAAGCTGCGGCCGTTGAGCGGAAGCTGCTTGACCTGCTGCTCGCCGACAATTCCGGAGATATCGCTGGGGCTGGTGCTTACCATCGCGGCGTCCTCGGTCACAATGATTTCGGTTTTCACCAGGCCGACTTGCAAGGAGAGATGGACATTAGCTTCCTGTCCGACGACGAGATGGATGCCGCTGCGCACCGCATCCTGAAAGCCCGCTTTGGCCGCTCGCACTTCGTACTGCCCGACGGGGAGCGATAAGAGCAGATAGCGGCCGGCATCGTCTGTGGTCGCGATTCGGACCGCGGCGGTTTCGAGATTCTTCGCAGTCACCGTGGCCGCGAAAATTGGCGCGCCCGACGGATCGGTGACGGTACCCGTGACGCTCGCGGCAACCTGCGCGCGCACCGGCGATGCACCGGCCAAAATCATAAAAAGAGTGGCGAAGAAACAGAGCCAAGTTGATCTTTTTGCGGGAAGCACAGTTTCGCGGAAGTTCGTCGGCAAATGGAATGTCGGGATAGAGTGCATGATGAAGCCTCAGAGAGGTAACATTATTCAATACGGTTCGTATCGCTATGTCAAACCGACTTAATCCGATTACCCATTAGACGGATTTACGCGGATTCCCGAAACCAAAGTAATATGTATGGACTCCCTGGGTGGCCGGGCGTATCCTCTGCGGCATGACTCTTTCCGCGCGAAACCGGCTTGAGGGAAAAGTTGTCGAAATCCAGTTCGGCGGCGTCATGGCTCATGTGGTTGTGAGTGTGGGCAACAATATGATCGAAAGCGTGATAACCAAGCGCAGTGCGGACGACATGAAGCTTAAAGTTGGGGATACTGTGTCCGCCGTGATCAAGTCCACAGAAGTGATGCTCGAAAAGAACTGACCCCTCTACATTTCAAGCTGCGAGGAGGATCCGCATCATGGATCGTGCATTCCGCGTGTCTCTTCTTTCGATTCTAAGCGTTTCGCTTGTATCGCATTCGCCCAAACCGCCGCCGCAACCGCGGAGTTGAGGATTGGCGGCGTAATCTCCATGCCGGCCAAGGCGACATTTTAATCGAGATAAACCAAGGGACATTTTTTTACCTTGACAAACGGTTACCCCCTGCGTTACTATAAGACTGGGAAATATTAGGCCCAGCGCCGGTAACGCCAGCACACCCTTGCTGGCGTTTTTGCTTTTAGTCCACGGGAACGCTACTCTCCCGAATGGCGTCTGGTCGATAATCCACAATCCACGCAACTTCTAGTGCAATGCAAGTCCTCTAGAATCAACACTTATAAAAGTGTATGAAAATAAAACACTTTAACTCCCTTCAGAATCAACACTTGTAAAAAACAGGGGGGAGGGGGGTGTCGAGAGCAAGGGGTACAGACCGGGCACATCCCTGACAGAATAGCCCGGGCGCACCAATGACTGGATGCCGGAGGAATGTCGAGCAGCGCGTGTTGGGGCTGCCAACCGAACACTTCCTAACCTCTTGAAAATGCGTACGGCGTGGCGGAGGCGTGTGGAAGTCGAATCCACCATTCGGTCCGCTAAGGACCGAATCGCCGGCTTTGAAGGCCGGGGAAGTCACCGGACCCCTTTCGCCTCCGGGGGAAGTATAGCAGGTGAAGAAAAACGATTTCGTCGGAGGAAGCGGACGAGATGGTAACGATTGGGCGCAAAGGACGACGAGAATTCGCGGGACAGCGTTCATCACAACAAAAAAGTGGAAAGCGTTGCAGGTATCTTGCGGTGATCTCGAATTGTTTCGTTGTGTGCATCGGCACACAGGCTGAAGCTTGTTCTCCTAGCTAGGCGGGAGTGGTCTCTACTGCAGCGCGCTGGGTGCGAATCAAGGCAGCGACCAGGTCATAGAGGGCGGGGCTGGTGCACACCTCGTAGTAGGGATGCGACGAGTGCATGCCGATCTTTCCGTCCGGAAGAAGCTGGCGGGCGAGGCCTTTGCGTAGAACGAGGAGCTCGACGGAGTCGCCGAGGGGAACTTCGCCAAAGTACAATCTGACGCTTTCTTTGCCCCAGGGCATATCCAGCTTGGTCTCGATGGAGTCGAGCGAAATTTCCTCCGACAGTTTCTGGAAACCTTCTTCATTTAGTTCGATGCCGTTCATATTGAAGCGAACCAGAAATTCGTCCAGCTCTTCGGCGGAAGCGCCTTCCATCGTGTTGAGAAATTGAAAGACGGAAAAGTGCGTCTTCTGCGCGCCGAGCAGACGCTTGGCGAGTTTGGCGCAGCCGGAGAGGCGGTCGGAGAGATTGAGGGCCTTGGAGATCATGATGCGGGAATCGCCGTCGGCCCAGTAACTGGGCGCCGACCCTTGGAAGGCGACGCCGATTCCAAGTTCCAGCGCAGGGAGATCGCTGGTGGCCGCGCGGTCGTTGTAGGAATTGCAAACGATCAGAATCTGGCGCGAGAGGATACAGGCCTTTGCAACGGCGCGGACATAGGCAAGATTCGATTCCGTCTCGAAAATGGCGAGAATGACCGCATCGCCTTCGATAAAAACTTTCTTGGCGTTGAAGCGATCCAGCAGCTTTTTGACCGGCTCGTGTAAATTCAAACTGAAGTGAGAAGCAGGACTCAGGCCGCGAGAGAGAAGGTCCTGAGTCATTTTTGTGGAGCCGCGCACGTCCGCTTTGATGATGACGTGAGAGACGACTTGATCCTGCTGGGGCTTCGCCTCGTCCTGCAAAACGCATTCGTAGAGCCGATTGTTGAGTCGAGAGAGTTCGCGGGCGTGTTCCGTGGTGACCAGATTGATGCGCTCCATGCAAGTGCTGAGATGGTCGGCATCACGCAGCTCGCGGCGGAGGCGCAGGAAATCCACGGCAAAACGCAAAACAATCGCTTGCGTCTCTTCGCGGGAATAGCGATGAATTTTCCGGGCAAGGTCCTCGATGGGCTTTAAGGAAAGTTTGCGCGCGGGGACTTGCTTCAGCACATGCTCGACGCGCTTCATTTCTTCCTTGGAGACGAGGGCTTTGCGAAGCTGCTGCAAATGGACCGGCGGGCTGTAATCCTGGGCGATAGGGCGAATCTCGTAACTGGCTAGAACGTGATGCAGAATTTCCTGCTGCTCGAGACGCTCCAGCAGCCGGCCCAGCATCTGCGCGCGCAACGAGCGGTTGGCCTCCGAAAACAAGGGATCGAAGAGGCGCTGCGCGTTTTCCGGCTCGTTCAGATAATCGTCGATGCGGCCTTTGTGATCCTTGGCCAGAAAATCGATCTTTTGCTTGGCTTCGTCGATTTGCGGGCCAAGCTCTTCGAGTTTGTATTCCTGATGCTTGAGGCGCAGTTCCACGTCATGGAGAGACGCTTTCAAATCGGAATCGCTGGAGGAGCTGAGAATCTTGTTGAGAAAAGCGCCGCGGTCGAGGCGTTTGCGGAGATTCTCGCGCTGTTCTTCGAGGTTGACGATTTCGTTGCGCATCCCTTGCGCTTGCTCGAGCAGCGCGCCATGCGTCTGGTTGGCTTCGGCATACGCCGGATCTTCGCTGATGGCCAGGCCGGCTTCCCGCAAAAATTCGTGAAAGAGCGCGTCCATGACCTCGAAGCGGTCGGGGTCGCGCACGTAGTTGCCGAGCAGAATGTAGTTCTCGAGAAAAAACCGGTCATCTTTGCCGCCATCGAGAAAGATCAGCCGGTTCTTCAGCAGGTCGTAAAATGGCGAGAAGTCCTCGCCAAAGAGCGCGCGGCGAGTCTTGCAGACGACGTTTTCCTCCGCATCCGCGACCATCTGCGCGACCTGCTGGCCGACAACGCGAATCACGCGGCGACGCGAAGTCTGCAGTTCGGAGAGCTTTGCCTTAATGACATGGGCCTCCTGGCTGCGCTCGAAATGCTCGCCGCGCTGGCGAACCCATTCCTTTCCTTCGAGAATGAGATTGGCAAATTGATTGCCGATTTCGAGGGTGAGAAATTTCAGCAAAGCGAGGCGAAAAAGCAGGTCGATCTCGACGTTCTTGTGAAATTTTGCCTGGGTCACCGCGCTCTGCATGAAATCGGTGAGCAGCTTGCGGAAAGTCGTGTGATCCGGGCCCTTGACGGCGCGCAGCTCCGTGCCAGCGACGTAGGAGCCTTTGGTGTGCTGGCGGATGAGATCAAATAGATAGTCGCGCGCGGTCTGGACGAACCTGGGGCTCAAGAACACATCGTGGTGGATGTTGTCCACGCCGATGGCCAGCGATCCCATAGGGATCGCGGTGTTGTAGCTCTTGAGTTCGATCCGGGCCGCTTCGGTCGCGCTGGGCGTAAGAATGCTGTTGACCATGATCTCGCCGGAGGGGGCTTTTTTTAAGCTAACAGCCGCAGGGGTAAGGGGCAAGGATTGGCGGCGGGGTGGTAGCGAGAGAGTAAGCGGAGAACGACCGGGATAGGCCACCGCTTTCGGTTGGCCGCCAGACGCCGGCATATACGGGAGCTTGCCCTATTGGGGGGCTACCGTTATGCGGCGGGCGTCGCCACCAAAGTGCTCCAGCTTGAGGCGGAGCTGGGGCCAGGGGGACCGCAGCGGGAAGCGCTCGGACCATTCGAGGATCACCACGGCGGGTTTGGCAAAAACGTCTTCCAGGCCGAGTGTCTCGAAATCGTGGAAACTTGTAATGCGGTAGAGGTCGGCGTGGTAGACCTTGGCGGCATCGGCAGCGCCATAGACATGAACGAGCGTGAAGGTAGGGCTGGTGACTTCGTCTTCGGCGGCGGCGCCAATTCCGGCGACGATGCCTTTGGTGAGCGTGGTTTTCCCGCTGCCGAGATCTCCGGTGAGCAGCACGAGTATGGGAGGCTTCAGGCGTTTGGCGAATTCCCTGCCCCACTGGGTGGTCTCTTCCGCCGAGTGCGTAATGATTTCTTCACTCACGCGTTTGCAGCTCCTGAAGCAGTCGGTGGCGCGCGTGGGGAACGGCGGCGGCAACTTCCGTGGCGAGCAGGCCGGACTCGTCGGTATTTTTCGTCGCGAGTTCGGCGGCTTTGCCGTGCAAGTAGACGCCGAGCGCCAGGATGCGCGCCCAGTCATCGGTTTTGAATTGCGCGGTGAGCGCGGCAAGCACTCCCGTCAGGATGTCACCGGAGCCGCCTTTTGCCAGGCCGGGATTGCCGGAGGTGTTGATGAAAATTTGGCCATCGGGAGCAGCGATGATGGTGTGCGAGCCTTTGAGAATGACGTGAACGTTCCAGCGGCGCGCGGCGTCCTGCGCGGTCTTAACGCGATCTTCCTGCACGTCCTTCGTTGAGCGCATCAGAAGGCGGGCCATCTCGCCGGGGTGCGGGGTAATCGCCAGAAATTTGGTTTTGCGATCGCGCAGGACGTCAGCGTTTCCGGCGAATGCGTTTAGGCCATCGGCGTCCAGGATCAGGGGAAGCTCGGTTTGAAGGGCGAGCTTGCGGATGAACTCTTGCGTCTCGGGATAGAGTCCAAGGCCGGGACCGACGGCTAGAACCGTTTTGTTTTCTTCGAGACGATCGAAGCGCTGATGCGCGAGATTTTGCAGCGCGACGGTGCCCTCCGATGTAGCGGCGAGCGGTTCGGTCATGATCTCAGGATGCGCGGAAGCTACGATGGGGAGCATAACATCCGGCGTTGCTATGGTGACCAAGCCTGCTCCGGTGCGAAGCGCGGCGTAGCCTGCCATTACGGCGGCGCCGGATTTCCCGAGTGAGCCGGCGACTACGAGGGCATGGCCGTACAAACCCTTGTGTGAATCGACTGTGCGAACGAGCGGCAGCGCAGCGAACTCTTGCGGCTCGACCCAGCGCAAAGAGCCTTGGCCGATTTCTTCGATCAGCGAAGAAGGGGAACCGATGCTGGCGACTTCGAGCCTGCCAAGGGCGACGGAATCGCGCGAGATCAGCTGACCAGGCTTGGGCGCAGTGAAGGTTACGGTTTTGTGCGCGTACAGAACGGGACTTTCCGCGGGCTGGCCATCAGAAGGCAGACCGGAGGGCGTATCGACGGCAAGAATCAGAGCGGGCAGAGCGGCGGTTGCATTTTTTGAGTGGCCGTTGATGGCCGATATCGCTTTGGCAATGATGCCGGTCACCGCTCCGCGAAAGCCGGTTCCGAAAATGGCGTCAACAATGATTTGGGCCTTGGAGATTTCGGCCCATGCGGTCTCCCACGCGGCCTCGTCGGTAATGGAAGTGACGTGATTGCCGGTCGCGGTCCAGCGCTGAAGATTTGTGGCGGCGTCGCCGCGCAAATCCCGTGGTTCAGAAAACAGATAGACCCTTACCTGCGCGCCCAGAGATTGCAAGTGCCGCGCGGCAACAAGGCCGTCGCCGCCATTATTGCCTTTGCCGCAGAGAACGGTGATTTTACTTGGCGGCGGCGTGGCGCTATTCATCGGGTTATGACAAGCGTCCGCCACGCGGCTGCCCGCGGCCTCCATGAGCTGAAGGCTGGGGATGCCATAGCGCTCGCTGGTTAAGCGGTCGACCTCGCGCATCTCGGTTGCGGTGAGAACTTTCATGGCCTTAGTGGCATAGCCTTAGTGGACTAACCGTGGAATAAAAGTCAAAAGCGCCCGCGACAGTCCGCGGCCGCTACACGAGATTGTTGGGCCTTGCGAACCCAGCGGTTGAGATCCTTCGGCCAGCAAAGGTCGCCGGACCTCAGGATGACACCGAAAGGCAAAGACGCCGAACCTTAGCATGACACACGAGACTATTAGAGCATCCAGCCGCCGCTGACGTTGACGACTTGGCCAGTAACGTATTCGGCTTCTTCCGATGCAAAAAAGGCGACGGCGGCGGCGACGTCTTCCACAGTAGGCGGGCGGCCGATGGGAAAACGCGCATCGCGGATGCGCCGCGCTTCTTCGCGAGTCAATTCCTTCTCGTCGATACTGGAAGGATTGACGACATTGACGGTGATGCCGTTCTTGGCTTCCTCGAGAGCGAGCGAGCGGGAGAGCGCGACGACGGCGGCCTTGGCCGCGGCGTAAGCGGAAATCTTGGCTTGTCCGAAAGCGCGCTCGGCGCCCACAGCACCCAGGTTGATGATGCGTCCCCAGCGACCGCGGCGCATGTGCGGCAGGGCGGCACGGCTCGTGTACAGCACGGTCATAAGATTTGAAGAAAAAATATTTTGCCAGTCCTCAAGCGAAGATTCGGCGAGCGTGCCCCAACGGAAATCTCCGACGTTGTTTACCATGACATCGATGCGCCCGAAGCGTTCGACAACGGTGCGCACGAGCTGCTCGGCGCGAGCGGCGTCCGTTACGTCGGTCTCCACGGCGACACAATCGGCGCCATTGGCTTGCAATTGGAGAAGCGTTTGCTGCGCGGCGGCTTTATTCGTGCGGTAAGCAATGGCCACGCGCGCGCCGTCCTTGGCCAGGCGCACGGCGATGCCGCGTCCGATGCCGCGGCTGCCACCGGTAATCAGTGCAACGCGATTGCGAAGGGACATTCCTCTCCTCAAAGGATGCGCGGGAAAGCATGCCAGTATAACGCAGGTGGGCGAAATGTCGGGGCCGCAGCGAGCTGGTCCTGTGCCGCAGAATCAACGGGTTAAGTAACGCGACTGCCTAGAAATTTATCGGAGGCGGGCGACGATTACGGTCATGTCGTCGGCTTGCTCGGGGGTGCCGGCCCATTCTTCGGCTGCGGTCATCAGGGACTCGGCGACAACTTGCGGGGACGCACCCTGCACGTGGACGGCGGCTTGCTGCAAGCGGCGAATACCGAACTCTTCGCCATACACATTTTCGGGTTCAACCAAACCGTCGCTGTAGCCCACGAGAAGCGAATCTGGCGCCACTATCACGGAGCCTTCCTCATACGGGTAGTCCTCAACGATACCTAGGACCATGCCTCCCTTGTCGAGATGCAGCGCGGAATCCTTGCAAATGAGGAATGAGGGGAGATGGCCGGCGTTGGTGTAGCGCAAATTGCGCGTTGCACTATCGTAGACGGCGATGAAGAAGGTCGCGAAGCGATCATCGCCGGTGTTGCGCACCAGATGCTTGTTGAGCCGGGAAACGAGCTCGGCGGTGCTCATGTGCTCGCTACCACCCACCAGCACCTGGCTGCGCAGCGCCGCTTGCAGGCTGGCCATCAGGAGCGCGGCAGAAATTCCTTTGCCGGAAATATCGGCGATGGCGATGGCCAAATGCGTGGGACTGAGCTGAATGAAATCGTAGTAGTCGCCGCTGACGGCGCGCGCGGCTTTGCAGATGGCTTCGATTTCAACGCCAGGCACTTTCGGCAAAGTCCTGGGAAAAAGCTGGTCCTGCACTTCGCGCGCGATGGAAATTTCGTTTTCGAGGCGCTGGCGCTGCTGCTGTTCCTGAATCAGCGTGCTGACCGAACCGATCATGTCGTTGAAGGACTCGCCAAGAACGCCCAACTGATCGCGGCGCTCAATGCGCACGCGGTGGGAAAAATCGCCGGCCTGGACAAACTGGGTGGCGCGATACAGCTCATCGACCGTTTTGGTGATCTGGCGGGTGAGAACCAGGCCGGTGATCAGAGCACCGGCCTCAATCACGAAAAAGGCGATGACGATCAGAATGAACGCAATTAGATAGGTGTTGCGCAGTTCGCCGAGCGAACTGAACATGCGGCTGCTCAACTGCGAGGGTCGCGCGTTGAAGACGGCTAGTACGGGATGCACGGGATCGACGCGCCCGTCTGCTGCGAGATAGACGGAGTCCAGGCGGGAGACCACGTCGACCGGGGAATCGAGCCAAAGCAGCGCGGGCTGGAGAAAGCGGTTGCGCGCCACGATGCGAAGGGTTGTTTCGTACTGCGCTCCGTTCGTGGTGTAGAGCACCCCCGGGTGAGCGCCGCCGGCATAGCGTTGCATTAAATTGAGCTGAATCGTGCCGAGATCGGGCGCAATGGTGGCGAGGAAATCCGACGTCACCGGCACACGCAGCGTGACGACGCGAACGCC
>Ga0209648_10000899_pt1 | contig 23666 bp, 15 predicted proteins | sample GraSoi2013_115cm_FD_185830 | JGI IMG/M metagenome (GOLD analysis project Ga0209648, IMG submission 185830) | Grasslands soil microbial communities from the Angelo Coastal Reserve, California, USA - Sample 9_17_2013_115cm (SPAdes) (version 2) | ecosystem: Environmental > Terrestrial > Soil >... | reverse complement strand
GCCTGTGCTGGCTACTTAGGACATCCGTTCAGGGAATCGGGCCTATTGTGCATGATGGAGCAAGCTTTCTTGCTAAAGTAGGTGAGATACGCGTACAATCAACGCGGTCCATTCTGTGCATATGCTTTGACCACGCGCTTATTTTCCTAAAGAAGAGGTTCCGTTCGTGCTATGTCTATTTCCCTCGATCAAGCAACGCGTCTGTTTTCGCTTGCATGCGCTCCAAGAACGTGTTTGGCGTTGGAGCAAACCACTGACGACCTCCCTTGTGCTCGGAACGTTTGCTGATCTGACCAGAGGCAGAGCCGAACTGCTGGCGGAAAACGCGCTGTTGCGACATCAATTGATCATCTTGCGTCGACAGATCAAACGACCAGTTTACCGGAAAACAGACCGAGTGCTCCTGGTATTTCTCGCTAGAATGGTTCGGACCTGGAAACAGGCGCTCTTTATCGTCCAGCCGGAGACGCTTCTGCGCTGGCATCGTGAGCTCTTCTGTGTTTTTTGGAAGCACACATCGAAAGCCCGCTCGAGAAAGCCGAGGCTCTCGCACGAGACCATCAGGTTGATTAGGGAGATGGCAGCGAACAACCGACTCTGGGGGGCAGAGCGCATTCGAGGTGAGCTGCTCAAGCTGGATATTCAGGTGAGTAAACGGACCATCCAGAAGTATATGAAGCAGATTCGCCCAAAACGAGCCAGTGGACAGAGCTGGAAAATCATCCTGCGCAATCATGCGGCAGAGGTATGGGCCTGTGATTTTTTGCAGGTCATGGATCTCTTCTTCCGTCCGCTTTTTGCCTTTTTCCTCATCGAACTGAAGTCGCGGAGAGTGATTCAGGTGAATGTGACGCGATCTCCGACGGATCTCTGGGTTGCGCAACAGCTGCGGGAGGCAACTCCGTATGGGCTAACGCCAAAATATCTCATTCGAGATACTGATCGCAAATTCGGGCCGAGTTTCGCACGTGTAGCAGCAACGAGTGGCATCAAGGTACTCCGAACGCCGTATCGAACCCCACGAGCAAATGCTGTTTGTGAACGCTTTCTGGGAAGCGTGCGACGAGAATGCTTGGATCACTTCCTGATCTTGCATGAAAAGCAACTCCACCGCCTTCTCAAGAACTATGTCCTGTACTTTAATCAAGCCCGACCCCATCAAGGGCTTGGACAGCAGATTCCGGAGCCAGCGATACTTTCTACACCTCCTCCCAACCAACCGGGCCAGGTGCTCTCGGTTCCGGTCTTGGGTGGGTTATACCATGACTACCGAAGGACAGCGTAAGCGCTGAAAAGCGTATTCAGTCGCGGATGTAAAATACGGATAGGAAATGGCTCTGTTGCATTTTCCGTGAATCGCTGTTGTGCATACCGGAATGAACAGCTATCGGTTGGCTTGCACAGCAGATCTACACTTGGGTAGGTTTCGTCCATGACCTTTGAATCACTAAAAGTGCAACAGAGCCACTTGACAGCCGTGCTTTACACATTTTCATACCTGCTCGACTTCAGGCGGAAAGATCTGTGCTCAATTCTCCAAGCAGTTCCCTCTATTTCACAAGGGTAAAGTGAAAGAAAAGGGAAACCGGGTTGATGCAAACGACGAGTTTGTGAACGGATGTACCAAGTAGCCAGTACAAGGCCTCGTCGTTTCGCTTGAGGAGAAGGTCGATACGATCGAAGATGCGCTTGAAGGTCTTAAGGAGCGTTTTGCACAGGCAGAAACGAGCAAAGCTGGAGATGGCCGCCTGGAAAAACGGCTGCAACAGATAGAGCGCAAGCTGGATACCCTACTGGCTACGCTGAAGAACGACGAAGCGAAAGTGAATCCAGAAGCCCCTCCACTTGGTAATGGAGCACGACGCAAGGTGCAAAAAAGGCATGAGGACTCACCGCAGGTCAACAAGACCAGTACGGGAAGCGAATTACCGTAGAGAGCCTGGGAGACGCCCGGCGTTCATCTCGGGGTGCAAAATACCTTATCCCTTATGTCGATTCTTTTTAACAGAGTCTCCTTGCACCCGCCGCAGGCCCTCGGCCTCGAGCTGATGATTCACCAGCGCGCGATACTGTTCCACCTGGGCATGCGTATCCTCGCTGGACCAGCCAAGCTCACGCGCCATCAGGGCGGCTACCTCCGGAGCAACGCCTGCGCCTCGCTCTGCATCCTCCAGCATGATGCGCGTGCGCCTGGCCAACACATCCTCTAACGTCATCGCCATCTCGCCACGGCAGGCGTACACTACTTCGGCGCGCACATAGGGCAGTTCGGGCAAGAGACGCTCTCCCAGGCTGGCATCCTCGCCAATCAGGTCGAGAATGTTGCCTGTAATGCTGCCGAAGTTGAACGCGAGATGCTCCAAAATATCCTGAGTCAGACCAAGTTTACGGCCACGCGCCTCGATCTCCCCCTTCGCATCACGCCAGCCGATCGCACCAGCCAGTAGCAATTTCTTTGTAGGATGGGAGATGGGCATGCCATCCCGTTTGGCGAGGACATCGACCGTGTCCTGGGCCATGCGCCGGTAGGTCGTCAGCTTACCGCCCACAATAGTGATCATACCGCTGTTTTCCTGCAACACCGCGTGCGTGCGCGACAGATCGGCAGCCCGTGCGCCCCGTGATTTGACCAGGGGTCGGTAGCCCGCGTAGACACTGAGGATATCATCCTCGGTCAGATTAACCTCCAGGTAGTCGTTCACATGCTTCAAGAGATAGGCGATATCTTCCGGGCTGGCCTGCGGGTCGTCCAGGTCGCCTGTGCCGGTATCAGTCGTGCCGATGACGGCGCGCGCACTCCAGGGGATGACGTAGAGGATGCGCCCATCTTCGGTCTCGGGCAAGACTACCGCGGTATCGCTGATGTGCAGCCGCTCCCGAGCCACCACCAGGTGGATGCCCTTGCTCGGCTCGACGGTAGCCTTTGGCTCATCACCCGTCAGGGCTGCCACGTGCTCGGCGTAGACACCTGTCGCATTGATGATATGGCGAGCCGAGACGGTCACTTCCTGATTGGTCAGCACATCGCACACCATCGCGCCATCGAGCTTGCCATTGACACGGGTAAAGCCGGTGACCTGGGTATAGTTGGTCACGACCGCCCCGAACTGTGCCGCCGTGCGCAGCACGGTGACCGTCAGTTGCGCATCATTGGTCTGCGCGTCAAAGTACAGCAGCGCTTTGTTGAGACCCTGGCTGCGCAACTTGGGCACGCGCCGCAGCGTCTCCTGGGCACTGATGCGCTTATGGCGACCGATGTTGAGCCGTCCAGCCATCAAGTCGTACATCCACAGGCCGATATCGAGCACGAAGGCCAGGCCAAAAGAAGTTGGTGGCCTCACGGGCAAGCTACTGGGCCAACGCATCTGCGCGTAGACCGGGATCACAAAGGCCTGTGGCCGCACCAGGAAAGGGGCATGGCGGACCATCAGCCCGCGCTCGACCACGCCCTCATGGATCATTGGGAAGTCAAATTGGGGCAGGTAGCGAATGCCGCCATGTGCCAGCTTGGTGGATTTGCTGCTGGTTCCGCTGGCGAAATCGACTTTTTCCACCACTGCGACACTGTAGCCGCGGGCAGCCGCGTCGAGAGCAACGCCCGCCCCGGTAATGCCGCCCCCGATCACCAGCACATCAAACCTCTCTCGCGCCAACCGTTCTACATTTGCTGTTCGTGCAGTAGCTGCTAAAGGTTCCATGGCTCTTCTCCTCATCAGTTTCATTATCCATCAAACGGCCAATTGCAGCAAGAGGCGCCTGGCTGCAAGCCCTTTCCGTCAGGGCTGTGGTATTTGATACACTGACTACCTACTTATTCAGATAGTATTAATCCTTTGGAGCAAGTTGTGCCTTCGCAGCACTGACAAGCCTATCTGGTGTAAACCCGAACTTGACCAGCAAATCCTTCAGTGGTGCAGAAGAGCCAAAGGTTTGCATCCCAATGATCGTTCCCTTCAGGCCGGTGTAATGGGCCCAGCCCAGCGTCGAGGCCTGTTCCACTGCGACCCGTGCCGTCACGTCCGGCGGCAGGACGTGGTCACGGTAGTCCTGATTTTGCCGCTCAAACAGTTCCCAGGAGGGCATACTCACCACACGGGCCTTGATCCCCTCTTGCTTGAGCTGTTCGTAGGCCTGCAGGCATAGCGGGACTTCACTGCCGGTCGCCAGCAGCAGAACCTCCGGCTTGCCACCGTCCGCGTCTGCCAGGATATAGGCCCCTTGAGCGACGCCCGTGGCTGGCGCGTAGATCGAGCGGTCAATAATGGGCAAGGCTTGTCGCGAGAGGACAAGAGCGGCTGGTTCATGATGCAACTGCATGATCACGCGCCAGGCCTCGACGACTTCATTGGCATCAGCCGGCCGTAACACGATGAGCCCGGGGATGGCACGCAGTGAAACAAGCTGCTCTACCGGTTGATGGGTAGGTCCATCCTCACCAACACCAATCGAATCATGGGTGAAAATGTAGATGACGGGGATTTCCATCAGGGCGCTCAGCCGGATGGCCGGACGGGCATAATCACTAAAGATCAGGAAAGTGGACCCAAAGGGGCGTACCTTCGCCAGTGCTAATCCATTGAGGATGGTCCCCATCCCGAACTCGCGCACACCGAAATGGAGGTTGCGGCCAGCAGGGGTATTGGCCTCAAAATCGCCAGCACCCTCGAAGGTCAGGCGCGTCTTCGTCGAGGGAGCAAGATCAGCAGAGCCGCCCACCAGCCAGGGAACATTCCTGGCAAGTACATTCAGCACTTTCCCTGATACGTCTCGCGTGGCCATACCGCGAGGATCGGGGGCAAACGACGGTAAGTCGCGATCCCAGCCGTCCGGCAATTCACGCCACTGGATCCTGCGCAGTTGATCGGCCAGCTCTGGATAGTCCTGCTGGTAGGACTCGAACAGGGTAGACCATGCCGCGTAGAGTTGAGCGCCGCGCTTCCCTATTCCTTCCTGGAAATGCTCTCGCACGCCGTCAGGCACCAGGAATTTCGCGTTCTCCGGCCAACCGTAGGAACGCTTGGCGAGACGAACCTCTTCCTCGCCAAGCGGCTCGCCGTGGGCCTCCTTCGTATCTTGCTTATGCGGCGCTCCATAAGCGATATGACTATCCACAATGATTAACGTTGGGCGATCGTGCGTCGTTTTAAAGACCCGAAAAGCTCGCTCCAGCATTTCCAGGTCATTCACATCTCCCACCCGTGTCACGTTCCAGCCATAAGCGATGAAGCGCGTGGCCACATCCTCACTAAAGGCCAGACTTGTCGGGCCTTCAATACTAATGCGGTTGTTATCGTAGATCCAGCAGAGGTTAGAGAGTTTGAGATGTCCAGCCAGCGAAGCGGCCTCACTGCTGATACCCTCCATCAAGCACCCATCTCCGCCTAGCGCGTAGACGTCGTAATTAAACATCTCGAAGCCGGGGCGATTGAAGTGCGCGGACAGCCAGCGTCCAGCAATAGCCATACCAACACTGGTTGCGACCCCCTGACCGAGCGGACCGGTGGTCACCTCGACTCCCGAGGTCCAGCGATATTCGGGATGACCTGGGCATTTGCTATTAAGCTGGCGGAAGTGCTGAATGTCATCAAGCTTGACCGATAATTCACCCAGGCGTTCATATTTCGCATTCACTGCTTTGACGCCTGTCAGATGAAGGATGCTATAGAGCAGCATCGAGGCATGGCCAGCAGAGAGAACAAAGCGATCCCTGTTCATCCAGATAGGGTTTTCAGGATCAAACCGCAGCAGACGCTGCCAGAGACAATAGACTAAGGGTGCTAGAGCCATTGGTGTACCAGGATGCCCAGAGTTGGCCGCCTGGACTGCATCCATCGACAGCGTACGTATGGTATTGATGGAGAGCTGGTCGATGGCTGCTGCTTCTACTTGTGTACTCATGAATGTGCCCCTCTCAACGATAGTGTTGCAAAAATCGTGACGGAATGTTCTGAACATTCGCCACTACCTCTACTTTATCCAATCCGTCAATCCTTTGCAACGGAGCTCTCATCTCCGCTATCTTCAATAGTTATCGGTCGACGTTTCAGTATTACTGTCGCGAGAGGCGGCAGGGTTAAAAGAATGGAGTGCGGGCAGGACTGCCAGTGCATCGGCCCGCTGGGCATTGGTTGACCGTTCTCCAGCCCACTACCACCATAGCGTGTGGCATCGCTATTGATCAGTTCATAGTATTCTCCCGGATCTGGTACTCCCAACCGGTATCCGTGGCGCGGTACAGGCGTGAAATTACTGACAAAGAGAAGTGTATCATCAGCGTTATTACTACGTCGCATAAAAGACACGACACTATTATCGGTATCGTGCAAGTCAATCCAGGAAAACCCGGCGGGATCGTAGTCTAGCGCGCTTAAAGCTGGCTCGCGTTGGTAAAGCTGGTTCAGGTCACGCAAGTACTGCTGCAATTGGGCATGGCGAGGATCGTTTGGCGGCTCGAACAAATGCCAGTCCAGGCTTTGCGTGTAATTCCACTCCTGCCATTGCCCAAATTCGCTCCCCATAATGAGGAGCTTTTTGCCCGGGTGTCCCCACATGTAGCCATAGAAAGCACGCAGGTTGGCGAACTTTTGCCACGAGTCCCCAGGCATTTTCGAGAGCAGCGATTTTTTGCCGTAGACCACCTCATCATGCGAGAGCGGCAGCACAAAGTTTTCGGTATAAGCGTACATCAGCGAAAAGGTGATACTGTTCTGATGATAGCGCCGGTAGGCTGGATCGAGGCTCATGTAGTCCAGCATATCGTGCATCCAACCCATGTTCCACTTCAAGCTGAAACCTAATCCACCCATATAGGTCGGGCGAGTGACCATGGGCCAGGCCGTTGACTCCTCGGCGATGGTGAGCGTTCCAGGCTGTTCGGCGTAGACTGCCTCGTTCAGTTGGCGCAAGAAATCGACCGCCTCTAGATGCTCCCGCCCACCATAACGGTTAGGGCTCCACTCGCCCGATTTGCGCGAGTAGTCCAGATAAAGCATGGAGGCGACGGCATCGACCCGCAGGCCGTCAATATGATACTCACGCAGCCAGAACAGGGCATTGGCGATCAAGAAATTGCGCACCTCGGAACGGCCATAATCAAAGACGTAGGTGCCCCATTCTTTATGTTCGCCTTTGCGCGAGTCCGCGTATTCGTAGAGGTGAGTACCATCAAAATAGCTCAAAGCATAGTCATCCTTGGGGAAGTGCGAGGGCACCCAGTCGAGCAAGACCCCGATGCCCTGCTGGTGCAGGTAGTCCACAAAGTACTGAAAATCTTCCGGTGTGCCAAAACGACTGGTGGGTGCATAGTATCCTCCCACTTGATAGCCCCACGAGCCATCGTAGGGATACTCGGTCATCGGCAGCAGTTCCACATGGGTAAAGCCGAGGTCTTTAACGTAGGAAGCCAGCGCGTGTGCCAACTCACGATAGGTCAGCAAGCGTTGTTCCCCTTGTTCATTGACCGCGCGCCGCCATGAGCCTACATGTACCTCATAGATGGAGATCGGTGAAGATAACTGGTGGTGCTGCGCCCGCTCTTGTATCCATGCTTCATCCTGCCACTGGTGCTGGTGTATGTCGGCAACGATACTGGCCGTCTTGGAGCGCAGTTCGGCGGCAAACCCATAGGGGTCGCTCTTCTCGACAGTGTAGTTGTTGAAGCGCGAGGTGATGGCGTACTTGTAGAGTGCTCCCGCGGCCAGACCCGGTACGAAGCATTCCCAGACTCCCAAATCCTGATGACGCAGTTGCATAGGAGTGGCTCCATGCCGCCAATCGTTGAAGTCGCCGATCACGGAGATGGAGCTTGCATTGGGAGCCCAGACCGCAAAGTTGACGCCTGTCACCCCGTTGACGGAGCGGAGATGAGCTCCCATTTTCTCATAGATGCGATAGTCTTTCCCCTGTCCAAACAAGTGCAGGTCGAATTCGCTCAAGATGGAGGGAATTTCCTGATCTCGAATGGAAGCTTCATCTGGCAAACTACCGTGCTGTTGTGCAGTCATGCTTGGCCTCCTCGTTCTGTGCCAGCAGCGAACTGCTCCTGCGCCTTTAGCTTCAGCCCTTTGTATGGCACATGTCTCTATTGCAGGCATTCAGGAGCGTGTGCTGGCCAATCATGAGCATTCCGCCAACTAGGGTGCGAAGGTTATGCGCCGGGCCAAATCACGCTCCCAGCCATGCGCGAAGGTGCGGACCTCCACCGTCTCGCCGCTGGGCACAGTGTCGCTCGGAAAGTCCTCCGGGCGCAGGTCGGTGCCGATCTTGCAGTTGCGACCAACCTTCAGGTTATCCGGCAGGTGCGCGCGTTTACCGATGAGTGTGATGCCAGTGTCCAGCCGGGTCGGTTCCAACTTGTTCGGCGTCATATCATCGCCATAGCCAATCTGGCTGTTCTTGCCGACCACAACCTCTTTATCCAGGATCGCGCGGTCAATCACGCTTCCGGCGCCGATGACGCTGTCAAAGAGCACAATGGAGTCCCGCACCAGCGCTCCCTCCTCGACGACGACGCCCGGCGAGAGCACGCTGCGCTCGACCCGTCCCTTAATGATACAGCCATGCGAGATCAAGCTGCTGACGAGCTGCGCCCCACTGCGAATTTGGGCGGGTGGCCGCTCCTCGCTGCGGGTGTGAATCACCCACGATGGATCATAGAGGTCGAAGGCGGGGCGATCACCAAGCAATTCCATGTGCGTCTCCCAGAAGGAGTGCACGGTCCCCACATCCTGCCAGTACCCGGTAAAGGGATAGGCAAAGACTCCTTCGCCCTTCGTCACCATTGAAGGGATAATGTTGCGGCCAAAGTCATGCTGGGTTGCGACGCCGCCTTCGGCGGCGCGTGCATCCTCGATGAGCACCCGGGCCAGCGTATCGCGAGCGAACACGTAGATGCCCATGGAACCCAGCGTGCCGCGCGGTTCTTTGGGTTTCTCTTCAAATGAGATGACCCGTCCCTCGGCATCGGTTTCCAGAATGCCAAAGCGGTGCCCTTCCTCGAGAGGCACGACCACAGCGCCAAGAGTGACATCGGCGCGGCGCTGCTGGTGGAACGCGATCATCGGCCCGTAGTCCATGCGATAGATGTGGTCCCCGGCCAGGATGAGCACGTAGTCGTAGCTCGATTCCATAATGTAGCTCAGATTCTGGTAGACTGCGTCGGCGGTGCCCTGGTACCAATCCGACTCCTGGCGTCCCAGGTAGGGCTGGAGCAGGCGCACTCCGCCCTGCTGGCGATCCAGGTCCCAGGGTTTACCAATGCCGATATGATCGTGCAGCGAGTGGGGGCGATACTGGGTCAGGACCGCGACATCAAAAATGCCGGAGTTGACGCAATTGCTCAGGGCAAAATCAATGATGCGGTACTTGCCGGCGAATGGGACGGCGGGCTTGGCGCGTTTTTGGGAGAGGAGGCTCAATCGCTCGCCCTGGCCTCCGGCCATAATGACTGCTAGCACTTTACTCATAGCACAGCTCATCCTTTCTGCATGGAGTCCGTACCCCTTCACTTCACGGAGGGGACGGTTCATTCTACCCTACGAGCGGATCTTCCTTTTCTTGGGGAAGAGCGCCTGAGCGCTCTTCCCCAAGATGGTTGCGTTGCGCAACCCAGGCGTTCTCCTCATGTGGTATGATAACAAATAACAAACTCCGCGTACTGGTCTTCGGCCTGTTTAATGAATACAGCCTGCTTATTAATAAGTAAAGAGGCATGGAGTATGATTGAGAAGTCAATTCAGCAACATAATCTATACCCTCGTCAATCTGTATCATACTCCCATTCACCTTCATCAGCAACATGGCGGAAGACCTCCATCCTCTGAACAAAAGTGAGGACAGCATGACAAACGACAGGCACTGCAACATTCTGATGGTCGCTACTGAGGCCGTTCCCTTTGCCAAGGAGGGCGGCGTCGCCGATGTCATCGGCAGTCTGCCCAAAGCACTGGCGGCTCTGGGCCACGATGTCCGCATTTTTCTGCCCCGCTATGGAACCATCGATCCCACCCGCTGGGCGCTCAAACCCACGGGCGTCGTGCGCACGCTCCACATGTCCGGCTTCGACCAGGCCGTATCTATCTACCAGGCCACCCTCCCCGACTCGCCAGTCATCGTCTACCTGCTGGACCATGACTACTTCTTTGGCCGCCATCAGCAGATCTATCTCGGCCTGGACCAGCGCGACGAGCAGCGCCGCTTCCTCCTGTTTTGCCGCGGCCTGCTTGATGCCCTCCCTCACCTGGGCTTTGCTCCCGACATCATCCACCTCAACGATTGGCAGACGGCCCCCTGCGCCGCCTACCTGCGCACAACCCATCGCTATCTCCTGCGCAAGGGAGCAGCCCGCGTCGTCTACACCGTGCATAACCTGCAATACCAGGGGCGCTGGGACCTCTCCATCCTGCATGAGGCCGGGCTGGACCCCGCGCGCGTCTTCACCCCGGACGGCCTGGAGTTCTGGGGCGACGTGAACTGGATGAAAGGCGGCATCATGTTCGCCGACGTGGTGACCACCGTCTCGCGCCGCTACGCCGAGGAGATCCAAACGCTTGACTTTGGCTGGGGCCTCGATGAGGTCCTCTTCCAGCGCCACCCGCGCATCTTCGGCATTCCCAATGGCCTCGATTGGGATGCCTGGAACCCCGCCACCGACAGCGATATTGCCGCCCGCTACACGGCAGCGGATGCCCCATCGGCCAAAGCGCGCAATCGCACGGCACTGCGGCAGGAGTTTGATCTGCCGGATGATCCGGGGCTGCCGCTGGTGGGCATCGTCAGCCGGCTGGTCGATCAGAAAGGCTTCGATCTCCTCGCTGATATCGCCGCGGAGTTGGGCGAACTGCCGCTGCAACTGGTGGTGCTGGGCACCGGGCACCCGCAATACGAGCAGTTGTTCCGCGATCTGGCTGCCACCACCAGCAACGTTCGCGCGCGCATCGGCTTCGACTCCGCCCTCTCCCACCGCATCTACGCTGGATCGGATTTCTTTCTGATGCCCAGCGCCTTCGAGCCGGGTGGCCTGGGGCAGTTGATCGCGCTGCGCTACGGTACCCTGCCTATCGTCCATGCGACCGGTGGCCTGGCCGACACCGTGACCGATCTGGATGCCGATCCCGGCGCCGGTAACGGCTTTAGCTTCAGGGAATACACGGCCTCCGCTCTGCTCGATGCACTTCACCGCGCGCTGTGGCACTACGCGGAGCGCGAGCGCTGGCCAGCTCTCATTGCACGTGCCATGGCCTACGATTCGCGCTGGTCCGCCAGCGCCCAGGCCTATAGCGACCTGTACCGGCGTGTGCTACGCCTCCCGCCCATATGAGCAGGAGCCTGGTAAATACTTCCTCTCATGGTCCCTTATTTAATTTTTAAGGTTCATTATTGCTGAGCTGCCCATTGTAGCGCCAGGATATGGAGCAGGCCTGCAGGGCTTCCCTCGTGATCGCCCTGCAAAGTTTTCCTTCTTGAATAACCTTCAAGTGCCTAAGGGGTAGTGCTAACGAGGAACACGACCCCTACAGGCAACGAGGAACAAACAGCGCTCCTCGTTGCCCGTTTTTCGCACGCATCAGGCAGCCGCTGGCACAGTAGCTTCTTCCTCAACCGCAATGGGGCGTTTGAGGACAAACAGGGCACCTGTCGTGACCAGCGTGCCAATGACAATGGCGAGCAGGTACATGGGCAGGTTGGTGACCACATTCGGGATGGGCAGGACGAAGATTCCACCGTGCGGAACACGCAGTTGACAGCCGAAGAGCATCGACAACCCCCCCGCCACTGCCGAGCCCAGGATACAGGCCGGTATCACGCGGAACGGATCTTCTGCGGCATAGGGAATGGCCCCTTCGGTAATAAAGGCCAGCCCGAGCACCCACACGGACTTGCCGGCTTCCTGCTCGTCATGCGTAAAGCGGTTCTTGAACAGGAAGGTTGCCAACCCCAACGCCAACGGCGGCGTCATGCCAGCGGCCATCACCGCGGCCATGGGGGTATAGATCCGGCTTGCCAGCAGTCCGACCGCCACCGCGTAGGCCGCTTTGTTGACCGGGCCGCCCATATCGACGGCCATCATCCCACCCATGATCAGGCCCAGCAGCAGCGCGTTGCCTGTCCCCAGCCCCTTCAAGAAGTTGGTCAGGCCTTGGTTGATCAGGTGGACGGGCGGGCCAATCACGAAGATCATCAGCAAGCCGACAATGCCCACTCCAAGCACCGGCAGGATCAGCACCGGCATCAGGCCAGCCAGGTTGCGCGGCAGCCTGATCCATCTGTTGAGCCAGTAGACCACGTAGCCGCCCAGGAAGCCCGCCGCGATGCCGCCCAGGAACCCGGCGCCAATAATGGTCGTCGACAGGAGCCCACCGACCATGCCTGGCGCCAGGCCGGGACGATCAGCGATGGAGTAAGCGATGAAGCCTGCCAGGATGGGCACAAAGAGCACGAATGCGCCATTCGCGCCGATCTGGAAGAGCGCCCAGCCCAGGCCACTGGTCGCTTTGTCCACATTGATGCCCCCGAATGCAAAGCCCAGCGCGATCATGATGCCGCCTGAAACCACGAACGGGATCATATACGAGACGCCCGTCAGGAGATGCTTGTAGGGACCACCGCGAGCTTTTGTCTGTGTCGCCTTCGCTGCTTGTACCTGTGCAGCATAGTCCGCTCTGGCGGCTGGGGCAGGACCTGCCGCGGCAGAGGCCAGGGCATCCTTAACCAGGGCCTGACCATCTTTGATCGCGGCATTCGTGGAGGTTTCATAGATAGGTTTACCCGCAAAGCGGCTCTTATCCACTTTGGTGTCGGCGGCGATGATGACCAGGTCCGCTGCCCGCACGTCGGCCTCGGTCAACGTATTTTGCGCCCCCACCGACCCCTGGGTCTCCACTTTAATTGTATGACCCAGCGCTTCCGCTCCTTTCTGTAAGCCTTCTGCTGCCATAAAAGTATGGGCAATGCCTGTTGGGCACGAGGTGATTGCGACGATCTTCTTGGCGGAGTCCATTTTGGCAGCGGGAGCGGTGGGACGGGCGGCAACCTGGGCTAGCGCCTTCTTGACCACCCCCTGACCGTCGTGGATGGCGTCTTGGGTGGAGGTTTCATAGACAGGTTTGCCCGTAAAGCGGCTCATATCCACTTTGGTGTCGGCGGCGATAATGACCGTGTCTGCGGCCGCAATCTCGGCCGGGGTCAGCGTATTTTGCGAGCCCACGGAACCCTGCGTCTCCACTTTGATCGTGTGACCCAGCGCTTGCGCCCCCCGCTGCAGACTTTCCGCTGCCATAAAAGTATGGGCGATGCCCGTCGGGCATGAGGTGATTGCGACTATGTTCGCCATGTTGGTTCTCCCTGTGTATCAAAGATAAAGCCAGAGCAACTCTTATGCACTACGAGGAACACGAGTAGAGATACGGACGGACACCTGCTGGACGTACGCCTGAAGCACCTCAGGAGCAGGAAGGTTGTGACCGGCATATGTGATCGCCCCGAGCGAAAAGGCCGTGGCGAGGCGGGCGCAATCAGACAGGCTCAATCCCTGGACCTGGCCTGCGATCAGCCCCGCCACCATCGCATCACCAGCGCCAACCGTACTTTTCACCTGCACCGGAGGAGGGGTCGCGATCAGCGTAGTGGCTGCATCGACAAACAGCGCGCCCCGCTCGCCCATGGAAATAACCACCAGCTGTATGTCGCCCAAGAGTTGGCGAGCCGCTTGCTCAATAGCGGCTTCATCCGCAAGCGATTGTCCGGTCAGCTGTTGCAGTTCGTCCACATTAGGCTTGACAATGGTTGGGCCTGCCCACGCACCTTCCCGGAGGGCTTCGCCGCTGGTGTCCAGCACCACCTGCTTACCACGCCTCTTGAGCTGGGTGACGATCGTGGCATAGATCGCTGCAGGCACGCCCGGGGGCAAATTACCCGACAACGCAAACCAGTCATAGGAAGCGGCAAGCCCTTCGATTGTTTCCAGTAAGGTGTTCATCGCCTCTGTAGTAGGAAGCAGACCCGGCATGTTGATGTCGGTTGTCTGCTGGTTCGCTTCATCGACGATTTTAACCCCAATGCGGGTACTTCCGGGAATGCGCACAAACCGATCGTCGATCCCCTTGCGCGCAAAGAGCTGCTCGAAGATGTCGGCGTTTTCCTGGCCCAGAAAACCCGTCACGGCAGTGGCGTGGCCGTAGTCCGCTAAAAACGAGGCCACATTGACCCCTTTGCCGCCCGCGTCGAATTGCATCGTCTGGCCGCGGTTGACTGTGTTCGCTTGAAAAGCATCGACCCTGACCGTCATATCAATCGCCGGGTTGAGCGTCACGGTTGCGATTCTCATAGACTACGCACCTCCGCCGCTGTACGGCACTGCAATGCCTGTTGTGCGATACGCTGCATTTCTGAGAGCGAGTGGCTGCGGATCTCTGCTTTCACTGCCGCAATGCTAGGCACACTCACGCTCAGCTCTGACACCCCCAGCCCTGTTAAGATCACCGCTCCTTTGAGGTCACCAGCCAGGCCCCCACACACCCCGACCCACTTGCCCGCACCCCGGGCCGCCTGCACGGTGCGCTCGATCATGCGCAGCACTGCCGGGTGCAGCGCGTCGGCCTGCCGAGCCAATTGTGGATGCAGTCGATTCATAGCCAGCGTGTACTGGGTCAGATCGTTGGTGCCGATGGAGAAGAAATCGACTTCCCGGGCAAGGTGATCAGCCAGGATGACGGCGGATGGCACTTCGATCATGATTCCAAGAGGCACAGGCGGCGCGTTTAACTCCTGCCGCACCTGTTCGGTAATGGCACGTGCCCGCTCCACATCTTCGAGCGTAGAGATCATGGGGAACATGATGTGGATCCGACCATAGGCGGCGGCTCGATAGATGGCCCGCAGTTGGGGAATGAACAGGTCGGGGCGCACCAGGCACAGACGAATCCCTCTCACGCCCAGGAAGGCATTATCTTCCTTAGGTAAGTGGAGGTATGGCACCTCTTTGTCGCCCCCAATGTCCAGCGTGCGAATAATCACTGGACGGCCGTCCAGCGCCTGCGCCATCGCCCGGTAGGCCTCGAACTGTTCGTCTTCCGACGGGATCGAGTTCCGGGCCAGGAACAGAACCTCCGTGCGCATCAAGCCAACGCTCTCGGCACCCGCTTCGATAGCTTTCGGGGCGTCGGCAGCGCGATTGATGTTGGCTGCCACCTCCACCCGGTATCCGTCGGTGGTGACTGCGGGCGCCAGGCTGTTGGCACGGGCTTCGTCTTGCTGCCGTTGCCCCTGCTCTTGCACGTTCCTGGCCGCCTGCACATCGGCTTCGCTCGGCTTGAGATAGAGTTTGCCGCTCTCGCCATCCAGGATGCCCAGCGTGCCGTTGGGCACGTCGAGCACCGCTTCCCCAGCACCCACAACAGCAGGCACGCCGAACCCCCGCGCCAGAATGGCAGTATGGGAAGTGGGGCCACCTTTAGCGGTACACAGGCCCAGGATCATATCCAGATCGAGCATGGCGGTGTCGGATGGGGTTAAGTCGTCAGCGAGGAGAATAGCGGGCGCATCGAGGGCCACGGCGCGCTCGTCAGCCGTTCCGACCAGCTGCTTCAGCACCCGCTGCCCCACGTCGCTCAGGTCGACGGCACGCCCCGCGATGATGGGGTCGTCGAGTTGCTGCATCTGGTGCACGCGTTCATCCATGACATGCTGCCAGGCCCAGGCGGCGCTGTGTCCTTGATAGATGAGAGAAATAGTCTGCATCACGAGAGCAGTATCGTTGAGAAATTCGGCATGCACGCGGAAAATGGCCGCCTTGCCCGAGCCGAGGCGGGTTTTGACCTCCTCATGCAGCCGGTTCAGCTCATCCTGGGCGGCATTCAGTGCCTGTTGGAACTGGTCCCCTTCGCTGATCGGGTCGCCGGCTTGGTCGGTGACGACGAGGACGGACTGCTGCTGGTACTTGCGCACCGGGCCGATAGCGAGCCCGCCGGAAGCGGGAATGCCAACAATGGTCGCGCCTGCGGCTTGCGGAACCCAGCCCTGACTGTCACGGCCAGGAGCCGGGGGGAGCTGCTCTTCCGGCTCATCCCCAAGCCCTACGGCAATGGCAGACTGGAGGGCATCGAGGGCAGCGGCGGCATCAGAGCCCTGGGCCGAAACGCGAACAGTCGCGCCATGTTCGACGCCCAATTGCAACAGGGAGATAAGGCTCTTCCCATTGGCGACGGCATCACCGTAACGCACTTTGATGTCGGCCTGAAAACGCTTGGCCAGATCGACAAAGGTAGCGGCAGGACGGGCATGCAGTCCGGTCTTGTTCAGGATCACCGCATCTATGAAGTTCGCATAATCAGCCAGATCGGCGCTCTTAGGAGGTGCGGCAGGGCGCTCACCCGTCAAGGCTTCGATGATGTCGCGCGGATCGGTCGTCTGGGTCAGGCGGGCCACTTGCTCCTCGTCGCCCAACACACGAGTGAGCCGTCGCAACATCTCAATGTGTTCGTCGGACTTGGCCGCGATCCCCACGACGAGATGTGCGATTTCCCCGGGATTCCAGGTCACACCTGCAGGCACTTGCACGACGGCAATGCCCGTCTGCTTGATCAAGTCGCGGTCTTTGGGCAGGCCGTGGGGAATCGAGATGCCATTGCCGAGATAGGTGTTGGCCACTTCTTCCCGGCCAAGCATGCTGGCAATATAACCCGCATCGATGTACCCACTGTCCACCAGGAGTTGACCGGCCTGGCGGATGGCCTCCTGCTTATCAGCCGCCCTGGCTTGCAAGCGGATTAGACGCTCATCAATTGTGACCATAATGCCTCCAAAGGGTTCATGAGGGAAGGATTGTCCTACTCTTTAGATATTATTACTATTTATGGGCTAGCTCCTGCCCAGTTCTCAAGGCAGAAGGGGTATGTTCTTTAGAAAACCGCTCACCTCCCTTCTTGGTAGAAGCACCACCAGAGTAGTGCATCAACAGCTCTCTTGCGGCGGGCTCTCCTCCTTTGCTTCACCTTTGCATAGCGCATCAGTCTCTAGCGGGTAGATGGCGAGCAACGTCAAGTGGAGATCACGTACTTTGCTGAGTAGACCGTACAGTGCGGCCTGGTCGACGACCTCGCCCGTGAGAATAGTTTCTCCGTTTGCCTCGGTGGTGATTGTCAGCCCCCCGAACCAGGACGACCAGTGCTGAGCGAGCTGCTCTTTGAGACGAATCTGGTAGACCGGCATCTCTCCTCCTTACTATGCGTTGCTCGCTGCTTGACAGGGTACTATGCTGGTATCTTCTGAGGAGTGTAGCTGACCGCAGGGGGACAAGACAGTACCCAAAAGGAGTAATTCCTGGGTGATTTTTGCCCAGGATGGGGGTGAAGCCAACTCCCATCACGAGCTATTCCTTATAATACACGGGCACTGCATCTGCTCGGCGCACTCAACAGGATGCGGCACGCGCATCTGGAGGTGTCCTCTGGCTCCCCTGCTCCTAAGTACAATCAAATAACAAACGCGGCACTGCTCACCAAGAGCGAGCGGATTCAATCCCGCAGAAGTTGCTTGATTGTACTTAGTGTCCAATCACTTGACCTTTTCGGTTTTCTGATGTATCCTTACCGCTCAGAGGGCGGCACCGGAAGCATGTTTTCTCGATCCGCTTGAGGATACTGAAACTAGAGCAGATGCAGTGCCCGCGCTTTCGCCATCGCCTGCACGCGGTTCTGCACTCCCAGTTTGCCATAGATGTTCATGACGTGCTTCTTGACCGTGTTCACACTCAGCACTAGCTTATGGGCGATCTCACTGTTAGAGGCTCCCTCCAGGAGCAACAGGAGGACTTCGCGCTCCCGAGCTGTGAGCGGTTCCACCAGCGCATTGGCTGGGGGGGCATGCCGCGGGATCTCGATCACTCCCGGTTGACCCGCCGCCTCCAGCAGCCTGGCCAGGTAGCGGGGGGCCAACCCCTGCCGCCGGGCCTCGTGCAGCAAGGCCACCAACGGGGGGCCTTCATCCAGGAAGAGCCGCATATAGCCCTGGGGTTCGGCCAGGCTCAGCACCCCCCCCAGCGCGGCCAGGGCGGCGCTGCGGTTGCCCTGCGCCTCCAGCGCCAGTGCCCGCAGCAGCAGGATTTCCAGCACACTGCGCGTGCGCCTGGTGCTCTCCGCCTCCGCCTGCAGGCGCTCCAACAGGACCAGCACCTCCGCGAGCGAGGCCGCGTTGAGCCTGGCACGCGCCTCGGCGATGCGCACCCGCGCCAGGGTCAGGTACTCGCCTTCGCGCCGGTAGCTCGGCACAGCGGTCGTCGACAGGCCACTGCGCTCTGCCCAGTGGCCTGCCGCCTGCAACTGGCCCTGCGCCAGCTCCAGTTGGGTCCGTAGCGCCACTCCCCGCGCCAGGAGCGCCGCGGCGAAGTGCCCGTGCTGGGCCACCTGCAGGAAGCTCTCCACCGTGGCCAGCGCCTGCTCCTGCCTGCCCTGCCCCTGCTGCACGCGCGCCAGCGTCGCGTAGCCCAACCACACCTTCTCCGCGTCCACCAGCCGCGCTCCCTGCATCAGCTTCATGCCCCGCGCCAGCAAGTAGGCGGCGGCCTCCAACTCGTTCCACTCGCGCAGCAACTCCCCCAGTCCAAAATAGTAGCCCGGGCTCTCCAGCAGGAAGCGCGACTCCTCCGGTCGCATCACCCGCGCCACCTCTTCATAGGTCGCCGCCGCCTGCTGCAAGTCCCCCTGCAGCGCCTGCAGCCGTGCTAAGAGCGTCAGGCCCCGCAGGCTCAGCAGCCGGTAGCCTGCCTCGCCCGCGTCGGCCACCAGCTCCACCACCTGGCGTGCGCACGCCGGGGTTACCTCCCCGCTCACCAGGGAGGCATAGCTGGCATCCAGCCGCGCCCCCAGCCGCAACACCCGCGTGAGCGGCGTGGCCTCGGCCTGCGGTAAGAGCGCCAGCGCCCGCTCGGCCAGGGCCACCGCACGCTCCAGATCGCCGGAGAGCCGCGCCAGCAGGCTCCAGCAGGCCGTCACCTGGCCCAGCAGCACGCGTCCGTGGGCCTCCAGCGCCGCTTCCCCTCCGGCAAAGGCGCCCTCGATGAGCTGCAGGCGCGCGGCAGCCGCCTCCCATTGATGGGTGTAGAGCAAGACCAGGGCATGCATGACCCCCAGCGAGGGATGGGTCTCCACAATGGCCTGTGGCAGGCGCTGTAGCCAGTCGTCCAGCGTCCCCATCTGTTGGCCCACCAGCAACGGCCAGGCGCACTGCTCGATCAAACGCGCGGCCTCGGCGAAGGCAGGGGCTGCCAGGGCATGGGCTACCGCCTCAGCCCACAGCCCCTGCTGCTCGTACCAGTGGCAGGCGCGCCGGTGCAGGTCGGCCACCAGGTGGGGCGCCGTCTGCTGCAAGCGCTGGCGCAGGGCCTCGGCAAACAGGTGGTGGTAGCGATACCAGCGCCACTCGTCATCCAGGGGCATCAGGAAGAGGTTGGCATGCGCCAGGGCGTCCAGCAGGGCGGCGCTGTCGTCCTGGGCGCGCACGGCATCGCACAGCGGGCCGCACAGCCGTTCCAGCAGGCAGGTGTGCAGCAGGAAGTCCTGCACGGCGGGAGTCTGCCGGCTGAGCACTTCATCGAGCAGGTAGTCGGCGATGTAGTAGTGGCTGCCGCTAAAGGCCGTGATGAAGGGGGTCGGATCGTCATGGTGGAGCAGGGAGAGGGCCGCCAGGTGCAAGCCGGTGATCCAGCCCTCGGTGCGGGTCTGCAACAGCGCGCTCTGCTGAGCGGAGAGCGGCAATCCCATCTCCTCGATCAGGTAGGTAGCGCTTTCGGCGGGGGTGAAGCGCAGGTCAGCGGCGCGCAGTTCCAGCAAGTCGTCGCGACCGCGCAGGCGGGCCAGGGGCAGCGGCGGGTCTTCGCGGGTAGCCAGGACGAGGTGCAGGTGGGGGGGCAGGTGCTCGAGCAGAAAGGCGAGGGCGTCATGGATGGAGCGGTGGGTGATGACGTGGTAATCGTCGAGCACCAGGACGAGGTGGGTGGGATCCCCGTTCAGGCTGGCCTGCAGGTCGTTGAGCAGCAGGGTGAGGGTGGCCTGCAAAGGGGGAAGGGGCAAGGGATAGTGGCGTGCGAGGCCGGGGGAGCCCGGCGGGGAGCCAGGGGTCTGCAAAGCGGCGAGCAGGTAGGTGAGGAAGCGGACGGGGTCATTGTCCTGCGGCTCGAGGGAGAGCCAGGCGGCAGGAAGAGGCGAGGTGCTGAGCCAGTCGGCGAGCAAGGTGGATTTGCCGAAGCCGGCGGGAGCCGACAGTAGGGTCAAGGCGCGCTGCTGGCCCTGGTCGAGGCGGTGGAGCAGGCGCGGGCGATGCACCAGGTGGGGACGCGGGGGTGGCGCGCGGAGTTTACTGGCCAGCAGGGGGTCGGGGGAGAGCCCCACGTGCAGCGGGGAGACCTGGGCCTGGCTGTCAAGACCAGGGCTGGGTGGCCCAACCGTGCTGAGACTCGCGAAGGGGAAGCCAGGATGGGTGGTGACCTCGGACAAGGAGATCGCAGCTTCGCTGAGGTGGTTCAGGAAGACGTGCTCGCCCACAGGCGTGGGTACAGCAGGCCCCGGTCGCTCTGCAGCACTTGCGACCGGCTTAAGAGCATTGGGCGCATCGCGGAAGAATGCCTGGGCGACCTGCTCCAGGCGAGAGAGGGTCAGCTCACTGTCTCTGCCCACGTAGCGCTTGGTGAGTTTCCCCGCGACGCGGGCGTAAGCATACCAGTACCCCGCGCCGCGCTGCCTGTGCTCCTTGCGCACCGTGCAGTAGCCGTGGCGGCCACGGAAGGCAAACGAGGAGAGCTGGCTCACCCACACCGACCAGGCAAGGGTGTCAGGGATCACATCCAGGACCTCATCTTCCCGGCCCTGACACAGAGTATAGGCTTGATGCGAGGATGACCAGGCGAGGGTATAGCCTGCGCTCTTCGGCATCTGATTCTCCCTTCGTATGCGTGTGTGAGACCATGTTACCCAACAGGGTGTTACCTACTATAGTGGACCTCATCTCTCATACTTGTTGGGTAACACGGCTACAAGAGGAGAACCATCCACGCTATTCAGCCTGAATGACGGTGGTTCCTCTTCCTTCGAGTAGTCGGCAGGCACACGTCAACTTTCCGCGCGTACAATTTGGTACGGCTGCACTGGTAAAGTACATCGTTGTTACAAATATATTGTAAACGATTACAAACAATATGTCAATGGTTTTCTCCAATAAAGGATTATTTTGTAAAATATTGATGAATATACGCCTGATTCGAGAAGTGTAAGAGCGCCTGGTACGTTCGAATATAAAATCGTTTACAAAGAATTGAGTGCTTCCAATGGGAATGTGTAACACTTTGATAGGATTGTTTACAACGATCTACTCGGTACCATCTGTTCTGAACGAGGATGCTTTGAGGAAGGACGGAGAGGGATGTGCAGAGAAGTGTCGCTCCCTCTTTCCTGCAAACAAGTGTTTGCTTTTCATGACGCGACCTGGAGTCGGTTCCTGTGGTGGCTCGGCTACCATGGAGCCATGCATAGCATTCCCGTGATTGCAGTTGGGGATGCATAGAAGCCCTGTCGCTTCGCCCGGCCTGGATTTGCTCATCTATTTCAAAATGTGGGTAAAAGACAGGCCTTTAGGACGGGGAGTGTCACTCGTTCGCCTTCTGCACAGCATCCAGCATCTGCCGCGTAGCAGCTTGAGCAGCCTCCACGGACTTCTGATAGGTAGAGAGCGGAGCCTGGAGGAAGTCGAGGTAGTTCGCCATCGATTGCTGAGCCAACTGCTGAAATGCTACTTGCTGCTCTTGAGTTTTTTGTCCCAATTCCTGCGTCAGAGAACGAGCGCTCTCTGCCTGATTCTTGAGCGCCTCCATTCCTTCAGTGAAGAAGCCCTGGAAAAACTTCATGTTGCGCTCCTGGGCAGCTACGATACTCTGCGCGACGTTCTGATGGGTCTTCAGTACCTCCATTCCCTCCGTAAAGAAGCTTTGGGCAAACTGGGTGGTACGCTCCTGAGCGGCCACGAGATGTTCTGCCACGGCCTGGTTGGCCTTGAGGACCTCCATTCCCTCCGTAAAGAAGCTTTGGGCAAACTGCTTCGAGCGCTCCTGAGTAGCAGCCATGTTCTCCTTGACATCCTCCCCACGGATGAATCCGGGGGAGTCCCCATCCTCACGAATGAGGGTTCCTGCTTCCCTGGAGACTGCCCTCCCTGATACCATCCAGGTTTGGTCTTACGTCTCCTCCACAGGCAGACACCGCAAGCCCTGCGGCATAGACACGGAGCCCTTCAGCTAAGAAACTGCGTGCTGCATTGAGGTCTCGATCATGGTGGGTGCCGCACTGCCGGCAGGTCCACTCTCGCACATCCAACTCCAGGGACGCAAGCACCTCACCACAGACCGAGCACGTCTTGCTGGACGGGTACCAGCGGTCGATCTTGATCAGTGTGCGTCCGTACCACTGGGCTTTGTACTCCAATTGTCGGAGGAACTCGCCCCATCCCACATCAGCAATCGCCTTGACCAGGGTCGGGTGTTGCAACATGTTCTTGACCGCCAGGCTCTCGACGCAGATCACTTGGTTCTCGCGGATCAAACGGGTCGAGAGTTGGTGTTGATAGTCCCGGCGTTTATCGCGGATGCGGGCGTGGATCCTGGCAACCCTCCTGCGCGCCTTTTCCCGATTGCGACTGCCCTTGCGCTTTTTGGCATGGCGTTTCTGGGCGCGCGCCAGCTTCTTTTCCTCCTGGGCCAGGTATTTGGGATTGTCAACTTTCTCACCCCCAGAGGTGCTCACCAGCGCAGTGAGCCCCAAATCGATACCGATCCTCTCAGGCGAGACGGGCAGTGGCGTGATCTCTTCTTCGAGCAGGAGGGAGACGAAATAGCGGCCGACCGCATCACGACTGATGGTGACGGTGGAGGGGGTCGCTCCATCAGGCAGGGGGCGCGACCAGCGGATAGCCAGTGGCCCATCTGTTTTGGCGAGGGTGAGTTGGCCGTCTTTCCAGGTGAATGCGGCAGCCGTGTAGGTGACCGATTGTGGGCCGTGTTTCTTTTTGAACGCGGGGTAGCTGGCGCGTCCTGCGAAGAAGTTGACAAAGGCGCGGTCCAGGTGGCGCAGGCTCTGTTGCAAGGGGACGGAAGAGACCTCAGCAAGCCAGGCCGTCTCCGGCTGGGTTTTCAGAGCAGGCAGCATCGCACACAGAGCGGCAAAGCCCGGCGATTTCCCGGTCTCCCGATACGAGGCGCTTTTCAGGTTGAGTGCCCAATTGTAGATGTATCGGCAGCATCCGAAGGTGCGGGCAAGCATGGTCTTCTGCTCGTCTGTCGGAACGAAGCGGTAGTGGTATGCGCGCTTGATCTTGCTCATACGCTCCCATTCTTTTTCGCAGGCAGCAAACAGGAAACGGCAGAGTCCCTCTCTCCTCCAGCCCGAAAGGAACGCCTTTTTCATCTCCATAGCTCAAGCAGAGGGGCATTCAAAGGCGGATTTTGGTAATGACTTGGTTAGTTTCCTGAAAGGATTTGAGCAGTGCCTGTGCGGCATCGCTGGCCTTCTTATCTGCCATGGGTTCTCTCCTGCCCTTTCTCGCAATCGCCTGCGATACATCACGCTTGTCTTGACTTTACTATTGCTCTCGCCATGCTCGTTCGATGCCAATCATCCTGCATCTCGCAT
>Ga0209648_10000897_pt1 | contig 23687 bp, 16 predicted proteins | sample GraSoi2013_115cm_FD_185830 | JGI IMG/M metagenome (GOLD analysis project Ga0209648, IMG submission 185830) | Grasslands soil microbial communities from the Angelo Coastal Reserve, California, USA - Sample 9_17_2013_115cm (SPAdes) (version 2) | ecosystem: Environmental > Terrestrial > Soil >... | reverse complement strand
CGATGTGCAGATTATCCAGCTCCGCGGAGTGGTGCGACTGGGCCAGGCGGTGGATACCTTCCGTCAAGCCATTGACGACGCCTTCTCGGCCGGAGACGTGCGCTTGGTTCTCAACTGTGCCGAGGTCCCCATGATCGACTCCAGCGGAATTGGGGTGATGGTGAAGTCACTGAGTTCGGCAAAGCAACGCGGCGGCGACGTCCGGCTGGTGAATCCTTCCAAGTTCGTGACTCAGACGCTGCGGCTGATCGGCGTGCTGAACCTTTTTTCCACCTTCGAAGACGAGGACCAGGCGGTCGAATCGTACAGTTCGCAATAAGCTCGCCCCCAACAGTTCGCAGTGAACGCACTCTTGGCTCTTCCCTGTGTAACCCTGTGTAACCCCGTGTTCCCTGTGGTTCGAGCTTCTTGTTCTCAACCACAGGGAACGAGAGGTTCAAGGGGGAAATTAATTTCTGGCGTGCGCTTGGTGTTTCAGACCATTCAACACCAGCGCGCAAATCTCGTCGGCGAAGTTGTCGTCGAGCTTGCCGTGCCGGATCAGAAAGCGCATGTAGATCGGCCCATAGAGCGAGTCGAGGATGAGGTCAAGATCGCTGCGGGCGGGTAGTTCGCCGCGGTCGATACCGCGCCGCAAAGTTTGATAAGCTTGTTTGCGTCTTGGCCACAAGAATCGCTCGCGAAAGGCGGCGATCAATTCCGGATCCGATTGCCCTCCGGCGAGCAGCGCTGCCACCACCTTACCGCGCTTGGACCGAAAGACGCGAATCAGCTGCCGCATTTGAAGGCTCATGTCCTTTTGCACGGAACCGGTATTCGGGAAGCGGAGCTCATCGTCGGCGCTGGCGGAGAAAGCGTCGGCGACCAGGGCAGCCTTGGTCGACCACCAGCGGTAGACAGTTGTCTTGCCGACATTGGCATCGGCAGCGATGGCTTCAATGCTCAGCTCCGCGAATCCGCCGTCCTGCCGGAGCAGTTTCAGCGTGCTGTGCAGGATCGACTGACGCGATTCCTCACTGCGCGGCCGCCCAGGAGGGCGCGTCCCGTTGGTGCTGTTGCGGGCCCCGGCGCCCCGAGTATGGTTTTGAGCCATGGCTTAAGTTTAATATAATTTAAATCCGAAACGTATTGTTTTGAATCTTACTTGAAAACCCGCCGCCCAGTGGGGACGCGGCTTCGGCAGTACGGTTTCCGCAGGTATTCGGGTTACCATTTACCAGTTTCCGCCAGTCCTATGTGGATCGTCGCATTAGCGCTTCGCCGGCCGTACACGTTTGTGGTGATGGCACTGCTCATCATCATTCTTACGCCCATCACCATCGTGCGCACCCCGGTCGATATTTTCCCTGAAATCAACATTCCCGTGGTCAGCGTGATCTGGAACTACACGGGTCTGGCGCCGCAAGAGATGGCGGATCGGATCGTGGCCAACTCCGAGCGCGGCATTACGGTCACCGTCAACGACGTAGAACACCAGGAATCGCAGTCGCTGAACGGAATTGCCGTGATCAAGATCTTCTTCCGGCCTTCCGTCAACATTTCCATGGCCGTGACGCAAGTCACGGCGATCTGCCAGACCGTGTTGCGCGGATTGCCGCCGGGCACGACTCCGCCTCTGGTCATCACTTACACGGCATCCTCGACGCCCATTGTGCAACTGGGCTTAAGCAGCAAGACGCTTCCGGAACAGCAGTTGTTCGATCTGGGGCAGAATTTTCTGCGCACCCAGCTGACCACGGTTCAAGGTGCGGGAACTCCGTATCCTTTCGGAGGCAAGCCGCGCCAGATACAGGTGGACCTCGATTCCGCCAAGCTGCAGGAGTACGGTTTGGCGCCCGCGGACATCGTGAACGCGGTGGCCGCGCAGAATTTGATTCTGCCGGCTGGTACCACCAAGATCGGGCCCACCGAGTACACGGTGGAGATGAACGGCACTCCGCAGACCATCGCCGAATTGAACGATCTGCCGGTGAAGACCTCGAACTCCTCCACACTATACCTGCGTGATGTGGCGCACGTGCGTGACGGATTTGCGCCGCAAACCAACATCGTGCGGCAGGACGGCGTGCGCGGCGTACTGATGTCGATCTTCAAGCTGGGCGGATCTTCCACGCTGACGGTCGTCAATGCGGTGAAGGCGATGGTGCCGCTGGCGGCGCAGTCTCTCCCGCCCGAGCTTAGCATCAAGGCTCTGTTTGATCAGTCGCTTTTCGTGCGAGCCTCAATTGCGGGAGTCGTGCGGGAAGGCCTGATCGCCGCCTGTCTTACCGCCACCATGATCCTGCTCTTCCTGGGCGATTGGCGTCCGACCGTGATCATCGCGGTCTCGATCCCCTTGTCCATCTTTGTCTCCGTGATTCTCCTGAGCGCGCTCGGCGAGACCATCAACATCATGACCCTGGGAGGACTGGCGCTCGCTGTCGGAATCCTGGTGGATGATGCGACGGTGGAGATCGAAAACATCGAGCGCAATCTAGCCATGGGCAAAGAGATGAAGCAAGCCATCCTCGACGGTGCCCAACAAATTGCCGTGCCCGCGTTGGTGTCGACGCTGTGTATCTGCATTGTGTTTGTGCCAATGTTTTTCCTGACCGGGGTCGCGAAGTTTCTTTTCGTTCCGCTGGCGGAGGCGGTGTCCTTCGCCATGCTGGCGTCGTATCTGCTGTCGCGAACCCTGATCCCGACCATGGTGATGTTCATCATGCGCGGGCACGAGCACCGCGCCGCCGAGCCGACAAACTTCCTCGCGAAATTCCAGCGAAGATTTGAACGCGGTTTTGAAAGATTCCGCGGCGGCTATCAGCAACTGCTGGAAACCACTCTCGAACACCGGGGATTATTCGCCATCGGCTTTGTCGTTTTCTGCGTTTTGTCGCTGGGGCTGACGTTCTTTCTGGGGCAGGACTTCTTTCCTCAAGTGGATGCCGGCCTGATTCGATTGCACCTCCGCGCCCGGTCCGGCCTGCGCGTGGAAGAGACGGCGCGTCTGTGCGATGAAGTGGAACAAATGCTGCGCAGCGAGATTCCGAAGGAAGAGTTGCAGACGATGCTGGATAATATCGGCGTCCCGTACTCGGGCTTGAACCTTTCCTACAGCAGTTCGGGGGTGATTGGGTCGAGTGATGCCGAGATTCTAATTTCGCTGAATCCGGAACACCATCATCCGACGGCGCGGTACGTACGCAGGTTGCGCCGCGAACTTCCATCGCGTTTTCCGGGCGTGGAATTCTTCTTCCAGCCCGCCGATATCGTGTCGCAAATTCTTAATTTCGGATTGCCCGCTCCGGTCGACATCCAGATTATGGGCGCCGATATGAGCACGAGTTACGACATCGCGCAGAGGATCGCAAATCAGGTGCGCCAGATTCCCGGCACCGCGGACGTGCACGTGCAACAGATGATGAATCTGCCCACTCTCCACCTGGACATGGATCGCACCCGCATCAATCAGGTCGGACTGAATGCCCGCGATGTCGCGCAAAGCGTGCTGATCAGCTTGAGCGGAAGTTTCCAGACCGCTCCAAATTTTTGGCTTAATCCAAAGAACGGCGTGACTTATTCCATCGCCGTTCAGGAACCGCAATACAGGATGACCTCAGTGCAGGACTTGATGAACACTCCGGTGACGAACGCGAGTGCGCAGGCTCCGCAGGTGCTCGGCAATCTGGCACAGCTTACTCCCGCGGCGCGCCCGGCGGTGGTCAACCATTACAACGTGCAGCCGGTCATCGATGTGTATGCCAGCACGCAGGGGCGCGATCTGGGCGGGGTTGCGTCGGACATCATGAAAGCGCTCAAACCTTTTCAGGACCATCTGCCGCGCGGCACGCGCATCGTGGTTCGCGGACAGATCGAGACCATGCAGTCCTCGTTCTTCGGCCTGGGCGTTGGCCTTCTGGGGGCAATCGTGCTCGTCTATTTGCTGATCGTGGTCAACTTTCAGTCGTGGCTCGATCCTTTTATCATCATTACTGCCTTGCCGGGGGCGCTGGCGGGAATATGCTGGTTTCTGCTGATTACGCGCACCACCCTCAGCGTTCCGTCGCTGACGGGCGCGGTCATGTGCATGGGGGTTGCGACCGCGAATTCGATTCTGATGGTTTCGTTTGCTCGCGACCGTATGGATACGGGAGTGCCCGCGCTGCAAGCGGCGCTCGAAGCCGGCTACACGCGCATGCGGCCCGTGCTCATGACGGCCCTCGCCATGATTATCGGCATGCTGCCCATGGCGTTGGGCTTCGGAGAGGGCGGGGAGCAGAACGCGCCGCTGGGCCGTGCCGTAATTGGCGGCCTGCTCTTCGCAACGGTTGCCACCTTATTTTTTGTGCCGAGTGTGTTTACGATTATCCATGGCCGCCGCCAAGCGCGGCTGCAGTCGGAACAACACTAGAGAAGAAAAAAGTATCGAATTGCCGGAGACCGTCATTATGCCCGTACAACCGCCGTCCGTAACGACAGAGCAGAACGAGACGCGGCCCATCCCCGAGAACGATCGGCACGCCGGTTTGGGTGCCGCTCCGGCCGGCCGGGGAAAGATTCTGGTGGGCGCCGCGCTGCTTGTCCTGATTACTGCCGGTGCGGTTACGTTCATGAACCGGAAGGGCGAATCGGACGCGCTTGCAAAGGAAACCGAAGCCGTCTCGGTTCCGACCGTCGCCGTCGTGCAACCCCAACCCGAGCCCGGAAACGACGAACTTGTGCTGCCCGGAAACTTGCAAGCCTTTGAAGAGTCTCCCATTTTTGCCCGCACCAACGGCTACCTCTTACGCTGGTACAAGGACATTGGAAGCAAGATTCAGAAGGGCGAACTGCTGGCGACGATTGACACTCCGGAAGTCGATCAGGAGCTGTCGCAGGCCCGAGCCAGCCGCGAGCAGGTCAAGTCGGCGCTGGAGTTGGCGAAAATATCCGCCGACCGTTGGGCGAATCTGCGCAAGTCCGACTCGGTTTCGCAGCAGGAAGCCGACCAGCAAGCGAGCGGATACCAGCAGGCGAAAGCCAATCTTGCAGCGGCGGACGCGAACGTTCGCCGCCTGGAACAACTCGAATCTTTCAAAAACGTGTACGCTCCCTTTTCCGGTGTGCTCACCCGGCGCAATGTCGATCCGGGCGTGCTCATTAATTCCGGGGCGGGGCTGACTGGCAAAGAGTCAGTGTTCCCCAGGCCTATGCACCGTCCATGAAGGCTGGGATGAAGGCGACTGTTACGCTGCAGGAATTTCCCGGCCAGAAATTTGTCGGAACGGTGGCTCGAACCGCCGACGCCATCGATCCCACGACGCGCACTCTGAATACGGAAGTCGATGTTCCAAACAAAGATGGCAAGCTATTGCCTGGCTCATTCGGCGAAGTGCATTTTGCGACTGGCACTTCCGTTCCAAGAATTACGATTCCGGTGAATGCCATGCTCTTCCGAGCCGAGGGGCCGCGGGTCGCGGTCGTCGACAAGGACAGCAAGGTACATTTGCGCCCGATCAGCATCGGCCGCGACTTCGGCGCGACGCTCGAAATTCTCGGCGGGCTCGAGGTAAGCGATCGGATCATCATCAACCCGGCCGACTCCCTCGAGGAAGGGCAGCAGGTGCACGTAGCCGCACCGAATGCAGGAGCTGCGCACTCGTGATGCGATTGCCGCCAGTCAGCACGATTGCCTTGCTAGCCGCCGTTTTGCTCGCGGCCTGCACATTAGTAAGCACGCTGGGCTGCACCGTGGGGCCGGGATACAAGCGCCCTGCCGCACAGGTTCCCGACACATGGAAAGGCGAAGGCCCATGGCAGACTGCGGCTCCGAAAGACGCCATTCCCAAAGGCACGTGGTGGCACGTATTTCATGACGCGGAACTTGACCGGCTGGAGCAAGAGCTGCTTCAGGCAAACCAGTCGCTGGTGGCGGCACAGGACCGCCTCGCGCAAGCCCGGTCGCGGGCGCGGATCGCTTCATCGGCGTACTTTCCAACTCTGACCGCCGATCCCAATGGGGAGCGCCAGCGCATCTCCGGTAATCGTCCAGTTCTGGGCAGTACGGCTGCGACTTCGCCCGTCACCCAGAACGTTTTTACCGTCCCATTCTCCGTCAGCTACGAACTCGATTTATTCGGGCGCGTGCGCCGCAATCTCGAAGCCGCCAACGCTTCACTGCAGGGGAGCGCGGCCGACCTGGAAAATGTCCGCCTGGTGTTGACCGCCGAACTGGCCGCCGACTATTTCAACTTGCGCGAACTTGACCGCGAAGCCGGAGTGGTACGGCAGTCGGTCGAAATCCAGCAAAAAGGTTTGGACCTGGTCAACCATCGCCACGAGGGCGGAGTCGCGTCCGGGCTGGAAGTCGCGCAGCAGGCCGCGTTGCTCGATTCGACGGCAACGCAGCTTTCGCTCGTCGTGCAGCAGCGGGCGCAATTCGAACATGCCATCGCCGTGCTGACCGGGAAGTCGGCGTCGGCTTTCAGCCTGGCGGAGGCGCCGTTCGACGCCTCTCCTCCAGCGATTCCCACCGGAGTTCCGTCGGAGATTCTGGAGCGCCGGCCCGACGTTGCTACCAGCGAGCGCCAGATGGCCTTCGAAAATGCGCAAGTCGGCCTGGCGATGGCTGCGTTTTATCCGCATATTACGCTGGGCGGAAGCGGCGGATGGGAAAGCCGCGACATCGCCACCCTGGTAAGCGCTCCGAGCGCCTTCTGGTCGCTGGGTGGCGATCTGCTGCAGCCGATTTTCAATGGCGGCCGCAATCGCGCCAACCTGGCGGCCACCCGCGCCGCCTACGACGAATCGGTCGCCAATTATCGCGAATCTGTGCTGGTCGCGTTTCAGCAGGTGGAGGACGGCCTCTCCGGTCTCGCGCTGCTTAACCAGGCTGCGAAAACTCAGCAGGCGGCGGTCGCCGATTCACGCCGCGCGCTCGACATCGCCAACAGCCGCTATGTCGGCGGCGTCACCACCTACCTCGATGTGATTACCGCGCAGTCCACGCTGCTGAGCAACGAACGCCTGGCAACGCAGTTGCTCGGACAGCAAATGGTCACTTCCGTTTTCCTGGTGAAGGCTCTGGGCGGCGCGTGGGACGCCTCCGAAATTCGGCGCGAACAGGTGAGGCCGGCGCTGGTGCAGGCCGTACAGCAGTAACTCCACCTTAACAGTTTGGGATCAATGCCGCCGATGCTCGTTGTGCAACTTCGTGCCCAGGCTGGTGTTTAATAACTTCGTGAGTTCCCCACGCAAATCTATGATTTACAAACTTTTACCATCGTTTGCTTCCCCGGAACCATCACTTTAGAAGAGTATGATCATCTACTAGTTTTTGGGTTTTGCACGCTTGGATGTGTGCGGCTTTTTTATGAATAGAAATCTGAATTGGCAGTGGATGCAGTTCAGCGGGACCTTGCTCCTGCTGCTTGCCTTTGGCGGTTGCCAAAGCGCCAATTCCTCAAAGGACAAACAAGCCCTCGCAGCCACCACCCGCTCCGTTCCGGTTGCGGTTGCGTCCGCTGTAGTGCAGGACATGCCGGTGTACTTGACCGGCTTAGGCTCGGTCACCGCCTACAACACCGTGAGCGTGAAGAGCCGCGTGGATGGCCAACTCATCCAGGTGAATTTCCGTGAGGGGCAGCAGGTCAAAAAAGGCGATCTGCTGGTGCTGATCGATCCACGCCCGTACCAGGTGCAATTGGACCAGGCGCAAGCGCAGTTGTTTAAAGATCGGGCTTCCCTCCGCGACGCGCAACTGAATTACCAGCGCTTCAAAGACCTGCTGAGTGAATCCGGCGCGATGTCGCAGCAGCAGGTGGACACGCAAAAGTCGACGGCGGATCAATTCGAAGGCGCGGTCCGGGCCGACCAGGCGGCGATCGACAACGCGAAACTTCAGCTCGTTTATTGCCACATCACGGCGCCAGTCAATGGGCGTATCGGCTTGCGGTTGGTTGACGCCGGCAACATCGTCCATGCCACCGATGCCAACCCCATGCTGGTCATCACGCAGTTGCAGCCGATCTCGGTCATCTTCACTTTGCCGGAAGACAGTCTGCCAGTGGTCGTCAAGCGAATGAAGCAGGGAACTCTGAAGGTTGACGCCTACGCTCGCGATGACCAGACCAAGCTGGCGACCGGCACCTTGCTGACCATCGACAACCAGATTGACCAGGCGACGGGCACGGACCGCCTGAAGGCCACGTTCGACAACACGGATGGCGCGCTCTTTCCGAATCAGTTCGTCAACATCCGCCTGCTTCTCGATGTCCGCAAGAACAGTACTATCGTTCCCAGCGTGGCCGTGCAGCGCGGACCGCAGGGAAATTTTGTTTATGTGGTGAAGGCCGACAAGACGGTCGAGGCGCGCACCGTGACCGTAGCGCTCACGCAATCCAATCAAAGCGCGATTGGCAGCGGCCTGCAGGCCGGGGAGGTTGTGGTCACCGACGGGCAGGACAAGTTGCAGAACGGCGCGAAGGTTGAAACTCGCAGCACGACCGGAAACTCCAACGCCTCGCAATCGACCCGGCAGCCAGCTACAGCCGTTCCGACGTCATGAACCCGTCTCGCCTTTTCATTCTGCGGCCGGTCGCCACCTCTTTATTGATGGTAGCCGTGATGCTGGTCGGATTCGTCGCCTACCGGCAACTGCCCGTCTCCGCCTTGCCCGAGGTGGACTACCCGACCATCCAGGTCATGACTTTCTACCCCGGCGCCGCTCCCGACGTGATGGCGTCTTCAGTCACCGCCCCATTAGAGCGGCAGTTCGGGCAAGTCCCCGGCCTGAACCAGATGACCTCGACGAGTTCGTTTGGCAGTTCGCTGATCACTTTGCAGTTCGCTCTCGATCAGAACATCGACGTCGAAGAACAGCAAGTGCAGGCCGCGATCAACGCGGCAACCACGTACCTGCCGCAAAATCTTCCCAATCCTCCGATTTACAACAAGGTGAACCCGGCCGATGCGCCCATCCTGACGCTGGCGCTGACCTCGGATTCGCTGCCCTTGTCGCGCATCGAAGATATGGCTGAGACGGCGCTGGCGCAGAAGATCTCGCAGCTTCCCGGTGTCGGCCTGGTTTCGATCAGCGGAGGGCAGAAGCCGGCAGTTCGTGTGCAGGCCAATCCCACGGCTCTGGCTTCCTACCAATTGGGCCTGGAAGATGTGCGCGCGGCGCTGGCCGCCGCTAATGTGGACCAGGCCAAGGGAGTGATTGACGGTCCTCGGCAGTCATTCACCATTGGCGCCAACGACCAGTTGCTTTCCAGCCAGCAATATAACGGCGTGATCGTCGCCTACCGCAACGGCGCGCCGGTCCGTTTGTCGGACGTAGCCACCGCCGTTGACAGCGCCGAAAATGTGAAGCAGGCGGCTTGGGTCAACACCACGCCCGCCGTTCTGCTCAATATTCAGCGCCAGCCCGGAGCCAACATCATCAGCGTGGCCGATCGCATCAAGAAGGTCCTGCCGCAATTGCAGGCTTCCATGCCTGCGGCCGTCAAAGCTCAAATCCTCATCGACCGCACGCAAACCATTCGCGCATCGGTCAACGATGTGCAGTTCGAGCTGATGCTGACGGTGGCTTTGGTGGTGATGGTCATCTTCCTCTTTCTGCGGAATCTTTCCGCGACCGTCATCCCCAGCATCGCCGTGCCTCTCTCGCTCGTCGGCACCTTCGGAGTGATGTACCTGCTCGGCTACAGCCTGAACAACCTGACGCTGATGGCGCTCACCATCTCCACCGGTTTCGTGGTTGACGACGCGATCGTCATGATCGAGAACATCGATCGCTACCTGGAAGAGGGCGAGTCTCCCCTCGACGCCGCACTCAAGGGCGCGGGACAGATCGGATTCACCATTGTATCGCTGACCGTTTCGCTGATCGCCGTGCTGATCCCGTTGCTCTTCATGGGAGACATCGTCGGCAGACTCTTCCGCGAGTTTGCCGTTACCCTGGCGGTGACCATTCTGGTTTCCGCCGTCGTGTCGCTGACACTGACGCCGATGATGTGCGCCAAGCTTCTGAAACAGAAACAGCCGGGAATGGGAACCTGGTTCTACCGCGTCACAGAAGACTTCTACAACCGCGTGATTGCGTTCTACGGTCGCACGCTGAAAGTTGTCCTCAAATATCAGACCATCACTCTTCTGGTCACGGTATCGACCCTGATCGCCACGCTGCTGCTTTATGTTTACGTGCCCAAGGGCTTCTTCCCGGTGCAGGATACGGGCGTGATCATGGGGATCTCCGAAGCCGCCGAGAATGCGTCGTTTGTGGCCATGTCGCAGAAGCAGCAGGAACTGGCAAAGGTGATTCTGAAGAATCCGAACGTCGATAACCTGGCTTCGTTCATTGGCGTCGATGGAACCAACGTCACGCCGAACAGCGGCCGCATCCAGATCAATCTGAAGCCGCGCAATCAGCGCAAAGAGACTGCTTCCCAGATCATTCGCGATCTGCAACCGGAACTGGCAAAGGTCGATGGCATCACGCTCTACATGCAGCCGGTGCAGGACCTGACCGTGGAAAGCCGCGTTAGCCGCACCCAATACCAGTATTCGATGGAAGACGCCGACGCCACCGAATTGGCCACCTGGTCGCAGCAACTTCTGCAAAAGCTGCAGACCGTGCCGGTTTTGCGCGACGTGGCCAGCGACCAGCAAAACAACGGATTGCAAGCGAATCTGATCATCGATCGCGATACCGCTTCGCGCTTGGGCATCCTGCCGCAGGCCATCGACGACACGCTCTACGACGCGTTCGGTCAGCGCCAGGTTTCCACCATGTTTACGCAGCTCAACCAGTATCACGTGGTGCTGGAAGTGGATCCACAATTCAAGGTGACCCCGGACGACTTGAAGGATATCTATGTCAAGTCAACGAACGGCGCATCGAGCGCCGGCACAACCGCGAACGGCATCTCAAGCACCAGTGCCTCGGCCACCAATGCATCGACGGCCACCGCCGCATCCGGCAACACAACGCAGGTTCCGCTTTCGGCCTTCACTCGCCTTGAGCTGCGTAATGCACCGCTCGCCATCAATCACCTCGGCCAGTTTCCGGTGGTGAACCTGTCCTTCAATCTTGCTCCCGGAGTTTCCCTGGGCGAGGCCACCACGGCGATCACGCAGGCGGAACAGGAAATCAATCTGCCGCGCAGCATCAACACCAGTTTCCAGGGAACCGCGGCTGCCTTTCACAATTCGCTTTCGAGTGAGCCCTGGCTCATTCTGGCCGCGATCATCACCGTTTACATCGTGCTGGGAGTGCTCTATGAGAGCTACATTCATCCCATCACGATTCTTTCCACGCTGCCCTCGGCCGGCGTCGGCGCAATTCTCGCGCTGTTGCTTACCGGCAACGATCTCGGCGTCGTCGCGCTGATCGGCATCATCCTGCTGATCGGCATTGTGAAGAAAAACGCCATCATGATGATTGACTTCGCGCTCGAGGCCGAACGTGTCGAACACAAACCGCCCGAAGAAGCCATCTACCAGGCATGTCTGCTTCGTTTCCGCCCAATCATGATGACCACCATGGCCGCCTTGCTCGCCGGATTGCCTCTGGCTATTGGCGGCGGCACCGGCTCCGAACTGCGTCATCCGCTCGGAATCACGATTGTCGGAGGATTGCTCGTCAGCCAGTTGCTCACGCTCTACACAACCCCAGTCGTGTATCTGTGGTTTGACCGGCTGGCACAAAGATTCGCGCGCTACAAGATCGGCAATCCGATGGAGGAGCCCGCTCCCGAGGCCACCGGAGACTAATGTCATCAGTCCGTCGCGCAAGAAAGGTTCGTATCAGGACATTGCTTTAGCGATGCCGCAAGTTTTTCGAAATCGGATGCCCCTTTAGGGGCTGGCTTTCGAAATGTGAGTTTCACCATAGGCTCTTATGAATATCTCTACTCCCTTTATCAAGCGGCCGGTCGGGACCTCGCTGCTGGCAGCGGCGCTGCTGCTTTCGGGAGTGTTGGCTTTCAACTTTCTGCCCGTAGCTCCACTGCCGCAGGTGGAGTTTCCCGTCATCTCAGTCTCGGCGGGTTTGCCGGGAGCGAGCCCGGAGACGATGGCCTCGGCGGTGGCGACTCCTCTGGAGCGGCAGTTCGGACGCATCGCCGGCGTGAACCAGATGACCTCGACCAGCCAACTGGGTTCCACCAACATCGTCCTCCAGTTCGACCTCAGCCGCAACATCGATGCCGCCGGACGCGACGTGCAAGCCGCCATCAATGCGGCGCGCAGCCAGCTCCCCTCCTACCTTCCCGGCAATCCTACGTATCGCAAGGTCAACCCGGCGGATGCGCCCATCCTGATCCTGGCACTCAGCTCCGACACCATCCCGCTATCCGAGATTTACAACGCGGCGGACTCGATTCTCGCCCAGAAACTGGCCCAGGTGGATGGCGTCGGGCAGGTGTTCGTCGGCGGCGGCGCAAAACCAGCCGTCCGCGCCGAAGTCAATCCCATGCTTCTGAACAAGCTGGGCGTGGGTCTGGACGCCGTCCGCACCGCGCTCAACCAGGCAAACGCCAACACTCCCAAGGGCGAATTTAGCGACGCCGCGAATGCGTGGACGATTCGCGACAACGATCAGATTTTCCGCTCCGATCAGTATCGCAACCTGATCGTCGCCTACAAGAACGGCGCTCCGGTCCGGCTGGCCGATGTCGCCGACGTGCAGGACAGGGTCGAAGATATCCATGTCGTCGGACTAGCCAATGGCAAGCCCGCCGTCCTGATGATCATCTCGCGCCAGCCGGGCGCGAACATTATCGCAACCGTCGATCGGGTGTATGCCGCGCTGCCGCAGTTGCAGGCTTCCATCTCTCCTGCCATCGCAATGAGTGTGGTTCTCGACCGGACGACCACGGTGCGAGCCTCGGTGCACGATATCGAGCTGACACTCATCATCTCGGTCATTCTCGTCATCCTGGTTGTCTTCGCTTTTCTGCGTACCTTGCGCGCAACCTTGATTCCCAGCGTAGCCGTGCCGCTGTCGCTGATTGGCACTTTCGGAGTGATGTACCTGCTCGGCTACAGTCTGGATAACTTGTCGCTGATGGCGCTCGCGATCTCGACCGGCTTCGTGGTGGACGATGCCATTGTGGTGCTCGAAAACGTCACGCGCTTCATCGAGCAGGGGATGACTCCGGTGCAGGCGGCATTTCGCGGAGCGCGAGAAATAGGATTCACCGTGCTCTCAATGAGCGTCTCGCTGGTGGCCGTTTTCATTCCTATTTTGCTGATGGGAGGCATCGTCGGGCGGCTCTTCCGGGAATTCGCCGTCGTGCTCAGTGTCGCCATCGGAATGTCGCTGCTGATCTCACTGACCATGACGCCCATGATGTGCGCCAAGTTTCTGCGCACTGCGGGTGAAAAAAAACATGGACGTTTCTATCGCGCCAGCGAATGGGCCTTTGACCGCCTGCTCGGCGGATATCGCCGCGGTCTCGATTGGGTCTTGCGGCATCAGCCCTTGACTCTGGCGGTAACCATCGCAACCGCCTGTCTCAGCGTCTATCTCTACATCCTGGTTCCGAAGGGCTTTTTTCCCCAGCAGGATACGGGCCGGATCAGCGGCTCGGTGCAGGCCGCGCAAGATATTTCCTTCACAGCCATGAAGGGGAAGATGACCCAGTTCGTGAACATCGTAATGCAGGATCCCGCGGTGGCCACGATCGTGGGCTTCGCGGGCGGCAATACCACGTACAACACCGGACGCATGTTCATCACGCTCAAGCCGCTCTCGGAACGCAAGATCACCGCCGATCAAGTGATTGGACGTTTGCGATCGAAGTTAGCGGTGGTTCCGGGTGCGACCCTGTACATGCAGTCGGCGCAGGATTTGACCGTCGGCGGGCGCATGGGTCAGGCCCAATACCAGTACACGCTGCAGGGCGAAGACCTGGCCGAGATGAACGCCTGGGCGCCGCGGTTGCTTCAGAAGCTGCGCTCTCTGCCACAGTTGCGCGACGTCAACACCGACCAGCAGGATAAGGGACTGCAAGCCAGCGTCGTGATTGACCGCGATACGGCCGCGCGGCTCGGAGTCGCCGCCGCGGATATCGATAGCGCTCTCTACGATGCCTTTGGCCAGCGCCAGGTCTCGATCATGTATCGACAACTGAACCAGTATCACGTGGTGATGGAAGTGGCTCCGGAGTTTGCCAACAGCCCCGACGCTCTCCAGAGCATCTATGTGCGCGCGAAAAACGGCACCGCGGTGCCGCTGGCGTCGCTCGCGCACTTCGGGCCGTCGAACACTTCGCTCGGAGTCAACCACCAGGGACAATATCCGTCGGCGACAATTTCTTTCAATCTAGCTCCGGGAGTTTCGCTGGGCGATGCGACCACGGTGATTGAAAGCGCCGAGCGCAGCATCGGCTTTCCGTCCACCATCCACGCGAGTTTCCAGGGCACGGCCGCCGCTTTCCAGGACTCGCTGTCCAGCGAACCGCTGCTCATCCTGGCTGCTCTGCTCACCGTGTATATCGTGTTGGGCATTCTTTATGAGAGCTTCGCCCACCCAATCACCATCCTGTCCACGCTTCCTTCCGCCGGAGTTGGCGCGCTGCTCGCCTTGCTGATTTCGAAAAACCAGCTCGACGTGATCGGACTGATTGGGATTATCCTGCTGATCGGCATCGTCAAGAAGAACGCCATCATGATGATTGACTTTGCGCTCTACACCGAGCGCGAACACGGCAAGTCTTCGACGGAAGCGATTCGTGAGGCATGCCTGCTGCGCTTTCGCCCGATCATGATGACGACCATGGCCGCTCTTCTTGGTGGATTGCCTTTGGCTTTGGGCACGGGCACAGGATCGGAGTTACGACGCCCGCTCGGCATCACCATCGTGGGCGGGCTGATTGTGAGCCAGATGCAAACTCTGTTTACCACTCCCGTGGTCTATATCTACATCGACCGCCTGCGACTGTGGCTGGCAAGCTTTCGCACTCAAGCTCGCGCCCAAGCGAGACCGTCGGTCGTATCGCGTCCGGCGCAGAGCCAGTAGGCGGTGCCGACCCCTGCCCGCAGCTATGCCCGCTGGTGTTCCTGACTACCGTGGCGCGAACGGATCTCGCGCTCCGCAATCAACCAATCCTGGTTCTCGTTCCCGCTGCCGTTCCCCGCACTCGCTGCGCGCTGCAGGTAGAGTTCGTAGGCGCGGCGGCGAATCTCTTCTTCGAGATCCACCGGAACATTGACAGCCGCCCTCCCATTCTTGCGAACGTCCTTGTCCACTTCGGGCGCAACCTGCACAGCGGCAGGCTGAACGGTGGCTCCGGTTTTCTTGCTGCGATTGGTGGTGACGTTTCCGCTTGTTTTGCGAGCCATACAGTACTCCTTACAGATACCCAACTCCAGGAATGGTCTTGCGTAATGAATAAGCGACATGCGCGTACCCCGATTGCCGCTATCCTGCTATTTGCGACAAATCATTATCTAAATATAACGCGAACGCCTGTGGAAGTGTTCCGCAACGCAACGAAAAAATTCGTTCCTCCGTATAAAAAAAGGCACTCCTCCGGGGGGGTAAATCTAGCGTTGCTGGAGAGCGGCAAAAGTACTCTGGTAACTTGTAGAAAAGTTGCCGATGCCCGCAGGATGGATAGGTACGGCCTCCGGGCCAGAACTATGTCATTGATTGGCAATCGAGGTTCCGCGGCCAAAGCGGCCAAGGGCAGCGTCGGCGAATTGGAGAGCATGCTCTCGGAATCTCCGAGTTCGGATCGAGTTTGCCTGAAGCTGGCCCACATCCTGCGGGTGCGCCGCAGCGAAGTGGCCCTGCTCAGGTTAGAGAAGGGCAGTCTGCGATTTGTCTTCCCGCCCGAGCTCCGATCCGCGGGCGTACTGCCTCTTACCGGGTCGGCGGTGGCAGCCCGGACGGCAGCCACTCGCACTCCACTTTTGTCAAATTCCTTCATGCGCGTAAAACATGTCAGCCTGTTCGAAGCGGTCAAGCTGGGTGTCGAGGTAGAAGATCGCAGCCAGGAGCAAATGCCCATCCAGAAAATCATGTCCGTCCCCGTGATGGCCTCCGGCGCAAGCGTGATGGGAGTGGTGCAGGTTTCGCGCAAAGGGCTCGATCCTTCGATCGCGGGCGCGGACTTCACCGGTGAAGACCTGAAGCAACTGGAGCAGGCCGCCGAAATTCTCGCCCGCATGCCGTTCATGCAGGAAGGCGCGGAGATTTAGCAGCCTGCGGAAAAAGTCAGGTTTCGTATCAGGTCATCGCTTTAGCGATGACGTAAACTCTTTAAAATCAGACGCCCCTTTAGGGGCGGGCATTGGATTCCGATTTTTCCGCGGCCTCTTCAGTCGTGCCCTCGAGTCGCTGAAAATGTGTCCGCTTCCAAGCGATCCCTTAAACTTAATCGGAGTTTCGCCCAGCGGAAGGTTGGCGAGGCTGGCGCAGTTTCCGGCGCTGTGGGAGACTGAATTATGGCAAAGCGCAGTCTTCGGATTACAAAACGAGTCAGCAACGTCCCGTCGCGCGGAGTTTGTGAATCCTGCAATGCGCAGTTCTCGGCAGACCCTCGCCAACTAGGGCAGGCGGGAGTTCAGCAGCAGTTCAATGCTCACAAATGCGAGGCGAGGCAGAGCGCAGTGCCGATCGCGGGAGAAGCTGCTAAGGTTGCGGGGAAGTAGTCGATCGGCGCATGTTTTTTCCTTTGCGCGCTTGCACATCGCAGCGAATTGATTTCCGATAATATCTGCTGCAAAATAAAGTAAAGTGAAGTGATGAGTCTTCCCCCTCGACAGAGCCGGACAACCCTTTCTCCGCACGCGAGTTCTTATTCAGGTATGGGTGATCTGCTGGCCGCCCGCCGGAAGCAGTCGATTCTGGTGGTCGACGATAATCTGATGAACGCGGCGCTTTTGAAGGAAATGCTGGCGCTCCGCGGCTATCAAACGACTGCGGTAACGAATGCGGCTGCCGCGGAGGCGGAAATCCGGCGCGAGGCTCCCGACCTAATCCTGCTCGACGTGATCATGCCGGGCAAGAGCGGCTACGAACTGTGCCGCGAACTCAAAGAGGATTCGAAGACGCGCTTGATTCCGATCGTGATGATTACAGGCCTCACCGATCGAGAGGACCGCCTCAAGGGAATCGAAGCTGGCGCCGACGATTTTCTGACCAAGCCGATTAGTTCCGAGGAACTGTTCGCGCGCGTGAGCTCGCTGCTGAAGTTAAAGGAATTCACCGACGAACTGGAGTCTGCGGATGCGGTGCTCTGCACGCTGGGGCTGAGCGTGGAGGCGCGCGACCCTTACACCGAAGGCCACTGTGAGCGCTTGGCACGCGATGCCTCGGACCTCGGGCGCTTTCTGGGGCTGGAGGAAGAATGCATCGTCGCCCTGCAACGGGGCGGCTACCTGCACGACCTGGGGAAGATCGCGGTGCCGGATGAGATCCTGAAGAAGGGCGGTAATCTGACGCCTGCGGAGTGGGAGATCATGATGCAGCATCCGGTGACCGGCGAGACGATTTGCCGTCCCTTGACGTCGTTGCGGCTGGTGCTTCCGATCATCCGGTATCATCACGAGCACTCTGACGGCAGCGGCTATCCGGATGGGCTTGGCAAGGGCGAGATACCGCTTCTGCCGCGCATCCTGCAGGTGGTGGACATCTACGATGCCTTGCGCACGGCGCGTCCGTATAAGCCGGCGCTCGCCCACGAGCCTGCCGCCCTTACCATGCGCGCCGAGGCGCGAAGTGGACTCTGGGACGAGGAGTTGGTTTCGGAGTTCTTCAGCATGCTCGACAAGCGGCGCGAAGCGGCGTAGTCTTCACGGACAATATCAGGTGGAGAAGATGGCACCCGCTGCCCATTCAGAGCCCCCGCCAAGATCGCCGAGATCAAGGACTTCTTTTTGATCTACAGTTTCGTCATTCCCGCTTATAACGAGAGCAGCCGCATCCGGCCCACGCTCGATGCGCTTCTCAGCTACACGCGGGAACAAAACTGGGACGCCGAAATTCTGGTTGTGAACGACGGCTCGCACGACGATACCGCGCAAGTCGTGCGGGAATACGGCAAATTGCATCCGCAGATTTTGCTGGTGGAGAACCCCGGCAACCGCGGCAAGGGTTACAGCGTGCGCAACGGGATGCTGCATGCGCGTGGCGACATTTGCTTGTTCACGGATGCCGATCTTTCTTCGCCGATCACGGAGGCGCGAAAGCTGTTCGACGCGCTCGCTCAAGGCGCCGACATCGCGATCGGGTCGCGCTGGCTGCAGGCGGAACTGCAGACGGAGCGGCAGCCCCTGTACCGGCAGGCGTTTGGACGAATCTTCAATCTGGTGCTGCGAGTGATTCTGGGCTTACGTTTCGCGGATACGCAATGCGGATTCAAAGCTTTTCGGCGAGACGCGGCGCAACGTATTTTTCCGTTGCAGAAAATTGAACGGTGGGGATTCGATCCGGAAATTCTGTTTCTGGCGCGGCGCGCCGGCCTGCGGGTGGAAGAGGTTCCGGTGTTGTGGGCGCACAGCGAGGGAACACGGCTCCATCCTTTCCGGGACGGACTGCGAATGTTCGTGGAAGTTTTGCGGATCCGGTGGAATGCGATGACTGGAGAGTACGCAGCCGCCGCAGTGCCTTCTCCGGGGAAATTCTAAGAGGGTAACTAGGCGTTTGCCGCCGGGCTCGCGATTCGGTAATCTCTAGCGATGCCATCTCGCCAGGAAATCGACATCTCTGTAACAATGCCCGTCGCGCACTTCAACCGAACGTTCTCTCTGCAGCCGTCGCTGTGCGCGATGATTTTGTTCGGGGTGGTCGCGTTCGGCCCGACTGCAGCATCCGCCCAGGAAACGCGGACGCCGCAGACTCAGAGCACTTCGTCCTCCGGTCAGGCTCCAGTCGCCCCGTCCGTTTTCCCCGACATCGCTTCCAGTACGAAGCCGCTTTCGACGGGACAAAAATTCCAACTGTTCGTGGACAACAGCATCTCCGTGAACGCCTTGGCATCGGCGGCCCTGGGTTCGGCGATCAGCCAGGCGGATAACTCGCCAACTGGTTTCGGACAGGGTTGGGATGCATATGCCAAGCGGTTCGGATCCGCCATGGGGAGCCAGGCGTCCAGCGAATTCTTCGGGACGTTTGTGCTCGCGTCCGCGCTCCACCAGGATCCGCGTTTCTATCCGGAGGCCAATCCGACCTTCTCCCACGCCGTGAAGTATTCGGTGCAGCGGATCTTCGTCACGCGCAATGATGACGGGCGCGACGTCGCCAACTGGTCTGGACTGGCCGGGCCACTGATGGGCGAGGGCCTGGCGAACGTCTACTGGCCCGAGCGCAACCGCACCGTCGGAGATACCTTCCTGCGCTACGGTCTTGATTTAGCATCCCGAGCAGGTGGAAATATGCTCCGCGAGTACTGGCCGGTGATTCGCGGAAAGTTCCGCCGAGCGCCCCGGCCGGCCGCCGGAAACAAGTGATTTTCGGGAGGGCTGCGGAAAGACCTGGGATTCGTATCAGGGTATCGCTTTAGCGATACCGCCATTCTCGAAATCAGAAGCCCCTTTAGGGGCTGAGCGTCGAGGGGTCGTTCAGTTCGCAGCTCGCTGGGAAGAAGTCTGGCCTTCATGATTCTCTAAGCGCATCTAAGTTCAATTAAAAGCGGTCGTGGCAGAAATACGATGTGCGAACATGGCTCCACCAAACAGGAGATAGAGATTGCGTAATCGGATAGTGTTCTTACTTGCCTGTTGCGGACTCATAGCATCGGCTTCGGCACAATCGAATTTCAACCGCTTTAACTTTACCGTCGGCGGCGGACTCGGCATCGGCCGCGGCGAGGTCGCCAGCTTTGTCGGCAACTCTTACCATGGAGTGGTCGGAGGCGGCGTGAACTTCAGCCCCATGTTCGGCGTCGATGCGGAATACATGTATTACGACCTCAGCATCAGACCCAGCGTGATGAACAGTCAGAGCCTCAACCACGCCAGCGGAAATCTACAGTCCGTAAGCCTGAACGGAATCGTCAACGCGCCGCTCCACAGCAAATTCGGCGCCTACGGAATTTTCGGCATCGGTTTCTATCGGCGCAGCGTTTCGGCGAACAGCCAACCGCTTCAACCCGGCACAATCTGCCAGCCCGCATGGGCCCGCTGGTGGGGCATTGACTGCGTCAACGGCTTCATCACGAACCCGCAGGGGCAAACGCTGTCCTCGTTTTCCAGGGATGCCGGCGGCCTCAATTTCGGCGGGGGAATTACGTACCGACTGAAGTATGCCCACACCAAGCTCTTCCTCGAAGGCCGCTACCATCGCGCGTATCACAGCGACGGCCAGACGACCATGTTCCCAATCACGGTTGGCCTCCGCTGGTGATTCCCACAGGTTGTGGGAGAGCTTGTTCGCCGCCGACAACGCGCGTGAGGTTTCCCCTGTGTAACCCCTGCGTCCCTCTGTGTCCCCTGTGGTAAAGACCGTGACTTAATTCATCGCCAATTTTGGGTACCAGGCTGCCACGACCTCGATGTGAGCCACATCCTTGCGCCGCTACGAGGCAGCTCGATCGACCGCTGTTGCGGCCAAGCGCACAAATTCCGCGATCTGGGCGCCCATTTCTTCGGTAGAGACAGTCCGCTCACCGGGGCGCGCCAGATCGCGGGTGCGGAAGCCTCCCATCAAGGTTGAGGTGACGCCCGCCTCTACGCACTCCGCTTCTTTGGACAAATGAAAGGTATGGCGCAGCATCAGCGCGATCGAAAGGATGGCGCCTAACGGATTGGCGACGCCCTCACCTGCGATGTCGGGAGCCGATCCGTGGACGGGTTCGTAGAGCCCCACCGCGCCTCCGATGCTGGCCGAGGCGAGCAGGCCGAGCGATCCCACAACTCCCCCCACCTCATCGGACAGGATGTCGCCGAACATGTTTTCTGTGAGGATGACGTCGAACTCGGCGGGCCTCAGGACCAGCGACATGGCGGCAGAGTCCACGTACATGTGAGAGAGCTGAACATCGGTAAAATCGCTGGCGATGCGCGTGACCACTTCGCGCCACAGACGCGAGCACTCCAGAACATTCGACTTGTCGATGGAGAGCAGGCGCCGGCGGCGGGTTCGAGCCAGTTGAAATGCGACGCGGGCGATGCGCTCAATCTCCGCTTCACTGTAGCGCATCGTGTTGAGGGCGTGGCGCGCGCCGGGGGTTCCTTCGATCGAACGCGGCTGGCCGAAATACAATCCGCCGAGCAGCTCGCGGACGATAAGAATGTCGGTTCCCTTGACGATTTCTTCCCGCAGAGGCGAGCAGGCGGCCAGCGCGGGATAAAAGACCGCGGGACGGAGATTGGTGAACGCTCCGAGCTCCTGGCGGAGGCGCATGAGTCCAGCCTCGGGCCGAAGTTCGCGAGGATTGTGATCGAAGGCTGGGCTCCCGACCGCTCCAAGCAGCACCGCCTGTGAGGCGAGGCAGGCCTGAAGCGTCGATTCCGGCAGGGGATTGCCGAACTTTTCCAGGGCAACGCCACCGATTTCTTTTTCGTCGAGTTCGAGATCGTGACCAAAGCCGCCGGCCACTTCTTCCAGAACACAAATCGCTTGCGAGGTAACTTCAGGGCCGATTCCGTCGCCGGGGAGGGAAGTGACACGGAGTTGCATGGAATCCTCGGTTCGTTTCCGACAGGATAATTGAGGAAAGGCGGCTGTGGAAGCCCCGTTCAACGGCTGCCGCACCTAGAGGTGCATACGATTTCCCGTAGAGACGCGGCGTGCCGCGTCCAAAATTGGTGATGAATAAGTCAAAGTCTTACGGGGGACACAGAGGAACACAGGAAAAGGGTTGGGGTTTCCCCTGTGTTTCCCCGTGTTCCTTCGTGTCCCCGGTGGTGAAGAACTTTGTCGGCGCCGAAGAAAGCTCTATCTTCCGCTGCCGGATACGAACCCTGTTCACACCCCCCAGAGATAATCTTCCTGCTCGCTGTGATGATCCGGAAGCGGGATCGACACCGACGCCTGGCCGGCGCTGCCCGATATTTGCGCCGGATGCGAGTCGTTGGAATTGGAATTGGCTCCGGCGGCCGCCGAGACAGCACGCTGGAAGGGTAGAGTGGCCGCGGCGGGCGGAAACTTCTTGCCCTGGCGGCCGGCCAGATCGCTGCTGCTGACGATGCCGCTGCTGACGTCCTGTATCAACTCCAGCAAATGGCTGTCCTGAACCTTCTTGATGCGGTCGGCAAGAACTACAAACCTGCGATAGATTTCATCCAGTTCGCGGCGCTCAAACTGGTGCCCCAGTTGTTCGCAGCGCAAAGCCAGCGCGTGGCGGCCCGAGTGCTTGCCCAGCACCAGCCGCGAATCGGGCACGCCCACTGATTGCGGCGTCATGATCTCGTAGGTCAGCGGATTCTTGAGCATGCCATCCTGATGAATTCCAGCCTCGTGCGCGAACGCATTGCGCCCGGTGATGGCTTTGTTGGGCTGCACCGGAACCCGTGTGATCTCCGCTAACATCTGGCTGGCAGAATAGAGGTGCTCGCTGGCGACCGCGGTTTCGTAATCGTAGCGGTCGGGCCGCACCCGCATGGCCATAACGATTTCTTCCAGAGAAGCATTGCCGGCGCGCTCGCCAATGCCGTTGATCGTGCACTCCACCTGACGCGCGCCCTGCTGCACTCCGGCAAGTGAGTTCGCGACCGCTAGACCGAGGTCGTTGTGGCAGTGCGTGGAGATCGTTACTCTGTCGATACCCTCGACTTTCTCTCGCAGCGTACGGATGAGGTTCCCGTATTCCTCGGGCATGCTGTAACCGACGGTATCGGGAATATTGACCGTGGTTGCGCCGGCTGCAATCACCGCCTCGACAACCTGACAGAGAAACGCGACCTCGGTACGTGTCGCATCTTCGGGCGAAAATTCAACGTCGGCGCAGAGAGACTTCGCGTGCCGCACCGCTTCCCGCGCCTGCTCCAGGCACTGGTCGCGCGTGATGCGCAGCTTGTATTTCAGATGAATGTCGGAGGTTGCCAGAAAAACGTGGATGCGCGGGCGCGCCGCCCCCTGCAACGCCTGCCAGGCCCGGGCCACATCCCCGTTACAGGCGCGAGCCAGGCCGGCCACGATGGGACGCCGCAGCGATGCCGCGATGCCTTGCACCGCTTCGAAGTCGCCATCGGAGGCGATCGGGAATCCCGCCTCGATCGCGTCCACGCCGAGGCGGTCGAGTTGCTGGGCCAGGCGCAGCTTTTCCTGCACATTCATACTGCAGCCCGGCGACTGCTCGCCGTCACGAAGCGTGGTGTCGAAGATGGTGATGCGCGGCCGATCCATTGATTCCGTACCTCAGGAAAGATTACCTCTCTACTTTATCGGCGGGTTAGGCTGAAAGAGAAGATTATTATCTTTACAGGAACATTAGTTGTGATGATAGTATTAGACAGGCTTATGCCGGATCTACAATTGATAAACAGGCGCCATGTCCCAGGAAAACCGGTGGAGAGACGGGCGTCCTCGCCCGTCCGCGTCACCCCGCGCCGGAGACGAACTAACCCTGACACCTGAGACCCGATCCCCATGGACCTTTCCCAACTAGAAGTCTTCCTCACCGTGGCTCGCGAACGGCGATTTTCCCGCGCGGCGGAGAAGCTGTTTCGCACGCAATCGGCGGTCAGCCAGACCATCCGCAAACTTGAAATCGAGATTGGTGAGCCGCTCTTCGACCGTTCCTCCCGCGACGGCGTTCTCACTGATGCCGGCTGCG
>Ga0209648_10000896_pt1 | contig 23693 bp, 17 predicted proteins | sample GraSoi2013_115cm_FD_185830 | JGI IMG/M metagenome (GOLD analysis project Ga0209648, IMG submission 185830) | Grasslands soil microbial communities from the Angelo Coastal Reserve, California, USA - Sample 9_17_2013_115cm (SPAdes) (version 2) | ecosystem: Environmental > Terrestrial > Soil >... | reverse complement strand
CTGGACCCAGGTCGAGTGGCCAGGTTACCCCGCAAACTTTGTTCCGGGGATTCACGGCAGAAGACGTCATTGGTCCATATGTTTCTCAGCTTCTGCTAAAACCGTTCAACTACGGACAAATCCCCATCAGCGGGCAGATCACCACGTACAAGCCGGGGGTAGATTATTTCACCGACCAGGCAACATGGCTCGCGGCACGCAATGGCCAGGGACCATTCACAAGCAATCAGAATGACCCCCAACTCCGGTACATTCGGAACGGCCGCGATCTAAGCGCCTACGTCCATACGGACCAGGTATTCGAAGCCTTCTATAATGCCGGCATCTGGCTCTTTACCCACGGGGCGCCCGTGAACCCAGGCAATCCTTATTTGAGCCTCACAAAGCAGTCGTCCTTTGCAACTTTCGGCGGACCCCATTTCTTGACCCTTCTCGCGGAAGCTGCAAATCGAGCATTGAAAGCCGTCTGGTACGCGAAATGGTTTGTCCACCGGACCCTGAGGCCGGAAGACTACGGGGGGCTTGTGCACATGGCCAAGACAGGCCAAGCTAGCTATCCATTACACCCAGACGTGTTGAATTCAGTTGCTTTGGCCCGGACTTTCACTAAGTATTTGACTTACTTCCATGCACAGGCGTATCCGGAAGGGTGCCCGCAGCATCCTTCCTACGCGCAAGGCCATGGCTCTGTCGCTGGAGCCTGCGCCACAATTCTGAAGGCCGCGTTTCACGGAAGCGTCCAATTCAACACACTCAAAGACGGCGCCATCCAGATGGCCAGCGAAGATGGGCTGTCTCTGGTTTCGTACACTGGTTCGGATGCGAACCAGATCACGGTCAACGGCGAAATCAACAAGCTTGCCTCCAATATCGGAATCGGCCGCAATCATGCCGGAGTCCACTGGCGTACCGACTACTCCGACGCGCTGAAACTTGGCGAAGCCATCGCCCTGAGCATCTTGGCGGATCAAAAAGACGTATACAGTGAGACGTTTTCAGGCTTCGGTATTACAAAATTTGACGCAACACCGGTGGTTGTGTGATTGGGACGCTTCGCGTGTCGCGCCAGAAACGTGGTGACTACCAAACGATGTTTTGGCAAGCCAGATGTCTCTGAGTTACAGAAGCACTTGCAAATGAACGGGTCTCGATGTTATTAGAATTCCCCATGTTGTTGCGACCTTCGAACGGCTTCACTTGAACAACCCGCTAACCGCGGGTCCCGCTGGCAAGTCCCTTTCAAAGTCCAAGTTACCTAACCCAATTGCTTGACTGGCCCCGGGCCAGATTGTCGATTGCCCTAAGGAGGTTTTCGCCGATGACTTCTCGCAGGACCGTTGCTTTGGGCTTTGCTTTTACTTTTGCGCTCGTCGTTCTCGGGGCGGCTTTCTCTGCTCCGTCGCAAATGAGCGCTCCCGTGCGCAACTTCGAGTTTGTTTATCTCACCAGAATTCCGGCCTCGCCTCTGGGTGCCAAGACTTTAAGAATTTGGATTCCGCTGCCGCAATCGGATCCATACCAGGCGGTCGGCAGCCTGAAGATCGAATCTCCTTTCTCTTATGCGAAGCACCGTGATCCGGAATACGGCAATGAGTACCTTTATCTGCAAGTTCCGGCGGCACAGATGAGCTCACTCGAAGAAGTGCGCATGAGCTTTCAAGTAACGCGCCAGGAACACCGGGTCGACCTCGACGCCCACCCAGTCAGCGCGCACTCGGCTGGAGTAGACTCGCCAGGTCTCCAGCGTTTCCTGCAACCGGACCACCGCGTGCCTCTTCAGGGAATCATCGCGGAGCTCTCTGCGCAACAGACGCTTGGGATCCGAGAGCCGCTGGGGAAAGCGCGAGCAATCTACAACTACGTCATCGCCACCATGCGCTACGACAAGTCCGGCACCGGTTGGGGCAACGGCGATGCAATATGGGCCTGCACGGCCCGGCGTGGCAACTGCACGGATTTCCACTCGCTGTTTATCGGCATGATGCGGGCGGCCGGAATTCCGGCGCGCTTCGAAATTGGCTTTCCGCTGCCTGCCGATCAGCATGATGGTGCCGTACTGGGATATCACTGCTGGGCGCAGTTCTATGTCGAGCCCTACGGCTGGATACCGGTGGACGCGTCGGAAGCTTGGAAGCACCCGGAGAAGAAAAAGTATTTCTTCGGGGCGCATGACGACAATCGCCTGCAGTTTACTGTGGGACGCGACATCCGCCTCGACCCACCGCAGCAGGGCGATCCACTCAACTATTCATCTATCTTTACGCAGAGCTGGACGGGAAGCCGTTCGCGGTGGAGTCCAAGTTCTCGTTCCAAGATCGAGCGAGCAGTAGCGATTGAGATTCTCGCCGGCTTGTCTCTGCGGAATTAGACAGCGCGGGGCGGTGTCTTGAAGTAGGCGATGACAAACAGAACGCCCAGCAGCAAATCCGTACCTGCAAAGACCAGGTCCGACGCGTGCATGCGCCCTTGCAAAACCAGAGTGACAACTGCGGCTCCGTAACCGACTTTTTCAATCACCGAAGGAATCATAAGCAGTCGATAGCGCGCCGGGTCCGTCGCTATGCAGAAAAACGCAATCTGCCACGCCAGAGCGACGCCCACGAATCCGTAAAAGAATCCCGGATGAGTGATCGGCGGGGGATCTTTCCGCCCGATGAGATCGAACATGAAGTAGAGCGGTGTGATGATCAGCACGCCCCAAATGCCTGCGATCCGAAACACGATCTTCGCAAATCTCATGGCCACCTCCGAATGCCCGCGAGGAACAGATGAGCAGCAAAAAGAAAAGATGGCGAGATTCTCGGTCAAAACCAGGGCGAAAAATCGCGAAACTCGCCGCCACAAGAACGAAGCTGGCCGGGCTTCCCGGCAGAAAGCGCCGGGACGCAAAAAGCGCGGAAGCCCGGCGCCTACAAAACCAGGAGTCAGAGGCGCTCGAGGACGCCGGCGGCGCCCATGCCGCCGCCGATGCACATGGTGACCATGCCATAACGCGCATTGCGGCGCTGCAATTCGCGGATGATGGTGGCGGTGAGTTTTGCGCCGGTGCAGCCGAGGGGATGGCCGAGAGCGATGGCGCCGCCGTTGGGATTGACGCGCGAAGGGTCGAGGCCGGCTTGCCGGATGACGGCCAGCGATTGAGCGGCGAAAGCTTCGTTGAGTTCGATGACGGCGATGTCGCTGAGGGAGAGGCCAGCGAGTTTGAGGACCTTTGGAATCGCGGCGACCGGGCCGATGCCGAATTCTTCTGGCAGAACGCCGGCGGTGGCATAGGCGACAAAACGCGCGAGGGGTTTCAAGCCCAGCGATTTGGCGCGGGCGTCTGACATCACCACCGTTGCGGCGGCGCCATCGCTCATCTGCGAACTGTTCCCCGCGGTGACCGTACCTTTCACATGAAACGCGGGCTTGAGCTTGGCCAGCGCGTCGAGAGAAGTGTCCGCCCGCGGACCTTCATCGGTTGCGAAGACAAAAGTCTGCGTAGCCGCCTTGGGTGTGGATTTTTGTTTTGTTGACCGATCCACGGTCACCGCTGATGGCGACGACCCGTTGCCGTTGGGAACAGAAGTAACTTTCACTTCTACGGGAATCGTCTCGTCTTTGAACTTGCCGGCAGCGATGGCGGCGAGAGCTTTCGTGTGCGATTCAACGGAAAACTGATCGGCTTGTTCGCGCGTGATGCCGAATTTGTGCGCGATGTTTTCCGTGCCCAGGCCCATGCTGATGTAAGCGTCGGGATAGTGATCGACGAGCCAGGGATTCGGTGAGATCTTATTTCCGCCCATGGGCACCATGGACATGGACTCTGTGCCGCCGGCGACGATGACTTCGGCGGCGCCGGAGCGGATGCGCTCGGCGGCGAGCGCGATGGCTTGCAGGCCCGACGAACAGAAGCGGTTGATGGTCATGGCCGAAGTCTCCACCGGCAGACCGGCGCGGAGCGAGGCAATGCGCGCGACGTTCATGCCCTGTTCGCCTTCAGGCATGGCACAGCCGAGAATCACGTCGTCAACTTCTTTGGCGTCGAGGCCGGGAACGCGCGCAAGCGCTTCCTTAATGGCCAGAGCGGCAAGATCGTCGGGGCGCGTGGCGCGCAGCGAGCCTTTGTAGGCGCGGCCGACGGGAGTGCGAACGGCGGAGACGATGACGGCTTCGGGCATGATGGCCTCGCAGGTCGAGATTCAGTGTTTATTGTCGGGCGAGTGAAGGGAAAAAGCAAACGATCGAAACGTGATCCGTGGAAGGGCTCCGCCAAGAGAAGGCGTACCACGAAGAGCCCTCCGCGGTGATCGGGCTGGCGAGCCTCTCACTTTCCCTTGATGGGGGTGCCTTTGCGAGGGATGGAGATGGTGCCTGGAGGGGTTATATTGAATTTTTTCGAATAGCTGGCCTGGCTGAGGGCGATGCCAACGCGTCCGCGCGAGTCGATGTAGAGCAGGGGATCGCCGACAGGGACGTCCATGAAAGTCTTGACGTAGAGCAGGGTCACGGGTTTCTTGTTGATCTCGAGCATGATCCTGTCGCCAGTGTTGTAACCGAGCTGTTTGAAGTCATCCCCGGGAATATCGGTAACGAGCGAGCCGTAGGGATCGTCGAGAGCAATGATGTCGCCGTCGATGCCTTTTTCGGTGGTTACAGAAGTCTTCGGAGTCAGACGAACGAGTTGCGGAACCTCCGGGCCGACGAGATTGAAATCCCATCCGGCGGCGAGATGGGCGGCGGCGGGAGCAAAAATGTCGCGGCCGTGAAAAGTGGAAGAGATGGCCGACTGGATCATCCAGTTGGAATTGGTAATCTCGCGCGCGGAATCAAGCCCGTCGCGGTCGATCACCGGGGTGATGAGTCCGTTGTCCGGGAGAACGAAATACTGGCCCTTTTTGGATTTTACGATGATGGCTTTGCGCGAAGTGCCGACGCCGGGATCGACGACCACCAGGAAAATCGTGCCGGGAGGATAGTAAGGGGTCACACCCGCAAGGAATCGCGAACCTTCTTCGATGGAGTAGGGTGTCACCTGATGGGTGATGTCCATGACGCGGGCTTCCGGCGCGATGCCAACGATCACCGCCCTGCAAATGGCCGCTGCGTCGTTAGCCGTGCCAAAGTCGGTCATAAAGACGATGGTGGAACGCGCAACAACTTGCACAGGAGACTTGGAGCACGCCGCGCCGAGCAGGGCGAGCGCGAACAGCGGCACGACGAATATACGAATCCGCGAAATCATTCCATCGCCCTCATACCCTGATGAATTAGTTGTAAGCCGACAAACGCCCTGGGGCGTCACCCTACGCGACTCCGAGGCACATGACTGGCGGACATGAGATCATGCCGGGCATCGAAAGCAGCCGCCATCCCGGATGCCGCGACGGGAAGTACTAAGCCCAATTTGCCCAATCGCTTGGAAGGGAAAGTATACACGACGCGCGCCGGAGACGCCCGTCGGATGCCCGAGAGCTTGAAGTGGTTGCGCGACTTTGCAGGGTGGCGGTTGACAGCGGGACGGGGCGCGTTCTAAATGGGGACGGCACCAGCGCTACACCCTCGCGCAGCAAACGGAAATGGGGAGGCGGCACTCATGGGATTACTGACGTGGATCTTCGTTGGACTCATCGCAGGCTGGCTCGCGGGCCAGGTTATGAAAGGTGGCGGATACGGGGTGGCCACCGACATCGTGCTGGGCATGCTGGGAGGCGTTGTCGGGGGCTGGGTGTTCGGTTTGCTCGGGCTGGGCGCGCACGGATTGATCGGATCGCTCATCGTTGCGTTTGTCGGCGCGGTCATTCTGGTGTGGATCGCGCGTAAGTTGAAGAAAGCATAGAAGAGCACTCATTCGAGCCGGTCGGAGGAGGGCGGAAAGCACCGCCAGGGAGCTACAGGACTCACCGTTCGCGAAAACCGCGGAATGAAACGAACTTGGGCGGAGAATCACTACGAATGGAGACGGGAAAACCCCTGTACGGAGGTACAGGTTTTCCACAGCGAGTACAGGGAAAACGAGGCGAAAATTATGGCGAAAGTCGCACAGCGACTAAAGTCTGTGTTTTCCGCTGGTTAGGATGTTTTGAGGTAGAAAAGACCGGTACTAGGAAAAACGTTTGGACTTAAAAATGTATCTTGTGTACCATCGCTTTTGGGGTCCGCGGAGTGTCAAATGGGACAGGTGCGGCGGGCTGGACTGGACCTTTCGACCAGGGCCGCGCATCCAAAGTTCGGGGTGAGTTGCTAAACAAGAGCAGCGCAGTTGAACTGGAAGCGTTGTAGCTAACGGGGTTTGGGTAGAGGAAAGATGAAAAACAAGGACAAGAGCCGGAAGTGGATGTGGTGGTTCCTGGGGGTGGTAGCTGCGCTCCAAGTGTATTTCGTGCGAGAGCTTCTTGCCGCGTTTGCACTCTTCGCAATGGGGTTTGCGGCGGTCGCTTTGGCGATGGGAAGCTTGTACATGCTGCACCGCACGTGGGCAACGGCAGTCGAGCGCGCGGCAGACAGCAGGCACCCAGCGATGGTTGCCGCCCGGCAAGGCATAGACGCGATCGAGGACATGGCGCGGCGGCCGTTTCGTCGGCCGGGTTCCGCGGCAGCCCGCTAATTGGACGACTTTCTGGCTTCGGCCAGAGCACACGCAGAGGCGGTTAATCCCGTCTTACCGGGAATGACTTGGGCACTGCGGCAAGAGCAAACAGAAAAGGCCTACCGTTCTCTTAGAACGGTTGGCCTTTCTTCTTTTCGACGGAGGATGGATTTGCTCTTGCAGCCGCAACATGCTCATTGGCGGTAACAAGCCTCGTGAAACAAGCTTCGGAATTGCTGGCAGATCGCGACCAATTGGGGCAAGGGCAGGCTTCGCTGAACAATCGCCTCTTAATGAGTTAGGGGATCAACGTCAGTGCCAGGAATAATTTCGCGATCATCTTTGGCGCCGGGTTCGCTGCTCCCTTCGTACAGTGTTTTTCCGTTGTCTTTGAGAAGCCCGTCCAGAGTGGATTTCGAGTGCTCATCGACTGCGCTGACTGCGGCCACCAGACAGGAGTACAGGAAAGCCTTCATTCCCTTGCGGAATTGCTCGGTGGAACGCTCGGTGGCACGCGCGGCTTCGATTTCCAGCGCCTGACGGCGGGCCTCACACGCAGCGCGGCTCTCCGCGTCGAGTGAGGAGAGGGAAGAGACGGCGCGTTCCTTCGTTTCGGAGAGCACGGCATTCGAATGCAGCTCGGTCTGCCGCTGGAACGCTCCGAGAGCGGAATTCACCGCGCCCTGCACGAGCGCCTGAATCTCCGCCGAACGCGCGTCCAGCTTGAGTAAGGCTTCCTGCGTTACGGCCTGGGTGTTCTCCAGCAGCCGTTCGTAGCGCCGATCCGCGGCACGGGCAGTGGCGCCTTCGAATTCCAATGTGGCCTGGGCCACGGCTTGGCCGAGGCGCGCGTGGATCTGCGGCTCAATCTCGCGCGTCATTCTTTCCATAAATTCCTGGGAACTCGCCAATTCGCGCCGCAGTTCTGCCGCCTGCTTTTCCAGCCGCTGAGCCATCTCCTCGGTCCGGCCGCGGTACACTTCGAGCTGCTCTTTCCAGCGTGAAGCCAGCTCGGTCAATTGAGTATCCAGCCGCGCGGGAAATTCCTGATTCGAGGAAAGCCGCAACACTTCCATCTGCTTCGCGGAAAGCTCCTCAACCTCCCGGCGGCCCGATTGGCGCGCCTCCTCAATGGTGTTGAGCGCATTGCGCACGGCTTCCTCGAGTTCTTTGGCAACCGCTGCTTGCGCCGCCTTTTCCGCGGCCTGTTGCAACTTCCCCTGGAGTGCCGCGACGAGGCCGTCGGGAGTGATGACCACGCGCTGCGGCTTGGGGGCCTCCGCCTCTTGCGGAGCCTCCGGCTTCAAGGCAGCGGGCGAAGGAGAAGGAAAGGTGGTGACCTCGGCCATCTTTGCCTCAACGAGAACTGGAGAATCGTCGAATTTATCGTCCATCGTCGCGGGACTTTGCTCCGGCGCAACCGCCGTTACGAATGGCGCTATCGAGACGCTCGTTGCTCCAGCGCCCAGCCAATCCTGGGGAGGCGTGACAATTCCCCAGACATTCCCGGGGTTTTCCAATTCCACGCCGACTTGCTGCAATTCGCGCGAACTCTGCGAGGCGTGGACCGAGCGCACGCTGGCCCGGACCGCAGGAGGTTTCGGCTCAACATTCAATCCCACGACCTGCAAGGTGATCCACGATCCCACGCCGTAATCGTGCCGCGAAGGATAACGGCAACCATGCACGTTCAGGCTGATGGAAACGGTTCGTTCGACGAAGGGCTCGCCCATCCGGTTCTGACCGAAGACGATGAGCGGAACGGAGCGTTCGATGCGCGTGCTGCGGCGCGCCTCTTCCCCTGTGAAATTGCGAGGAGCGCTAATCAGAGACGATGGGCTCACGTCTCCCCCAAAAAAAACCTGGTTCCGGATACCCGTGGCGCTCAAAGAGTTTCGCCTGGCAGGGACAACTCTTCCGCAAAATGCAAACTCCCTTCAGCGGTGGACCAATTCTCGACACGGTTTTCCGGAGCCACCCCCTGGATCCACGATGCAGATGGTAGCCGAAGCTTGCTCCATTGTCGATGTCTCATTGGCCGCTTCACGAGAACGAAATGCACTGATCCAGCCAACATCAGCTTAGAAAAACTCTCAGTAAAAAGCGACGCCACCATCCACGTTGATCGATTGCCCGGTGATCGCGCTGGACTGGTCTGAGCACAGGAACAGCGCTGCGCGCGCAATCTCTTCCGCTGTCTGAGCGCGACCTTGCAACAGTCCGTTCAGGAAGCCCGCTAATTGCTTCTCGGGGCTCACTCCCATTTTCTTCGCGAGAACCTTGCCGAGATCCTTGGACATTTGAGTTTCGGTAACCGGTCCGGGGCAGATGGCATTCACGCGCACGCCTTTGCGCGCGCCCTCCGCGGCGGTCACGCGGGTGAGACCCAGCATGCCCGCCTTCGCCGCGGCATACGCGGAGCCCCATGAGTAGGCGGCCTTCGCAGAGAGACTGGACATATTGAGGATCACTCCGGAGCCCCGGGCATACATCTCCGGCAGCACCAGCTTGGAAAGAAGAAACGCGGCGCGCAGGTGCACCGCGATCACGCTGTCGAATTCCGCGAGTGGATACTCTTCCACGGGAACCACTGGGCCGTAATGTCCCGCATTGTTCACGAGGATGTCGATTTTTCCAAACTTTTCTCGGGCCGCAGCGACGACGCGCGTGCAATCCGCTTCCCGCGACAGGTCGGCCGTGACATATCCGGCGCGGCTGCCAGCGCTGGATATTTCCGCCGTCGTCGAGGAGAGTTCCTTTTCCGTTCGCGCCGTTAAGAACACAGTGGCGCCTTCTTTGGCGAAGAGTAGCGCGATGGCGCGACCGATCCCGCGGCCCGATCCTGTTACCAGCGCAACGTGGTCCTTGAGCAACATCAGGACCACGAGAATAGAAGGAAGAAACCAGTGAAGCAAGGCAACAAGCGAAAGCCTTCTCCGCCTATGCAATGCGAAGGCCCAGAACCGCACTTCGGCACGCACCATGCCTAAGCGCGCATTGGAAACATCTCTATAAGTTTCTTATGGAACGGTAGCGGACGATTTCTGTAAAGTAATAGTGGCTCCCGAAACTTCGCCCTGCTCTGAGCCCGCCCCCCTGAATTCGACGTGGAGGACACTGTTCATGCGGCGAGTTTTTCTACAACTTCCACTTACAGGCCTTCTCGTTGCGTTCTGGCTCGCTGGTTGTGGCGGCTACTCCAACCCTGGTTCCGTCAATGGGACCGGCGCCCCTTACATCATCGCGCAGCCCGTCAATCAAACCGTGACCGCGGGCCAGACCGCCACCTTCAGCGTCACCGCGGCCGGCACCGCGCCACTCGCTTATCAATGGCAGAAAAACGGCGCTGACATCTCCGGAGCCACGGGCGCGAGCTACACCACTCCAGTGACCACCACATCGGACTCGGGCGAGCAATTTCGTGTTGTCGTGAGCAACTCCGGGGGAAGCGTGACCAGCATGCCGGCCACGCTGACCGTCAGCGCAGGCCAGGTGGCCTCGACTGTGGACGTCATCACCTATCACTACGACAACATGCGCTCCGGCCAGAACCTGAATGAAACCAGCCTGACGACATCAAATGTGAACGCCACCATGTTTGGAAAGAAGGGCGAGTTCATGGTTGATGGCAAGGTGGATGCCCAACCTCTCTATCTCTCCCAGGTGACCATCGGCGGGCAAAAGAAGAATGTTCTCTACGTGGCCACGGAACACGGTTCCGTCTACGCCTTCGACGCGGACTCCATCAACGGTACGACATCCGCTTTCTTGTGGAAGACGTCGACGCTCGGCACTGGCGAAACCACGAGCGACAATCGCAGTTGCGGCCAGGTCTCGCCGGAGATCGGCATCACGGCCACACCTGTCATGGATCGCTCGCGCAACGCTATCTACGTTGTTGCCATGTCGAAAACCGCCAGCGGAACTTATTTCCAGCGTCTCCATGCGCTCGATTTGTCCACGGGGGCGGAACTCTTCGCCGGGCCGAAGGCCATCACCGCAACGTATCCCGGCACGGGCGACAACAGCTCCGGTGGAAACGTGGTCTTCGACCCAAAACAATACAAAGAAAGACCAGGCCTGCTGCAGATTAACGGAACGGTTTACACCACTTGGTCTTCCCACTGCGACATTCGTCCTTATACCTCGTGGGTCATGGCTTTCAGCGCAGACACGCTGGCGCAAACGAGTGTCCTGAATCTCGTGCCGAATGGAAGCGACGGCGGCATCTGGATGTCGGGCACGGCACCCGCCGCCGATGCAGCAGGGAATATCTTTTTCCTGGAAGGCAACGGCACGTTTGAGACCACGCTGAACGCTCAGGGGTTCCCATCCAACGCAGATTGCGGAAATTGTTTTGTGAAGATTTCCACCGGTGCGGGACTCAAACTAGTGGATTATTTTACCCCGCACAATACCGTTGCCGAATCGAGCGCCGACCTGGACCTCGGCTCCGGCGGCGCGATTCTCCTGCCGGACGTTCAAGACGCTGGTGGTGTCGCGAAGCACCTCTCCGTCGGCGCCGGCAAGGACGCCATCATTTACGTGGCGGACCGCGACAACATGGGCAAGTTCAACGCCAACACCGATCAGATCTATCAGGAAATTTCCGGCCAGCTCGGCGGGCAGGTCTTTTCCATGCCCGCGTATTTCAATGGCACGGTTTACTTGGGCGCCGTGGGCGACGCCCTCAAAGCATTTCCAGTGACCACTGCAAGAGTCGCGCTCACTCCTTCATCGCAATCCACGCACAATTTCGCTTATCCCGGCACGACCCCGAGTGTTTCCGCCAACGGCGCGACCAACGGCATCGTCTGGGCCATCGAAAATAGCGGGGCCATTCTTTTTGCGTTCGACGCCACTGATCTCACCAAGGAACTCTACGACTCCAACCAGGCAGCCAACAGCCGCGACCACTTCAGCGGCAACAAGTTCATTACGCCCATGGTTGCCAATGGAAAAGTCTACGTCGGCACACCGAACAGCGTCGCCGTTTTCGGTCTGTTGCCTTAACTCTCTTGGGCCTGCTGGACGCGCCGCCGGATGTAGATGATCTTTTCCACCGTGGCACAAACTGTTCCTGAGCCATCCATCAGATCGACGGTATAAGTGCGGTCCACAGAGCGTTGGGATGAAAGTGAAGCGCGAATTGCGGCCAGCTCATCGTCGAGAATCCTGAAACGGGCATGCAAAGTTGCGCGGCCCGGCTTCTTGAATTGGATCGTGGCCGCCTTATCCCAGACGATGTATTCCGGTCCCAGCCGGTGAATCAACATCAGCATGTAAATGGGATCGACCGCGGAGTACATGCTGCCACCAAAAATCGTGCCAACATAATTGCGCGTGCGCCAGGAGAGCGGCAGTTCCAGTCGCACCTCACTCCAGTCCTCCGCGATGTACTTCAGGCTCCCGCCCGTTCCGCGATAACAGCCGAAAACGTAAAAAGACCAGCAGCGAAGCTTGTTGGAGATGGCTGCGCGCACACGCATCGTGCGCAATAGTATCTGACCTGATAGAAAATTCTAGGTGGAAAACGATGCCCACGCGGAGCGCAAAGGAGATCGCTCAAATCAACCTCTTTGTCCCTCTGCCTCTGCGCCTGCTTCGGAAGAGCTGGCGGACAGCTACCCGTTGGTTTTCAACTTCCCGAGCATGTGGTGGACGAACTCTGAAATCTCGCCCTGATTAAACGTGTCGCGGTGCACCGGTTTTTGCCCAATTGCGCGGTACGCCGGCCGATTTGTCGAGTGCTTCACGAAGTCAAAGACAATCGTCCCTTCCCGGAAGCGGATGTTCTCGTATCCGACCGCTGCCGGACCCCAGCCCCATCCTTCCCAGCAACCATACGGCCCACAAACGAGTCCTGGATACCCGCCCGGATAGACGCGTTGCACCGTGACGTCGTGCCGCCGCACAGCAACGTGATAATCCACCAGGAAATCCGCGGCTTGCGGGTCGCTCACCTGCCGCAATCCCTTGGAGGAGAGCGTCTGCTCGATGGCTGTCCGGATGCGTTGGCGAACAATGTCATTGTTGGCGCCGGGATCACGCACGATGGTTTCGCCGCGCGAAATGACGTCGCGGGATACTACGGGGCGCCGGTCAGCTTCTCTCGAGGCCGCAACGGGCCGCCAAGCCCAAGTGCTCCCTTTCGGCACGGGAATGTCGGTATCGCGAATCACCGAAATATGATCGTCGCATCCGGCGAGCATCATCCCGCAACCTAGAATCAAAGCCGCCAGAAGCGGCGACTTTGTTTTGCCTTCCATCCAATGGGCCATGAGAGCGTCCTCCCTAGCGGACACCATCCCTCCCTGTGTTAAACCCCGAATTCTTTGAAGAGTTGCACCAGGAAAGAGTTGTGTAATGCGGCCGTAGAGCAGGAGAACCAACGTCGTCCTAACTCTCTTGCAAGCGCAAAATCAAGCGGGGGGCGCATCCCAATCCGGCGGCGGGAAAACGATGGGCCAGAACTTGGGATTCGGCTGATTAAACTCGAAGGCCACTGAAAAATGATCCTGCGCCGCATCATCCACGCGCACCACCCGGCAGCCTTGCTGTACTGCGGTCTTCGGATTCACCAGCACGAACGATTGGCCCTGGTGAATCCCCAGTTTCATTTTAAGCAGGCCGCCGTGCGCATTCACCACCATCGTGGTGGCTTCTTCGCGCACTGGCTTGCGCGCGTCATCCTCCGCGATCACCAGGACCTTCACTTGCAGCATCACGCGCTCGCTTCGGCGCCGGTTCATCGGATTGGGAGTACTTGCCAAGTTGTTCTCCGGAAATTGAGCCCGCGGACCTAAGAGAACGCTTATTTCAAACTCAGTATTTACAGCAAAGGTCAAGTTCTAATCTTGGAGTTCCCCGCGGTCGGCCGGTGTCTTAACAGACGAGCACGTCCATTACCCGGTAGCCGCAATGAATTTTACCTTAGTTGACGGCCGTGGTGCGCTGGCCGAAGGGCCGGCCGTTGCGCAAGAGGTAGGACCGCGCACGAGCCCGTTTCCTATTCGCCGATGGAACCGGTAAACGTCGTGGGCCTCTACGCGTAGTAGGAAGCCAGCATGGATTTGCCTCTGATGAGGAAGTTGTCGCCGGTGTGGCAAATCTTCGAGAACTTGCTTACCAAGGAAGCGTTGAGCCAGCCGTTCATAACCTCCCTGCGAAGAATCTGCAGGGCCTCTTCGGAAGAGAGAGCTCCGCGATAGGGTCGTTCGGTGACCAGCGCGTCGTAGATGTCCGCGATCTGCAGAATTTGCGCCCTGAGAGGGATTTTCTCCCCACGAAGCCCATCGGGATAACCGCTTCCGTCCATTCGTTCATGATGGTGCCGTATCACCGGCAGGATGCGGCGAAGAGACTTCAGCGGCGCGCAGATTTTTTCTCCAACGACCGGATGCTGCCGCACAATCTCCGTTTCTTCCGCATTCAGGGGCCCTGGTTTAAGAAGGATGCTATCCGGCACCGCCACTTTCCCTATATCATGAAGCCAGCTGGCTATCTGCAGTTCCCGCAAGTCTTCTTCTCGCAGACCGAGACTCTCCCCCAGCCGTTCGGCGTATCCCGCGAGCCGCTCCGAGTGCCCGTTCCTCAACGGATTTTTCGCTTCGATACTCCGCGCCAGCGATAGCACCACGGACTTCGCCTGTTCATCGATGTAATTCTTGAGGCGCAGGAGAGTTTGAATGCGGCTCAGCGCATCCCAAAGCGACGCGGGGGTGCCCCAGCAATCCGCTGCGCCCACTTCACGTCCGCGCCTGACGTCCCCCAGATCCGGCGAAGCTTTCACCAAAACGACCGGCGTTAATTGATTGAGAGGGTCTTCCTTCAGCCGGGTGCAAAGCTCGAAACAACCGACGTCCGGCAGACCGTCATGAAGAAAAACCAGATCAGGCTGAAGCTGGAGGCAACAGCGCAACGCAGATGCGCCGTCTTCCGCCGTATAGACTTCGTACTTTTGATTTTGCAGGAACGACTTCCACTCTTCGCGTCCCGAAGAAGCAATGTCCACAAGCAAGATAGTTGGATTCATCTGTCCCTCGACACAAATAGTAAGTACAGCCTTGTCAGAGGTTGGATTTGCTTGGATTCTCCAAACCCTGTTTCCGGAGGGTTCATCCTCCGGTTACCGGGGACGAGAAGGAATGAGGTGCTTTGGCGTATCTACACCGTGCTCCTGAAATGCCAAAAAATACCAAGAGGAAGGGGTCTATAAGTAACTGAAAATTAGGGTAATTTACCTACACTCCCCGCTGCGTATACCTAAAGATATACGAGATATTTTTACGCAGGCTATAAAGTTTACTGGGGACGAGAGATCCCGAGTGTTTCCTTCGAACTTTCTTCGCCATTCTCCCCGAGAATCAGCAACAAATTGCAGACATTTCGCCAAATGGTGGCTGCAACTCTGTGCTTTTCTCGCTGCGTAGTTTTTTAGGAGAATCCAAAGAGATAGAAAGCGAGGACTCAAGTCTTTCAGGATAACTGTTCTTGTAGTATTGCTTATTTTCGCCGTACGAGAAGAATTGGAGTGGCGTCATTTTCCCGACGCAGCTGACAAATTTCAATTTACTGAGCTGAAGTAGATTCCGGAAGATGCACGATCCCCTTTTTCAAAGTGGTCGAGATGGCCTCGGCGCGTCCCTTCGCGCCGAGCTTGTGGAGAATGCGATGGACGTGCACCTTGACGGTGCCTTCCGCGATTCTCAGCTCGGCTGCGATCTCCCGGTTCGATTTACCGTTAACCATACAGCGCAACACGCCCATCTCGCGATCAGACAGATGCGGTCCGCTTCTGCCCTCCGTGAGCCTTACGTAGATCTCCGGCGGGATAAGAAGCTCGCCTCTGTAAGCTGCCCGGATCGCCTCCATCAACATCTGCTTGGGGCTGCCCTTGAGCAAGTAGCCTTTGGCGCCTGCTTCGAAGGCCCGAAAGATATCTTGGTCACCACCGTAAGTAGTGAGAACCGCGATGCGTGCGTCAGGGTGTGTGCGCATGATTTCCTGGATGGCCGCCACGCCATCGATTTCCGGCATGCGCAGGTCCATCAGAACGACATCAGGGCGGTGGCAGAGAAACTGGTCTATAGCCTCTCTTCCGTTGGCGGCCTCGGCAACCACCTGCATATCCCGGCACTGATTGATGATCGCGGTCAGCCCTTCGCGAACCACGGGATGATCGTCCGCGACCTCGACTCGGATCACTCCTTTGTTGTTCATCTCGCAGCCTCCGACGCCGGGTTACGACGTGACTCAGACGGATATTTCGATCCTGGTGCCTTTTCCCGCTGAACTCTTAATCTCCAACTGAGCGCCAATCTGCGTCGCTCGTTCCCGCAGGCTGGTCATCCCAAAGCCGCCGTTGCCCGGGGACTCGGGCGAAAACCCTTTTCCATTATCCACGACGCGGAGCCGGACCTCGCTCGGAGCAAAGATCAGTTCTACCCGAATCTTGGTTGCGCCCGAATGTTTAATAGAGTTGTTCAGGCCTTCTTGCGCCATGCGCAGCAAATTCTCCTCCGCCTCTGAAGTAAGCCGCCGTGGAGTGCCTTGAACGGAAAACTCGATCTTCTCGCGCCTGGCTGTGCGGACCGACTGGACAAAATGCTCGAGTGAGTGAATTAGGTTCGCGGGTTCCTGGTCTTCAGGGCGCAGCGCGAGGACCGAGCGACGGGCATCTTCCAGATTCGCGCGGGCCAAGCGGCTCGCGCTGGCGAGCCGTTCCCGCAATTCCTCCGGGCGTTTGTCGATGGCGTCTTCGGCCGCATCCAATTGCAGCAATATCCCGATCAATCCCTGGGCGAGCGTATCATGAACATCGCGCGCGAGCCGGTTGCGCTCCTCCAGGACGGCCCCCTGCTGAGCCTGCTGCGCCACGCGGAGTCTCTCGCTTATGTCCGTGATACTGCTTGAAATCAGCAGGCCCTCTCTCGTCTGAATCGGGTTCAGGCTAATTTCCACGGAAAACTCACTGCCGTCTTTCCGCCGTCCGGCAAGCTCACGGCCCTTCCCCATAGGTCGCGCCACTGGCTCGGCTGAGTATCCGGCTCGATATAACGCGTGCGGCTCGCGAAAGCGTTCCGGGACAAGAACGTCCACGAGGTTGCCTATCAGTTCCTCGCGCCGATAGCCGAACAACTGTTCCGTTTTCGCGTTCACCAACGCGATTTTTCCGTTGGCATCGGCGATGAGGATCGCTTCTGGCGCGGATTCGAACAAGATGCGGAACTTATCTTCCGCCTGCCGGCGCAAGAGCAGCTCCTCCTGCATCCGGTCATTGCTCTGCCCCAGCTCCGCCGTGCGTTGCCGCAGGTCATGGATGTCCAGCAGCACCACAACCGCGCCGTCTATCTTGTTCTCTGCCGTGATGTACGGACGAACTTGCAGCGAATACCAGCGCCCCTCGCGGTCCTGGATCTCGAGTTGCTTCGGCCGGATCGTCTCCATCACTTCGGTGATCATCTGGTCCAGATTGAGAACGTCCAAGCCGAGGCGGATGTCCGTAAGCGGACGCCCGATATCCGCAGGAATCAGATTTAGCAGTTTTTGCGCTATCGGAGTCAGTCGCCGAATGCGCGAATCGCGGTCCAGAATGACGATGCTTAGGTTCATGCTGCTCAGAAGGTTCAGTATGTCGTTGTTTGCCAGGCTAATCTCCTGGTTCCTGTGCTGGAGTTCCTCGTTGAGCGTGGTGAGCTCTTCGTTCGCCGATTGCAGTTCCTCATTGGCGGTTTCCAGCTCCTCCGTGGTGCTCTGCAGTTCCTCGTTGGTGGAGAGAATCTCTTCGTTGAGCGACCGAAGTTCTTCGTTGCTGGCCTCCTGCCCTTCGATCACCGACTGCAGGTAGGCTTTGGTTGTCGCCAGCTCGTGCTTCAAACTAGAAATCTGTTCCGAGCTATCCGACGCTGGCCCCTGCTTTCTAGCGTGCGCCCCGGCCTTGGCGCGTTCCGGCGGCGTTACATCCTCGAATACTACCAGCAACGTCCGCTGCCTCGAGCCTGGGACCTTCACCGGCGCGACGTGCAGGTTGACAAACCTGGGCGCGCCGTTCGCCTCCACTCGTACTGCTTCTTTACGCGCGACCACGTTCTTCTTCCGCGCGATTTCCAGGCTTGAGCGGAGGCTCATCAACAGTCCTTCTCGCGCCATCTTCAGCAGGTTCAGGCTGGCCACCCCCGGCGACGGCTCCAGGTACGGCCCCGTATGACCGCGGAAGTGGAGGATCTCGAAGTTCTCGTTCACCAGCACCGCCGATGGCGCGTATTGATTCAGGATCAGCAGGTCAGCTGCTTCTTTTTGCTGCTCGAACTCGCTTCTCGTGGGCAGGCCTCTGGCGGGCATCTCCGGCACCACGGGTTCGCGCACGGCCCCGGGGGCAAACTCGAAGCGCGGCCTCATGACCGTCGATTTCTTCGCGTAAATCTTGTGCTTGCGGTCGACCGGCGCGAACAGCTCGCTGAAATCGCTGATCGTTTCCGCAGTCCCCAGCACCAGGTATCCGCTGGCGTTCAGCGTGTAGTGGAACAGCGATATAAGCCTTCGCTGGAGCGCCGGACCAAGATAAATCAGTAAATTCCTGCAGCTGAGCAGGTCCAGCCGGGAAAACGGCGGGTCGCTCCCTGCGTCGTGCTTGGCGAAGACGCATAGCTCGCGCACCGCTTTGCTGATCTGATAGCCTTCGTCCGTCTTGACAAAGTAACGCCCGAGCCGCGCGCGCCCCACATCCGGCGCAATGTCCCGGACGTACTTCCCGAGCCGCGCTTTCTTGATGGCTTCTTCGTTGATGTCCGTTCCGAAGATCTGAATCCGGTAACTGTTCGCCCTGTTCCCCAGGTAATCCAGCAGCGACATCGCGATCGAGTACACTTCCTCGCCCGTCGAACAGCCGGGCACCCAGATTCGAATCGGGGCGTCTGATTTGCGATTCTTGATCAGACGCGGGTACACCGCCTTTTCCAGGGCTTGGAACGTGCTCGGTTCGCGGAAGAACTCCGTAACTCCGACGAACATATCCTGATACAATGCCTTCAGTTCCTCCGGCTTACCCCGGATGAACTGCAGGTAGCGCTTCAGTTGATCGATCGAACGCAGCGCCATGCGCCGCCGGATCCGCCGGTTAATGGTCGAAAACTTGTAGCCGCTGAAATCCACTCCAAAAGATTTCTTGAGCAGGTGAAACAATTGCCCTAATTCTCCGTCTTTCTCCGGAGACACCAGAGGCTCTTCGATCTCCTCCACATCGGGCAATTTAATGTACGGGTGCCGCCCAATCTTCGTCAGATAGCGGGCGATATCCTCCGGGGGCAAAACGAAATCCACGTTGCCGGACGCAATGGCGCTCTGCGGCATGCCGTAGTATTTCGCCGTGGCCGAGTTTTGGGCGAAGGTGATCCCGCCCTGGCCTTTGATCGCGGTCACTCCCATCGCGCCGTCCGAGGCCGTGCCCGACAGAATCACGCCAATCGCCTTGTTCTTCAGTTCCGCCGCGAGCGAGCGGAAAAAGGAGTCCACAGGGAGGTACTTCCCCGCGGGGTCTTCCCGAGACCCAAGATGCAGGACGCGGTCGCGGATCGTCATGCCCTTGTTCGGCGGGATGATGTATACGCGATTGGGCTCAACCCGCCCGCCGTGCTGGGCCTCGGCTACCGGCATGGAGGTCGCGCGCGAGAGAATCTCTGTAAGCCGGCTTTCGTGATTCGGGTCGAGGTGCTGGACGATGACAAAAGCCATACCCGTGTTCTCTGGCAAGTGCCTCAGCAGGCGCTCGACGGCTTCGAGGCCGCCGGCCGACGCGCCGACACCCACAATGGGGAAACGTCCGTCCTGACTTGTTCCCTTTTTCTTTTTTTTGTGGCGCGGCGAGACGGCCTTCTGCTCTCCCGAGGATTGCTTGCCCTTCATTGCTCACCGCCGCTTGTCAGAACCCTGGGAACTCCCTGGAAGGCAGTTCTGGCTAGATTTAACAGTGGCTCAAGTCTCGCTCACCCTCTTGAGCCCGTCAAGGGCAGTCTTCTCCTTGCAAGCGCGAGACTTGAGCAGCGAAATTTTCACGGTGGAATCAATGAGAGGCTGAGGGTCGCTGCAGAATTGAAACCTCAGAAAACCGGATGCGGGCAGGAAGCAGCGTAAGGTATGATAGAGTGTCGGGAAAACCAGCTGATTAGGATGACGATGCAGACTGCAACCAACGGAAAAGTATTGTTAAGGGTGAGGCCACGCGGGTTTTGCGCGGGTGTGGTGCGCGCCGTGGACATCGTCGAGCTGGCGCTGGAGGCCTATGGCGCCCCGGTCTATGTGCACCATGAAATCGTCCATAACACCTACGTCGTGGAACAATTACGGCGCCGCGGCGCGATTTTTGTCGAAGCCATCGAGGAAGTTCCTCACGGTGCGGTGCTCGTTTTCAGCGCCCACGGCGTTCCGCCTACAGTCCGCGATGAAGCCAAGTCCCGCTCGCTCAAAGTGATTGATGCGACGTGCCCGCTGGTCACCAAAGTTCACCTGGAGGCGCTGAAATTCGCGCGCGAAAAGCGCACCATTATTCTTATCGGGCACAGAGACCATCAGGAGATTGTGGGAACGTCGGGGGAAGCCCCGGACCGCACCATCGTGGTGGACTCCGTGGAGGCGGTGGACGCGCTGGAAGTCGATGATCCCCAGAAGCTGTCGTTCCTTACGCAGACGACCCTCAGCCTCTACGATACGCAGGAAATCGTGGCGCGCTTGCGCCAGAAGTTCCCTTCGATCCAGGGGCCCGCAAGCGACGACATTTGCTATGCCACGCAGAACCGCCAGGAAGCGGTCGAGCAGGTGGCCAAGGACGTGGATCTGATCCTGGTGGTGGGTTCGCCAAACAGCTCGAATTCCAACCGCCTTGTGGAAGTGGCGCAGCGCAGCGGGGTCAAGGCGCAGTTGATCGATTCGGCGAAGGACATCGATGTGAAGTGGCTCGACGGCATCTCACGCGTGGGCTTGACCGCGGGAGCGTCCGCGCCGGAAGTTCTTGTCGAGCAGGTCAGCGAGCGACTGGCGGAATTTGGCTTCACGGATCAGCGCGATTTGGATTTGATCCGCGAGGACGTGCGCTTCACGCTGCCCCCGGAATTAGCGTCCATCGCGCCGGCCCCGCGGCGCTAGGGAATTTGCAGTTTTCAGGGCCCGGCGGGGCAAAGATAGCCCTTCGCCGGGGTGCGGTGTGTGGGCCAGCTTTGCGCTGGCCGGTCATCATTGGCCCGGCGCGGCAGACCGGAAATACAGGACAAGGAGCCAGACCTTGGCGGTCAAAATCGTCCGTCAGCCGAAGAAGATTGCCTTGATTGGCGCGCCCTCGAGCGCGGCGGGATTTGCGCCAGGGACCGAGAAGGCTCCGGCCGCGTTGCGCGCCGCAGGTCTCATCGAGCGGTTGCAGAGCGCCGGCTACGAGGTGACGGATTACGGTGATTGCGCCCTGCGCCTTTTCGCCGACGATGAGGAACATCGGCGCGCGCGTAATTTGGCGGAGATTGTCGCGGGCCTGAACGATTTGAAGACCCGCGCGGAACTCGCGGTCAAGAGCGGCGCAATGGTGTTGGTGGCAGGCGGCGATTGCGCGCAGGTGATTGGTTTGCTGACCGGCGCGCGGCGCTACTACAAGCATGTGAACCTGCTGTGGTTCGATCGCGACGCCGATTTGAATACTCCGGCAAGCACTCCGTCCGGCCGCATTGATGGAATGGTGGTGGCCCACATCATCGGCAAGGGTGCGCCGGAATTGGTGCGCTTCTGGGGCGAGCCGCCGCTTGTCCGCGAGCCGGACGTGACGCTCTTCGGGCTCGAGAGACTGGATCCGCCGGAGCAGGACTTCCTGGCCCGGTCGCCGATGCGGCATGTCTATGCCCGGGATATCCAATTCAAGAGCGGCAGCGCGGCCGCGCAGGAAACGCTGGCGCACATGCACGCCGATGCGCGTGAGTTCGTGCTTCATCTCGATCTCGATGTCATCGCTGAAGAAGATTTTCCTGCAGTGAACGTGCCCGGTAGCGACGGGTTGCGCTTCGACGACGTCCGCTCTGCCTTTGCGGAATTCACAAAACACAAGAATCTTCTGGGCCTCGATGTGGCGCAGTACAATCCCGATAAAGATCCCGGTGGCAGCGGCGCAAAAAAACTTGTCGATTTGCTGGTCGAAGCGCTTTCTGCCCGCCTTGCAGCGTTGACGGCGCCAACCCCAGAACCTCCGGCGGGTTCCACGGAAGTGTCTTCCTCGGAAACGACGGCGTAGCCGGGTCCCTTCCCAGACATAAGTATCCTGGCGAGAATCTCCGCTCGCCGTGCGTTCCGCTGCCCCGCAAGCGAATTTCGTGACCTTTCAGTTCGAACAAGGAGAATTCAGGGTGCGGCAGTGGCGCGCTTGCGCAGATAACGGGCGAGGCCGAGAAAAGAAAGATTGAGCCCCGCGCTGAAGGCGTAGTGCTCCACTTCGTCCGCGGGCAGATACTGGGCGATCTCAGCGTGTGTGGCGGACATGAACGCGTCCATCGCTGCGGAATCGCTGCTGGCGGACCGAATGATTTTCTCGGTGAGCGCGGCCCATTTGTGAAGCTGTTCCCGAAACAACATGATGTGTTCGGAGGGATTTTCGGAAAAGCCGAAGTGCGTGAGAAAGAGGCGCGCGGGTTTGCGTTCGAGGATGGCGGCGAAGGATGTATCCCAGATGTCCAGGTCGATGTCTGGCGGAGGAGTGGCTGGCATCACGTACGGGTGACCTTCGATGCGGACGCCGGTCGTGTCGCCCACGAAGGCGGCGCCTTCCTCGTTGTCAAAGTAACTCACGTGGTGTGAAGCGTGGCCGGGAGTGTACACGACCGCGACTTTGCGCGTGCCGAGCGCGAGCGTTTCGCCTCCTTCGAGGATGCGGAGATTCTCCGTGGGAACGGGAAGTGTTTCGCCGAAGAGCCGCTGCCGGTCGTTGGGCCACAGACGCTGGGCGCTGGCGAGGAGTTTCGTCGGATCGGCCATGTGCGGGGCGCCATTTTTGTGGACGTAGACGGGGAGCCGGGGATTTTCGCGGACCAGCGAGCCTGTGGCCCCGGCGTGATCCAGGTGGATGTGCGTGAGGAGGATGGCGTCGAGATCGCCCACGGCGAGGCCATGTGCTTGGAGCCGCTGGCGCAAGGTCTCGAGCGTGGAACCCGGGCCCGGGTCGACGATCGCGCGGTGGCCGTCCGATTCGAGCAGAGCGGTGGCGATGGAGCGCGAGCGGCCCATCCAGTTGTCGTCAAGCGTGGTGATGGAGCGCATGAGATAAACAGTTTAGCGCAGGATGTCGAAGCGGAGAGAGTAGCATCGAGTTTCAAGCGACAGCCAATGCCTATCCCTCGCGAGGGCGCAAAACGCTGGCTGAGTCTCGTGGGGATTTCCTCCAGACCTGGCGGAGAATTCTGCCGGTTTACTCGGTCACGCGAATCGGCGATCATGCACGGACAGAATCCGGATTTTCTCTCGGGAGATTAACCGTATGTCCAGGCCTTTCACGCCTGTCATCGCAATGTTCATGGTGGTTCTCGGCGGCGCTGCTCTAGGTGCACAAGAGCACGCTGCCAATCCTTCACCTTCTCCCACACGGCAAACGGAGTCCGACGAGTACACCCGGTACGAGCTGCTTGCGCCCGAGACTGCAAGTTTCAAGATTTTCTACGAAGTGACGGCAACGGCGGCAGGCGCCAAGGTGTACTTCAATCCCATTCGAAAGGGCAGCACTGCCAGCGACGAAGCTGTTTACGACGCCATGACCGGTGAGCCACTCCACTTTGAAGTTGTTCCTGGCGCGGAGGCTCGCAAGGATCCGCTGATGGTCGATGCTGACCCCGCGGGGAACTACATCAAGGTGCAACTCGCGCGGCCCGTTCCGCCGGAAGGACAAGGCCGCCTTCTCATCGTCAAAACCTACAGGGATGCCAAGAGTTACTACCGCGACGGCGATGCGATTGTCTTCAACCGCCCTCTGGGCATTAAACGTAACAGCGTGGTCCTGCCCCCGGGATTCGAACTGGTGGGCTGCAATGTGCCGTCGCAAGTCTTGTCGGAAGCGGACGGCCGCATCGCTATCAGTTTCATGAATCCCAGTGCCGGTGAGGCGCCATTG